>Ga0193716_1000054_pt1 | contig 65253 bp, 62 predicted proteins | sample U2c1metaG_FD_145901 | JGI IMG/M metagenome (GOLD analysis project Ga0193716, IMG submission 145901) | Soil microbial communities from a riparian zone of the East river system, Colorado, United States - U2c1 | ecosystem: Environmental > Terrestrial > Soil > Riparian zone | place: USA: East River...
ATCAGGTCATAGGCGGTAGTGGTATTGTTCAAACCCTTTTTAAATGCTTTGGTGTCTTCCACTCCCCGTAATACCTGGATATCATTGGCCCCGAGGCTTCGCATTGTGGCGTTTACGTTGGGGGCTCCCACGATCCCGATGATCGTATTGGTAGCCAGGTTGCTGCTCCGGGTGATCATACGATACAGGAGGTCCCGGATCGTCATTTTTGTTCCTACGCGCCGATAGAGATCGGTTTCGCTGTCCGCGGTTGAGTCCAGGCTGTAGCTACTGCTGTCTACGATGCTCATAAAATTCGTATGGATAGTGACCGAATCTGTCAGTGAGAATTTGTGCGCGGCCACCTGCCGGAAAGCTTCGATCAGGACTGGTGTTTTCATGGTGCTGGCTGCATGGAAATTATCGTGCTCATTCATCAGGAACTGCCGCCCTGTAGCTAGTCCTTAAAGGCCACGGCAAAAACGCCTTCGGGGTGTTTGGCAAATTCGGTCGTGATCTCGTCCCGAAGGCCTGCCGTATCGATGCCTCCGGTTGGATGCCTGACCTTTGTCAAAAGCAGGTCTTCATCGCTCAGATCGTCATCTTTATTTACGTCTTTTATCTTCATGTGGTCGACATTACCCTGCGGATCCAGCGCAAAGCTGACATAGTCATCCGAATGCGAAGGACGATGACGATAGTGCGCCAGGAAAGTGTCGAATTGAAAATGTTCCAGGTCGGCCACGAGCTGCGTGCTCTTCGTGTATCGCAGCGCCAGACCGGAAGCTTCCCTGGTGATAAGGAAATCTCCGTATAAGGCATGGCGGTATCTGCCTGCATATTTTTCCACGGGCAGCGAAGTTTTTGCATCAGGCTGAGGAATGACCTTTTTTTCGGCGCGGGTCTTTTTTTCTTCTGCCAGTGCCGTATCCTGCTGTTTCTTGTATCCGCCGATCCAGTCGAAAGAGGGATTGTGCATGTAATAGTCAAGCACGTGATAAATGATCGACCAATAGGCTCCTGTCGACTCCTGGTTGGTGAAAACGGATATGCCCAGGCTGAGCCTGGGGACCAGGGCTATCTGTGACACGAAACCCGAGAGCATCCCTCCATGGCAGATCACTTTGTCGCTGCCGTAGTTGAAGGCCCTGAATCCCAGAGCATATCCCCGAAAATCCATTTGCGCTGGTTTCAGCTCGTCGGGCATTTTGTCTACCGGCATTGGGGTTACAATTTTCCACAGCTGTTTTGTCGCGGTGGGATTGAATATACGGGTCTTATTCGGAGCCATCCCCGAATCCAGCTGGGTGATCAGCCATTTGGACATGTCGTTGGCGTTGCTACAAATACCGCCGGCGGGGTCGCCTGCATCCCCGATGTCCTGGTCCTGGTAATAGTCGAGTGTCTTAACGATGCCATCTATCCGTGCATGCGCCATCGCCAGGTTGGGCTGGTTCTTCAGTGTGGAAAATTTACAAATGCTCTCCTTCATTTCCAGCCGGTCGAAGATCCTTGTCCGGACGAAATCTTCCCATTCCATACCTGAGATGGCCTTTATCACTTCGCCTGCTGCGAGGTAGAGGATATTATCATAGGCATATGTAGTGCGGAAGCCGTTGGCCAGGGGGATCTTAGCGAGCTTGCCCACCAATTCTTTCCTCGAATAAGTAGAAGGAGGGAAGATCATGAGATCACCGGCGTAGGCCGGTAAACCGCTATGGTGCACCAGCAGGTCGCGGACGGTCATATGGGTCGTCACATATGGGTCGGACATGCGGAACCAGGGAAGATGATCGATGACGGGATCATCCCAGGTTAGTTTGCCTTCCTCCACCAGGATGGCAAGTGCGGTGGCTGTAAATGCCTTGCTGTTGGAAGCGATGAGGAAAAGCGTATGGGCGTCTACGCGCGTCGTGTCGCCTAATTTGCGTACTCCATATCCTTTTGTCATCAGCACTTTCCCATTTTGCACGATGGAAATGCTGATTCCCGGTACTTCAAAGGTGGACAGCACCCTGTTGATATAGGTGTCAAGGTCGGGAGGAATATTTTCGCGTGCGGGCGGGTGTTTTTTTTGCCCGGTGGTGGACAGCGTCAGAAAAAATAGCCCCATAGTATATACGCTATGGCGAAGGTGTAAAGAGAAAAAGTTTTGTCTCATGCGTTGAATGAATAATAGGTTCCGGGTTTATCTATTGATCCCACACCAGCTTTTCGTCAAGGCCCTTGACCGGTGGTATGTTGGAGGCGTTACGGCTGATCTCGATCGTAGGATAGTTCAGTCGCCTGATGAATGTAGGTATTGCGGCTCCTACCGGCAGACTGAAGTTCTTGTACTTGTAATCGTAGCGGCGGGCGTCCACCCAGGCTTCGGGATTCAGCAGCATCGCCAAATATTTCTCCTTAAAGATCAGGTCGAAGGAAATATTAGCCTTGCCTACGCTGATGCCGGGATCGTTGACATAGGCGTCCCTGTCGGCAGCAGCAACGCCGACCTTGTCCATATTGGCCCTGATGCCGTCGAGGTAGGCATCATAAGCCCGGCCGGGGTCGCCCGAGCGCAGGGCGGCTTCCGCCTCGATGAACTTCGTCTCTGCGTAGGTGACGATCAGCAGGGGCGCATTGGTGGCGGAATAAAAACCGGTTACCGACAGATAAGATTCTTCCTGGTTGGTGCCGGTACCTATCCGTCCTGCGCCATTCTGCGTGCCCCGGTAGTCTCCGTATTTTGTGATGGAGGCGATGCGGGGCAGCCTGGGGTCTTTGAGCGGGTAGTTGGTGCCATTCATGGCGTTGACGATCTGGGTACTTAGCCACCCGTCCAGATCCAGCTGGGTATTGTTATAGGCTACTCCGTTCCACGGACTTCTGCCGTTGAATGACAGGAGTGCGGCATCATCGGCATTAGACGTATAGGCATTACCGAGAGCCGTAAGAATACCGGTGGCGTTGTAGCTGCTGGTTTTGGACCATTGGTTGAGGAACCTAGCCTTCAGGGCATAGGCCGACTTCAGCCAGGCTGCGGCGTCTCCTGTGTGGATGACGTCGCTGCCAGCGTCCAGTTTCAGGCTGGCATCAGTTCTTTGCAAGTTGGTGATAGCGGCATCGAGCAAGGCCTGGCAGGTGTCGTGCAGGGCTTGCTGTTTGTCGAAGGTAGGGATGATATTGTTCTTCCCTTCCAGGGCGTTGCTGTAGGGCACATCCCCGAAAGTATTAATCAGCATGTTTAGGTTCAGGGCCATCAGCACCTGTCCTACACCAAGGTGCAGCCAGGCGCGGTCGGTCTGCGCCTTGAGGATCATCTGCTTGATATTCATCATGGAGGCATAGGAATCGGACCAGGTCGAGGAATAATCGACGGGGTTGTAGACGTCCGCGTCACTGCCTTTTGTGTTGCCCGCGAGGTATTGTACATAATAGGAGGTGATGTCGCCCATTTCGAAAACGCTGTAGCCGGTACGGTACGTGCCTTGCGCCAGAAGTCCGTTCAGCGGCGGATCGGTCACCAGATTGGGATTGTCCAATTTGTCCAGGTACTTCTTGCACCCGGTAAGGCCTCCTGTAAGGATGGCGGCTAAAAATATATATAATAGCTTTTTCATGTTGTGCCGGGTTTAAAAGTTGAGATTTAAGGAAAGGATATAACTGCGGACCGCAGGGTAGGAGAACCCATTAAAGCCATCTGCTACATTACCTGAGCCGTTAGAGCTGGATTCCGGATCGAAACCGCTCCATTTGGTATGGATCCAGAGATTGTTTCCGGAAAAGGAGAGGGTGGCGCCGGAGAGGAAGGTCGTTTTCGACATCCACTTGTCCGGGAAGGTATAAGCGAGGCTGGCGGTGCGGAGGCGGAACCACGAAGCGTCTTCGACAAAGGTTTCCGAACCGCCTCTGTAGACGTTCCGGTAATAACCGTTGCCATAGTTAACTCCATCGGGGCCTACGCCTTGTCCCAGCCATACGGCTTTCGTATTGGGCGTGCCGTCTGCGAGGACGCCTTTGAAGACCGTGACGTCATTTCGGTTCAGGGAACCTTTCTGCAGGCCGAAGGCCGACATGAAGTTGGCCAACTGGTTGTACTTATGCACTCCCTGCTGGGTATCGAACAGAAGGTAGAGGCTGAGACTCTTATAACGGACCGTGGTGCTCAAATTTCCTATCCAGGTCGGCTGAGAATTGGCCAGATACTGCTGTTTGGAGGCTGCATTCAGGACAGGAAATCCATCAGGTCCGATAAGCATGGGCTTGCTTCTGTCCAGTACTGCCGGATCTTCATGGGCCGAGCCAAAATACCGTTGATAGGTGCGGCCGTAGAGTGCGCCGACGGGCATTCCGGGTACGAATTTCTGCGTGACGTCCGCGCTGAGATAACCGAACTGGGAACTGATGGGGATCTCTGTCAGCCCGGGATAGATCGACAGCACCTTATTGTGGTTGCTTGTATAATTCACCCGTATATCCCAGCGGAAATCTTTTGTCTGCACCGGTGTCCCGGTGAGGCTGATCTCGACACCCTGGTTGCGGATACTACCGGCGTTGAGATAAATCTGGTCGTCGCCGGTAGTGACGGGTACTTTCACGGGGATGACGAGGTCCTTGCTGGTATTGTTGTAATAGGTGAAATCCAATCCTATCCGGTTGCGGAGGAATTTCAGTTCCACGCCTCCTTCGTAGGAGGTGGTGAATTCCGGCCGCAGGTTGGCATCGCCCTCCTGGTTGGACCGCTCGAAGCGTTGTGCAGGGATGGGAGACAAAGCCGCGTCGATCATATAACCCGTCGAGGTGGCATAAGGCGCCGCATCCTTCCCGACCTTGGCGGCGGAGAAACGCAGCTTGCCGTAAGAGGTCCAGACCGGCAGGTGGAAATTCTCCGAAAAGATCCAGCTCAAGCTGGCGGAGGGGTAGAAGAAGGACCGGTTTTGTTGGGGGAGGGTGGACGTCCAGTCATTACGGCCCGTGACATCGAGGTACAGGAAGTTGTCCCAGCCGAGGGTCCAGTCACCGAAAAGGCCAATGATCCGGTAATCCCGCTGGGTGCTGGTGGCGATGACTTTTTTGGCATTGTCGAAGGAATAGAAAGTGGGCACGGTGAGGGTATCTCCTTCCGTATAGACCGTTGTGCGACGTGTCTGGAAAAGGTCATGCCCGATCTTGAACGAAGAATTCAGGTGTCTTCCTATATCGTTCTTGAAATTCAGCATAAGGGTAGAGTTCAGCACCGTGTTCTTGATGTTGTACTGGAATATTCGTCCGTAGTAGAAGTCGCCGGCGGGGTAGATCTCGTCCGTGAGACCGAGGGGGCCGGGGGTCGTTTGTGTGCGAGAGTCGGTATAACGGTCTACACCGGCCCGGTAGTTGATGTCGAGCCATTTCACGGGTGACCAGGTGAAATGCATATTGCCAATGACCCTGTCCACATCATCCTCATATTTCTTACCCCAGAGCACATAGATAGGATTGTCATTGGTGGATCCGATGATCGTCTTCTGGGTGCCGTCGGGCAGCATATAATTCCACATATCCCAGCGCGGGGAAAAATAGGTCATTTCTTCGTTATAGCGGTCCGCATCCCCGTGTCTTCCGCCGGAATTGATATAATTGACGGAGGCCCCGAACCGGAATTTATCGGAGAACTTGAACTCGCCGCTCACCTTGCCGGAATAATTCCTGTAATTAGTAAAAGGCATGATGCCACCTTGATTAAACTCCGAGAGGGAGGCACTGACAATAGCCTTATCTGTACCGCCCGAAAAATTCAGGCTGTTGCGTAGGGAGTGGCCGGTCTTATACCCGTGTTTATAATTATCGAAAAGATGATCGGGATGGGTGGGATCGATAGCTTTCGCGGCTGCGATGGTGGGTCCCCAGGCAGGCCAGAAGCTTGTGGAATCATATACCCCCAGCCATCCCTGCGTATACACGCCCTGGGTTTCAGGGGCCATATCGCTCCGGTCGATGGTACCCGTGCTGGTAAAGCCGCCCCGCAGCTTGCCTGCCTTGCCGGATTTTGTCGTGATGATAATGGCGCCGGTGGAGGCACGGAGCCCGTACAGGGCCGTGGCGGCGCCGCCTTTCAGGATATTGATGGATTCGATATCGTCAGGGTTGATGTCGGAGGCGCGGTTACCCATGCCCTTCAGTTCGCTGCCGTCGTTGACATCGGTGGTATTATCGATGGGGATGCCGTCTATGACGAAGAGAGGCTGGAAGTCCCGGGAGGGGTCGAGTGAGTTGATGCCGCGGAGGATGATCTTGGCGCCCTGACCCGGTGCGCCGCCGCCGGAGTTGATCTGCAGGCCGGCCGCCTGGCCCTGGAGGGCGTTGACGATATTGGGCTGGTGGCTGGCTTCCAGGGCGTCGCCGGAGACTTCCTGGGCGGCATAACCCAGAGATCTTTTCTCCTTGCGGATGCCCAGGGCAGTGACCGTCACTTCCGTCATATTGGTCTTATCCGACAGCTGGAGGTCGATGGTAGCGGTGGAATTATCTTTGACCTCTACGATGCGGATCTCGGTCCCATAACCTACTGCGGAGATCTGCACCTGATAGCGGCCGGGTTTCAAGTTGGGAATGGAAAAATAACCGTTTTCATCGGCCGTGGTCCCTTGTTTGTGACCCAGCAGCGAGATGGAGGCATTTACCAGCGGCTCTCCTTTTGGGTTGGTGACGCGGCCTTTTATCCCGCCGTCGGCAGGTGTATCGGCCTTATCCGCGGATATATTTTTCGTTGAGGCGGCGACCGCTTTGGTTTTTTTAATGATGACATTGCCGTTCACCAGCTCGTACTGCAGACCGTTGTGGATGAGGAGATCAGCCAGGACTTTCTCCAAGCTGATATCGGAGGCCTTGTAGGTCAGGCTGGTAAGACCGGCAATGTCGGAGGTCCTGTACGAAAAAGGAAGGTGAGAGATGGCCTCGATCTTTCGAATGGCGGTCTTTAGCGATGTGTTACTCAGATCAATTGAGACTTTTATGGTGCTCAGATCCTGCCCCGAGGTGCTGCCCGCCATCAATATGCCGTTAATGGTAAGTAAAAAGGCCAGGATTGTAATTCTCATAAGTAACTCCTTGACAAAGCAGGGTGATAAATGCCCATGCCTGTTTTGACGAAAAATCATAGCTTTGGTTGGTTTAAATTCTTAACAGGATTTACTAAACATCAGACCGGGCCAGGTCGCAACTGGTTCGGTCGTTTTTTTTCAGCGGGGAGGAGACATGCTTTTTATTTTTTGTTAATCAATTAATGAAAACTTCGTATCGGTCAGTTCGCTGAGTACTTCGAGGCCTTTTACCACACCATCCTGCTTTTTAAAGGCGGTGGTTATTCTCATACCGACTACTGCCGGATTAGCGATCCTGATCTTCACATTATAAACTCTTTCCAAATCGGAGATGATGTCTTCAATGGTATAGTCGTCATAAACAAGGTCACCATGCTGCCAGGGTGCGGCATCCTCTGCTTTCATCTTTTTTTCCTTCACGGAATTATCTTTATTGCCGATGCTTACCTGCTGACCCATTGTCAGGAGAGCCACCTGCTTATCGGCAAAGTTGACCTTGACCTTTCCTTTTCTTACAGCTACGACGATCTTTTCCAGGTCGGGATAGGCCTTGATATTAAAGGCGGTACCCAGCACTTCGGTACTTACCTTGCCCGTGTAAATGATGAAGGGCAGCTTGTCCGAATGTGTCACGTCGAAAAATGCTTCGCCGGTCAGGACGACGTTGCGGTTGTCCGTTCCGAAAGACGCTGTAAATTCGAGCGTGCTTCCGGCATTGAGGCATACCTGGGTGCTGTCGGGCAGCACGAGGTATTTGTACTCCGAGGACCGGGTAGCTTGTTTCACCAGCTTACTTTTTGGAGATACCCGGGCGAGAGCCGGAGATTCCGGTCGGGGAGCCAATCGCCAAACCACGAATGTTGCCAGAAGGACAAGGGACACGCCAATAAGGGCACGTGCCCTGGTTTTCGGTGGCCGGGGGGCGGGGTAGCTCTTTTCGGTGGGTGGGCTGGGTAGTCCTTTTAATTCTCCCGATTCATCGATGAAGATCCCGGATGGCAGGGCCTCCAGCTGTTGATAATGCATTTCCCGGATCAGTTCCCGGATAAGAGGTTCGTTTTCCTTCATTCCGAGATAACGAAACACTTCGTCGAATTCTTCCTTAGTGCAAGTATTGTCCAGGAATTTCCGGAACAGGTATTTGACCCTTTCTTCCATTAATTAAAATATATTGAATTTTGGACTATACCTATATGACGAAGCAGGGGGGAGATGTTCCTATCGCCGGAAGAAATTTTTTTTCAGGCGGATAGGATGCCGATAGAGATCACTACAAGAAGAAGGAGGAATCGTTGGATGGAACGAAGGGCCATTGATATCTGGTTTTTCACGGTATGACGGGAAATGGAAAGGGCTTCGGCTATCTCCTTGTAATTGAGACCTTTTTCGCGGTTGAGCTGGTAGATCAGCTGGCGTTGCGGAGGGAGCAGGCTTATTGCCTTGTGGATGTTCGAGGAACATTCTTTAGCCTCCAGCAATTCTTCCGTTTCATCGACTGAGGTCTTTGCCCTATTCCAGAGTGCTTGCCGAAGTCGTTCGTCTGCTGCTGTTTTACGCAGGAAATCCATCAATTTATTTTCGGTGACCCTGTAAAGCCAGGCTTCCATATTATCGATAACGGCTATTTCTGCGCGATGTCCCCACAGTTTGAGAAATACTTCCTGTATGATGTCCTTTGATTGCTGGTCGGACCTGGTCACGCGAAAGGCAAGCTGATGAAGCGAGGGCGCATGTCTGTCATACAGCTGACGGAAAATATCTTCCATTGCATATTCGGGCTTGTTGTCGCCACTTTCCGTCCAGTCAGTTGGTGCGCGCAAATCAATTGGTTTGGTTATCTAATATAACAAAAAAATCATTTTAAAAATCCAGGGCCGGCATATTTTGTCAATTTAAAAAATATGGCGTGTATATGAAAAAGCGACGATCCTGGCGAGTAAGCCGGCTGCCAACGCTCCGGTCAGGGTATTGAAGAGATTGACGGCATTATTGGAAAGACGCCCCTGCCTTTCGAATAAGGCGCCGAGCAAGGAATCGGCCAGGTTGCCGAGTGTCCCTGCCAGGACAATGATCAGCAGAGAAGTGACCCTGGACACCCCGGACTGTGAAAAGGGTTGTCCGAGGATATATATTATTGCAATGACGACCGAGCCTGCTATTCCGATAAGCAGCCCTTCGAAACTGACGACTCCGTCCTGGCCTTTTTCGTCAGGTTTCCAGGTGATGATATTATAGAAACGGCGGCCGTATACCATGCCCAGCTCAGAGGAAAGGGTGTCGGCCATGGCGGATGACATACTACCGGCCATCATTAGCTGCAGTATTTCTTTCCAGGCCGGGAATAATACAGCCAGTAGACCGGTGAGGGCTGCTACTCCCGCATTGGCAATTACCTGACCGGTGGTTCTTGTAGATTGATGACCGGCGTTGGCGCGGATGGACAATTTTTTCTTTTTTCCCCAGGATGTGGCGGCGGTGCCGAGAATAAAAAAAACGACGATAAACAAGAGTCCGCGATATCCACCGCCTGCATAGATAAGCCATCCCAGGATGCCTCCGGTGATGGCGGCTGCGACTGTCAGTTTTTTGAAAAAGGTGCTGGCCACAACACCGGCCAGTAAGATAATTAGAACCGGGTATGGGTTCTGCATCGGTGATCCAATTTTGCGTAAAGTAGGGCGAATTTCGTATATTGTAATATGACCGTAAAAGAAATTATGGCCGACCTGCAGGCGCATGGAAGTGAAAGTATAAAAAGGATCTGGCTAAAACATGGGTATAAGGAACCCTTTTTTGGGGTTAAGATCGAACATTTGAAAACCATTCAAAAGAAGATCAAAAAGGATTACCAGCTGGCCAAGGATCTTTATGCAACCGGAAATGCCGACGCCATGTACCTCGCCGGGCTTATCGCCGATGATGAAAAAATGACAAAGGCCGATCTGCAGACCTGGGTAAAACAGGCCGTTTCAAACAGCCTCTGCGAATACATCGTGCCCTGGGTTGCGACCGGGAGCCGCTATGGGCATGAGCTTGCGATGGAATGGATCGATGCAAAAGAAGAAAATACAGTTGCGGCCGGTTGGGCGACATTGAGCGGGCTGGTATCTCTTAAGCCGGATAGTGAGCTGGACCTGCCGGAGCTGAAAAAATTGATGACCCGGGTCGTCAAAACCATCCATACGGCTGGTAATCGCGTGCGGTATACGATGAACGGTTTTATCATTGCTGTGGGCGCCTATGTTGTACCCTTAACGGAAGAAGCGACCGCTACTGCAAAAAAGATCGGTGTGGTCAGCGTCGACATGAATGGGACGGCTTGTACCGTGCCCGATGCCGTGGCCTATATCGGGAAGATAGCCGCAAAAGGCTCTTTGGGAAAGAAGAAGAAAACCGTTAAATGTTAGAACAGCGCTTTTTGAATCTGCCCGTCATCGTTACCCAGGGGCGGCAGGCCTTCGTGGGCAAAGGGAGCGCATTTTGGCTGTCCATCTGGCCGTGGGGATCTGCCCCTTATGCTGAATACCGGCTCATACACCAGCTGGTCAGCCGGTAATTCGTAGGACAAGAGCTCTCCTATCTCTTCATCGCTGAGATCGGGTCTCAGCCATTCCATCTCCATTTCTTTTGGCAGAAAGAGGGGCATTCGGAAGGCATTGTCGCCGCTGTTATGGATCTGGCGCATGACGGAATTGGCCGGGCGTGTAATGAGGGTAAACATGCCTCGCATTTCTCCCGTTTCAGGATCGGAAGGTGTTATTGTATTGTAATGATAGAGACCGGGAATACAAAACATAGGGCGGTCCTTTAACTCGATGTGATAGGGTATCTTATTCTTCCAGCCTTTGATTTCCCGATGTTCGTAGATGCCGGTTACGGGTATGAGACATCTGGTCTTGCGGATACGATGCCAGAACGAACGTTTGTCTTCGAGTATTTTTTCGCTACGGGCATTGACCATCGACCTGCGCATGGCCTTGATCTTTTCGGGGGTGTCCATGTATTCGGCGATGATGCCCCACTCGAAGTGCTTTCGGTGGTAGCGTCCATTCTCGAATACGATCACCGGATAGCGACTGTGTCCAAGGGCCATGAAATGCATGCCCATATCCAGGTCAAAATTGATCTCACCGTCGTGAGCCAGATCCGGGAAGTAATTGTCAATGAGCTGCAGGGCTGAATAATAGGAAATATCAAGGCACATACTAATATTTTTCGATCAGGTCAAAAGGTATGGTATCCTCCTGCCCGTCGTAGCTAAATTTAAGAAAAAATTGTCCGAATTCTTCGTGCAGGCCGATCTCTATCTTTTCTCCTGCTTTCTGCGGTACCCATGCGGGATGATGGCTGCGAATATAGTGTCTCATCTTCTGCTGATAGGGGCCGGGTGGTTTCCAGTCGACTCCTTTTCTTGCTGCGTAAAATATTTTATAACCAGCGGGCTGGCGGGCGGCGATATTTAATTTTTCCAGGTGTTCTGCGAGGCCGGCGTCATAGAGAAAGGCGTTCCTGTCTTTTTCGATGGCTGCCAGGTGTTGGTGTGCTGTTGTCTCTTCTTCCGCGGGGTAGGCACGGAGCAGGAATGTAGCCTTCAGGCCAGGCGTCATACCCCTGGGATACGTTTGCCGGACAAACCAGCGTTTGCCTTTTGTGAGCTCATCCTGCAAAAGGCCCGGTGTCAATAAAGGCAGCGGGTTATACATAGCCCTGTAAGTTACAAAAATATCGTTTGGCTAAAATGGCGGGAAATGTCAGACCAGTTTGACGTCCACGTAGGAGTTCATGAAAAGGCAGCAGTCCAGTTTTTGAATGGCGAGCTTTGCAGACCGGACATCCATTTCGATAAAGCCAAAGCCAAGGGAGTGGCCTGTAAGGTCGTCCCTGATGATCTTTGATCTCATCACAACGCCGAAAGGGAGGAAAAGATCAGCTAAATGACGTGATGTTGTCATTTTGCTAAGGTTACCAATAAAAATCTGCATACAAGGAAGATACGAAGATTTATTAGGCTGCCCCAATTAAATTAGATATCTTTATGGGATATTATTGAGATTTCCAACATTAAGTAATCGATTCGCTATTTTGCTTTCTTACCTTCCCGCAATCCCGTTTCCTCTACTTTTTATTGCATTGGCTCAGTAGTTTTAACTATTTAATTTATTAGTATGAATATGTATGTTTCAAACCTGGGTTTCCAGGTTACCAATGAAGAACTGAAGTCGTTATTTGCAAAGTTCGGTGAAGTGACTTCAGCGAAAGTAGTAATGGACAGAGAAACGGGAAGGTCTCGCGGATTCGGTTTCGTGGAAATGCCCGACAAGGCTGCTGAGGCGGCTATGCGGGATTTGCAGGGAAGCCAGGTTGATGGCAGGTCGATATCCATATCTGAGGCAAGGCCAAAGACGGACAACCGGAGCGGTGGTTCTGGTGGTTCTTCACGGGGTGGCGGCAGATGGTAAAATGGTAAACACCTAATCTGAAAACTTCAGAGCTGATAAAACGAAAAGCCTCCAGATCAAAGATTTGGAGGCTTTCGAACAATCAGGGTCATTGTCGGATCAATTGTATTCTTCTCCTCGCTGAAATGCTTCAAAAGCTGCGTGGACCTCATGCAAAATATTATCCGGCAATCCGGTCAACTTCAATTTCTCCCAGGAGATGTTTTCCGGAAAGAAGTGATCCAGGCTTTGATGGTGATTTCTAAGATAGTCGCGTTTTTCTAATGGCCAACGCGGTTCGCCTTTTTCGAAGAATTCCAGGAACTTCACTTCTACGCTGCCAAAGTTCTTCTTTAAGAGGTCGATGCCGGAAACTTTTTTAATCATGTATAACTATTAATAATGTAAAGGAACGCAAAACAAATGCCATTGTTGTAGTTTTCTTTTATTTGTCAAATATGTATCGGTCAATCATTACGGGTTCGGGATGTTATATCCCTGAAATAGTTGTAAAGAACAGTCATTTTTCGGAGAATGCGTTCTATTCCGAAGACGGTTCACCGCTGGGCAGGCCGGTTATGGATGTTATCGATAAGTTCAGTAAGATCACCGGTATTGTTGAGCGGCGATATGCACAGGGGGATATACTTGCTTCCGACATGGCTGCAGAGGCTTCGGAAATAGCCATCGCAGACAGCGGAATCGAACGCGAAACCATTGATCAGATAATAGTTGCGCATAACTTTGGAGATATCGGCAGTAATTCTTCAATGACGGAAATCGTTCCCTCCCTGGCTTCCAGGGTAAAACAGAAGCTGGGCATTTTGAATCCGGCCTGTGTACCTTATGATCTTATTTTCGGTTGTCCGGGCTGGTTACAGGGGCTGATACATGCAGATGCTTTCTTTAAGGCTGGGATAGCAAAGAATGCGCTGGTCATCGGTGCAGAGACGTTGTCCCGGGTTCTTGATCAGCATGACCGTGACAGTATGATCTTTTCGGATGGCGCCGGGGCCTGTGTACTCCAATATAAAGAAGAGAGCATTAAGGGCAGTGGAATGCTATCTGCCAATGTACGGTCCGATTCAGGAGAGGAAGCCGGGTACATCCATATGAACGGAACGTTTAATCCGGAAACGCGCCAGGATGTGCTGTATATTAAGATGAAGGGGCGAAAGGTGTATGAATATGCCTTGCGTCATGTCCCTGTGGCGATGAAGGATTGTCTCGATGCCAGTGGGTATGGAATTCAGGACCTGAAGGCCATTTTTATTCATCAGGCCAATGAGAAGATGGATGAAGCCATTATAAAGAGCTTTTACGGATTGTATGGAGTAACAGAAGTGCCTGCCGGAGCAATGCCCATGTGTATTCAATGGCTTGGCAATAGTTCGGTTGCTACCATTCCCACGTTGTTTGACCTGGTCAGAAAAAACCAGATGCCCGGTCATCAGCTCAACAAAGGAGATATTATTTTGTTTGCATCAGTGGGTGCAGGTATGAATATAAACGCTGTGTGTTACGGTTATTATTAAATTATTTTTATTATGACAATCGAGCAGATTGAGAAATTTATCGCCAACAGTAAGGATGATCTTAAGGAGCCGGCTAAGATCTTTTTCAAGACAAGAGGTACGGTAGAAGGGGTATTTATCAAGACTCCGGATTATTCGGAATTGAAGAGGAAGAATTTTTGGCGAATAGTGTCTGCGAAGAACTTAGAGGATTATGTAAAGTCAAAGGATACCGGCTTGTCCAGGATATTCAATGGTGCTGAATTTACAAAACTTTCGCAACAGAAATGATGATGTCAGGCAAATCATGAATGCTGAAAGGTTAATAAAACTCGGCAGGTAATTCGTTCACAGTGATAACCTTTCCGTCCAGTACGGTTTTATCCAGCGAGACGATTGCCTGCCGGGCTTGTGCCTGCACCGGCATACACACATGTCCATTCCTTAAAGACCGGCCATTTAAAGGATTTCTGCTTACTTCTGCCGAGTCGACGATCCCGTAAGGAGAAAACAATTTTCTGATCACTGTATCGGTAGTATCGAGGCTGATATTAGCTATCCGGATGTTCATGGGCTGTTTATTAGACATTAAATGTAGTCTATTTTCCGCCATTGGGACCAGATATCTTTCCCTGTTCAAAGCGTAATCGCGATCTTGCTGTATTGTCTTCTATAACCATATAGAGGTTCGCTATCATCTCCTGCGTATAAAAACATCTACTCAATTCAATTTTTCCGGATTCGCTTGGAAAGGTGGATTTTAATTATTTACTTTGTAATTCAAAGTACTTTTTAAAATGACTGCCTGGCGTGTGGCCGGGCTTTATCAAGGGTGCTACATACAACTGGGTGCGGACAGTGTATGAGGCGCTCAGGGATATCAATAGCCGTTATCCTTTTCTGGCATATGGATATGATTGGCTGGCTTTTGCACACCTGGTGATAGCCGTGGCGTTTGCCGGTGTGTTGCGCATGTTCGTTTGGTGTCGTAGGGTTGGTGCCGTTGCGGATCTGTTATAAAAAGATAAAGATGCTGGAGAGATGGTATGCTCAAAACCGGGTTTTATGAAGACTAAATTACCCGGGGCTATCAACTTTTGGCTTTCTTTTTCCCCCCGGATAGCTGCGAAGGCGAGAGTCCAAACAACTTTTTGAATGCAAATGAGAAGTGTGAGAGGTCTTCGAAGCCCAGGTCAAGATAGATATCGGAAGGTCTTTTGTTCTTCTTATCTATCAGGAAATAGCTTTCCTGCAGGCGTCGTTGCACGAGCCAGTGACTGGGCGTGTCATTAAATATTTTTTCAAAATCACGTTTGAATGCCGAGATGCTTCTGCCTGTCAGCCAGGCGAATCTTTCTATGCTTACATTGAACTTGTAATTATTGTTCATAAATGCTTGCAGGTCTATTTTTTCGGGGATACCGAAGTCGAATAATATATCTCCCAGCCCGGGGTTGGTTTGCAATAATATCAGCAACAGCTCCTCACGTTTTACATCGGCAAAGGTCGGGTCTATCTTTTTTGAATTATTGTAATAAGGCGCCAGGGAGTGGATAAAATGCGGGACCAGCTCACTCTTTTTTAGAAGGAAAAATGCACTTTTTGAGTGATAGCTGTCGGGTGTTATCGTATGTCGTTGCAGAAACTTCTTTAGAAAGGTCTCATCAAGGATTACAACTACTTTTTCAAACTCTCCATTCTCTTTCTCTTTGTTATACCTGGCTAAATGGTTTTTTCGTACTATACAATATTCACCGGGCAGTAAAGAATAGTGTTTGTTCCCATCATATCCATGCATGGTCCCTTTGATGAGGTATAAAAAGAAATGCTCGGCTACAAATTCCTCGGGGGAGATTTTGGGTCCGATATAGCAGGATGTAATTCTATTTGCGTTCTCCGGCATACTCAAATGTAATTATTTTGGAATAAACTTTTTGCCGAAGGCAGGATCTTGACAAGGCTCCACTGCTATACTGCAACATTTTCCCTGGGATTCGGCTGGCCTTTACCAGTGGCGATCAGGCTGCACAAACTATTGTTGATATAGCCGCTCCAGGCATTAAAGCAAATATCATAGCATTCATGTTCGGGAACCAGGCCGCGGTGTGTAAAGTGAAGCTGCGTCTTGTTTTCCTTTTCAGAGATCTCAAATTCAATCTTTGTACCGACCCACTCTGTCTGGTCATGCACGAAACTGAAATAGTTTTCCAAAACCAGCCAAGCGACTTTTTTGCCTGGTATGACCTCTACTAATCTCATTTTACACTGGTGCAAGTCCTTGACCGCATAGGTAAACTCATCGCCGAGATGGGCTGTGCCACCTTCAATATTTTCGGACCACCATCCGCGGACGTTGGTGACGGCATTGAATACTTCATTCGGAGTTTGATCTACTGAGAACGTGGTGTTAAAATCTGGTGTAGTCATTGTGATAATTTTTATATTGCAATAGGTAACTTTAAAGTTACTCAAATGTATAAGTAACTTTTGAGTTACGCAAATATTTTTAGAAATAAACCCGACCCGGTAGAAAAGGCTGCAATCGCGACATCTCATCATCGATTCCTGTGAGTTTCGAAATACAGTGGTTTTGAGCTTGGGTTGATTTTGCAATATTCTAATATTCAATTGATTAATGATGGCATGATAATGGACTTGCGAAAATCAGCTAACTACAAAACAATGAAAAAGAAAAGGAGCATCCTTGCAGGTGCAATCACAACCGGGGTTCTAACCCTGTCGACCGTCCCGGGCTTTTCCCAGAGCCTGGACGACTTCACCCTGTACTGGCTGACTAACAGCGCGACCTCGGCAGCGCGCATCTATTGGGAGAACATGGGGAAAGGCGTACCGCGCCCCGGAAACATGGGCCAGGCGCGCCTTTTCCAACCTTGTCTATTTCCACGAAGTTGACAAGGGCGGGCACTTCGCCGCATGGGAACAGCCTCAACTTTTCGCTGAAGAAATGAGATCAGCGTTCAGATCAGTGCGCTGATCAGTAGAATATTCATATGACAAAAATGAAAAAAGGCGTCCTCGCCAATGCTATTACATTTGTTGTACTGGCGGCGTTTATCATTCCTGGCTCGGCCCTGGCGCAGCAGCCGGGAATCAAGCGCACCGAGCTCCAGCGGCACGATCTCAGCATGCCCGGACGCGAGGCCATCCAGGTGCGCATTGACTTCGATGCGGGAGCGATGTTCCCCAGGCACTCACATCCCGGAGAAGAGATCATCTATGTCCTCAAGGGCTGGCTGGAGTACCAGGTCGGGAACGATCCCCCGATGAGGCTGAGGGCCGGCGACGTCTTGTTCATCCCGGCCGGAATGATCCATACGGCGAAGAACGTTGGTGACGGCACCGCGGCTGAGCTAGCCACCTATGTCGTCCAAAAGGGGAAGCGGCTCGTCACGATTGCCAGGTGAGCGCCATGACCTGGCAGGCAAATTAAAAATTGATTGAATTTTTCAAATAGTCGATTGATCGCTACAAACAACAAGCCTTGTTTTGAGGCGAACTTTGTTAAAGAAAAAATCGACAAAAATGAAAGATAACAACAAGAAGATCGCCCTGGTCACGGGCGGAAGCCGGGGTCTCGGCAGAGACATGGCACTAAGACTGGCCGAAAAAGGATTGGACGTGATCGTTACCTATCGGTCACAGGAAGCTGAAGCCAAAAAGGTTGTGGCGCAAATTGAGCAAAGCGGCGGACAAGCTGCTGCACTTGGGCTCAATACAGGTTCCATCAAAAGCTTTGATTCTTTTGTTACGCAGCTTCAAGACCTGCTTCGCGGGAAGTTTGGGCGCGAGCGTCTGGATTTCCTCGTCAATAATGCCGGGCAGGGTGGCTACGGTGCCATCAGTGAGGTTACGGAGGCGTTCTTTGACGACCTGCTGAACGTGCACTTTAAAGGCGTCTTCTTTCTAACCCAAAAACTCATTCCGCTGATGAACGACGGTGGCGGTATTGTCAATGTTTCTTCCGGACTGACGCGTGTTTCAGTTCCCGGCTCCTCTGTCTATGGCTCTTTGAAGAGCGCTGTGGAGACCTTTACCCGCTATCTGGCTAAAGAGCTTGGGTCAAGAGGCATTCGCGCCAACGTGGTTGCCCCCGGTGCCATCATGACGGATTTTGGCGACGGCCACCTGCGCAACAGCGAAGATCTGCAGAAACTTGTCAGCAGTGTCACTGCTTTGGGCCGGCCGGGTGTAGCCGAGGATATCGGCGGTGTGGTGGCATTCCTGTGTACTGATGACGCCCGTTGGGTCAACGGCCAGCGCATCGAGGTGTCCGGCGGTATGTTCGTATAAAAAAATAGTAACTTTAGGCTTTGGAAAACAACATGATCAATCATTCCACGCTGGATGACTTCTACAAAAGGAACGGCGCCTCGCTGCCGGAAGGCATTAGTCGCGAGGTCGGTCATTTCAACGTGTTCGAAACCGAAAAACTCTTTGACAAAAAAACCGGCAGCCGCATTATGCCATACAGCCGGAGGGATTATTATAAGATCAGTTGGTTGCGGGGAAAAAGCAGGGCTGAGTATGCCGATAAAGTGATCGATATCCAGGAAAATGCCCTGTTGTTTGCGACGCCGAAGATACCCTATCATTGGCTGCCCGAGGATGGCAATCAAACCGGTATGTTTTGCATTTTTACACCGGAATTCTTCTTACCGGAGAAGGCGGCGATATCGCTGGATAAACTGCCGCTCCTTCAACCGGGGCAGGTTCCGGTCTTCCAGCTTTCAGCGGAAGAGGTAAGAGAGGTAGAGTATATCTTTCGAAAAATGCATAGAGAACTGGCCGCCGACTACAAATATAAATTTGATCTGCTGCGTAACCTGGTCCTGGAACTGATTCACTACGGTCAAAAGCTGCAGCCTATGTCTGCCCTAAGCTCGAATCAGAACGCTTCAGAGCGAATATCTTCGCTCTTTATTGAACTGCTGGAAAGGCAGTTCCCGGTTGAATCCCCGCAACAAACGCTGGGTCTGCGTACTCCCAAAGACTATGCCAACCGCCTGGCTGTACATGTCAATCACCTCAATAAAGTGCTCAAAGAAATGAGGGGCAGCACTACGACGGAGCTCATCAAAAACAGGGTTTTGCAGGAAGCCAAGATCCTGCTTAAACAATCGGAGTGGAGCGTGGCGGATATTGCCTATAGTTTAGGTTTTGATGATCTGGCGCATTTTTCCAATTATTTCAAAAGAAAGACCTCGATGGCGCCGTTGGCATTCCGCTCCTGAGACGGGCAATTTTGGTGGATCTTCAGGTAGCCAAAATTTTCTTAAATTGCCCCCAAAATTTAAAAGCCGGCCCCATGGCAGAAGAAAAAATCATTAAACATACGGGCGATGCGGCCCATGCACTGCTCAAAAAAAATGTTTCCTGGAAAAAAAGGATACAGGAATTCTTTTTTGAGATCTTTATCATTGTCATCGCCGTCAGCGTTACGCTTTGGTTTCATAACCTGAATGATCACTTGCATGAGAAGCGGCTGGAAAAGGATTTTCTGGTTGGCATACGGCAGGATCTGAAAATAACTGCCGACAAATTGGACGCAGACCGCATCATATTCCAGCACACCCTGGATTACTATGATACCATCTGGACACAAATCAAAGAGAACAGGATCGACAAGCCGTATATGGACAGCGCCAGCGGCAACCTGACCAATATGTTGGGCTTCTCTTTCGATAATAGCCGTTTTGAAAGTTTTAAATCGTCCGGCAACCTGAGGCTGATTGATAATCAGTCGCTTATGCAGGATATAACCCGTATGTTTACGGTAACACTGCCTGACCGCGAGCTTTCTGACCGGATCATTTTTCAGGAGAGACGTAATCAGTACATCACTTATATCGGCACAAAAACTCCCATCGGCGCCAACAGCAATTCACAAATCTCAGGGGTTTTGAATGATCCGGCGATACGGTTCCAGGTCATGTGGCAAGGCGCATTGCTGAACGAAATGAAGGAGCAGAAAATAAAGTTGGTGAAGGAAATAAGAGATTTAATTGCCGAAATAGATTCGGAACTGAAAGAATAGTTGTCAAACTGTTTTTCGTTTGATGGCTTTTGCAGATGTGGTTTGGGCCTGCAGCAATTCCGCGATATACCCGGCGCTTAATTCATTGGCATTGTAACGGTTGATTTCTTCTGCTAGCTTCGTCACCTTATCTTTATAAGTGTTGTCGATAAGTATTTTATTTGCCGCATCCTGAATAGCTTGGGAAGACGGAAGTTCTGTTTTCAGATCGATCCCTAAATTAAAGTAGCCAATACGCGCACAAACTTCATTTTTTCCTTCGTGCATCCCCGCAGCCACTATTGGCAGTTTGTGTTTGATACTTAAAAGCGTGCCACTATAGCCTCCATTAGTTACAAAGACATTGGCATAGGGCATTACATCATCAAACGGAATATAATCCTTAATGATAAAATTTTCAAACGGATATTTTTCTTGTAACTCCTCTGTTTGAGTGCCACCGGTGGCAGCTATTACCAGCACATCCGTTCCCTTGAATGCTTCTAAAGTCGGAATCAGGATCTTCCGAATATCTTTTTCTACTGTCCCCTGAGTTACCAGCACGATCTTCTTGTACTTTTTTAGGCGCTCGTCGTACCAGGATGGACCTTGCCGGGGGCTTGCATAAGGAAACAAGGCGCCGACAAAGCGAATATTATCCCCAAGATCGCTGCGATCATATTCAAATGACGGTGTCCCGATCTGAAGACATATGACCGATTCACGTATTAACAGATCGAACAGCATAGAATTCTTATGTGGAATGCTATTTTTATTCAGGATAGCATCAAAATTATCAATTGATTGCTTAAAAGTAATATCAACAGCAGAATTGCGTAATTCCGCATATTTAGCTTTTTCGGCTTCGTTTGTCGCAGGTGGTAAGGCCATTCCATAGGGCGCCAGGTGTACGGAGTCCTCTGCAAGGGGAATTACGCCAATGGAGACTACCGGTTTATTCATTTTATATCTTACAAATGGAATAGCGGAAAACGTGTAATCTGCAACCATCAGATCGAATGGGAAAGATCCATACAAATCCTGGAGGTCCTGATAATATTCCTCGGCGCGATTACCAAAAGCGTGGATCAGGTCATAATCAAGCTTAGCCGCCGGATCGTGGATTGTTTCCCGCCCCGTTAAGAACTCTCTGAAATTTTCTTGATTAATATCCATTGCCTTGACATAGGGATAATGATGTATGCCTAGTTTTTTAAGCTTTTCTGCGAAAATGCCTGAAGTATACCAGCGTACTTCGCAACCCTGGCCTTGCAGAAATTTAGCGAGGCCGGTCAGCGGATTCAGGTGTCCCTCACTGTTATAGGGGATACCCTGACGATCCTTTAAATTCTAAATTCGCCGTCAATTGAATCGATATTAGTATGACATATGAGAAGTACGGCAAGTATGATTATATCATAGCAGGCGCCGGAGCGGCAGGTTGTGTTATAGCGGCCCGGCTGGCAACCAACCCGCCTTTAAGGGTCAACGGCATAGCCGGTCTGCGCGTAGCCGACCCTTCCATCATGCCCAGGATCACTTCGGCCAACACCTATGCCCCTACGGTAATGATAGGAGAGTTCCTTTCCAGGCTGATCACCGGGAAGTAATGGAATTTATGTTATTTTATTCTTTCAGGCTCGGGTGTAGTTCGGGCGGAGCACCCAGAGTGGTTCTGTACGATGCTGGCCATGAACCGTCCACATCTTTAACTCCTAATTTAAAGCCTAGCTCGGCCCCAATGAGTGCCTGGCCGGATAAGGCCATCATATCCTGAGAATTGTATAAGGCGGAAATGACTTTTCCTGTAAACTGTGGCGACTCCAGCTTTTCGGCTTGTGCTTCACTTTCGGGCAGCTTACTTCGTAAGGCACGTGAGCGTTCGGTATCAAGTCGTCCCATCCAGATGGATACAGCGGCAACGTTGTATGGCCGCAGTTCCTTGGCCATATCGGCCGCCATTTTATCAGATCCCGCCTTTTGCGCCCCATATACAGGACCGAGGTGATAACTCACGGCGCCATAATAGCCGGTGTTTACAATTAAGCCTTTTCCGTTTGCTATTAGAAGCGGAGCCGCATAATAGCCAGATACGTAGTGAGAACGTAATCCTACAGTAATGAGCTCGACCGTATCCAGCGGTTTTTCCCAGAAAGGGGCCCGGGACACTAAAGCTGCAGATGCATTGGCTGCATTGTTAATCAGGATGTCTAATCGCCCCTGTTCTTGTTTTATCCTTTCAAACAACGCCTCTACCTGTTTGTCATCCGCATGATCTACTATTGCCGGAATACCTTTTCCACCAGCACTGGTGACCGCTTGAGCTGTTTCAAAAACAGATCCCCCAAATTCATTTGAGGTATCGGTGCTTCTGCCCGTTACATAAACCGTGGCTCCGCTTTCCCCCAATGCTATGGCAATGCCTTTACCGGCTCCCCGGCTGGCTCCTGTAACTATTGCAATTACTTCTTTATCCATGGCGATATCAATTTTTGATTTGAACAAAGTTCGATCTTATATGCACTAAAAATGTGACAGTTACCTGAAGGTTACCGCTTACATACAGGTTACTCTTTTGCTTATCTTTGCCTTGAAAAGCTTGAGGTTATGGCTAATGAAAATTGTATCCGGACTTTCTCGGGAATTGAGGACGCCTTATATGCGATTGGAGGCAAATGGCGTTTAAGAATTATTATAGCATTATTTGACGGAGCATGCCGTTTCAATGAAATTCAACGTGCTGTTTCGGGTATTTCTGCCAAAGTATTGACAGACGAATTGAGGCATCTTGGTCTTAATGGTTTTATAAAAAGAAGTGCGCCTGATGCTCCGGCTATGATCCACTATGAGCTTACAGAATATAGCCAGACATTAAGGCCTGTCGTTCATGCACTTCACGATTGGGGTAAGGCGCATAGAGGGAGGATAATGCGACCATAGCTTGATACGCCGTGGCGGTTCAGCTTATTAAATAACCACGTTGCACAATAATGATCAGCAAAGGGGCAAACGCGATGTTCAGTTGCTGGGGAAGCCAAGGCCATCCTAAGAGAATTAAGAGTGCGGTGAGGGCTGCAATGCGAAAATAGTTTTTTATCCATATGTGTTTTTTCTTAGAAAGAAAAACAACAAATATTGATGATCCCTTTTATAATCATCGACAGAAAGTGCATACTGCATAATGCCCCGAGTGAATTTTAAATAGAAATAAGGGTCTGCATTATCAAATGTGCCATAATTAAAAGCAAGGTCCATTCCAGATGAGCTATCTATCACCCTTATAGCACTATGTCCCCATATTGAATAAAGCTCATCAGCAGGCCCGCAGGTGATCAGACTAATTCGCAAATGACTGGTCTCTGCCGATTGTCCCTGTGATATTGACCAATTGATGAGAAAGGGGAATATGAAAATTGCTTTGAAAAGTAATTTCATCCATGAATTCTTTGGTGGAAATTACGGAATAAAAGGGGATTAGCTGCGCTGATTCCAAAAGGGGGAGAGGCTTAAGTCATGCAAGCATGGCGATAGAAAATCACATTAGCCGGATTGAAATTTAACGCCAACCTAATCCGGGTGCAACATGCTTCAAAATGGAAGACAGGATGTGTACATTGTAGTCAACTCCCAACGTATTTGGTATCGTCAAAAGGAGCGTATCTGCTTCCTGGATGGCTTCGTCCTGAGCCAACTCCCTGATGAGTTGATTTGGTTCCCCGGCATAGCTTCTTCCGAAAATGGCACGTTTGTCGTTTTCAATAAAACCGATCTTATCGACTCTATTGGTTTCCTGCCCAAAGAGATATCTGTCTTGATCAGTTATCAGCGCAAAAATAGACCGGCTCACCGAAACCCTCGGCTCGCGCTGATGTCCTGCTTTTTTCCATGCCTCTTTGTACAACCTGATCTGCTCTGCTTGTTGTACATGGAAAGGCTTGCCGCTTTCGTCGAATTTCAAGGTAGAACTTTGCAGGTGCATTCCGTTTTCGGCCGCCCAAATAGCTGTAGCATTAGAGGCAGCTCCCCACCAAATACGTTCACGCAATCCCTCGGAGTGGGGTTCCAATCGTAACAAGCCCGGTGGATTGGGAAACATTGGGGACGGGTTAGGCTGGGCAAATCCAATACCCTTTAGCTTATCCAAAAATTGCAACGCTTTATTGCGTCCCATATCTGCGTCTGTTTCTCCTTCTGCTGGTTCATACCCAAAATAACGCCATCCATCGATTACTTGTTCCGGCGAACCTCTACTGATCCCCAATTGCAATCGTCCACCCGAAATTAAATCAGCGGCTCCGGCGTCTTCCACCATATAGAGGGGATTTTCATAACGCATGTCAATAACACCTGTCCCAATCTCTATGTTGCTTGTTTTGGCGCCGATAGCCGAAAGCAAAGGAAATGGAGATGCTAACTGAGCTGCAAAGTGATGTACCCGAAAATACGCACCATCTAAACCGATTTCTTCGGCAGCAACGGCCAAATCAATAGACTGAAGCAATGTGTCGCTCGCCGAACGGGTTTTATAGGCTGGATGATTGGACCAATGTCCGAACGATAAAAATCCTATTTTTTTCATAAGTCCCTTTTCGATTGCAAAATAGCCGTTACAAAGATAGATATTATATCATCGCCCGGCCTGACGCCTCTTGCAGAATCGAACAATCCCTCCCGGCATACCCCTTTTTCACGTGCAATGGCTGGGTCCGCCAGCGAAAATGGAAATATATAAGAATAAATTGTCTCTTTTTCGGGACGAAAACGTTTCCCAATGGATCTTTTTTACCCCTCAACCTATCACATCCGGCATATTCTACTTGCCCTGTTTTGCAGCGAAAATGCGTAAGTATATTGAATGATTTCATTCTGAAATTCGCCATTTTCTCCGCACTTACCGAATATTTTTGAGAGACCATTTATTAAGTCGATGACACAACGACTTTCGAACCGTTTTAATTGCAGCCAAAGATTTTCCGGAAACTACCTTATTAGAGAAGGTCGCGAATAATGGTTGGAAGAGTTGGGACAAAAAGAACGCCCTCAAATATAATAACTTGAGGGCTTTTTTTGTGAATTTCTGCGGAGAGGGAGGGATTCGAACCCCCGGAGGTGTGACCCTCAACGGTTTTCGAGACCGCCACAATCGACCGCTCTGCCACCTCTCCGGATGGATGCGAACAGCGCCCGGGGGCGCGTCGAAGGGGAGCAAAAATAACGTTTTTTAGGTAAATCGGGAGGCGAATCGGGGGGCAAATTTTTGGAAACTAGAGAGATTGCCGGAAAACCAATAGTTTTGACGCCTAATCCAATCTGGAAATGTCAACTGGTATTGTTCTTATTATAGACGACGAAGAGAAATTGCGCACCCTGCTGGCCAGAATAATCCGCCTCGAAGGATATACGGTATTTGAGGCAGAGACTTTAAAGGCAGGTAACCGGCTGCTGGACAAGGAAGACATCGACGTGGTGCTCTGCGATGTCAAACTACCGGATGGAAACGGGATAACGTTTGTCCGGGAGCTGAAAGCAAAACACACATCCATAGAGACTATCCTGCTCACAGCTTATGGCAACATCGCTGACGGCGTCACTGCCATGAAGAACGGGGCCTTTGATTATATCACCAAAGGCGATGACAACGACAAGATCATCCCCCTTCTGGCCCGGGCCATGGAGAAAGTGCAGCTGCAGAAACGCGTGGAGCAGCTGGAACAGCAGGTGGGCAAACGATATACCTTCAATACGATCCTGGGAAACTCCCCACTGATCATAGCCGCCGTTGACCTGGCACGGAAAGTGGCCCCTACCGAGGCAACCGTTCTGCTGCTGGGTGAGACCGGCACAGGCAAAGAAGTGTTTGCACAGGCTATTCACCACGGAAGCAAGAGGGCATCCAAGCCTTTTATCGCGCTGAATTGCAGCGCTTTTAGCAGTGAACTGCTGGAAAGCGAGCTTTTTGGACATAAGGCCGGCTCTTTTACCAGCGCAACAAAAGATAAAAAAGGGCTTATCGAAGAGGCCAACCTGGGCACTCTTTTCCTGGATGAGATAGGGGAGATGCATATCGACCTGCAGGCCAAACTGCTGCGGGTCCTGGAGACAAGCGAGTTCATCAAGGTCGGCGATACCAAACCCACCAGGGTCAACGTGCGGATCATTGCCGCCACCAACCGTGAATTGCAGCAGGAGGTCAACGAAGGCGGATTCAGGGAGGACCTGTTCTACCGGCTCAATGTTTTTACCATATTCCTGCCCTCCCTGCGCGACCGGAAGAAAGATATTCCACAACTGGCGGAATTCTACCTGCGGATCTTTTCGGGGAAGGGGAACAAACGTATCGAAGGAATGAGCAAGGAGTTTCTCGACCGTCTTCAGCAACACGAATGGAAGGGCAATATCCGCGAACTAAAAAATATCATCGAAAGAGCCGTCATCCTCTCCGACGGCCCACAACTCACCGTCGATAACCTGCCTGCTGATCTGCAGGTTACCAGCATCCGGACGACGGGTCCGCTGTCGGCGTTTGACTTGGCGAGCGTAGAAAAGCTGCATATTCAAAGAGTCCTGAACCATACCAGGGGAAATAAGACGGAGGCGGCCCGTCTGCTCAATATCGGGCTGACGACATTGTACCGGAAGATCGAAGAGTACAAGCTTAGCTACGAGGCTTAGCCTCCCATTTTGGTATATCGCTTTTTCATTTTGGCAGGGTGCACAGTCCCCCTTGTTTTTACCATCTTCCGGGTGGCGATCTCACAACTCAAGCCTGTTCTGTATTTGGATACAGCGCCCTGCTGATCAGCGGGAACGGGCATCCCTTTTGAACTTTACCACGAAAATTATGGATATGCTGACAGTAATTCTATTGCTGGCGGGTTTTGCCTGCTTTGCTCTTTTCTTTAAATCTATTGACTTTTTCGATAAAATCTAATCACTCATGACCCTACTATTCATTATCTCCATCCTGGTCTTTGTCTATCTCTGTTATGTATTGATAAGACCGGAAAAATTCTAAGCTCAAAAACTGCGCATCATGAACACACAAATTATCGGTGTAATCGCCATGTATGTTGTTACCGTAGCTCTGGCTATTCCACTGGGAAAGTATATCGGGAAAATTTACCTGGGTGAACGTACCTGGGCCGACCGCCTCTTTAACCCAATTGACCGGCTTTTTTATCGTCTCAGCGGCATAAAGCCGGAGAAGGAAATGAACTGGAAGCAGCACTTGTCAGCCTTGCTGACGATCAACGTGATCTGGTTCATTTTTTCGATGCTGATCCTCATGAATATGAGCTGGCTTCCACTAAACCCGGATGGCAATCCATCCATGTCAGCCGATCTGGCGTTTAATACGACGGTCAGCTTTGTCTCCAATACCAACCTCCAGCATTACTCCGGCGAAACGGGTGTTTCCTACCTGGGACAGCTGGTGCTGATGCTTTTCCAGTTCATCAGTGCCGGGGCAGGCATGGCCGCGTGTGCAGTTGTGTTTCATGCAATGAGGGAAAGGACCACGGAAAAACTGGGCAACTTCTATGTTTTTTTTGTCAGAAGCTGTACCCGTATATTGCTTCCGCTGTCTGTTGTAGTGGCAATCCTGCTTCTGTTCAACGGTACTCCCATGACCTTTAAAGGGAAGGATAGTTATATTTCCCTGCAGGGTGACACCGTACACGTGAGCCGGGGCCCTGCGGCTGCAATGATCGCCATCAAACAGCTGGGCACCAACGGTGGAGGATTTTTCGGGGCCAATTCGGCGCAACCGCTGGAGAATCCCAACTATTTCACCAATATGGTGGAAGACATCAGTATCGTCATTATCCCGATGGCCATGGTCTTTGCTCTTGGGGCATTTCTCAAGCGGAAGAGGTTTTCCTGGGTGGTGTTCGGCGTCATGACAGCAGGCTTCCTGATCTTCCTTATTCCTTCTATTTATTTTGAGATGAAAGGTAATCCGGCCATCGGCCATCTCGGTGTGACGCAGCTTGCGGGTAGCATGGAGGGAAAAGAAGTTCGCTTTGGCCCGGCTGCCTCCGCCTATTGGGGAATTACGACTACCGTGACCTCCAATGGATCGGTCAACGCTATGCACGATAGCTTTACACCGCTCACAGGCATGTTCGCCCTCTGGGGAATGATGATCAACTCTTTCTATGGCGGAGTCGGAGTGGGGTTCCTGAATTTTTATATTTTTATCATCATTGCGGTATTTATCAGCGGCCTGATGGTCGGACGAACACCCGAATTCCTGGGTAAAAAGATCGAGGCGAAAGAAATGAAGATCGCTACGATCATCGCACTGCTGCATACGCTGATGATACTTTCTTTTACGGCCCTGTCATCTTATCTCTATGCGCATGATCCGAAGACCTATGCCGGCTGGCTTAACAATCCGGGGTATCATGGTTTTTCCGAAATGCTCTATGAGTATACTTCCTCTTCGGCCAACAACGGATCGGGCTTCGAAGGTCTGGGCGACGGCGTTCCTTTCTGGAATATCACCTGCGGCCTGGTCATGTTAATTTCCCGTTTCCTGCCGATCATTGGTCCGGTCGCGATAGCCGGTATCCTGGCAAAAAAGAAGTATATCCCGGAAAGCGCAGGTACGCTCAAGACGGATACGGGCACATTCGGTATCATGACCTTTGCCGTGATCATCATCGTGGCGGCCTTGTCTTTTTTCCCTGCATTGGCATTGGGACCGATAGCGGAGTTCTTTAGTATCAAATAAAAAAACAACCATGTCTAAACATAGTAAAGCCAATAAATTATTCGAACCGGCCCTGGTGAAGGAAGCGCTGAAGCAGTCCTTTATCAAACTGGACCCGGTGATCATGTTTCGCAACCCGGTGATGTTCACCGTGGAAATAGGCACGGCCATCATGCTGGGTGTCTGTATCTGGATCATCGCAGGGGAAAAGAACCAGGGCAGCCTCGTTTATAATATCGTGATCTTCTCTATTCTTTTTATTACACTTTTGTTCGCCAATTTTGCAGAAGCTATTGCAGAGGCAAGGGGCAAAGCCCAGGCCGACAGCCTGCGCAAAACGAGAGAAGATACGCCTGCCAAAAAGGTATTTGCGGTGGGAGAGATCTATGTCGGTGAAGTGAAAGTGGTCCCTTCTTCCCAGTTGAGGAAAGGTGATGTTTTCATTGCCGAAGCAGGAGATACCATACCTATGGATGGAGAGATCATTGAAGGACTGGCCACAATAGATGAGAGCGCCATCACAGGTGAATCCGCTCCCGTGATACGGGAATCCGGCGGGGACAAATCATCGGTCACAGGCGGGACCAAAGTTCTTAGTGATAAGATAAAAGTAAAGGTCACTACGGATCCGGGGGAAAGCTTCCTGGATAAAATGATCGCGCTGGTAGAAGGGGCGTCCCGCCAGAAAACACCAAACGAGATCGCGCTGACTATCCTCCTTGCGGGATTTACGATCATCTTTGTGATCGTTTGCGTGACACTGAAGCCATTCGGCGATTACGCGAACACGCCAATCAATATTGCAGCCTTCATCTCGCTGTTCGTATGCCTGATACCTACGACCATCGGCGGATTGCTTAGCGCGATCGGAATAGCGGGTATGGACAGGGCCTTGCGGGCAAATGTGATCACCAAGAGCGGTAAAGCCGTGGAGACGGCCGGAGACCTGGATACGCTGCTGCTGGACAAGACGGGCACCATTACTATCGGTAATCGCAAAGCCACTCATTTCTGGCCTGCCGAAGGGGTGGATGAAAAGGAATTTATTGAAGCCTGCGTATTATCCTCCCTGGCTGACGAGACTCCGGAAGGAAAGTCGATCCTGGAACTGGCGAATGCCAAAGGGATGACGCCGGGCAGCGCCAATGGTGCAAAATTTATCAAATTCACTGCCGAGACCCGTTGCAGCGGCATTGATATCGCTGATAAGAAAATACGTAAGGGCGCATTTGACGCCATCCGGAACATGGTCGTCAAGGCGGGTCATACTTTCCCCCTGGGAACGGAAAGAAAGGTAAAGGAGATCGCTTCCGATGGAGGTACGCCTTTAGCCGTGAGTCAGGATGGGAAGGCGCTGGGAGTGATAGAGCTCCAGGATATTATTAAGCCCGGTATCCAGGAACGTTTCGAACGGCTGCGGAAGATGGGTGTCAAGACGGTGATGGTCACCGGGGACAATCCGCTGACGGCGAAATATATTGCTGAAAAGGCAGGTGTCGATGACTTCATTGCTGAAGCCAAACCCGAAGATAAAATGAACTACATCCGTAAGGAGCAGCAGGGTGGTAAGCTGGTGGCGATGATGGGAGACGGAACCAATGATGCTCCGGCACTGGCGCAGGCGGATGTGGGAGTGGCTATGAATAGCGGTACCCAGGCGGCTAAGGAGGCCGGGAATATGGTGGATCTCGATAATGACCCCACCAAGCTGATTGAGATCGTAGAGATCGGTAAGCAATTGCTGATGACCCGGGGTACGCTGACGACCTTTTCCATTGCCAACGACGTAGCGAAATATTTTGCCATTGTGCCGGCGCTGTTTATGGCCTCTGTTCCGGCCTTAAGGGCTATGAACATCATGGGCCTGCATAGTCCCGAGAGTGCGATTCTTTCTGCCGTTATTTTTAATGCGATAATCATTCCCATGCTAATACCCCTTGCGCTGAGGGGGATCGCGTACAAACCAATAGGGGCCAGTGCCTTACTGAGAAGAAACTTGTTGATCTATGGGCTCGGAGGGGTGGTCGTTCCTTTCATCGGCATAAAATTGATCGACTTAGTAGTATCGATTTGGTTTTAAATAATAATTAGAAAATGAATTTAAAAATAATTAACTCCAGATGAAACAACATATATTACCTGCGTTGAAGCTTACGCTTATCTGTGTTATCTTTTTTTGCGGAATTTATTCTTTGGTAATTTTGGGGATTGCGCAGCTGGCTCCCAATAAAGGGGAAGGCGAGACGGCAACGCTGAATGGCAAAGTGGTGGGTTATGCATTGGAAGGCCAGGCCTTTACCCGGGATACTTATTTTTGGAGCCGGCCCTCGGCGGTCGGATATAATGCCGCAGGAAGCGCCGGAAGTAATAAGGGTCCTTCCAATCCGGACTATTTAAAGGACGTGCAGGCGCATATCGACAGTTTCCTGGTTCATAATCCGGGGGTTAAAAAAGAAGACATACCGGCGGAACTGGTGACTTATTCCGGTAGCGGGCTGGACCCGGATGTTTCACCGGAAGGGGCTAAGGTGCAGGTCAAAAGAGTGGCGGCGGCCCGGCATTTACCGGAAGGGCAACTAAATGAGCTGGTAGACCGTTATACAGAAAAGCCCCTGTTGGGAATTTTTGGTCCGGCCAAGGTGAATGTGCTGAAGTTGAATATCGCAGTGGATGGCCTTGTTGCGGGTCGATGAGAAAGATCGGCGTATAAAAAAGAATGAGGGACTAACAATATGCCAGAGAAAGACGAAAACGTACAACATTTTCTGGAACTGATCCGAAAGTCACGCCGGGGCAAGTTCAAAATCTATATCGGCATGAGTGCCGGGGTGGGAAAGACATACCGGATGTTACAGGAAGCTCAGACCTTGTTACGCAACGGGGTTGATGTAAAGATCGGTTATGTGGAGACGCACAACCGGAACGAAACGGATCTGCAACTGCAGGGGCTGCCCGTACTTCCCCGGAGAAAGTTATTTTATAAAGGAAAGGAGCTGGATGAGCTGGACGTGCAGGCTGTGATCAATCTGCATCCCGAAGTGGTGGTGATAGATGAGCTGGCGCATACGAATATTGAAGGGAGCAAAAATGAAAAACGCTGGCAGGACGTCATGGATATCCTCGATGCTGGGATCAATGTAATCAGCGCGGTCAATATCCAGCATATCGAAAGCCTGAATGAGGAGGTCCGGAATATCACGGGGGTTGAAGTGGCTGAACGCATTCCTGACAGCGTGCTGAAGGAAGCAGATGAGGTAGTCAATATCGATCTGACGGCAGACGAACTGGTTACGCGACTAAAGGAAGGGAAGATCTATGCGGCCGATAAGATCGGTATTGCCCTGCGGAATTTTTTTCAGCCGGAAAAGATCCTTCAGCTTCGGGAACTGGCTTTGAAAGAGGTGGCCAGCCAGGTGGAAAGGAAGATCGAAACGGAACTGCCCCGGGGGGCGCATCAGCGGAATGAACGGTTTCTGGCCTGTATCAGCAGTAACCATGAAACGGCGAAAAAGGTGATCCGCAAGACTGCCCGGCTGGCGAGCTATTATCATTCCAGGTGGATTCTCCTGTATGTGCAGACGCCTAAGGAGGATGGAGATAAGATCGGCCTGGCGGCACAACGACATTTAATTAATAACTTTAAGCTGGCAACGGAGCTTGGCGCCGAGGTAATAAAAATAAAACAAACTAATATTGCCAGGGGAATCATGGAGGTGTCAGCGCAGCATGCGATCACAACCATCTGTATCGGCAAGCCGCATCTGAATCTCTACAATGTGATTTGGAGTACAGCCGTATTTAATAACTTATTGACAAAGCTGGCTGAATCGGATATCGACATTGTTATACTATCCTAATATGAGTATTCGATTAAAAACGAAATTATCTCTTGGGCTAAACTTTCTCTTCATTGTGATCGTGCTGTTCGGTGTGCTGGGTCTGTATTATATCAACCGGCTCAGCAACGACGGCCGGCTCGTGCTGCAGAACAACCATGAGTCGCTGGTCTATTGCAACCGGATGCTGCAGTCGTTGGAGGACCTGCAAACCGATAAGAATGCCATGGCTACCTTCCAGGAGAACCTGAAGAAACAACAGGCGAATATTACGGAAGAAGGCGAAAAAGATGCTACTGATGACCTGACCCGGAATTTTAATGAGCTGCTGACCGACCCGTCCGATTCCTCTAATTATTCAGATATCCGCCGATCGATTTTTAAGATCCAGGACCTTAACGAAATGGCTACGGTCCGGAAGAATACGGCTGCGCTACAGACGGCGGACAACGCAAAAGATGTGCTGACGGTCTTGTTTACGATCCTGACCCTGGTGGCCTTTACATTCATCTTTAATTTGCCAGGCATCATTTCGGGGCCTATCCGCAGTCTTTCGGAAGGTATCCTGGCGGTGGCGGGAAAAGACTATAAAAAGCGGATCTATTTGCGACAGGGGGATGAGTTTGGCGATCTGGCCAATGCCTTTAATACCATGGCTGAAAAGCTGGATGAATATGAGAGCAGCAACCTGGCCAAGATCAAGTTCGAGAAAAGCCGGATAGAGACCATCATCAACCAGATGCGGGATGGCATTATCGGGCTGGATGAAAAAAGAAATGTGCTCTTCCTGAATGCCGTCGCCGAAAAGCTCCTTGGACTAAAGGAGGCGGCCATTGCCGGTGTCTATGCCCCTGATATAGCTGTGACCAATGACCTGATGCGAAGGCTCCTGCAGGATAATCCCGAGAAGAAGGATCTGAAGATCTATGCCGACAATAAAGAAAGCTATTTCAGTAAGGACGTATTGGAGGTATCAAATAATGAAACGATCATCGGCCAGGTGATCGTGTTGCGGAATATCACTCCCTTTCATGAGCTAAATGAGGCGAAGACAAATTTTATCGCTACGGTATCGCATGAGTTGAAGACTCCCCTCTCTTCGATAAAAATGAGCGCGCGTCTGCTGACGGACCTGCGGGTAGGGGCTTTGAATGGAGAGCAGCAGGAACTGATACGGAGCATAACCGACGATGCCGACCGGCTGCTGAAGATAACCGGGGAATTGCTGAATATGTCGCAGGTGGAGACGGGGAATATCCAGCTGAAACTACAGCCCGCCAGTCCGGTGACCATCGTCGATCATGCCGTGCAGGCAGTGCTTTTCCAGGCGCAGCAGAAGCATGTTCAGATCAAGACGAAAATAGCCGACAATCTTCCTTCTATCCAGGCAGACCTTGAAAAGACCTCATGGGTGCTGATCAATTTCCTGACCAATGCCATTAAATATTCACCTGAAGATGCGGACATCGAGGTAACGGCCTGTCTTCAGCGTAATAAGGTAGAGTTTATTGTAAAAGACCAGGGAAGGGGTATTGACGAGAAATACCTGCCCCGGATCTTTGACCGGTATTTCAAGGTTCCCGGGAGTCATGACCGGAATGGGACGGGTTTGGGATTGTCGATCTCGAAGGAATTCATCGAGGCGCAGGGGGGAAAGATCTGGGTGACAAGTCAGTTGGGAGAGGGAAGCTCTTTTGGATTTGCCTTCAACGCGGGGTAAGGATTTTTTGACGGCGGTTAGCGGTAAACGCGAAAAAGAATGACCCCAGGGGTCAGACCCCATCACCGGAAAACCCGGGGAGAGTGGAGCTTGTCGCGGAATTATTGAACAAAGCTGAAGGAAGAGGGGGTAAAATGCAGCAATCCCGCGCCGGCAGCCTGGTTTCAGGGGATCCATTTAGTAAGCCGTGGAACATTCAAATGAAAAACATTGATAATGAGTGGTTTAAATGTCGTTCCGCAAACGAGGCGGGATTAGGTTTATTACTACTATTTAGGTAAGTGTTTACCCTAGACAAAATTTGTAGTTCTTTAAAAATGACCACAGAAGATTTTTGTCTGTGAATAGAAAAAGAAGTACATTCATATTCTAATAGGATAAGGTTTAATGGTTATGGTATTTGATTAGTGCATCCCCGCCTAAAGCGGGGATTTTTTTTCAAGTTTGCCAAATCAATGCCAGATGCAAAACATGACCGGTCTTACTATCCTAACAGTTGAGGACAATACAAGTGATCTTTTCCTCCTGGAACATATGTTAAAATCTTCGGGTCTGGAAATTGCCCAACTGTACTCAACAGATCACGTTCGCGAGGCATATGCCCTCCTTGAGAAACATACCATTCACGTGGTTTTGCTGGATCTCACTTTACCCGACAGTTTCGGGATACATTCATTTACTTATTTGAAGCCGGTGGTTCAGAAGATCCCCGTGATCATCCTTACCGGGATGTCTGATACCAATATTGCGCTGGAGGCGATCAAGGAAGGGGCGCAAGACTACCTGGTAAAAGGTGAATTAACCGAGGGTTTGCTGACCAAGGCCATCCAATACGGCATGGAGAGGAAGCGTACGCTGGAAAACCTGCGGGTAAGCAACGAGCGGTTCAATACGGTTGTAAAAGCCACCAATGATGCCATATGGGATTGGGATCTCGTCACTAACAAGGTGTTCATGGTTGGTGACACCTACAAAAAGCTGTTTGGCTATGATATCGTGGATGCTCATTCCCCGGGTGATCTTTGGGAGAACATCATACATCCGGAGGATCGGGAGCGGGTCGTCGCAAAATTGTGGAAGCTTATCCGGGAGGGGGGAGCCAGCAAGTGGGAGGACGAATACCGGCTCCGGAGAAATGATGGTGAATATGCGTATGTCCATGACAGAGGGCATCTTATTTATTCTGCGGACCAGCGTCCTATCCGGATGATCGGCGCGATACAGGATATAACGGCCAGGAAGCAGTCGGAAGAGACCATTCTTGCGTCGGAAGAGAAATACCGGCAGATCTTTTATAAAAATCCCTTTCCTACCTGGATCTTCGACCTGGACTCGCTGCAGATCGTAGAGGTGAACGATGCTGCGCTGGAGAAATATGGTTTTGATAAGTATGAGTTCCATCAGCTCACGATGCGGGATATCCATTCGCCGGGGGAAGCCGAGGAATTTATGGAATATCTGAAAACCGCGACTGAGCTACAGACCGGGAGCAGGAAGTTATGGCATCATCACAAAAAATCCGGGGACGTGATGATCGTGGAGGTCACGTCTCACCTGATCGATTATTTCGGGAGGATGTGTATGCAGGTGATCATTAATGATGTGACCGAGAGGATCAGGCTGGAAAAGGAACTGGCCTTACAGCAGAAGCTAAAGCAGCAGCAGATCACCGAGGTGGTGCTGGGGGCGCAGGAAAGGGAGCGGTTTGAGCTGGGGCAGGAGTTGCATGATAATATCAACCAGATACTGGCTACTTCCAAATTATACCTGGATGTCGCGATCGAGGAACGTGAGCCAAGATTTGAGCTGCTGGCCAAAAGCAGGAAGAATATCTCTATGGCTATAGAGGAGATACGCAAGCTGTCGAGGGAGCTGATCACTCCCAGCCTGAATGATCTGGGTCTGGTGCAGTCTATAAAGGAGCTGATAAGGAGCATTCAGATGGTCAAGAAGATGAAGATCCGGCTGATCATATCTGGGGTGGATGAGCAGTCATTACAGCCGGAGCAGAAGATAAATATCTATCGGATCATCCAGGAGCAGTTGAACAATATTTTAAAACATGCTCATGCTTCCGTAGTGGTACTGGAGCTGAATAAGATAAAGGAGCAGATAATGTTGCGCGTAACGGATGACGGGAGAGGTTTTGATCCCCGCATACGTCGGAAGGGGGTGGGGCTTTCCAATATCATCAGCCGTGCCGAGCTATATAATGGCAAGGTCGAGATCGACTCGGCACCAGGCAAAGGATGCCGGCTGGAAGTCATCTTAAATTCAAAGGTCTTACCGGAGCAGGCTTAGCGGGATCGCAAGTTAGTAGTGACGCAAGCTGAATGAGATCGGTGGAATAAAATCTACAACAACCGGCTATGGCTGTTATTCCTTTGCAGAATGCAGAAGGGATACTCTTTGGCCATGGCGTTGAGGCGGCGGACAACTTCTTCATCAGGAGGAGGCTGTACAGGGGCCTGTTCGTCTTTTACTTTCTTCGACCGGGGGTGTCTGACAATTTTGGCGGTTGGCAAGGCGGTCAGTGGCGAACTGACGGAGGGTGAAATTACCTGGATGACATTGGGCTTCATCTGATGAGGTGTTAACGGTGATAAATTTGGTTTCTAACACATCTTCTTATGCAAGCTAATCTTCGACAGGGGACCAGATTATTTAGATAGCAAATCTGTGAGTGAAATACTGGTTATATGAAGGTACGGAAAAACTTATCGAACTACAATCAAAACGTGCATTTTTTGTGAGAAAAAATAATGTTATCCGTTATATCAGCAAGTAAACCCTTTTAGCATTTTCGAAAATGACATTGTGTATTATGTACTCATTTGCCGGGCTTTGTTATTTCCGTCGGCAAGACTGGTGATACTTTGTAGGTATAATGATAATTCCCGTAAGGCAGGTGGTAAGGGAGTGAGGGGTTGTCGATAAAAAGGCGCGGATTGGAAGATCGGGTATTGATGGTGAGGAGGGTACTGTCTGCTGTAAACCGGAGTCCTTTTCCATCGGGGCCGGTAATGGTACACCAGCGGACTCCGGAGTAGGTCCTGGTGGTATAGGCATTGGTCTCGCGGAAAGGAGTAACCGCTCCCCCGTACACAGTCACCGAGTCAAAACCCGCCGGGAGCAGCCAGTACATTCCGAAACAGGGGAGGGACTCTCCCTGTTTTGTACTGTCAGCTTCCATCGATTGGCCGACCTGCATCTCGCCGGCGGCATTGATGGTATAGCTGAGGTGCAGGAGGCTGGATGTTTCGGGCAGGGTATATTCAGCTCTGACGATGACGAGCTGGCTGCCTGTGCTGGTGGAAAAGAGTTGCAGATGGGGAGCACGGCCGGCTTCCCTCCAGGACGAGCTGACTGCTGCACTATCCCCGGCGTATCCCGGGTCGGCTGGCTCCAGCCAGAAGCGGGATCTGAGTCCCGGGCTGTCTTCGACAAGACGATGGTCCCTGATCTCATAGGACTGTAGCCAGCCTGTCTGTTTATCAAATCGAAGCAGGGCTATCGGAGACAGGATGGTGAAAAGGCCGTTCGAGTCGGTGAATGAGAGGTCACCGGCAGGCTTGACGGGAATCTGGTTGCCTGTCCATGGTTTGAGCTGCAGCTGTTCGCTGGCGAGTGTGCGGCCAGGGGTAGCGGGAGGATGGGGCGTGGTCGTGGCAGCATGGCCAGCGGTCCTTATGTTCCGATACCTATAATGAAGACCCAGGAAAAGTTCTTCGCCGGTGGCGGGAGGAATTCGTACGGGCAGGCGGATAATGGCCGGGCGGTTGGGTGGGATGGGCAGATTGCCGAGGCTTCCTTTTTGCCGGACCAATCCATTTGCTCTTAATTCCCAATCCAGGACTATATTTGCATAGTCGTGCAGGCCAGAGTCGTTGAGGATGCGGAGGGCAATAGGGGAGACGGATATCAGTGTCGTGAGGAAAGGCTGTGCTTTTGGGACCGGGGGAATGGTATCGGTGTGGCATCGTGGTGCCGGAAGCAGGTTGGCAACGGTTGGGCGGTGGCTGGCGATGGCAGGGCCCGGAAATGCTCCGGCATTGAACGGAAGGGCACAAAAAAATAGCAAACTTGCAGTCAGTGATATGGGTATGCTCGGCTTCATGAGCAGGTTTTGGGTTTCATAATGATAAGAAAAAGAAATAAGATTTCATCGCTAAAACGATTTAGTTCTTATCTTTATAGTCCAATACACATCCAATACACAGAAATGAAGAAAGTTTCCATCAGTGATATCGCCCGTAAAGCGGGTGTCTCTGTTTCCACGGTGTCGTTTGTAATGAATGATAAGGCAGTGAAGATGCGTATCAGCCGTGAAGTGATCGACAAGGTGGAGAACGTGGCCAGAGAGATGGGTTATCGTCCCAATCAACTGGCGCGGGGGTTAAGGACAGGCAAGACAAAAACTATCGGGCTCATTGTTGAAAATATCTCCAACGCTTTTTTTGCGACGCTGGCAAAGACCATTGAAGACGAAGCCAAGAAGTACGATTATAAAGTTGTGTATTGCAGCACTGACAATGATGAAGAAAAGGCGCGTGACCTGATCAACATGCTGTCCCAGCGGCAGGTCGATGGATATATCATTACTCCGACCCTGAACCTGGGAGATGAGATCCGCAAGCTACAGGCCGAGAACAAGCCCGTCGTACTGATCGACCGGTATTTTCCACAACACGATGAGATACCCGCTGTCCTTGTGGACAATTATGAAGGAGTGACGCGGGGTATGGAATACCTCATCGAAAAAGGCTATCGCAAAGTTGCATTGGTGACCATTGAAACTGAAATGGCTCATATGAAGGATCGCCTCCATGCATACTGCGATGTATTGAAACGGCATGGCATAAAAGAGGAAGGGCACCAGGTGAAGATAGTACCATACAACAGCGGCAGGGAAGGGGCTTTGAGGGAGATCGAGGCTATCGTGTCGGGGGCTGGTGATTCGGTAGATGCCGTTTTCTTCCTGACCAATTACCTGGGCGTGCTTGGCATAGAGGTCATTAAGAAGCTGAAGATAAAAATACCTGAACAGCTGGCCGTCCTTTGTTTTGACGACAACGATATCTTCCGTTTATATACTCCAACAATCTCGGTGATCCGGCAGCCGATAGAGGCCATAGGCCAAAGGGCGATGCTGGCCTTGATCGAACGGTTAAAACATTCGGGTGAGGGCGCCGCGCCTGAGAATGTGCCGATAAAACTTGTAGCCGACCTGATCGCGCGCGAGTCCATTTAGGATTATCTTATTATTAACAGTGTTTCTGACAGTTCACACGGGCCATCCTTTTATTTATTTTTGGCTCCCGAATTATAGTCAGGCTCCTGCTTAATAGTAATATATAATTATGCACGATGAAAAAGCTCTCTTCCTGCTTTTAGCAGAAGGAGATGAAGAAGCTTTCCGGCAGTTGTTCCATCACTACAATAAAATGCTGCAGCCGTTTGTGTTCAAGCTGACGCGGTCTTCCCAGGCTGCTGAAGAGGTCTTGCAGGAGGTATTTCTAAAACTTTGGCAACACCGGGAAAAGCTGGTGGCTGTTGAAGACCCGAAGGCTTACCTGATCCGGATCGTTTCCAATGAGTCCGTCAATTATTTGCGTGGCCTGGCCCGGGACGAGAAGCTGTTCGCATCTATCCGGCCGCTGCTTCAGGTGGAGTCTCCTTCTCCTGAGCAAACGATTTTTTACCACGAGACGGAAAAACAGGTACACGAGGCGGTAGAGAAGCTGCCCCTGGCCTGTCGCAGGATCTATCGCATGAGCAGGGAAGAGCTGATGCGGATCCCTGAGATCGCGAGTGAGCTCAACCTCTCGCACAGTACGGTAAAGAACCAGCTGGTCAAGGCGTTAAAGAGTATTCGTTTGCATATTGGTAATATAGCTCCTTTCATTCTTCTTTTTTTTTGAACTGTAGATAGTCCTCCTTCTTCTTTCTTCCGTCTTGAAAGGATATGCATAAGGAACGTTTGGCTTACTTACTGAAACAATACCTGGACAACCTTATCACAAAAGATGAGTTCGAAGAGTTGTTGCTTCAACTCGAAAATGAAGAATCCTCCACCCAGTTGCAGACAGCGCTGGAAAAAATGATCGCGCAGTCGCCGGAAGCGGTTGACTACAAGGAAGAGAACTGGGAACCCCTCTATCAAAAAGTATTGCAAGGCAGCGCGCCGCGACCACTTACCCGGAAGGTAAGGCGGTTCGATCGCCGGTGGATAATGGCCGCAGCGGTGTTGCTTGTTTTGGGAACAGGATTCCTTTGGTATCAAAATCGAACGGTAAACTTACCTATCGCCTCCACTCCCGCCGCAACACATGATCTGGCTCCCGGTACAAATAAAGCTACGCTCACTTTGGCGGATGGCACGACCATCGATCTGGATGCCGCGCGGAATGGCGTATTAGGGCAACAGGGTAAGACCCGGCTTATCAAAAATAAGAATGAACAGCTGGTGTATCAGCCCGATGGGCGAAATGAAGAAGCTCGATATAATTTGCTGACCACTCCCAGGGGAGGCCAGTATCAGCTGCAACTGCCTGATGGCAGCAAAGTGTGGTTGAATGCGGCTACATCCCTGCGTTACCCCACGAGCTTTACCGGTGGCAACAGGGTAGTGGAATTAAAGGGGGAAGCCTATTTTGAAATAAAGGCGGATGCCACAAGACCTTTTAAGGTAAAGGTATTGAGGGGTGGGGCCCCGGAAGCAGAACCGTTGCAGGTAGAAGTGCTCGGGACCCATTTCAATATCATGGACTATGATGAAGAGCCGGCTATCAGCACCACGCTGCTGGAGGGGCTTGTGCGGGTCAGCAAGGGCGGGCATAATGTACTGGTCAGACCCGGTGAGCAGGCGAGGCTGAGCAGGAACGAAGAGCTGCGCGTAATGGCGGCCGACACGGACGAGGCGGTTGCCTGGAAGGATGGGATGTTCCGGTTCAAAGATGCGGGGATCGGGGAGGTGATGCGTCAGCTGTCGCGCTGGTATGACGTGGAGGTGGTTTATGTCAACGGAATACCCCGCGACCGGTTCCAGGGGGAAATGTACCGGAATGTGAATGCGTCAAAGATCTTGAAGGTATTGGAGGCCAGTGGTGTACATTTTACCGTGGAGGGCAAGAAAATCAATCTATTTATGGATAAAGCGCCTTAGGAGTCAGTCAGTTATTCAGAAGGTGATCCCCAAAAAAAACCGGAAGCGCTTGAGACCGCTCCCGGGGAATGTTGGGATTATTACCGTAACCGTTAGCAACAAGATTATCGATGATTAAAACCCAAACACTGCAAATCTATGCATTTGTATCGTCCTGCAAAAAACTCTCCATCCGGGGAGCTATCAAAACGTAAATTATTCCTGATCATGAGAATGACCATTGTACTACTGACGGTTGCCTGCCTGCAGGTTAGCGCAGTGGGCTATTCCCAAAAAGTCAATCTTTCCGTGAGACAGCAGTCACTGGAAAAGGTCTTCCGGGAAATAAAATCACAGACGGGGTATGTATTCTGGTATAAGCTGGATATCCTGCAATATGCCAAAAAGGTCACATTGCGCCTGCAGAACCAGGACCTGGATTCGGTCCTTACCGAGCTGTTCAAGGACCAGCCTTTGTCTTATACCGTTGTCGACAGGACCATCGCCGTCAGGCTGAAGGAGGAGCCTGCAATAACCGCTCCACCCATGATCTCTGTTACAGGGAAGATCACCGATGAAAAGGGGCTGCCGCTGGCAGGGATCACTGTAATGGTAAAAGGTCTCCCCGGTGGCGCCACTACCGACGCTGAAGGCGTGTTCCATATGGCCGGAGTAAAAGAGAATGCCGTATTGGTCTTCAGCTCCGTGGGATTTCAAAGCCAGGAGGTCCGGGTTGCTGGACGGGAATCGTCAGCATAGTTCTTCATACGGAGTCGCAAAGCCTTGGCGATATGGTAGTGATCGGTTATGCGCGGGCGAGCCGACGGGACCTTTCCAGCTCGATCAGCAGCGTAAAAGCGGAAGACCTCAACAGAGGCGCCATTACGGATGTTGGTCAGCTGCTGCAGGGTAAGGTGCCCGGCCTCAATATCACGGCCAGCGGAGACCCCAATAAACCGGCGGCCGTCATTCTGCGAGGCGCATCCTCCATCAACAGTCCCACCGGACCTTTTTATGTGATAGATGGGGTGCCGGGAGCGGACATCTCCCTGGTGGCGCCGGATGACATTGCTACGATAGACGTACTAAAAGATGCTGCGGCGACAGCTATCTATGGCAACAGGGCAGCCAATGGCCTTATCATGATCACTACCAAGAGAGGGAAAAAAGGACAGGTACAGGTGGTATACAACGGATATGTCGGCGCAGAGCAGGTGAGCAGCCGCGTGGAGGTGATGAACGTTCCGGAGCTGAGGGCCTTGCTTGCCAAGAACAATATGGCCTTTGCTCCCGTGGACGACAAGGGCGCCAATACGGACTGGCAAAAGCAGATCGAAAGACAAACAGCGGTGTCCACCAATCATAATATCTCTTTCTCAGGAGGCAGCGAGCATACGACCTACAGCGCCAGCGTCAACTATGCAAAAAAGGAAGGGATCATAAAAAACACCGACCTGACCCGTGTCATCGGCCGGCTGGCCATAGACCAGTATGCTTTCAGCGACAGGGTGAAGTTCAGCCTCAACGTCACCAATTCCAATACCGATGCGAACCAGGTTCCTTATCTCGGCGTGATCCTGCTGCAGGCCGCGCATTATCTGCCGGTGTCCCCGGTTAAGAACCCCGACGGCACTTATTTTGAGAACAAGGGAACGGGGGGATACTACAACCCGGTGGCGATGATGAACAACAGCCAGATGAACGACAAGAAGAACAATCTTGTCGGAAGCTTCAACACCGAGGTAAAGCTTCCTTTTGGGCTGACCTATGATGTCAATCTTTCCTATCAGCATTATCCTATCCTGCATGGTGAATATTATGATGCCTATTTCACCAGCAACTACAATAACATGTATAACAATCCTGATCCGGGACTCGGCGGACGTGCGGCGCAGACCTTTGGCCCTAACGGACAGGCCTATCGCAGTTACTATGAGAGTACGAACAAACTACTGGAAACCTTTTTTACCTGGGATCGAAAATTCGGGGATCATACGATCAAGGCCTTACTGGGTTATTCCTGGCAGGATAACGTGAACAACAACGGCTTCCAGTCGGAGACCTATAATTTCCCTGTCGACAATATCAGCTATAATAATTTCGCGCTGAGTGCACCCTATGCCGTTACCGGAGGTCCGAATCTGACGTTTGGCCCCGACGGGCTGTACCAGGAGACCAAACTTATCTCCGACTATGCGCGTGTGAACTATAGCTTCAAAGACAAATACATGTTCCAGGGATCGTTGCGCAGGGACGGCAGTTCTGTATTTGGCGCCAATCATCAATGGGGATATTTCCCGGCTGTCAGTGCGGGCTGGCGGATCAGCAAGGAAGAATTCATGAAAGGGCAGACACTGTTTGACGATCTGAAGATCAGGGGCGGCTATGGCGTAGTAGGGAATGCTTTTGGTTTTGGCGCTTATACGGCCCAGACCTTCTCCGGGCTATTAGGTACTTTTTATTCCAATGGCAGCCAGGTCAATGCCTATGGGCCGATACAGGCAGCCAACCCAGATCTGCGCTGGGAGCAGACGGCTACTGCGGACATCGGCGTAGACTTTTCCATGCTCAGAGGAAGACTCAGCGGTTCGGTCGACGTGTATAACAAGACTACCACCGACATGATCCTCAACTACCAGGCCGATCCTTTTGCTATCTATAGTAAAGGTATCGTTGCCAATGGCGGCGGCGTGAACAACAAGGGCATCGAGCTATCCCTTACGGCGACCCCGGTTGTCAGCGGAGATTTTTCCTGGACCACAACGCTGAACGCCTCGCACAACGTCAATAAGATCACCAGCCTGAATAATTCCCTGTTCCCGACTATAGACTCTATTCCCGTGGCTGAACCGGATGGTACAGGGCAATCGGGTGTACATGTAGAGGTCTTGCAACCCGGTAAGCCGTTGGGGCAATTCCTGACCCTGCAATACCGTGGAAAATCGCCCAACGGGGTATCCCAGTATACCAACCCGGCGGGTAAGCCGGACACCACCGCCACCATGGCCGGGGTCGACTATCATTATACAGGCAATGCTCAGCCTAAGCTGATCTATGGCTGGAGCAATACATTCCGGTACCAGCGCTGGGACCTGAATGTCTTTATCAGGGGGGTATATGGAAATAAGATCTTCAATGTGACCCGCAGCCAGCTGTTCAATACCCGCGGGGCCAATACCACCAATATCCTGAAGGATGCGGCAAATGAGTCGATAAATGATAAGAACGTCTTCCTTTATTCCGACCGGTATATAGAAAGCGGCAGCTATCTGAGACTGGATAATGCTACGCTGGGATATAATTTCAGGGGAATAGCTCCATTTGTGAAAACGATAAGGGCCTATGCAACGGTGAACAACCTGTTCGTCATTACGGGGTATAAGGGCATCGACCCGGAGATCAACCAGGGCGGTGTCGCACCGGGAGTCGACTATAATAATTTTTATCCCAAGACACGTACATTCCTGCTGGGTCTGAATGTTTCCTTTTAATCTATTAAGTGAAAAAAAAAATGAAATCGAGCATATTAAACTATAATGTAACTGGCGCTGGAAGGCGAGATTCCAGCCGACCATTGAAAAAATATTATCTCCGGCTAAAAAAGTTATTCAACTATATGCTGGCGCCGGTAATATTGCTGCTTGTGCTGAACGGCTGTCAGAAGGTCGGGGTTCCCATCACCACCGAGCTGACGCCCGATGTATTTCCCCAGACCCAGTCGCAGCTGACGGCCGTCATCGGATCGGCCTATGGAGCGCTGCGGGGTAATTTCGAGCTGGATTACTGGTTTATGCAATCGCTGAGCACCGATGAAGCTATCCTGCCTGCCCGTGGTGGTAACTGGTATGATGCGTCTAACGGCTATAATCATGTGCATTTACACGACTGGGGTCCTGACAACGGGTGGACGAATACCTGCTGGTCCTGGCTGGCGCAGGTGGTCGGCGTTTGCAACCAGGTCTCGTATACGGTAGGCGCCTCGACGCAGCCGGATGTATTTAAAAAGGCCGGTGTGGCCGAGATGAAGGTCGTAAGGGATATGGCCTATTTCATGCTGATGGATCTATATGGCAATGTGCCCCTGGATTCGACATATGGAGATTTCTCGGCGCATCCCAATGTTCCCAGGGCGCAGGTGTTCAGCTTTATCGAAAACGATCTAAAGGCGGCGCTGCCTTATCTGAGTACGGATGGCAGCGCGGCGATGTATGGCCGGGCGAACAGGTATACGGCTTATGCTATTCTTGCCAAGATGTATCTGAATGCGGAATATTATACGGGAACGGCCCGTTATGCGGATTGCGTGGCTGCCTGTGACAGCATCATCAATGCCGGCGGAGGATCGCTTTATGCCGTCGAGCCCAGGGCTACCTATCTCAAACAGTTCTATCCCAACAATGGCCCGGGATTTAAGGAATGTATCTTTGCGATCCCCTATGACCCCAATGCCATTCTTTTTCCGGGTACGAATGGATTTAATTACAGGGCCCGTTATGACCTCAATCGCAACCAGGGTATTCAATATCACTATTCAGGTTCAAAGGCTGGCAGTGTCATCGACCCGGTGGGTAATGTCACCTATGCGGCCAGCACGGGATGGCAGGTCAGCAAGCCCAGCGGTCCCGAAAGTACCCTGCCTTCTTTCTATGCCTACTTTTATGATCCGAACGACATCCGGAACAAGCAATGGCTGACGGGTTTGCAATATTGGCCGGACGGCAACCCGTTAATGGTGCAGACGACGAAGCAGGGTTTTGATGCAACTTACCTGGGGCCCGACAAGGGCGCGACCTATACGTATCAGCTGAACCTGACGCCGGACGTCTATTTCCGTACGGACCCCAACAGCGGCGCAAATCCAGCGTTGTTCGACCTGGGCAATGACGAGGTGGCCTGGAATATGGGCTATCGGAACATCAAGTTCTATCCGGATTCGATCAATACTGCCAATAAGAATCAGAACAATGATGTCCCGGTATTCCGTTATGCTGACATCCTGCTGATGAAGGCTGAGGCCATTCTCCGGGGCGCTGCGGCCACCGGGGGACAGACTGCGCTGTCTTTAGCCAACCAGATAAGGGCGGGTCGTACGACCTCTGCGGCCTGGACAAATATCACGCTGGATTCTGTTTACAACGAACGGTGCCGGGAGTTTACCTGGGAAACATGGCACCGCAATGATATGATCCGATTTGGCAAATATGAAGGGACCTGGGGTTTCAAGACGAATAATGATGTGTATCGTCGTATATTCCCTATTCCTAATACGGCATTATTACTAAACCCGAAGCTGATACAAAATCCCGGATATTGAAAAAATGGACCGTCTGCTTTTTTTTTGAGACGGTCCATTTTTTTTGCCCTAAATTCGCACAAATTTCTTCCAATGAACTTGCATGAATATCAGGCTAAAGAACTACTGAAAAAGTACAATGTACCCGTACAGGAAGGCATCCCCGTAGACAATGCAGGGGCCGCTGAAGAGGCATATAAGAATCTCAAGGTCCAGTTCGGTAATAATTTTGCAGTGGTGAAGGCCCAGATACATGCAGGCGGCCGTGGAAAGGGTAAGATCGTGGGAACGGAGCAGCGTGGTGTGGCTGTCGGTAAGAGCTCCGAGGACGTCAAGCAGATAGCCTCCAACATCCTGGGTGGAACGCTGGTGACCATTCAAACCGGTCCTGCCGGAAAGAAAGTGAACAAGATCCTGGTCGCCCAGGACGTCTATTATCCCGGTGCGAACCCTGTCAAAGAATTCTACCTCTCTATATTGCTTGACCGGGCAAAAGGTCAGAATGTAATTATGTATAGCACGGAAGGTGGCATGGATATCGAAGAGGTGGCGCACAATACGCCCGAAAGGATCTTTAAGGAATGGGTACATCCGGGGGGTGGTCTTCAGCCCTTCCAGGCGCGTAAGATCGCCTTCAACCTCGGGTTGAGCGGCGAGTCCTTAAAAAACTGTGTTAAATTCGTCACGAATCTTTATAATGCCTATGTCGGGCTGGACTGCTCCATGCTGGAGATCAACCCGCTGTTCAAGACAAGCGATGAGAAGATCATTGCGGTAGATTGTAAGATGAACCTCGATGACAACGCGCTGATGCGTCATCCCGACCTGGAAGGCATGCGGGATATCAGTGAAGAAGATCCTACGGAAGTAGAAGCCGGCAAGTACAACCTGAATTTTGTGAAACTGGATGGCAATGTGGGCTGTATGGTCAATGGCGCTGGCCTGGCCATGGCTACCATGGACATGATCAAGCTCAGCGGCGGAGAACCTGCCAACTTCCTGGACGTAGGTGGAACGGCCAATGCGACGACGGTGGAAGCCGGTTTCCGGATCATCCTGAAAGACCCGAAAGTAAAGGCTATCCTGATCAATATCTTTGGTGGCATCGTTCGTTGCGACCGGGTAGCTCAAGGTGTGATCGATGCGTATAATTCCATTGGCGACATAAAGGTTCCCATTATTGTCCGGCTACAGGGCACAAATGCGATAGAAGCGCAGCAGCTGATCGCACAAAGCGGCTTAAAGGTTCAATCTGCCATTCTCCTGAGTGAGGCGGCAGCACTTGTTAACAAAGCCGTTTCCTAATATGGGTAATCCATCAATATTACAGCAGGTAGAAGAGGCGGTACATTCTATCAGGTCTGTCTATGCCGGTAGACCCCATGTGGGGATTATATTAGGTAGTGGGCTGGGGAATCTCACCAGGGAGATCACAGTCGAAAGGGAGATAGCCTATGCCGACATCCCGCATTTTCCCGTGTCCACTGTGGAAGGCCACCAGGGTAAACTTATCTTTGGTACGCTGAGCGGTAAGCCTGTGGCCGTACTCTCCGGGCGGTTCCATTTTTATGAAGGATATACTCCGGCGCAGGTGGCCTTCCCCATCCGGGTGTTGAAATTCCTGGGTATAGAGACCTTGCTTTTGTCCAATGCGGCCGGCGGCATGAATGCCAATTTTCGTGTCGGCGACCTGATGATCATCAATGATCACATCAGCCTTTTTGTCATCAATCCTTTGTTGGGAAAGAATGAAAGCGAGCTGGGGCAGCGTTTCCCGGACATGAGCGAGCCATATGATAAGATGCTGATCCAAAAGGCGAAGGGCATTGCGGCCCGACTAAAGATACCCGTACATGAAGGCGTATATGCGGGTGTTACGGGACCGACATTCGAAACCCGCGCCGAATACAAATTCCTGCATTCTACCGGTGGTGATGCCGTGGGTATGAGCACCGTGCAGGAAGTTATCGCGGCACGGCATATCGGCTTGTCTGTTTTTGCCATGAGTGTGATCACGGACCTGGGCATCCGGAAGGAAGAGAATATCATTACACACGAAGAGGTGCTGGCTGCGGCCGCTGCGGCGGAACCGAAGCTGACGGCTCTTTTCAGTGGGCTGATCGCAGAGTTGTGAAATGAGTAACATTTAAATGAGTAAATTGTCCGGAATTTTTTCAGTATTGAAAGGACGCCGAATTATCATATCGCTATTATTCCTGTTCTTACTCTTATCAGGGTCCAGCCTTCTTGCACAAAATCCTTTGGGGCGTTTTGGCAACATTGGGGGTGGGGGTGGCGGCGGTAAGGGCGATACGCTGACCCATCGTAAGAATGACACGATCACCATCAATTTTCGTTATCTCGACTCCAGCCGGCTGTTGAAGCTGGATTCATCCATATTGGACGTGGGCCGTAAGATCCCGCGACCGGCCACCTGGATCAACCTGGGTAATATGGGTACACCGGCCCGAAACCTGGTCTTTTCGCCAAGGATGCAATCGGGCTGGGATCCGGGCTGGCATGCCTTTGATATCTATCGATTTACTGTAGACGAGACTAAGTTCTTCAATACGACAAAGCCCTATACCGAACTGGGGTATATGCTGGCCGCCAGGGGGGAACAGTTCGTCAATGTTTTTCACACGCAGAATGTACGTCCGAACTGGAATCTTTCCTTTGAATACCGGCTGCTCAATTCACCGGGGACTTTCCAAAACCAGAATACCAATCACGCAAACATCCGGCTTGGCAGCTGGTACCAGTCGAAGAACAAACGGTACCAGAATTTCTTTGTGCTGGTCAGCAACAAGCTGGCGGCGTCCGAGAATGGCGGCATTCAAAGTCCCACCGACCTCGATTCCGCTCAGTATTCCAACCAGGCGACAATCCCTGTCAAGCTCGGCAACGGGATACAGCAGGCAACGGGCAATATATTCTCTGCTCCCATCACTACCGGCACGCGTTACTCAACGTCTACGTACATGATGCGTCAGCAGTACGATCTGGGACAGAAGGATTCCATCGTTACGGATACATCGGTCACTCCTTTATTCTACCCCCGGGTGAGGTTGGAACATACTGTCACCTATAGTTCGTACCGGTATCGGTTTTTTGATTTCAATACTCCTTTTACCTATCCCCTGGATTCAACCTATTATAAGAACAACTATAACCTGACCGTAAATCCTGCGACTGATAGTGTATACCTGCAGGATCAGTGGAAGGTCTTCTCCAACGATTTTTCTATTTATCAATTCCCCGATTCGAAGAATCCGCAGCAGTTCATTAAGCTGGGGGCTACGCTCGAGTTGTTGAAAGGGAATTTTGATACTTCCATGACCAGTCAGAACCCCATCACCAATCACCGGATCAGTACGCAGAACGTTTTTGCGCATGGGGAATACCGGAATAAAACGCGTAATCAGAAATGGGATATCGAGGCGTTTGGCCGGCTTTATCTCAATGGATTGAACTCGGGAGACTACAATGCTTATATTAGTCTCAGAAGGCTGATCAGCCGGAAGGTTGGTTATTTCCAGGCCGGTTTTGAAAATGCGAACCGTACACCTGGTTATGTCTATGACCAGGCCAGTTCCTTTTACCTGGATACGGTAAAAAGGAGTTTCAGCAAGGAGAATATCACTCATCTATTTGCCTCTCTCGATCAGCCGCAGCACCAGCTGACCCTGACGGGGGCTTATTACCTGATGACGAACTACTCCTATTTCCAAAATTATTCGTTTGAACGTCAGTCGTCGGTCTTCAACCTGCTGCAGATAAGCATCAAAAAGCAGTTTACGCTTTATCGTCATTGGAAATGGCGTACGCTGACCTATATACAGCAGACGGCCGGCAGCTCTCCTGTGCGTGTACCTTTAATAACATCGACCAACCAGATCGGCTATGATGGCAACTTGGGTTTCAAGAGTCTCAATATCAGTTTTGGCACCGAAATACGCTACATCAGCCCTTACAAGGCGGATGGATATGCGCCGGTGACCGGTCAGTTCTTCACCCAGGACTCGACTATCCATCAGCGTTTGCCGGATGTCAATCTATATATGCATTTCAGGATTCGTGGCTTTACGGCTTATGTGCGGGCGGAGAATCTCAACTCCATGGCGTTTAGCCCCCGTGGATATGGATATTACCACAATAATTTCGTGGCGCCGGGTTATCCTTATCCGGGGCTGGTGCTCCGGTTTGGATTCTTCTGGGCTTTTGTGAATTAGCGCCGAGGCGGCTGCGGCGCCGGGTCGCGTTAGCAATCGGGCTCGTCGCAGGGGGCATCTTCCATTTCTACTTCAAGGGTGGCATGCTGGATATTCTGGTGCAGCAGCTCGTGCTTGACCTCGTGTTTCAGCTTATCGACAAATTCCATCGTGCAGGTAGGATCGACGACCAGGTGGGCGGTGAGTGCATTCTCTGTCGTGCTGATGGCCCAGATATGGATATGATGAAAGTCTTTTACTCCGTTCATTTTACAGATCGCCTCCCTGATCTTTCCAAGCTCAATGCCTTCGGGCACGCCATCCAGGGACAGGCGAAGGCTATCTCTCAGCAGCTGCCAGGTACTGAAGAGGATGACGACGGCTACCAGCAGGCTCAGAATAGCGTCCAGCCGGAAAAATCCCGTAAAATACATGATCACACCACCGATTACCAGCGCAGCGGATACAACGGCATCTGACAGCAGGTGGAGAAAGGCGCTGCGAACGTTGAGGTCGCTGTCTTTTCCGCGAAGGAATAAGAGGGCGGTGAGGGCGTTGACGGCGATGCCGATGGCCGCGACGATGGAGATGATCTTACCGGGCAGCGGCTCGGGATGCATCAGGCGCTGGAGGGCTTCCCAGCTAATGGCACCCAGGGATAGAAGCAGGATGGCAGCGTTGAGCAGGGCGACGAGAATGGTCGTCTTTTTATAACCATAGGTATATGTATCCGTAGGCTTGACCTTTAGCAGGCGTATGGCTATGAGGGACATGGCCAGGCTGGCTACGTCGGCGAGGTTGTGACCAGCGTCCGAGAGCAGCGACAAGGATTTGATGGAGAGGCCGACCACCACCTCGATAATTACAAACAGGAAGTTGAGAATAATGCCGATGACAAACGCCCTGTTGACATTCGTCAGATTGACGGGATGGTGATGGTGGCCAAGGCTGAAGCCGTGGTCATGATCATGGTCGTGTGCGTGTGCCTGCTCATGATTATGTTCGTGGTGCTTGTGTTCGTGGGTGTGTGCCATTAAAGAATTTTACCGGTAATCATCCCGGGCGGGTGCGAAACTGTCGATGATCTTACAATCCGTGATAGCCAGGGCCGAATGAGGGACATCCGAGGGAATGACGTGTACGGTGCCGGCTGTGAAGAGGTATTTTTCCCCACCAATGATCATTTCCAGTTCACCCTCAACGATATAGGTAATCTGTTCATGGACGTGGTGGTGTTCGGGGGAGATGCCGCCTTTTTTTATGTCCCAGAAGACAAGTGAGCTGGTCTCACCGTGTACCATTTTTCCATAAAAGCCCGGAAGTGTTTGTTTGACAGGGATATCGTTAAGGTGCTGCATGCCCAATTTTTCCCGAAGATAAGGAAATGGGGGGAGAAGGGATAGTGGAAAACCTGGCTGAAAATGTGGATAAGTGGAAAAGCTCTGCTGGCAAGCGCCGGCAATTTGCCGTAGCATTGCCCAAAATCCTATCGAATGAAACCTATTATGCCCCTAATCCTGGCCATAGCGGCCTCGTGTTCTGTTTGTGCCCAAACGGGCTCGCTTTCGCATGAAGATTCTTTAGTGCTGGCCGAGGCCGGTATTCCCGCGCCGCGGGTCTTGTCTTTTCCTGCCGCCATCAATGCTGTTTTAAAGGATTTCCCTTACAACCTGCGGAATATCACCGGCGAGCTTGTGCTGGCGCAGGGGGAGTTCGAGAATTATGCCTCCATCGTAGAGCTGCCCGGTGCGGAGAATTGTATCGTCACCCGGTTTCATTCTGCGGATGATACCACCGCCAGCTGGCAGGCGAAAATGTTGAGCAGTGATGACTTCGATCAGGCCGCCAAAGCATATCATGAGCTATTCCGCAAGCTGCAGGGCTGTTATCTCCAGCTGGTGGATGGCAGTGTCGTCTATCTCAGAGGGGACTGGGAGCCGGCCAAAGAGGGAGCTTCTTTTACGACAAGTACATTGCGGCTTATGACCGGGGACTGGCGATATAAGGATGTAAAGGTAGAGCTGGAATTGGTGTACCAATTGGCTGACTGGGCGATTCACATCAATATCGTGACCAAGAAGAGGGACGATGAGGTGGGAGGACGCGGAGTTGCGGAGAATTAGAGAGTGGAGCGTGAGGCGCCGCCATCTATCTGTATCGTCGTTCCGGAAATATAGCCGGCCAGGGAACTGGCCAAAAACGTCACCAGCGCAGCCAGTTCATCCGGTTTGCCGATGCGGCCGAGCGGAATATCTTTTGCGCGTTGGGCCAGCATGTATTCCCTGCTTGGACCTCCGGGTGTGACGGGGGGAAGGGTATGGTAGATGCGGTCGGTGAGGATCGCACCCGGTGCGACATTGTTTACCGTGATATTATCGGGTCCCAGCTCTGTAGCCAACATTTTCGCCATTCCGACCACGCCCATACGCAGGCTTGTAGACAGAACGGAATTTTCCAAAAACGTCTTTACGGAGAAGCTGATAATATTGATGATCCGGCCGCTGCCAGTGGCCCGCATATGGGGTATTACCAGACGGCTGAGCCTGACGAAGCTTAGGAGGCTGAGCTCGAAGGCGGATTGCCAGGCCGATTCGTCAAAGGACTCAAACTTCCCGAAGGGAGGGCCACCCGCATTGTTTACCAGTATATCTATCTTCCCGAATTCGGCTGCGGCGGCAGCCACAAAGATGGCGGTTTCGTCGGGGCTTTTTACGTCCGTAGGAATGGCCAGCACCCTGCCTCCATATGCGCGGAGCTCTTCCGCGGTGTCTTCGAGGGTGGTCCTGTCGCGGGCACAAATGGCGAGATCGGCGCCTTCGGCTGCCAGCATCATTGCGCAGGCTTTGCCAAGACCTTTGCTGGCGGCGAGTACGAGAGCTGTTTTTCCTTTTAGTTGAAGGTCCATGGTGATAATATTATTATTGGTGCCTATCGTTCAAAAAAGCCGACGCTTCCGCCGACCCATTCCTTGTCTTTGTTGTAGCTGACGCCGATCATTTTTCCTTTACTAAGCCGGGCCAGGTTGATTGCCAGCTTAGGGCGATCGGCGCCGTCCTTCCAGAGATACATCATCCGGATCTCGACCTTGGCGGGAACATCATCCGGAGTCGGGATCAGGTCGGTATATTTGACCTTGCGCTGGAGGATCCAATTTTCCGGATCGGGGAGGTCGAGATCGCCCGGCTCTATATCAATGATCACTCCGCGGCCGGAAAAGGAGAACAATGGCTTCAGTACATAGTTTTCCAGGTCGGCCGGGGGCTGTTTTAATTCGTTGAGGAAGAAGGTCGGCGGTACGAAGGGGTGACGAATAAAGGGCAGGGTGAATTTACTGACGCGATAGAACCAGTTGGGGTGTGCTACCCATTCCACGTCCAGATCCTGCCGGATATCTACGTGCGGGCCGATCTTTTCTGCTGCACCGTGCAGCTCGTCGAAGATAAGCCGGTTATAGATCCGTTTTATGGGTGTCTTTTTTCCTGTGGCGGGATGCAGGTAGTAGAGTTGTTTTCCTTCCTGTATCAATTCGGTCAGGCATACGGGTTGGATGCCCAGGTAATCCTGTGTGCAATAGAAGTCCACCCTTGTCTTTTGTTCGTGGGGTTTTAGTTCGAGCAGGATGACGTTTTCGGGTGCATGGGTGCCCAGTATGGTTTCCTTCAAAAGCTCAAGGTAGCTGTTGTGATCATAACCGTTGAGGAACTGGCTATAATTCCCCGGTATGGGGAAGTGCCGGCGAAGGACTTCGGGATACCAGACCTGGAAGCCGTAGAGGCTGGCGAAGCCCTGCATTTCGATCAGTTGGGGTTTCCAGCCGCCTTCTCCGTCTTCGCATACGCCAAAGTCGAAGACGAGGAAGTGAGGGTGATCGTTCTCGTTTGCCACGCGATCGGTATCGGGTATGGCACGCTCTGTCCATTCTTTGAACCGAGGTTCGAGAATGAGGTCGACGATGCTTTCGCAGGCTTCCGTTAGTTGGGCAGAGAAAGAGGCGGGTACGAATACGGGTGTTTCAGCCAGCCGGAATTCGATGGCGCCGGGGTAGCGGCTGTTGAGGTCGGCCAGAAAATTCTCATAGCGTTGCCGGGTGAAGGTATCGTTGAACGCTGTTCGCAGTGCTGGTACCATGAAGGCTTGTTTTGCCGAATTTACACTGTTTCCTGCAATTTGTACTTCATCGCATGGTCGAGGAAATTGGCGATCACGTGAGAATAGGTCCAGCGGATCTTATCGGGGTCGTCGAGCTGTACGATCATGCTTTTCCATTTTTCTTCGCCGTGTTCGGCGATGACGGTGTGTTTGCGGTCTTCCCGCTGGAGATACATGCTCATGCCTGCAGCGTCGGCTTCGGGATGAAACTGAGTACCGATCATATATTCATTAAAACGGATGGCCATAATGGCTCTTTCGAGCGGAACATGCGGTCTTTCTTTTTCGATAGCCAGCACTTGACCGCCGATTTCGGCGAGACGTTGTCTGTCGGGCTGTATGACCTGGTAGCTGCGGCTGTCCACTGCATAAAAAGGGTCGTTGAGGCCGGCAAATACCGGTTCTTTTTGCGCATCTTCGAGCATATGGATTGGAAAAACGCCAAAGGCTGTTGATTTCCGGTTTGTGACGTGGGCGATGGCAAAGTGGCGGCATACCAGCTGGAAGGAATGGCAGATGAAGAGGACCTGTTTGCGAATGGGGGAGGGGGCTGTGCTGTTGAAGCGTTGGACCTCGCTGAGCCATTCGAAATAGACCGACTCCCATTCGGAGCCTTCGCTGTCCAGCGGACTGCCGGGGCCGCCGCTGGATATATATATATCGTAAGAGAGATCGGGTACATTTTTTCCCAGCCTTACTTCAAACTCGTCGAGCTCGAGGTGCAGGTTGTGGCTGCGGACGTATTCGCTCAGCAATTCCCGGATACAACGCATGCCCTGGTTGGCTTGCCCTTCATAAAGGTCGAGGATCGCTACTCTAACGCTTTTCTGGCTGTACATGCTGCAAAGTTACGGGTTTTCGTTTATTGGGGTAGTCGGGTGGCCGACCCTATGAATTCCACTCTATAATCTGGTAAAAATCATCCTTGAAGCTGTCTCCGATGGGGATGATCTTCTTTCCAATATAGATCTCGTTGCGGGCGATGGAGTCTATATGGGTGAGGCTGACGATAAACGAACGATGTACGCGGATAAATTCTTCCGGCGGGAGTTTGTAGGCGAAGGATTTCAGGTTATTCAATGTCAGGATGGGTTCGACGCGGCCGCGGACATTAATTTGAGTATAGTCCTTCATGCCTTCGCAGAAGAGGATATCTTCAAACTTCACTTTGATGATCTTGTACTCCGATTTGATAAAGACAAAGCGGTTATTCCTGTGATGGATATAGATCGTCGTGGAGAGGTAGTCCCGGATCTTATTCATCGTAGAGAGGAAGCGTTCGAAGGAAAGGGGTCTGTTCAGGTAGCTGAAGATATCCATTTCGGTCTCTTTCTCTTCCTGTTCCTGTTTGTCGGCTATGCAGATGACGATGGGATAATAACCGGCTTCTTTCAGACGGACCATGACTTTGTTATCCAGCAGCCGGATATCCCAGAAGATGAGGTCCGCGCGGTGTGCCGTGACGAGTTGATAAACCTCTGCGGCTGACTCACATTTTCCGGAAAAGGAAAGTTTGGGTGTCTTGGCGATATAATCCTTTAACAGGGCCGACTGTTTGGTATTGTCCTCCACAACAATGCAATTCAGCATTCCCATCATAGGGAAGCCCTGCATTTGCTGTTGGAGATCAAACGTATTACTCAAATTTCTTTCCTTTTGTATACCAAATCGCTCCGTAGTTGATTAGAAAATTGACGTTAAAGTAGTTCTCGCGGACCAGGTTATTTTTTGTCGTGCCTTTTATCCCATAATTAAAGGTGATGGCATAGGCCAGGGGGGTCTTCAGGGAGTTGACGCCAAAGCCCGCGGTAATACCCATGTCCTTGATCTGCTGACCATTGATCTGCAGATAAGAGTTGCCATAATAAACACCGGACTGGAAATAGCTAAGCTCTACTTTATTGTTATAGAAAGTCTTTTTCTTTGAGATCTCGAAGCCAAAAGAGCCTCTTTCGCTGCTGGCGATGGAATAGTCCTGACCAGGGTAAATGTTCTTGGCCTGAACGGCATTCCAGTCCTGGTAGCGATAGTCAGCCACCCAGGTAAAGTGTTGATTATGGGTCAGCGAAAGACCGACACCGTAGCTATTGGGCAGGGACAGGTATCGCTGCTGGAGTTCGTTATTCTGCAGGGTGGAGGAGTCGGCACCCAGGACGAGCTTATTGTAGGAGGCCAGCAGGTCGGCTTTATTGGAAAAAGTACCGCCGATGCCCCAGGACCAATGTTTGCCGATATTTCCGTAGACCTGCATGCCATAGGTCATGTAGAGGTTTTGCAGGTTTACATCGTTGGTCGTGGAAACCTGTGTGGCTCCGTTGCCGGCCTGTATGATGTCTTTCTGGTTGAGCTGGCCAAAGATATAACCTGCTTCGGCGCCGATAGAGACGTGATGGAAGAACTCATAGGAGTTGGCCCAGTATGCTTTGTTGACACTGCCGTGCCCGGAGTAAAAGTGATTGGCTATTTCCGTACCGCTGCCCTGAATGGCGTATGGAACGTTGAATTCATAGTTTTCTGTGCTATAGGGGACGAGACCGATGCTGGTGCCCCAGTGTTTGCTTACCTTGATACCCATTGCCAGTCTGCGGAAGGTAATGTCGGCGCTTTGGGTGGAACCGATATCGACAGGCGTGCCCTTATAGCCAATGAAAGTACCGCGGAGGCTGGTCTCCATGGTGAAGTACTGGTTGGCCAGGTCGCTGAAGGAAGCAGGATTGTTATTGATCAGGAAGCGGTTGGACCGGTAAGCAATACCGGTGTTTGCCAGGCCTGTTGTACGATTATAAAAACCATCTTCCAGGTCCCCGATGCCCATTTGGGAGTAAGGTGAGAAGTTACCCTGAGCCATCGCTCCCAGGGATATCGCAGTGAGCAGGTATAAGAGGAACGATCGTTTTATCTGGCTCGGTTGCATCCGTATAAGTAATTAGTTGATTTAATTATGGGGGAACAGGGATATGTAATAAACACTCAACGTGGTGCGCTGATTGACCTGAAAACTTTGATCCGCAACCACTACCCGCCGGAAATCAGCTACATTATTCGGTGGGGGCACGGTAAGAATGAGCCCCAGTGAATCCGAGTTTGTCGCGTTGTTGGTGATAATTGCCTTAACAAAGCTTGTCACGTCATAGGTATAGGCAGCGTTCTGGGGGTTAAAGTAATCTACGACCAGGCCTCCCGTTTGCGCGCCGGAGAGCCCGGATGCCGGAACGGGTGTGCCTAAAAGATTGTTCTGATCTGTCGTATATACACCGATCTGTGGGGCCAGGCGCCACGTTGTACTCCAGCTGTCGGGTACAGGCCTGACGGTGAGGGTCGCCCGCAGGAGCCCGATATAGTCGGGCCGGAGGGCGATGGACTTGATCGTGGGAAATCTAAGCCTGACGTTCAGGCCCGTGATCGGCTGTATATACCCCGCATTACCGGTGGCCTTGGAGGGATAAGCCTGCGGGGTTTGGCCATAATACCCTGTCGTCTTTTGGATGATCTTCAGGGCGGTATTGTCGTAATTAGTTCGTATACTATTGAAGGCCAAACTCTTTTGTGTAATATTGAAGTCGATGTATTGTTGCGCGAAAACACCCGCTGTCCGGTAATAGATACGCATCAGACAGGTATCCTTGAAGCCATAGATGGCGCCGGTTCCGCCTGTCCCGATGCCGTCGGTCGAAAGACAGAGTCCGTGGAACCAGTTTTGAAAGCCGGTAGGGTTATTGATCGAATCGGAGTTGGAATAGACCATATTAAATAGCCGCTGACCCAGGCTCTGATCCAGCCTGATCTTTATCGTATCGCTGATGCCCTGGCTGGTTAGCGGAGCGCTATCGAGTCTGCTTGGATAGATGAAAATGGGACCTGTCTCCCCTAATTTGTCGGGGTTGATCCGTAGGTCGCTGTTGCTAAAATAGCCATTCAGGAAGGGCGGCGACAACTGGTAGGCGGTATCCACCTGGTTGATAACATAATTCTGCAGGGAAGTTGTATCCCCGTACCAGGGATTGTTCTTTTTGAAGAAGATCACCAGCCCTATGGAATCGTAGGTGTTAATGCCGGGAATCAGGGAGGGCAGACCGGCCGGTGGCGTTATCTGGAAAAAGGCACGGGAGGTAACGGTTCCCAGAATGGGGTCCTTATAGGTGCCCGCCATGAGAAAGCCGGTCCCATCGGTGAAGGTGGAGTCGCTGTATATGGTAGAGACCAGGACGGTAGAAGTGTCCACAACAACTACATTGGAGCCATTGTTGTCATCGGTATACAGATTACCAAAACGCAGAGTGGGCTGTTTCTGGCAGCTTGTCAGGAAAAACACCGCGAGCAAAGAAGAAAAAAGGAAAAGCAGTTTTTTTCTTGGGTATTTATGTATAGTCATGCTGGTTTTCTTAATCGGTCTGAAGGCCAAGTCTTGACAGGTGCTTCCTGGCACCTTTTTTCGCTAATTTGTGCAATATTAGGGGCCTTCGTTGTTACTATTTTGTTAGTATGTATCAAAGGTATTAAAAAAACGACTAATCGCCCTTTTTTATATACCAATATAAATTATCTCCGGATACCCGGGATACCTTTTATCAAGCTGAATTTCTTTCTTTGTATATAAAAAAAGGCTGATTGTCTATTAAATATGGCTAAAAATACATTTTAACGAATTTGCTACCTGTACTTCGAATACTTTAGCGAAAAATTTCACTAAAATATGAAGCGGATCAACATTACTTTGTTCTCATTAATGTTAGTCGGTATCCTTTTCAGCTGTACCAAAGCTAGCTTAAACTACACACAAAATGGCAACTGGGTGGGCCGCGCGACCTATCCCGGTAACCCCAGCGGCGCTGGCGCGTCGTTTGTGATCGACACTTCTGCATACATTGGTACCGGCCTCAATCCGCAGACTCCTCAAAACCGTCTGACCAGCATGTATCAATATACTCCATCCAGCATCAATACTGCCAGCCCAACGGGGTATGACAGCGCAAATGGTGTCTGGAGACAGATCCCCGATTTTCCCGGAGCCCAACGTAGCAATGCCGTTGGTTTTGCTATTGGAAAAATAGGATATATCGGTTCGGGTGTGGGCAGCGACAGCCGGACGGTTTTCGCTGACTTCTGGTCTTATGACCCGGCCAGCCAGATCTGGAACCCGATCGACAGCTTACACCAGGGAACGACGAGCTATCCCAGGAAAGATGCTGTAGCTATGGGTTTTGCCAATTCGGCCTATGTAATGACCGGAACCGATCTCAATTATTTCTTCAATGACGTATGGAAATATGACCCCGGTGCGAATGCGTGGACAAAGCAGGTCTATATGCCCGGTTCTCAACGGGCAGGCGCTGTTAGCTGGGTTTATAATGGGAAAGGTTACTTGATGGCGGGCAGAACACCCGGCACCCACTGGGCAGTGAACAATATGTGCTATGATTTCTGGGTATTCGATCCGACCAAATCCGATGAAAGTGCATGGACCAGGCTGAGAGATATTTCCAACACGAGCTCCAGCACTTACGATGATGGATATACCAATATCGTCCGCGAGCTGGCCAGCGGTTTTGTAATTAGAGGTACAGTCAATGGCGACAAAGGCTACATCACCTGCGGTGCCAATGGTACTTCTTATACTTTTACCTGGGAATATGATTTCGCATCTGATCTCTGGACAGAAAAGACTCCTTTTGAAGGTGGCGCCCGTGTAAATGCCCAGGGGTTCAGCATAACGGATAAGCAGGGAAAGGTAAGAGGGTTTGTATCAACTGGTCTTCCTTCCGCAGCTGGCGGCGGTGTTGGTTTCCAGGATATCTTTGAATTCTTCCCCGATCAGGTTTACAATCAGTTCGACTAATAACGTTATGAACTTTATTCGAAAATGGGGAGTCACTTTCCTGTTGTTGGTAGGTATCGCGTGTATTGTCGTCTATAATGTCCATCGCCGGAACCAATACAAGAAAGATCACGTCCTTGTTGAGCTGAAGGTCTTTCAGTGGTCAAAGGGCTGGGGTTATGATATACTGAGGAATGGTCAGCCTTATATTCATCAGGATATTATTCCTGCGATCACGGCGCATGGATGGGGATTTCGCACCCGGGAAGATGCCCTGGCTGTCGGGAATAAAGCCTACCAGCAGGTGCTGGCCGGCCACATGCCGATAGTGACAAAGGAAGATATAAAGGCGCTGGGCATTGAGCCAGCGGATTCACTGCATCGATAGATTGAGCAATAGTAATATTAAAAGGCGCCGGCAAAACCGGCGCCTTTTATATTCCGGCCAGGAACTGGCCGTGGATATAATCCATAACCTTGACGAGACTTCCCGACTCTTCATATACTTTCAGTTGGCGGTCGGCGCCGGTGCCTGTCTCGAGGATCTTTTTGGCAAATTGTGTAGCCTGTCTGCTGTTGAGAGGGTCGACCACATCGTCTATAAAATCGAGCAGTTCGTAAATAAGGATGCGGGTATTCACTTCTTCCTCTTTCCCAAAGTCGATGAGATGTCCGTCGATGCCATACCGGCTGGCCCGCCATTTATTTTCATTGATAAGTGCCCGGGAGTACTGGATATAGTTCATGTTCCGGCTGCGCAGCTTGTAAATCTTTACACAGACGGCCTGGAAGAGGGCGGCGATACAGATGGTCTCGTCTACCGTCATCGGCACGTCACAGATGCGAAACTCGACGGTATTGAAGAAGGGGTGAACGCGGAGGTCCCACCAGATCTTTTTTGCGTTGTCGATGCAATTGGTTTTAACCAGCAGCTTGATAAACCGGTCATAATCCTCGATGCTCTCGAAGTATTCGGGGATGCCTGTACGCGGAAATTTGTCGAATACCTTTGTCCGGTAGGACTTATATCCTGTCTTTCTTCCTTCCCAGAAAGGGGAGTTGGTGCTGAGCGCATAGATATGCGGCAGGAAATAGCGGGTGGAATTGGCGATATGGTTGGCCATCTCGCGGCTTTCCATGCCTACGTGAACGTGCAGGCCATAGATGAGGTTACTGCGGGCCGCTTCCTGCAGTTCGTTGACGATCTCGTTATAGCGGACGTGTTCGGTGATGAGCTGGCTTTGCCAGTGGCTGAAGGGATGGGTGCCGGATGCTCCAATATGAAATCCGAGGTTGCCGGCAATTTGTGCAATGGTCTTGCGGAGAGTGGAGACATCCTGGTATGCTTCGTGGATGTCGCGGCAGATATCAGTGCCGACTTCCACTACGGCCTGGTGCATTTCCGCCTTGACCTTGTCGCGGAGCACCTTCTGGCCTTCGGTAACGATCTTTTGCTCATGGCTTTTCAATTCCCGGGTTTCGGGGTCGATGACCATGTATTCTTCTTCTATGCCCAACGTGAAATTGCTGTAGTTGATATCTGCCATGCGTAAATTATAGATTAAGATAACAAATTTAGTCGGTAAGGATCAGCTTTCCCACACTATGCCCGAGGTATTTTCCCCAGGTAAGATTATCCCTGTCGTCCTGCTGAGCCATCGCCTTTTCGATAGCATAGTCGGCGGCGCTCTCTACTACCCAGCTGAAGTTGTCTTCTCCTACGCTGGTCCTTTCTGCATCGGGGGCGGGATTGCAGAAGTCTATTGCGTAGGGTATGCCATCCCGGATAGCCAGCTCTACCGTGTTGAAATCATAACCCAGCCAATCATTGATGCGTAATACGATGTCTTCCATCTGCTGTAGTTTTTCGGCGGAGGGCCGGAAGTCGGCAGCATAACGCAGATGATGAGGGTTACGAGGCTCGTACGACATAATGCGGACGTGCTTGCCGCCGATGCAATAACACCGATAGTATTCGGTAAAGACAATCTCTTCCTGCAGGAGCATGACCAGCTGGCCGGTTTCGCTATGTCTTGCATAGAATTCTTCCGCGTTGTGGAGCTTGTAGACATTCTTCCAGCCGCCGCCGGCAAAGGGTTTCATATAGGCCGGGAATCCGACATAATTGAATATGGATTCCCAGTCGAGGGGAAAGGCCAGGTTGGAGAAGGACTCATTGCTGGTATCCGGGGGCAGCTCGCGGGAAGGGAGGATGACCGTTTTGGGTACGGGTATTCCGACCTTTGTCATCAGGCAGTTGTTGAAAAATTTCTCGTCGGCGCTCCACCAAAAAGGATTATTGATCACGGCGGCGCCGCAGAGCGCTGCATTTTTCAGGTAAGCACGATAAAAGGGGACATCCTGGGAGATACGATCGATGATGACGGCATAACCGGAGGAGGCGCCCTGTACTACTTTATCGATGCGTATGGGTTCTGCCGTGATGCCTGCTATGTTCTTCCTGTTTACGGCTTCGATGAATGCCATGGGGAAGCTGCGTTCTTTACCGAAGAGGATGCCTATTTTTTTATTTGTGCTCATATTATGACCGATTAGAGTTTACAGCTTTGATCCGGGTATCCTGCGGATTCAGGGGGACGTACCCGGAAGCAGCGACAGGTAATGGGGAAACATTTCTTTCCATAGGGCAGTGTCGGCGGCGCCGGGTATGAAGTCTACAGGATTGTTGAAATATATGTTGTCATCATAGAAGCCATCTGTGAAGGACCGGATGTCAAAGACACCGCTCATCGAAAAACAGTAGCTCGCGAGGGCCGGGTGTCGGAATGCGAAATTGGCGGCATGATAGCCTCCAAAACTACAGCCGGCGAGGATGATCCGGTCATGGCCGGTTTCATAACGTGCCCGGGGAATGATCTCTTCCAGGAGCAAACGATCATAAAGGGTATGCATCCAGGCGCGTTGGCCGGGAGGAATGGATTTGTTATACCAGCTTTGGGCATCCAGGCTGTCCGGGCAGTAGATCTTTACTTTCCCATTCTCGAGAAACCAGCGGGCTGTTTCGATGAGGCCCTGGTCTTTATTCTGGTAATAGGTTCCTTTAGAGGTTGGGAACAGGATGACGGGGTAGCCGGAGTGGCCGAAGGTGAGCATTTCAAAATCCCGGTTGATAGCGGGAGAATGCCATTTGTGATATTCTTCGTGGAAAGACATTACTGTAATTTAGTATTTTTGGCGCTATGTCGATTGAAAGGAGCACAAAGATTGAGCAGGAGATTTTGGTGATAGAATCCCTACATCTGGGGCGCAGGGTACGGATAGATCTTTATCTGACCGGAGGCCGCGGGACAGCAGCAGGCGGGCCATTATCAACGGAGACGAGCCTGTTGTTACTGAATGATGGCCAGGACCTCGAAAGGCTGGGGCTTGCTGCTATCCTTGATGATCTGTATGGCCGCGGAGCCATTTCCCCCTTGCTTTGTGCGGGTATCCATGCGGGAGACGACCGGAAGATGGAATATGGCACAGCCGGCCGGCCGGACTACCAGGGCTGGGGTGGGAAGGCGGATGCTTATGCCCGTTTTATTTTTGAGGAGCTGATACCGGCAATCCGTGGCAAATACCGGGAGGCTAACTTCCGGGAGAAAGCTTTTGCAGGGTTTTCGCTGGGGGCGTTGAGCGCTCTTGATATCGTGTGGCATCACCCGCAGGAGTTTGCCCGGGCGGGTCTTTTTTCCGGCAGTTTCTGGTGGAGGACGAAGGATAAGAGTGATCCGTCATATGACGAACATACCGACAGGATCATGCCCGATGAAGTGCGGAAGGGGGAACATTATCCCTGGTTGAAATTCTTCTTCGAATGCGGGACGGAGGACGAGACGGAAGACAGAAATGGGAACGGCATTATTGACTCTATCGACGATACACGGGCGCTGATGGATGAGCTGGTTGCGAAAGGATATGACCGGCAGCGGGATATCCGTTACCTGGAAATACCCGGGGGGCGTCATGATGTGGCGACGTGGGCGAGGGCGATGCCGGAATTTCTTTTATGGGCTTTCGGAAAATAAAAAAACCCGCGCGACGCGCGGGTTTTTTTATTTGGGTTTGTTTTTAGTTGAACAAGTATCTTATACCGAACTGCATCTGCCACCTTGAACCGGTGAAGGTCGTGTTGTTGGCGAAGTTGGTCAGGTTGGTATTGTTGGTGAAGCTGTTGACAACTGGTACCTGGTTGGTTGCATCTCCATAGGGGAAAGAGACATAGGGTGTCTTTCCGTCTGCAGAGAACCCTTCTACTCTCAGGAAGTTGGTGGAGGTCGGTTGCTTTACAAGGCCCCAGTTGCGGTTCAGCAGGTTGCCTACATTGACGATATCGACGCTCA
>Ga0193716_1000055_pt1 | contig 64071 bp, 47 predicted proteins | sample U2c1metaG_FD_145901 | JGI IMG/M metagenome (GOLD analysis project Ga0193716, IMG submission 145901) | Soil microbial communities from a riparian zone of the East river system, Colorado, United States - U2c1 | ecosystem: Environmental > Terrestrial > Soil > Riparian zone | place: USA: East River...
GGAGCAGAATAGGAGGTTTCGTTTGAGGTTGCTGGCATCCACGAGCAGAATGACCATGTCGGCGTGTACGGAGGGGTCCTGGTTGAGAAGCACTTTGTAGGTGACCCATTCGTCGGCGCGTTTTGGGTATAGGCTATAGGTCCCGGGGAGGTCGACGATATTGACGGAAAGGCCGGGAGCCAGCTCGCTTACGCCGGTTTTTTTATCTACGGTTACGCCGGGGAAATTGCCTACTTTTTGGTTAAGGCCGGTCAGCGCATTGAAAAGGGAGCTTTTCCCGCTATTGGGGTTGCCCACCAGCGCGATATGGACGGGGAGTCTCTTCATCTTGTACAAGAGGACAAATTTACGCCCTTCCGCCCACCGGGAGTTACGAAATGAGGAAAGATAAGGCGGAAGGCCCCAATATATTGGCCCTGAGAGCTTCGGCGGAGCTGCTTCGCCACGCTCCTTCTCGCTCGTAACCTTCGCTCCGCTCGGTTATGCCGAAGGCGTCGTTGAAGGCCGGTGAGCTAGGGGAATATCAGCGGTTTGAATGGTTGGGTGTATTTGGATGGCTGTTTGGTACCGATGGCTTACGCCATCTGGTAGGGCTAATGATTGGTCGCCAACGTTAAAGCACTATCAGCTTGCCATTTTCGTAGAAGGGTAGAACGTTGGCGACGTTGGGAGTCAAACAGTATCGAATGTCTTTTTCCAGCCCAAACCCCATGAGGCGGTGATAGTGCGATGCGTCCCTTGCCTTCATAAACTCATAAAGATCCTCTTTCGCATCTCCGTACAAGGTTTCTGCGATCTTCGAGGAGTCGCAGTTGATGGAAAAATGCTCTTTTACCTGATGGATGATGGAGCCCGCAAACAGGAGGTCTTCGATGTTGACACGATCCTTCCAGGCGGCGCAGCCAAGTACAACAGGTTGATTCTGAGAGATTAAAAAGTCGCAGATCGATCCGAGATTGGCGAAAGAGCCGGTGACGATCTGTCCGGCGCCTCTGTCGAGGGCCATGTGCAGCAGCTTGGTGCCGTTGGTGGTCGTGAGCACGAGGGTTCTATTATTGATGAACTCCCGGGGATATTCGAAGGGGGAATTGCCGTGTTCGAGTCCTTCGGCTATCATACCATCCCGTTCGCCGGCGGTGATGCCGTCGATCTGGCGGCCTAGTTCGATACATTTTGCCACGCTGTCCACCGGAATGACGCATTTAGCTCCGTTGTGCAGAGCTGTGGCAATGGTGGAGGTAGCACGAAGAACATCGATGATAACCACAACGGCATTGTTGAGATCGTACAAATGCAGTAAGGCCGGAGATAAAGCCGTATATAAGCTGGGTTTGGAATTTGTCATAAGTATGTGCCGGAGCTCTTTGCGAGCGATTGCGCAAATGTAGGGCTTAGCTGCTTTTATTTATCCAAAATAAACTTCCATTTTTCAGATTCAGCATATTCCTTTATCGATTGGTTACGTATTTCCAGTAGTTTTTTCAGATAGTTAGTGAGAAATAAATGATTGAAAAGCCGTCCCAGTCCTCCATATGGAGATTCGAAATGAAAAAGGTCGATGAGCAGCGTGCCGTTGTCGATGCGTTTGAAATGATGTTCGTGCCGGATGCTTTTGAAGTCTCCGTTTACCATCTCGTCGGTAAAGGATAGGGGGGCGTTCATAGCTGTGATCTTTGATTTTAGGATCCTTGTTTTCCCCAGGTGTTTTGCCTTCCAGGTCACCGTCTCATCCAGCCTGATGAGTCCGCTGGTGGTTCCGGCGATAGCCTCCTCGCTGGTATGAGCCATGGATTTACGATGTAAGTCAATGCTACGGGCAAGGTCGAATACCCGTTCGGCCGGGGCTGCGACAAAGGTCGTTAGGTGAATGGTTGGCATTTTCTGCAAAATAGATGTGGATGGGTGTCCTTTTACAAAGAAAAAATCATTCCAAGGTTGCCATAACGCCCCAAAAACAAATATTTAAAACCCTTACGGAACTGGACGGAGTCCGGTTCGTACCCGAGGCCAGCGGCCGAAGTGTGCAAATATCTAGCTAAAGGGGAGTTTTACCACCTTGGCGAGCAGCAGCTTGTCTCTGACTTTGATAAAGAGCTGGGCGTCTATCCGGGCAAAAGCAGGCCGTACATAACCCATTCCGATCGCTTTACCGAGAGAGGGGCTTTGGGTTCCGGAGGTTACTTTTCCGATGGTCGCGCCGGAGAAGTCCTTTATCTCATAATCGTGACGTGGGATACCTTTGTCTATCATTTCAAAGCCAATCAGCTTTTGCTGGATCCCTTCCGCCTTTTGTTTTTCGAGGATAGCGCGGGCAGTAAAATCCTTGGTGAATTTGGTGATCCATCCCAGGCCAGCTTCGAGGGGGGAACTGGTGTCGGTGATATCATTACCATAGAGACAGTAACCCATTTCCAATCGCAGGGTATCTCTGGCGCCGAGTCCGATAGCCTTTAGTCCTTGTGGGCCGCCGACTTCAAACAGCTTGTCCCAGATCTGATCGGCTGCTCCGTCCTTGTCTTCAAAATAGATCTCGATCCCGCCGGCGCCGGTATACCCGGTAGCGCTGATCACGACATTGTCTACTCCTGCAAATTTACCTTTTGCAAATGTGTAATAGGGGAGGTTGAGGATGTCGACATCGGTCAACGCCTGCATGATGCGGGTGGCATTGGGACCCTGGATGGCAAGGAGGGCGGTCTTATCAGAGATGTTGTGGAGCTCGGCTTTATGAATGTTGTGTTTGGAGATCCATTTCAGTCTTTTTCGATATTAGAGGCGTTGACCACCAGCATATAAGCTTTGTTCTCTTCGAGGCAATAGACGATGAGGTCGTCCACGATGCCACCTTCGTCGTTGGTGAGGGCGCTGTATTGGGCCTTGCCGGCGGTGAGTTTCGAAGCGTCATTGGTGGTTACACGCTGGATAAGGTCAAGAGCGTGTTCTCCTTTTACGATGAACTCGCCCATATGGCTTACGTCGAAGACACCCGCGTTGGTGCGGACGGCCTGGTGTTCGTCATTGATGCCGGTATAGCTGATGGGCATGTTATAACCTGCGAATTCTACCATTTTAGCGCCAAGTGCCATGTGTTTGGCCGAGAAAGGAGTGCTCTTCATTTAGTGGATTTTGAGCCGCAAATGTATGGTTTCTCGCTGAGACCGGGTCTTTAAATGTACGAAAGCCCCCCGGAGAACTTCGGGGAGCTGCTTTGCCACGCTCCCCTCGTTCGCAACTTTCGCTGCGCTCGGTTGCACCGGAGGGCTATGTTCCAACTTCAACCAACGATCGAATCGTTTAAGATGTAAAACAGGCTAATAAAATATAGGGCTGTGTGAGTCTTTCTTCTTCTTTTGTCACCAGGGCTGTTTTTTTAATGATGGGGGTATCTGCTGGTTTGGGGGTGTTTCCCGGGCTTTTATAGCGATAGCCATCGTTGGCGCCGGGTTTCTTTTGTTTGTTATCCTCATCGTCGTTCTTGTTGTTGTCGTCATCGTCATCCCGGTCAGATTTATCCTGACGGCGGCGGTCTTCGTCGTTCATGCTCTTATGATCGGTACGGACAAGACCGGTAGGGGTCATCACATATTCAACGTTTCCGGTCCAGGAATAGCTGTCATTCTCATCGATGTCTTCGTCCCAGTCCGAACGCCAGTCATTGCGGCGGTCGTTCCAGCGGATATGCCGGTTATTGGGATTGATATTAAACCAATGATAATCTTCGATGCTCCTGTTGATCAGGATACGTTTGCCGATGGGTACAGCGACTTCTACCAGGACCTGCTGGTTGCGGAACTTTTGATTGCCGGTGATGGCAAATCCCTGGGGCAGATTGAGGACGCTGTCGGTCTGGCGGATAGGGAATTCGATCCTGTTGGCTGTCTCGCGTGCTTTTGTGGCGCTGCTGCCGCGGCTGATCTTGATCAGCTGGACGTGATAGCCGGAGTCTTCACTTTTAAGGATCCTTACCCGTACCGTGGTCAACAGGAAGCTGTCTTCGTTCAGACTATAGAAGGCGCCGTGTTTGCCAAAGTCGATATCAGACCACCAGTCGGTGTCATTGTACCGGTTAACGGCTTCGGAGGTCCGGATGATCAGCTTGTTGTGACTAGGCTGGACCAGGGAGACGTTCTCTTCTACATGTTGACGGGCGCGGAAATTACTCATGATCATGCCTCCCAGGATAATCATGCAGAAAAGCCCGAGGATCCATAGGGTGGCAAAGGTATAACCCAGATAATTGCTGCGGGAGCGGACGCCGGTGATGCGGCGGATAAGCCAGGTCAGGAGGGCGATGACGGGGATGACGAGGAAGAGGAAGAATCCGGCCCAGGCCAGGAAATTCTGCCAGAAGCCTTCCAGTACATACCCTTTAAGCTGCAGCAGGCCGTCGCCGCGGAAGATCAGGCTAGCCAGTACGGTGATGAGGACAAAGGTGATGAGGCCGGCGATGAAAAGGAAGAAGGCTTTGAACATGACTCCTATCGCGTGGCCGAATCCGGTGCCGCTCTTCCGGATGGCGGGTCCAGCTTCGCTGGCAAAACTCTGGGTGCCTTGTTTTACTTGTTGACCTACGTGCTGAACACGTTCCTGGAACTCGCTGCCCATCTCTTTTGCGCGGCCTTTGAAGGTCTCGAGGTCGCTCTTGATGGTGTTCTTAATCGACTCCAGGTCTACCTTCTCCCCCCGCATTTCCAGTTTCTCGGAGGCGGTGACCGCTTCGGGGAGGACGATCCACAGGATGATATAGGTTACGAACAGGGTACCACCAAAACCGCCGGTGAAGAATACGGGGCCATCAAAATCGAACCAGGTGCTTCGCAGGATGGAGGTAATGATCCCCAGGATCAGGGGCAGGGCGAAGATGAGGCGGGGGATCCAAACGTCGATGTGGAAGTAGGCGGCCAGGCCGCTAGCGACACCACCGATGACCCGGTTGTCCGAGTTGCGGTAAAGGCGTTTCCTGGCATTGGCCGGCAGGGACCTTGTAGGCAGGACGATCCACAGGATGATATACAACAAGAAACCTGCTCCCCAGCCAAAGGTGATGAGTACGAAGATGATACGGACGATGGCGGGGTCCAGGCGCAGGTAGTTGGCCAGCCCGGCGCAAACGCCGCCGAGGATCTTGTCGTTGCCGGCGCGGTAGAGGCGGCGGGATTCTTCGGGTCCTCCGGTATATTGTTGGTTGGGCTGGGCTCCTGTCCCTGTCTGCTGGCCGGCTCCGGCTGTGGTTCCGGGCTTAGTTCCGTCTTCTTCTTCGAGCTCTTCGGGGCGACCCATGCTGGCGATGATGGCATTTACGTCGGCATCGGTGATGCAGGCGGCGCCTTTCTTGAGGGTTTCCGAGAAAAGTTCGGCAAAGCGGTTCTCGATGTCGCTGATGATCTCATCGCGGCCTTCCTCGTTGGCGAAATGCCTGCGCAGACTATCTATATACTGCTGCAGTATTTCGTAGGCACTTTCTTCGATGGGGATCACCCTGCTATGAAAGTTTATGTTGATAATCTTTTTCATGTTCTATTATTTGGAGGTTGAAATTTAGAGTTGGTTTGTTTCCCCGGGGTACTTAATGGGTCTTGTTGGTAAGGGCGTGAACGGCGTTGGCGAGTTCGTTCCAGGTGGCTTCCAGCTCACCGTAGAAGGACTCCCCTTTTGGTGTCAGGGAGAAATATTTGCGGGGCGGCCCGGAGTTGCTTTCTACCCAACGGTAGGTGAGCATATCGGCGTTCTTAAGTCGCGTCAGCAAAGGGTAAAGGGTTCCCTCCAGGATATTCAGGTTGGCAGCTTTCATCTCTTCTACGATGTCGGAGGGGTAAGCTTCACCGCGCCTGATAACGGAGAGAATACAAAACTCCAGAATTCCCTTGCGCATCTGGCTTTGTGTGTTCTCGATATTCATACGCTGAATTTTTTTATTGTTTCCTGTCGATCCGGTTGGGTTGGCCGGGGCTGGCAGTTCAAATTATCCTAACAATCCAAAGGTATGAATTTTTTTAGTACTATGCAACACAAAGTACTGTTTTAAGGGAGGTAATTTTTATAAGCAGGTAGCCAGAGGATAAAAGGTCGAAATTTAGGTATAAATGGTAGAGGAAAGTAGGAAAAACGTCTTATAGGATCAAAATCTGCCTCTTTTCAGGCAAAAAGGATTAAAATAACATTAAAAACCCATGCAGAATCTGTAGGTTTGTCCATCCTAATTGCAAACGACACCTTGAAAAGCGCTGATAAACAGATTTGCACAGCTATAAACCTTCAATGGCCATCTACAGAATGAAATTAATTATTAGCTTTTTAGCAGGCGCCATCTCTGCGTGGATCCTCCTATATATGCTCCATATATAAATGTAAAGCGCCTAAATCCCTTTATTTTTTGAGCCCGATCTCGCGCAAACGTTCGTCCAGGTATTCCCCTGCGGTAGCGTCCGGGTAAGCTTTTGGGTGTGTCTGATCTATACAGCCAGACAGGCAGGCCAGGCTCATATTACTTTTAGGGTGCAGGAAGAAGGGGATAGAAAACCGCGAGCTGCCCCATTTTTCCCGGGGCGGATTAACCACGCGGTGTGTGGTAGAGCGGAGTTTGTTGTTGGTCAGCCTTTGGAGCATATCCCCCACATTGACCACAATTTGTTCTGGCAGGGAAGTTACCGGGACCCATTCATTTTGTTTGGAGAGAATTTCGAGGCCATCTGCGCTGGCGCCTATCAGCAGGGTGATGAGGTTGATATCCTCATGCTGTTCTGCGCGGATAGCCGACTTGGGCTCTTCTTTTATGGGGGGGTAGTGAATGGCTCTTAAAATCGAATTGCCATTGTGTACGTATTCGTCGAAATATTTTTCCTTCAGGCCCAGGTAAAGGGCGATAGCGCGCAGCAGGGCGGAGCCTGAATTTTCGAAGGAGCGGTAGGCGCTGGAAAAAATGGGATTAAAGGTCTTTATCTCCGACACCATTACGTTGTCGGGATATTCTGACTTGATGGGGCTGGCGGGCGCAGCCCCGGCCGAAGGCCCGACATTAGAGTCGTCTTCTACGGTTTGTCCAAACTGAAAGAATTCTTTCAGGTCCGGAGCCGTGCTGCCTTTCGCGTGCTCCTTCCCGAAAGAGGTATAACCGCGCTGACCTGCCAGTCCAGCTATTTCGTATTTTCTTTTTGTTTCACCAGGCAGGGAAAAAAATTCTTTTGTATTTGAATAAAGTCCGTCGATAGTAGTGGCGGGGATCCCATGGTTTTTCACGGCGACAAAACCGACTTCTTCATACGCTTTTCCGAGCGCGTCAACAAAGGCAGCTTTTTGTTGTGGATTTCCTGAAAATTCAGCGAGGTCGACTACGGGAATGGCCATGGTATAATTTTTAATGGGAGATAAAGTTAAAGAATTTTTGAGGAAATATTCCTTCGTTCTTCTGGGGTCAGGTTCATTAAAGCATACCTTTTCACATCGTTGATCGTGGACTCGTCCAGCAGCCTCACTACATTTCCGTAACTGGCTTCCGGGGAGGGCTTGATCAGCAGCATCAGCTCCTTCCTGCCGCCTTTATAATTGTGGTCCATAGCGAGCTGTTTCTGGCGGATGATGTCCCCGATGCCGCCGTTGAGACTATAACCCGTGGTCCCGTAATTGCCTTTCCGGAGGGCTTCCGCCAGGTCCCCGTGGTAATAGAACAGTTTGTTGCCGGCGATGGGAACGATCGTCAGTGCCGCGTTGTTGCCGATCGTGGTGGCAGGGCCGTCGGCGGGCATATTTAGTTTCGTCACATGCGCCTTAGACCAGGTGGTCGTGAGGACAAAGAAAGTGATGAGCAAAAAGCCCAGGTCGACCATCGGTGTCATGTCGACGCGGGTAGACAATTTTTTACTGCGCCGGCCGCCTTTCTTGTGTGCGTTGCCGGCCTGAGTGCTGATCTCGGCCATAGTAGTTTGATTTAAAACTAAGACACCGAACGGAATTTTTTCCATAAAAAACCAGAGACGAAGCGCCGTGCTTACGCGGGCTGACTAAAACTCTGCGCTTTTGGGTGTGCGTGGGAATGCGATGACATCCCGGATATTTGTCATACCGGTGACGAAGAGCATCATGCGCTCGAAGCCCAGCCCAAAGCCGGCATGCGGCACCGTTCCGAAACGGCGGGTATCGAGATACCACCACATTTCTTCTATGGGTATATGCATAGCCGTCATTCTTGCTTCCAGTCTTTCGAGTCTTTCCTCTCTTTGCGATCCACCTACGATCTCACCAATACCGGGGACGAGAATATCCATGGCGGCGACCGTTTGTCCATCGTCGCTCTGGCGCATGTAAAAGGCCTTGATAGCGGCGGGATAACCGGTGACGATGACGGGTTTTTTAAAATGTTTTTCTACCAGATAGCGTTCGTGTTCGCTTTGCATGTCGATGCCCCACTTTACGTCGTACTGGAATTTTTTCTTCTTATATGCGGGTGACTGCAAGAGGATGTCTATCGCTTCGGTATAAGTGATGCGCTCGAACTGATTGTTAATAACAAACTCCAGCTTCTCGATGAGGCCCATGTCACTTCTTTCGGCCTGGGGCTTTTGTTTTTCTTCTTCCGCGAGTCGCTGCGCCAGGAATTCAAGATCTTCCCGGTTATTGTCCATTACATACTTTATGAGGTAGCGAATAAAGGATTCGGCCAGGTTCATGTTGTCTTCAAGGTCGTAAAAGGCCATTTCAGGTTCGATCATCCAGAATTCTGCCAGATGACGGGCAGTATTTGAATTTTCCGCGCGGAAAGTGGGGCCGAAGGTATAAACTTCGCTAAAGGCCATGGCTCCGAGTTCGCCTTCGAGCTGTCCGCTGACGGTGAGGTTGGTGGCGCGACCGAAAAAGTCTTCTGAAAAGTCGATGGTGCCATCTTCTTTCCTGGGAGGGTTATCGAAGGGCAGCGTGCTCACCCTGAATGTCTCACCGGCGCCTTCTGCGTCGGAGGCGGTGATGACCGGTGTGTGTAAATAGACAAATCCTTTCTCGTTAAAAAATTTATGGATGGCAAAAGCCAGGGAATGTCTTACACGGAAGACGGCTCCGAAGGTGTTGGTTCGGAAGCGAAGGTGTGCGATCTCTCGAAGGTACTCCAGGCTGGGCCTGTTCTTCAGCTGCAGCGGATATTTCTCCGGATTACATTCGCCCAGGATCTCGACGGCGCTGGCCTTTATTTCTACCGACTGGCCTTTGCCTAAAGAAGTCATGAGCAGTCCTGTTACTTTCAGGCTGGCGCCGGGCGTAATTTTTTTTAGCAGGTTTTCTTCGTATGAACCCAACTCTATTACGATTTGAATGTTGTTATTTGTAGATCCGTCGTTAAGTGCTATAAACTGATTATTGCGAAAGGTCCGCACCCATCCCATTACGGTCACTTCCTGGTTTTCTGGTTTTGTAGCCAGCAGCTCTTTCACCTTCACTCTTGTATTAAACATGGTTTCTGTTAAAATTTAGTGGGGCAAATATAAACCAAGAGGGGAAGTAAGTGAAAAACAAGGCCAAAAAAGCCTTGAAAGTCAGGGGATTTTAAAAATTTATTTTTCATTTTTATTTTTTTATGCTAAAATTGCATTGGAATTAAGCTGATTAGTTTCCTTTTCCAATGCTCACAGCTCATCAGTTTTAACCCATTCTGTTTTTTTTTAATCAAAATTTCATTTCAATTTCTCAACAAGACAGACCCTCTGTTTGAGAATAGTTTTCAACTCTCAAGTTATTTTATGTACGATATTCTCCAATTGAACGACATGCTCGTTCCGGAACTCCTCGATATTGCAGAGCAGTTAAAGATCACTGGCGCCAAGAAGCTGGATAAACAGGAGCTCATCTACAAAATCCTCGACAAACAAGCTGTAGTCGCGAGCGAAGCAAAAGGAGACGCAGCCGATGACAAGCCAAATAAACGCAAGCGTATCATAAAGGCCACTACGGCCAATTCCACGGAAGAAGCGATTGTCGAAAGTGTAGAAGAGAAGCCTAAGAAGGTAGAACCAAAGAAAGAAACCCGCAGCAATAAAAAAGAAGAAAAGCCGGTGGTGTTGAAGAAGCCAACCCGGAAGAAAGAAGAAGAAGCGCCGGAAGTAATTGCTGTGCCTGCGAAGGCTGCTGCTCCCACCCGTCCGACACCTGTCATCGAACGCCAGGAAAGGGGTGAGCGAGGAGTCGAAAGAGGTGAAAGAGGAGAGCGAGTCGAACGTCCCGGACAAGGGCAGGAAAGGCAAGACCGAGGCGAAAGATCCGGGGAAAGATCCGGAGAGGGCAACCGTGACAATCGCAACGAAGGCAACCGCGACAACCGCCAGGATGTGAGTCGTGATAATAATCGCCAGGACGGCAATCGTGACAATCGTGACAACCAACGCGAAGACTCGGAAGAGCAATCCGAACAGGAAGACGGAATATCCCTTCCGGATGAACAAGATGGTGGAGATCCCAATCGTTCCGGTGATGCACAGGGTGGCAGATTGTATCCCCAGCGCCGCAATGAAGTATTCAACATCGAATTCGATGGTGTTATCTCTGCTGAGGGCGTACTGGAAATGATGCCTGACGGTTATGGCTTCCTGCGCAGCAGCGATTACAACTATCTCTCTTCTCCCGATGATATCTATGTTTCTCCTTCGCAGATAAAACTTTTTGGTCTGAAGACGGGAGACACTGTATTAGGCTCGGTTCGCCCGCCTAAGGAGGGTGAGAAATATTTTGCCTTGCTGAAGGTGGAAACGATCAACAACAAAGGACCTGAAGAGGTGCGTGACCGCGTGCCCTTCGATTATCTTACTCCCTTGTTCCCCTTCGAAAAACTGAATCTTTTCACTACGCCCAGCGACTATTCCACCCGGATCATCGATCTGTTCACGCCGATCGGGAAAGGACAACGCGGACTTATCGTGGCGCAGCCAAAAACGGGTAAAACGATGTTGCTGAAAGCTGTCGCCAACGCGATCGCCGCCAACCATCCCGAGTGTTACCTGATGATCGTTCTCGTCGACGAGCGTCCTGAGGAAGTTACAGACATGGAGCGCAGCGTAAAGGCGGAAGTCATCGCCTCCACATTCGATGAGCCTGCGGAAAAACACGTAAAAGTCTCCACAATAGCTCTTCAAAAGGCCAAACGCCTGGTAGAATGTGGTCACGACGTCGTGATCCTGCTGGACTCCATCACCCGTCTTGCCCGTGCGCACAATACTGTGGCCCCGGCTTCCGGTAAGGTACTTTCCGGTGGTGTGGAAGCCAACGCCATGCAGAAACCCAAACAATTCTTTGGTGCTGCCCGTAAGATTGAAAATGGCGGCTCACTCACGATCCTTGCTACTGCCCTTATCGACACCGGCTCCAAAATGGACGAAGTGATCTTTGAAGAATTCAAGGGTACCGGTAATATGGAATTACAGCTTGAGCGCCGTCTGTCGAATCGCCGGATCTATCCCGCCATCGACCTGGTCGCCTCCTCTACCCGCCGCGACGACCTGCTGCTGGAAAGAGAAGTACTGCAACGAATGAATCTTCTCAGAGTTTATCTCAACGACATGAATGCGGAAGAAGCGATGAACGAATTGCTCAAAAGGATGCGTGGAACCAAGAGCAATGAGGAGTTCCTGGCTAGTATGAACAGCTGAACAGACCGCAGACCGCCGCAAACGCCTCGCTCCGGACCGGATGGATCAAACCATAACGGATCAAATCACCATGGATCGAATAATCATGGATCGAAAAATCACGGATCGAATCACGGTTCAAACAATCGCCAGGAGCGCCAGGGTTCAAACCCCCGGTTAGCTGCGAATCCGTGGCGTCAATCAGACTAAAGCGTCTATCTTTTTCGCCAGTTTCCTGTCCCTGTCAGTGACCGTATTGCCTGCATCGTGACTGGTCAGGCTTATCTCCACCGTGTCGTAGACATTGCTCCAGTTGGGATGATGATCCATTTTCTCTGCTGCCAGGGCCACCCGGGTCATAAAGGCAAATGCCTCCGAAAAGTCTTTGAATTCGAATTTCCGGTAGAGCGTATTGTTTTTTTCTTCCCACATATGAGCGTGTTTTAAGTATCGCAGCAAAGGCCGGGCCATGCGCGGCCAGGCTTAAAAGATGAGATGTCCCTTATTTTTGATCTTGTCGTGCACCAGCTCCATCACCAGCTGCACACCCGGGACCGTTTTTATGCAGCTGATCAGGTCCAGGAGCTTTTCATCCGACACGGGGTCACCTTTCAGCAGCCAGAGAAAGTCCAGGTGCTTGAACTCCGGCAGCAGGTATTCTCCGTCAAACTGATTGTTATAGAGAAAATGCTGCAGCGAGTTGCCGGTCTCGCGGTATTCATAAACGCCGAAAAAGTAATTCCGCTGCCGTTTAGTAAGCTGGATCTCTATTCCGTTGTTGATGCGGAAGTCAAACCGTAATCGATTGTTCAGCTGCCAGCAGAACTGGTAGTCCTTTACCGGGGCTACGACGCCCAGCAGGCGGGTGTCCTCGAAGAACTCCCCTGTCATATCGTCTATGTTGAGCTTCAGCTTCATTTGTCTTCGTTTAATTGCGCCGATCGTGGCGACCGTCATGAGCCGGTTGTGACGCCGATCACGGGGGCTCCGATCAAAATTGAACCGGGCCCTCGATGATGTCGTTGCCCCGACGGTATCTTACTGTGGTCTTATCGCCCTTTTTAAATTTCCCCAGGGCTTCCATGTAGTTCTCCAGGGAGGTCACCGGCCAGGCGCCCAGCTGTACGATGACGTCTCCCGTCTTCATACCCGCACCCTGCGCGGGCCGGCCTTCGCTGACCCCATCGGCGCGAACTCCGCTGCCGCTGAAGGCATAATCCGGCAGGATGCCCAGCGTCACGCTGAAATGGGGTGATCCCACCTGGGTATCCCGGGTCTTTGTAAAAGTAAGACGCCCTTTTGGATTAAGGTCCTGTACCAGCGAATAAATGAATTTCACTACCTGCAGCTCGCCGGTATAATTGATCTTGTCAAAGTCGTCACCGGGCTTGTGATAGTCGGCATGAATGCCGGTAAAGAAGAAGAGTACGGGGATGTCCTTTTGATAAAACGAGGTGTGATCGCTGGGGCCGAGGCCGCTGCTGTCGTAGTGGAGGGTGAACGGGCGCTCGCCGCCGGGTCGTTTGGTCTCGCGGCTTTTGCGTTTGGTCTGGCCGGCGCCAGGGCTTGTTGGGTCGACGATGACATTTCCCCAGGCCGGGGAAGTGCCATATCCGCCTATCGTCAGGGCGTGGGTCGAATCATTGAGCCGCCCGATCATATCCAGGTTGATCATGTAGTTGATGGACTTCGTATCGACGGGTGAATGTTCCACGAAGTATTTGGACCCGAAGAGGCCCAGCTCTTCTCCTGAAAAAGCAACAAAAATATAGTTGTTGTTTTTCAGCTTCGAGCCCGACAGCATCCGGGCGAGCTCGATCATTCCAGCCACTCCGCTGGCGTTGTCGTCCGCCCCGTTGAAGATGACCCTATCCGGTCCCCGGTAGAGGGTATTGCTGTCCTCTCCATAACCCAGGTGGTCGTAATGGGCCCCGATGACGATGGTTTCCGGCGCCCCGTTGTCCAGCCAGCCCACGACATTGTGCCCTGTGCGATGTTTTTCCGTAAAGTCGATCCTGATCTTCAGGTCAACCGATGCGGATTCGTCCTTCAGGTACTTTCTTTTCGCGGCCGCGGTCAGATAGAGGACGGGAATGGTGGCTGGGGCAGGTCTGTCATGGGGGTCAAAAGCCAGATTATCGGCTATTTTGGAGGAGTTGTAAAGAATCAGGGCAGTAGCTCCTTTTTTTGCACAGGCCATTATTCGGGCCCGGATGGCACCGGGGAAGTCGAAATGCGGATTGCCGGTATTTGCTTCCAGGAGCTCCCGGAGGTCGAGGAACCAGGGCACCCCGGCTTCCTGAAGGGCAATGGCGGGCGAACCGGATACCATTCCTGCCGAGCTGAGGGCCAGGGGGAAATAGTCCTTGTTTAGCACGAGGTTCCGGTCATTTACCATGAAAAAGGACTCAGCGCTGATCCGTCGTCCTTCGTCGACAGGAAAGGCCTGTAACCAGCCATTTTCGTCCCCTTTGGGCTGCAATCCGGCCCTGCTGAACCCGGAGCTGATATAATCGCTGGCAGCTTTTTCCCCCGGACTACCGGTTCTCCTGCCTTCCAGCTTGTCGTCAGCCAGATAGCGGATATGCGTTTCCAGGTTGGAAAGCGTGATTTTGTCGGTTTTTTTTAATTTTTGAGCGGAAATGGTCAGGAAAGCGGGGAATAGGATAAGAGTAAGCACGAAAATACGGAGGATCATAAAAGCCGGTTTATCGGAATAAAGGTAGCGCGGATTTATTTTCTACACTCACCTTTTTTCCTTTAGTTTTGCAGATTGGCCTTTTCCGAATGGACCCCGGGAATTAGTGAAGGCGAAGCCTGAAACTAACGAGCGATGCCTCAACGGTGTTGAGGCAGTGGCTCTGAGGGCGAAGCCCAAGCTAACGGGCAAGGCCTCAACAGTGTTGAGGCCGTAGCACTAAGGGTGCCGGGAAGGGGATTTGTTAAAAAAATGTATGGCGCTACCGCACCTTATTAAGTATGTATATACCAATGGAACCGACGAAGTAATTCGCCGGGGGAAAAAAATCCACGCTATTGGTTATGTAGAGCTGATCGAATACGACGAGCTGTTCGAATCCGTTACCTTCCGGGTTAAGGACGACAGCTATTCCACGTATTATAAAGTGTACGTGCAGAAATTCAAGGACGCCAAAACGCTGTCTATCCGCTGCAGCTGCCCCTATAACCTGGGGGATATCTGCCGTCATGAAGCGGGAGCGTTGATCCAGCTTCAGGAACTGCTGGACAGGAACATGCTAAAGGCGGAAGAGATACATTACGACCAGCGTCATACGGTCGTGAAAATGAAGTTCATCGACCTCAAAAGCATCCGCCTGCTTTGTTCGCAGCAGACCCTGGCTGACGCCGAAAAATTCCTCCGCACAGAAAAGGCCAATATCGAGTTTGCAAAAGATGAGGTGGTCAAAGCTTCCGTTAAACTGGAGGATCAGACATACCAGGTCGTCCTGCGCAAGAATGAAGAGCGGAATTTCGATACCAGCAGCGATTTTCCAGACCCGGTGCACCCGCTTTCCCTGCCAAAAGTTATCGTCTTTCTTCAGCTGCTGCATGCGCACGGCGCGTATTATTTTGACAGCATCCGCAACTGGGACAAGGAAAAGAACAAGCTCCTGGAGGCCTATGGATATTCACTTTCGGATGACCTGAAGGGCAAATTTGAATTCACCTATAAGGAAGGCAAGCCTTTCCTACGTGTACTGGATATTAGTATCAAACGTGTGGCGCCCCTGGCCAACAGCCGGCCCAGGGCGATAGAGGCGGAAGTGCCTGCTGCCATTGAAGAAGAGGAAAAAGTGGCCGGCAATGCCCAGCGGCTGGGTGTAGTCTTCAATTTCAACCAGGAAGGTTTCCCGGGATTTGCCCTGGATGCAATAGCGGGAGAAAGTAATGAAGAACAGAGTGCCTATGCCGGCAAGGTAGAAAAAATGGACCTTGTTAAATTCATCAACAGCGATCCCTTTAATGAATTGGACAAGCTGATGATCCCTTCCCTGCGTAAGATGCAGGGCTCGGAGATCAACAAATATCTCAACCGCAACTCCCCCTTTAGCGGCATATGGGAGAATATCATCCACCACGAAGAAGACGATCTGCCGGAAGAGACGAAGAAGCTGATGGTGGAGTACCTGCATCCCAAACTAAAAAAGCTATTTATAGAGCTCAACGCGAATCCGTTCGTGTTCTATCTCAACGGTCACAAGGCTTTTAAGACGGCCAACCTGCAGCCGGTGGGCCTGTCAGCGGACCCGGTGACGCCCTTCTTCAGTGTCGCCGCGGGGAAAGGCGTCTTTGAGCTGAGCTGTTATGTAAAGATCAACGGTCAGCCGGTAGACCTTTCCCGGAATGAGTGCAAAAGCTCGCTGGTCTTCTTTTACAACAATAATCTCTATCTCTGGAACAGGCCGGAGGACATTGCCCTGATAGAAAAATTTGCGGGGAAAGAAAAGTGGACGATCAGCAAGGAAGACTGGCCGGCCCGGTTAAAGGATTTTGTATTGCCATTGACGACCGAGTATCATGTCGACTTTGACAGCGAGCTGGTCCGGGAGGTAAAGGATGGCGATCCCGAAAGAAAATTGTTGCTGCAGGAAAAGGGCGACTACCTGGTCTTCCAGCCGCTGTTCTCTTATAAAGGATTTGAGACCAGGCCCGGCGGGAAGGACGAGATAATTGTTCCGGACGGTGACCAGGTGCTTATCGTACACAGGAACAAGGAGGCGGAACTGCAGTTCTTCCGTAAGCTGGAATCCCTTCACTCCCAGTTCATTCATCCAGAGACTTCGCATAGCCTGGCCCTCAAGGGTGCGGATGTGCTGAAGAACAACTGGTTCTTCCTCTTTGTGGACGCTATGGAGGAGATGAAGATACCGGTCTATGGGTTTGATGCCCTCAAGAATTTCCGTTTCAATACGGCCAAACCCCAGACTAAGATCCACATCAGCAGCAATACCGACTGGTTCGATGCCCGCGTCGACATCGTCTTTGGTGACCAGAAAGTGACCATCGCCGATGTAAAAAAGGCGCTGGGAAACCGGCAGCAATTCGTTCCGCTTCATGACGGCACCCTCGGGGTCCTTCCGGAAGAGTGGATCAAAAAATACTCCCTTCTTTTCCGGGTTGGCGAAGGAAAGAGTAATCAGCTGCGTCTGTCGAAGTATCATATGAGCGTCATCGACGAGCTCTATGAAGGCCGCAATGAGGAGGAGCTGATCATCCGGCTGGAAGAAAAATACGAACAGCTGCGGGAGTTCAACCGCATCCGTGAAATTCCGCCGCCGGCTCATTTGGAGCCAATCCTGCGGCCCTACCAGGTACACGGCTTCCACTGGCTCAACTATCTGCGGGAAGTCAACTGGGGGGGTATCCTGGCTGATGACATGGGTCTTGGTAAAACAATACAGGCCCTTTCCTACCTCCAGCATTTCCGCACTGAAAATGGCCGCCTGAGCGCGCTGGTCGTCTGTCCGACGACTCTTATGTTCAACTGGGAGAATGAAATAAAAAAATTCACGCCGGATCTGACCTATCATATCCATCATGGCGGGGACCGGACGCGCAGCAAGGAGGTTCTTTCCCAGTATAATGTGATCATCACCACCTATGGCACTTTGCGCAGCGATATCAAGCTGCTGCTCGAGATGGCCTTCGACTATGCCGTCCTGGACGAATCACAGGCCATCAAGAACCCAAGCAGCAAGGTCACCAAAGCAGCCTGTCTCCTGCAGGCCAAACACCGGCTTTGCATGAGCGGTACACCACTGCAAAATAACACCTTCGATATCTTCGCTCAGATGAACTTCCTCAATCCCGGCATGCTGGGCAGCCTGGAGTTCTTCCGCCAGGAATTCGCTGTTCCCATTGACAAGTTCGGGGAGCAGGACCGAAAGGAGCATCTGCGTAAATTATTATATCCTTTTATCCTTCGCCGTACCAAGGAACAGGTGGCCAAAGACCTGCCCGACAAGACCGAAACCATTCTCTTCTGTGAAATGGAAGACGAACAAAGGAAGGTCTATGAGGCCTACAGGAATGATTACCGGGATAAGATCCTTGGTACTATCGAGACACAGGGCATCCAGCGGTCGCAGCTGACCATTCTCCAGGGGCTGATGAAGCTGCGGCAGATCTGCGATTCGCCTGCTATCCTCAACGAGACGGACCGTTATCCGAACAACTCCATCAAGCTCGACGAGCTGGCCAGGGAGATCGCCGAGAATATTGGCGACCACAAGGCCCTTATCTTCTCTCAATTCCTGGGTATGCTGGCGCTGATAAAGGAAAGACTGAAAGAACTGAGCATTCCTTTCGAATATTTTGACGGCAGCACTTCTGCCATAGATCGAGAAAAGGCCATACAGAATTTCCAGAATGACGATACATTCCGCGTTTTCCTGATCTCTTTAAAGGCGGGAGGCGTGGGTCTCAACCTTACGGCGGCCGACTATGTCTATATTGTCGACCCCTGGTGGAACCCTGCCGTGGAACAACAGGCCATCGACCGGACCCATCGTATCGGTCAGACCAAGAATATTTTTGCCTATCGCATGATCTGTAAGGATACGATCGAAGACAAGATCCTGCAGCTGCAGGAAAAGAAACGTGTTCTGGCGAGGGACCTGATCGCCGATGACGATGGATTTGTGAAGAGTCTCTCGCGGGCTGATGTGGAATATTTGTTCTCTTAGGAGGCGGGGGGGACCATTATGGGGCGGATAAAATGATGGGAGGGAGATGGGATTAATGCCGGATTAAAAATTCACCGATAGACCTACCTTGCGGGGGCCATTTTTGCCCCACCTTCACCCTGCTGGCAATCCAAATTTACCACTGGTAACTCTGAGGTATGTGCAGAGTAAACGAGCAATTATTTTAGCAGTCAATGATCGGCTATGAATAAGTTTGTACTTTTATTACTATTAAGCGGGCTATTTCTCACAACACGCTCATTTTCACAGGTTAATCCGCCTACTTCTTCACCCGCCAGGGTCAGAGGCGTCGTGCGTGGGATCATTTTTGACTCCACTGCCGGAAAACAGCCTCTCAGCAATGCTACCGTTGGTGTACTGGCTGTAGGAGGGGATTCCACGGACGCGGAATTTGTCGTTTCTGATAAAAAAGGCGCCTTTGCCCTGAGAGGTCTGAAGCCTGGTCAATATAATCTGACAATATCGTTCGAGAGCTATCAGCCCATTATAAAGAAATTCACGATCTCTGAAACCAATACTGACGTAGACCTTGCCACTCTCTATATGCATCTTTCGGATAAGACGCTGGAGGCGGTAGTTGTGCAGCGGCCACCAATGGCTGTAAAGAAGGATACGGTGGAATACAGTGCCGGTATGTTTGCGGTAAAGCCCAATGCGGTAGCGGAAGACCTGCTAAAGAAAATGCCGGGCGTACAGGTAGACAAAAGCGGGAATATCACGGCCCAGGGCGAGACGGTTACCCGGGTTATGGTGGACGGAAAACGATTTTTTAGTGATGATCCCAAGCTGGCGACCCGGAACCTGCCTCCCGATATCATCGACAAGATCCAGGTTTTTGACGACCTCAGCGATCAAAGCAAATTTACCGGCTTTGACGACGGCAACCGTGTAAAGACGATCAATATCGTCACGAAGAAGAACAGCCGGAAAGGCTATTTCGGAAAGTTCGTGGCCGGCGCCGGATCGGATGAGAACTATGATGAAAGTATAAATCTCCACCGCTTTGACGGGAATCAGCAGATGTCCCTTCTGGCCCAGGCGAATGACGTCAACAAACAAAACTTCACACCCCAGGATATTTTTGGAGGCAGCGGAGGTGGTGGCGGCCGTCGCGGCGGCGGCGGTGGCGGAGGGGGCGGTTTTGGCGGTGGCGGAGGACCTGCTGCCAGCACGAGTCCGACCTCGACCGGTGTAACGACGGTGTGGGCCGGCGGTGCGAACTACCGTAATTCCTTTGGCACAAAGACGGACCTCACTGCCAGCTATTTCTATAACAACCAGCATGTAAGCCTGACCCAGAAGGACAGCTCGCTTTCATCCGTGAGCGATACTTCCACAAAGATCTCGTCGGGTGGCAGCTATTCCATCAACAAGATCGAGAACCATCGGATCTTTGCCAACCTGGAATCGAGGCTTGACAGCAACAACTCCCTGATCTTCCGTCCGAATATCACTTTCCAGAAGAGCACACCTTTTGGAAACTCCAACACGTTCACAACAGATGCGCATTCGAATCCTGTCCTTAACCAGGTCGGGCATACATCCAGCGACAACACCGGGTTTAACATCAATGGCTCGAACCTGCAGTTCCGGCATAAATTCGCCAAACCAGGTCGAACCATCTCATTAGATGTCAACGGGACGGTAAATATCAACAATGGCTCGGGGTTTAATTATTCCGTCAATACGCAATACGGGCCGACGGGTCCTTTCACTTCGACGCTGAACCAGTTCTACAACGACTCCCTGCATTCTGTCTCGCTGACCCCCACCCTTGCCTATACGGAACCGCTGGGAAAAAGAATGATGCTGCAGCTGAGCTATAACCACGGGTATACAAAGAGTACGACCATCAACAATACGTATGCCTACGACGATGCAACAAAAGGGTTTACTCATTTTGACAGCCTGTTCAGCAATTCCTATAAATTCCTTTCCAACTCCGACCAGGTCGCGCTGGCCTGGCGTCTCCAGGGTAAAAAGCTCAACTTGTCCGTCGGCTCGGGTTTACAATGGACCAGCTTCAACAGCGACAATACGACAAAGAATATCACGGTAGCCCATGACTATGTCAACCTGACCCCGACCGTGAACTTTCAGTATACGATGTCTCCGACCCAGCATTTCCGGTTATTTTACAACGGCAGGACCGGAACTCCCTCACCTGCTCAATTGCAGCCGCTGACAACGACATCGGACAGCATCAACTTTACGACGGGTAATCCCAACCTGAGACCACAGTTCACCCATAGCCTCAGGATATTGTATACCAATTTCGATCCGTCGACGCAGCGCGTGATCTTTGCGACCATCAATGCGAGCACTATCGTCAATGACATTCAATCGGCCATATATTATAAGAAGAACCTGGGAACGGTAACCAACTATGTAAATCTTGGCGGCACCTATAATATCTCCGGTTATTTCAACTATGGCTTTCCTTTGAAGAGACCAAAGTCCAATCTGAACTTTATCACCAATGTCAGCTATTCGCAAAGCCAGACCCTGAGGGCGACGGATTCTACGGCGGCCAGTCTCAACGAGTATTCGCATCTCTATACTAAAAATACAGTTCTTGGCGAAACGATCTCGTGGACGACGAATATCAAAAAGAACTTCGACATGAATCTGAGCGCGGCGTCTTCGTATACGATCCCTACGATCCCGGGTTCCGGCAGCGGTTCAGTAAAGACCGACAGCTCAGCCAACACCAATAATAACCTGAATTCCTTTACCGAGAACCTTTCTGCGGAGTTCACTGCGTACACGAATAATGGCTGGCTGATCTCGGCTACATTCGACTACATCTATACGTATAATCATTCGAACACCTATAATGCGAGTGTTCCGCTGCTGACCCCGTCTATAGCCAAGCAGCTTTTCAAAAAGAAGAATGGAGAGCTGAGACTGACCGTCTTTGATGTTTTGGGCAAGAATACTTCGGTGAGCAAGACGGTGGGTACCGGCACGGTTTCCTATCAGCGGACCAACGTGCTCAGCCGTTATGCCATGCTGACCTTTACCTATAATCTGAATAATTTTGCAGGGGCTACCCAGCGGCGGATGCCGGGAATGTTCCCTGGTCGTTTCCGTGGTGGCGGCGGTGGTGGTGGTGGGTTCCGCGGTGGTGGGGGCGGAGGATTATATCCTCTGAATTAGAGGGGGTACTACCTACTACTTTTACGGGATAAAAAGGCGTCAGAGCCACCTACCTGTGAATGTCCGTTTAAGATGATGGAGAGAAGCGTGCCAAAGAAGCGGGAAGGCTTGGAGGAGGGGCGATAGATATCCTTATAGATCCGCGTTCTACGAACGTCGTATTGCATGTGGTCTTTTTTCATTTGGATTTAATTGAATTAAGGGGCAACAATTATAATTAGAGTTGTATAGCTTAGGGTGTTAACGTCCAATTTACGGATTTATTTTATAAAGCCCTGTTAAAACCATCGTAGTATTACTATTGCAAGTGGGGGCAAAGCGTCTTATCTTACCGGCAAATCCTTACTATGAGAAACTATATTCTCACGTTTGCGCCGGTGCTGTTGTCAGCTACCCTTTCTGCGCAAGGGGTTTTTTCTAACAAGACCCAAACCGTACTGGAACAGGTGATCCAGGATTATCCCAACCACTTTTACAACATAAAAGGCGAGATGATCAGCCAGGCTATGCAAACGGCCAGGTATCGTTCGACCCTGCAACTGCCCGGCTCTTCCTCGAGCATCATCACGCTGAGCACATCTGCTGGTCTTGCCGGTTCCGGCTGGGCCTGTACGGTCCTCGAAACAGGGAGCTTTGAAACGGCAAAAAGCCGCTTCGCGGAGATCTATTCGCAGCTGAGCAACAGCATCATCACGTCCAGCAATCAAAAGACATTCATCCTCACCGGTCAATATGAGGTGCCGGCTGAAGACCGCAAGTCTACCCACGTTGTATTTTCTTTGTTACCCGGTGTCGGCGACATGAAGAACCTTAAGGTTGATCTTTCCCTGCAGCTGGAGGAAGAGGCATGGAAGATCGTCCTCAATGTGCAGGACGGAAAAGAGCAGCCGCAGGGGGCTATGACCAGCAATTAAATGGGGTACGCGCAAGCGCTGGGCCAGGTGATGCGGTAGCAGTGACCTCTTACACCATCAGCGTATAATTCCGGAGTACGGCATCGATCTCTTCCAGGCGGAAGGGTTTGGAGATGTATTGGTTCATGCCGGCTTCCAGGCATTTTTCCCGATCGCCTTTCATTGCGTCTGCTGTAAGGGCGATGATGGGCAAATTACACCAGGGCTCCGGCATCTGGCGGATGTGGCGGGTCGTGGTATATCCGTCCATCTCGGGCATATTCACATCCATAAAAATCATGACGGGGTCACAATGCGGAAGTCTTTCCAGCGCCTCTCTGCCATTGCTGACCTGGATGACCTCGAAGCCCATCCGGCGCAACACTTCCGAGATCAGCAGCATATTGATCGGGTCGTCATCGGCCACCAGGATGCTGGTTGGCTCGGAGACCTTTTCCACACTGCTATTGGGCAGGGTAAACGGATTGCTCTCCTGGTGCAGGTTCATTTCGAAGAGAGACAGCAGTGCGCCATAGAGTTCGTGCATCTTTACCGGCTTGGAAAGGAACTTGGTGATACCGGCCTTGGATGCTTCGTGCTGATAGATATTTTTTTCCAGGGAAGAAAGCATTAAAATAAAGGGCTGACCGCTGATGATCGGGAAGGACTTTTTGATCTCTTTTACCAGGGTTATGCCGTCCATGCCCGGCATGAGGTGGTCGGTTATGATAAGGCTGAAAGGCTCTTTCATCTGACGGGCCTCTTTGATCTTTACCAGGGCCTCCTCTCCATTTGCCGCCAGCTCGGAGGGGATATGGAAATAACTAAAGATCTCCTGCATCAGCAGCAGGTTGCTGCTGTTGTCATCTACGATCAGCACTTTTTTCAGCAGCGCTTTATCGGGCTGCTCTACTTCGGGCTGTTCGTTGGCAACCTCCACGATAAGATGGAGGGTAAAGGTGCTGCCCTTGCCGGGTTCGCTCTCTACGGTGAGCTGTCCGCCCATCAGCTCGGCAAGGCTCTTCGAAATAGTAAGGCCAAGGCCTGTGCCGCCGTATTTACGGGTGGTTGAAGTATCTGCCTGAGTGAAGCTTTCAAAGATCTTTTGCATTTTCTCCTTGCGGATACCGATGCCGGTATCTTTTACTTCGATCGCCAGCTTGATAAAAGACTTCCGGTCTACCTGGTAGCAGTTGCTGACCTTGCGGATAGAAACCAGGATCTCTCCATCCCCCGTAAACTTGATGGCATTTCCCAGCAGGTTGACGACGATCTGTCTGATCCGGACCGGGTCGCCAAGAAATTGGGACGGGATGGTCGGGTCCACGCGGTACAACATCTCCAGCTGTTTTTCAAACGCCTTCAGCGTGAGCATGTCTATCGTCTCTTCGATAAGCTCGTCCAGCTTGAAAAGGGTATGATCGATTAGCAGCTTGCCGGCCTCGATCTTTGAGAAGTCAAGGATATCGTTGATGATCTCCAGCAGTCCATAGGCTGATTTTTTTACATTCTTGAGGTAGTCGCGCTGCGCCTTTTGCAGTTCGGTGGTGAGTACGAGATCGGTAAAACCGATGATGCCATTCATTGGCGTCCGCAGTTCGTGGCTCATATTGGCCATGAACTCGCTTTTTGCATGACTGGCCGACTCGGCCAGCTCCTTGGCCTGTACCAGTTCCACCTCGATCTGTTTGCGTTCGATGGCTGCGGCGACTGAAGAGGCGTAAGAACGCAGGATGGCGAACTCGGCTTCGTACCATTCTCTTTCTTCCTTCAGCTCGTCAAAGCCGACAAAGCCCCAGAAGGTGCCGTCTTTAAGGAAAATGGGCAGGGCAACGCTGGAGAGGATGGCTGACCGGTCGAAGATGGCCCTCAGCTGTCCGTCCTCTTCAGTGCTTTTATAGCTCACGAAGGGCAGGTGGTCCTGCAGCGGCTCGACGATCTTTATTATACTGCTAAAAGGAATATTTTTGGTATCGGGGTTGCCTAACCGGAAATCCACCGGTCTCTCTGTCCATTCGTGGATCTCGGTAGTAAACCATTCCTGTGCGTTCTTGTCGAAGTGGTTTTGGAAGATAAAAACGCGGCTGACCATTGCCGTGCTGCCCAGGACCTGGATGGATTCTGTTATGGCGTGGTTGAGATCGGTATTGATCAGCAGCGAATGTGTCGCCTGTGCTACGGCATGCAGCAGATGGTCTTTTTTCTTCAGCTTTTCCTGTGCGATCTTCTGGTCGGTAATATTCCGGGAAGTACAGATCAGCTTGACCAGCTCTTCTTCGTCGACGATGGGCTTGATGATACTTTCCAGCCAGATATAGGTGCCGTTCCTGCGAAGGACGCGGTAGCGGACGGTGATGCTGCTTTCTGAAAGGGTGGTGTTTTTGAGCGTCGCTTCCGCAAAAGCGGGTACCTGGTCCGCGGGCAGGAACTTATGCTGGTCATCAGGGTGGACGTATTGTTCGAAGGTCCTGCCGATGATGTCATCGACCTCGTAACCCAGCACCGTTGTCACGGAAGGGGAAAGGTACCAGACGGTTCCGTCGATGGCATGGACGCTGATGATATCTTCCGAATTCTCTGCCAGCAGCCGGAATTTCTGTTCGCTGTTGAGCAGGGCATTTTCCGCCTCTTTCTGGAATGTGATGTCCTGGGCGATACCAAACTCCATTTGTTCGTCCACCACCTTTCCTTTTACGGAGAGGTAGCGCATCCATCCCTGCTTGGTAATGATACGGCAGGAAAAAGAGGTTTCATAACCGGTGTTCTCTTTGTGCTGAATGGCTTTGGCAAACTCTTCTGCAACGAGGTTAAAATCTTCCGGAACGACATATAAATGGAGGAAATTATCGAGGGCGATCTTGTCAGGGTCTTCTTCATCCATGGCCAACAGGGCTTTGAACTCCTTGCTGAGGAAAACCTCGCTATTAAAGAAATCCAGCTTCCAGGAACCCATCTTGGCGTAGGTCATGGCATAGGACAGGGTGCGTATGGCCTCTTCTTTCCCCTGTTCCATCTGCAGTTTTTCCGATACGTTCAGGCCGATACCCTGGATCTCGTTGACCTGGCCGTTCTCGCCCAGTAATGCGAGAAACTCCCATTCGGTCCAAAGGAATTCCCGGGATTGGCCGATGGGTTTGCGGATCAGCAGGCGGGAGACTTTGCCGGGGTTATTCCAACAGTAGTTGGCGACCTGCTGACAGCGGGCCAGGTCTTTCGGAAAGATCGTTGTATAAAAAAGGACGCTATGGATGTCCTGTTCCGTATAACCAAATGTTCTTAAGAAGGCGGGGTTGGCATAGGTAAAATTCCCGTTGCGGTTGATCCGGATGACATAATTGGTCTGTGACCGCAGGATAGAGGCCAGGAATTTCTTTTCGTTCAAAAGCTCGTTGCGGGCTTTCTGTAGCTCCTTGTAATTCTTCTCCCCTTTTTTAAAGGCGGGTTCCAGCACCAGGATAACCAGTCCGATGATTGCGGCGAGCAGGGAGATCAGCTTGCCGGTGTCGATGGTAGCGACTTCGCTGTTCTTTTCGCGGACCAGCTCGGAATAATGCTGGTTGATCTCAGCCATAAGCGCGTTGAACTTTTGCTCATTGTACAGGATGTCCCGGAGGTAGAGCTTTTTGTTCATAACCAGCAGGGAGGAGTCGGCCTGGGTCAGCTCCTGGCCGATGGCCATCATAGACTGGAAATAAGGTTGGGAGGAGGAAAGGAGCAATTTTATCTGGAAGATCTGCTGCGGAACGGGGGAGGGTGTCGATCCTGCCTGTTGCTGCAGACGTGCCTGGTTTTTTTGGAAGACGTCCAACTGGGTGGTAAGAGTATCCCTGAAATCGGACGAATTGGAGGGTCCGGGGTTGTTTAAAAGCAGAATGGACTCTTTAGCGATGCGCTGACTGAGTGCCTGTTGGTGTCCTGACCGGTTGATCGCTTCGATGAGTTCTTTATTTTCCAGGGATTTTATGTGGTTAAAATAATATCCAAAGAAATTGAACAGAAGTACCAACACCAACAAGACAACCGAAATGCGTATTAATTTGCGAAAAGGGCTTTTCATGAATATGAACTGGGTCTCCGCTTATAGGAACGCAAAATCGGGATTTTAAGTTTCTACAACTACAAAAAAACCTAGTGTAAATACTTACATATTGAAGTTTAATAGTTTATGACCTGTTCTTCGATCGTAGAAGGCAGTTGGCGCCACTCGTATTGTTGGTTGCGCAGCTGGGGTTCGAATCCCGCCTCCCGGATGGCTTCCTGGATGCCGCGGGCTGTGAAACGGTGGGGGGCGCCGGCGGCGCTGACGACATTTTCTTCCAGCATGATGCTGCCGAAGTCATTGGCGCCTGCCTGAAGGCATAGCTGGGCGGTTTGTTTGCCCACTGTAAGCCAGGAGGCCTGGATATTTTTGACATTGGGGAGCATAATGCGGCTAATGGCGATCATGCGGATATATTCTTCGGGAGTGGTCAGGTTATGTACGCCGCGGATGCGGGTCAGCAGGGTGTCCACGTCCTGGAAGGTCCAAGGGATAAAGGCAAGGAATCCTTTTGCTTCGGCGGGTTTTTTCGCCTGCACTTCCCGGATCTTTACCAGGTGTTCCATCCTTTCCTGCAGGGTCTCGACGTGTCCGAACATCATGGTTGCCGAGCTTGTGATATTCAGCTTATGAGCTTCGTGCATGATATCCAACCATTCCTGGGCCCCGCATTTTCCCTTGCTGATCAAACGGCGGACGCGGTCGACCAGGATCTCTGCGCCGGCGCCGGGAAGGGAGTCCATGCCGGCCTTTTTCAGTTCGGACAGAACGTCGTGATGGCTCATCTTCTCAAGCTTGCAGATATGCGCCACTTCGGGTGGGCCTAAGGTATGGAGCTTGAGGTTTGGGTACAGCGCCTTTAGCTGGCTGAAGAGGGTAGTATAAAAGTTCAGTCCCAGCTCCGGGTGGTGTCCCCCCTGTAATAAGAGCTGGTCGCCGCCCCAGCGGAAGGTTTCTTCGATCTTCCTTTTATAAGTGTCGAGATCAGTGATATAGGCATCCGCGTGACCGGGTATGCGGTAAAAATTGCAGAATTTACAGTTGGCGATGCAGACATTGGTCGTATTGACATTGCGATCGATCTGCCAGGTGACTTTGCCATGCGGGACCTGCTTCTTTCGGAGTTCGTCGGCGACATACATCAGCTCGGTCAGGGGGCCGTTTTCGAAGAGAAATACTCCTTCTTCGATAGATAAAAACTGCTGTTGAAGCGCTTTATCGTAGAGTGTGGACAGATTCATAATACAAATGTACGCAACAGCGGGCTGTTGAAAAAGAAGGATATTTTACGATGAACGGTTTGAAAACATGGCACAAAGCGGGCCACGGGCCCGCTGGCCGAAGGCCAATCAAACAAATGGCGTGATTCAAAGAGGTTAAATTTTGAAAAAAGCTCTTTGAATCACGCTAATAACAAGTTATTTTTAATAAGTCGAACACCCTACTAACTATGCTTAGCCAGAAAAAACACGTTTCACTGCTTCGTCCGTCAATATTTAAAGTATGCAGGCCTGTTCTTATCCTGTTGGCCAGCCTGATCCTTATGACCGGCCGTAGCGCCGGCGCGCAGGAAACCTTCGCCCAGCCGGCGAAGCTAATTACCAGCTTTCCCTTCACTATGTTCACGGGAGGGGTTATTGTCATCAAGGCGAGGCTGGAGAATTTCTCCGACAGTCTGAATTTCATCCTTGACACCGGGAGTGGAGGCATTTCGCTGGACTCTATGACCTGTGTGCGGCTGCAGTTGACGCCAAAGCCTTCCGACCGGACCATCCTGGGTATCGCAGGCATCCGCCAGGTAAAGTTCCTGTACAGTCAAACGCTTCATCTGCCGGGCCTTTCGGTGGACAGTCTGAATTTTCATGTGAACGACTATGATATCCTGACGAGCGTTTATGGCGAAAAAGTGGATGGCATTATCGGGTATAGTTTCCTTTCCCGGTATATCGTCCAGATCAACTATGACAGCCTGCGGATCTCGGTGTATTCAAAAGGAGCTTTCCGCTACCCCAAGGGCGGTTTCATGTTAAGGACGGTAATTGCCAGTCTGCCGATCATGAATGCCCAGGTCTCGGATGCCACAAGGATCAACAACCGGTTTTATTTTGATACGGGGGCGGGGCTTTGTGCCCTGCTTTCCACGGACTTTGTAAACGACAGTCTGTTGCTGGACAGCCGGAGAAAGAGTTTTTTTACGCAGGCGCAGGGTCTTGGGGGAAAGGCTACCATGCGTCTGACGACGCTGAAGGAGCTGCGGATCGGCCCCTTTAAGTTCCGCAAAGTTCCAACTTATGTCTTTGACGACCAATATAATGTGACCTCCTATCCCAACCTGGGCGGGTTGATAGGGAATGATATTCTGCGGAGGTTCAATGTTATTCTCAATTACGATCGCCGGTCCATATACCTTACGCCTAACTCTCATTACCGGGAGCCGTTCGACTATTCGTATACCGGATTGGGGATCTATTGGGTAGACGGAGAGATCCTGATCGGGGACATCATGAAGGACTCTCCGGCCGATATAGCCGGGCTGAAAGTGGATGATGTGATCCTGGCGGTGGGCACCAACTTTACTAATAACATCCAGACTTACAAGAACTTACTGCAAAACCCGGGGGAAAAGGTCAAGGTCACCTTTAAGAGGAATGGGGAACTGCATCAGACTTTTATGCGGGTAAGGAGCATTAAATAGCGGGTATGGAGTAATAAATAGGTGGTCCAGTCGCCCAGCCGAACTTTTCTTTAACTTGCACTCCCTTCAAGGGATTGTAACTATGATAAAATTTGAAAAATTTCAGCTGGCAAACGGATTAAGGGTCGTGGTACATGAAGATGCGGCTACCCCGATGGTTGTCGTCAATGTTCTTTATGACATTGGTGCCCGCGACGAGGACCCGAAGCAGACGGGTTTTGCCCATTTATTCGAGCACCTGATGTTTGGTGGCTCAGTGAATATCGAGGACTTCGAGACGCCTCTGCAACTGGCAGGGGGAGAAAACAACGCTTATACGACCAACGACTTCACCAACTACTATATTCAGCTGCCTGCGGAAAACATCGAAACGGCTTTCTGGCTGGAAAGCGATCGGATGTTGTCCCTGGCTTTTGACGAGAAGAGTCTGGAAGTGCAGCGAAAGGTGGTGATGGAGGAGTTCAAGGAGCATTATATCAACAAGCCCTATGGGGATGTCTGGTTCAAGATGCGTGAAATGGTGTATACGAAGCATCCTTACCGCTGGATGACGATTGGCAGCGAGCTGTCTCATATCGAGAATGCCAAACTGGAAGACGTCAGGAACTTTTTCTTTAAATATTATCGTCCGGTGAATGCTATCCTGGTCGTGGCCGGTAAGGTGACGACGCAGCAGGTGCGTGAGTTGGCGGAGAAATGGTTTGGGGATATTCCTGCCGGAGAAAAATATGTTCGCAACCTGCCGGTCGAGCCAAAGCAAAAAGAAGCCCGGAAGATGGATGTAAAGGCGGATGTTCCGCTGGACGCCCTTTATAAATGTTACCCGATGGCAGCCCGTACGGAGAAGGGATATTATGTTGCTGACCTGATCACGGAAGTGTTGGGCGGCGGCGCTTCTTCCCGTTTGCATCAAGCGCTGATAAAGGAGAAGAAATTATTCAGCCAGATCGAATGTTATCATACGGGATCAAACGACCCCGGCCTGGTCGTCATCGAAGGCAAGCTGATAAAAGGCGTCAGCCTCGAAGCCGCAGACGCAGCGGTGGAAGAAGAGCTGGAAAAGCTGAAATCCGCAATGATCACTGAAAAAGAGCTGACCAAGATAAAGAACAAAACGGAGTCGGCCATCGTCTTTGAGGACATGAGCGTAATGAACCGTGCGAATAGTCTTGCTATCTACGAGCTGCTTGGGGATGTCAACATGATGAACACGGAGCTGGAAAAATATCGGGCCGTCACGGCGGAAGAAATCCTTGCGACAAGCAGGGAGATCTTTGATATCCGGAACAGCAACACCATGTATTACCGAAGTGAAAAATGAACTTAAGATGATCACACAACAAAAGTCTATGCTAAACAGAAAGGTTGCGCCCGTAATAAAAGACGCAATAGAATTTGAGCTGATATTACCTCCGTATAAAAAACACGTATTATCGAATGGCGTGGAAGTCTACGCCATCGATCTTGGGAGTGTCGATGCGATGATGATCAACTGGATCTTCGATGCCGGCAACTCATATGAAAAAAAGAATGGGGTGGCGGCGGCTGTCAGCGCCCTGCTGAAGAATGGCACGTCCACCCGTAAGGCCTTTGATATCAACGAACATTTTGAATATTATGGCGCCTATCTCAATCGCAGCGCCCAGCATGAGACTGCGGAGATCACCCTGCATTGTCTTAACAAATATGTTCATGAGCTATTGCCTGTCGTGGCCGAGCTGGTGACGGATTCGATCTATCCGCAGGAAGAGCTGGACATCTATAAAAAGAATGCCCAGCAGCGTCTGCAGGTCAGTCTGAAAAAGAGCGATTTTGTAGCAAGCCGCCTGATCGATTCTTATTTATACGGGTTTGAACATCCGTATGGGAAATACAGTGTCATGGAGGATTACCAGGGGCTGACAAGGGAGGATCTGCTGGCGTATTATAAGAGCTTTTATCAGAATGGGACGTGCAGGATCATTGTTGCCGGTCGTCTGCCGGAGGATATTATCTCGCAGCTTGAGGCCAGTTTTGGCAAGTTGTCTTTGCGCGCTCCGGGGGCAGGTGCGGCTCCTGTTGCGGCTCCTATTGTCCCTGCCACGCAGAAGAAATATGCGATTACCAATGATCCCAATGGCGTTCAGGGCTCTATCCGGATTGCCCGGAACTTCCCGAACCGGCATCATCCGGATTTCCAGCCGGTGCAGGTGCTGAACAATGTGTTTGGCGGATATTTCGGATCTCGGCTGATGGCCAATATCCGGGAGGAAAAGGGGTATACCTATGGCATCTACAGTTACCTGGTGAATAATGTCCAGGAGAGCGCCTTTGTGATCAGTACGGAGGCGGGAAAGGAGGTTTGTGCCGCCACTATAGAAGAGGTGTATAAGGAAATGAATGAGATAAGGGAAGATCTGATCGACGAGGAAGAGCTGCAAATGGCCCGGAATTTTGCCATCGGCACTATCCTGGGTGACCTCGACGGGCCTTTCCATGTAGCCAGCAGGTGGAAGAATATTATCCTGAACGGACTGGACATGAACTATTTTGAAAAGGGCATCGAGATCGTGAAGACGATAACTCCCGAAGAGTTGCAGGAGCTGGCAAAAAAATACCTTGATCCTGCGGATTTCTTCGAGTTGGTGGTGGTTTAAAATTTTTTGAGGTTTTTTGCCGTAATTCTTTACCTTAAACAAAAGAATCACATGAATTTCCTGCTCCGCATTGTTATCACAGCGGTAGTTGCGTTTGCATTGTCTTCTGTTCTTCCAGGCATTCATATTGATACTTTCTGGACGGCGATGGTACTTTCGCTGGTTCTGGCTGTTTTGAATTCTTTATTGAAACCGATACTGATTATTCTTACCCTTCCGATCACGATCCTTACTTTTGGGTTCTTCCTTTTTATAATTAATGCCCTTATTGTAGAGCTTGCCAGCAAATTTGTAGAGGGATTCTACGTGCGTAGCTTTGGCTGGGCGTTGCTGTTCAGCCTGCTATTGTCGCTGCTGACATCACTTTTATACAGGGATAAAGACAAGGAGGAGGTGGACCGGTAACCGAGGCGCAATTAAATTTTTGGCGCAATTCAAGCAAAAATAGCCAGGGCGATTTTTATGTATTTCGACAGAAAAGATTTCAGCAACGAAGAGCTTATCCGCTTGTACAAAAGCATTTTGCTACCCCGGATGATCGAAGAAAAGATGTTGGTATTGCTGCGTCAGGGCAGGATCAGCAAATGGTTCAGCGGTATCGGACAGGAAGCCATAGCGGCGGGGGCGACCCTGGCCATGGATCCGCAGGAGTGGATCCTTCCTCTTCATCGTAACCTCGGTGTATTTACCAGCCGACAGATGCCTTTATCAAAATTATTTCTTCAGTGGCAGGGTAGTCCGGACGGCTACAGCAAGGGGCGGGAAAGAAGCTTTCATTTTGGCAGCCGGGAGCACGCCATCTGCGGAATGATCTCCCATCTGGGGCCTCAGCTGGGGGTTGCCGATGGCATTGCGCTGGCCTACAAGCTTCAGAAGAGGAATCGTGCAGCCCTGGTATTCTCCGGTGATGGCGGCACCAGCGAGGGGGATTTTCATGAGGCCCTGAATGTGGCGTCGGTATGGGACCTGCCGGTCATATTTCTTATCGAGAACAATGGGTATGGGCTGAGCACGCCTGTTTCCGAACAATACCGGTGTGAGAGCCTGGTCTATAAGGCGGAAGGCTATGGCATGGAGGGAGTCAGGATCGACGGGAATAATATACTCACTGTATATGATACGCTGCGCGGGATCCGCGAATATTGCATCAAATATCAGCGGCCTTACCTGGTGGAATGTATGACTTTTCGTATGCGGGGGCATGAGGAAGCCAGCGGGATGAAATATGTTCCGGCGGAATTGCTGGAGGACTGGGGGAAGAAGGACCCTGTTGCGAATTATGAGACGTGGCTCCGGGAGGAGTGGGTATTGCCGGATGATCTGCTGCATCAGATCCGGGAGGAAACCCGGCAGTACATCGAGTCGGAGCTGAGCGGGGTGTTGGACCCGGTGAATATTGTGCCGGATACGGAGGTGGAGGTGGATGATGTTTATGCGCCGGCGCCGCGCGTTGCGGCGGCGATCGGGGAGGAGGATGATGCGCTGGGGACAGCGGTTGAGGGTCGGGGCGCCGGAGGGTGGTCCGGATAAGAGGTTTGTCGACGCCATCAGCGAAGGGTTGAGGCAGTCGATGACAAGACATGAAAATCTTGTCCTGATGGGGCAGGATATTGCGGAATACGGAGGGGCGTTTAAGATAACTGATGGATTTGTAAATACGTTTGGCAAACACCGGGTGCGGAATACTCCACTTTGCGAAAGCGCCATCGTAGGCTGTGCGCTGGGGCTGAGTCTGGAAGGGTATAAGAGCGTTATGGAAATGCAGTTTGCAGACTTTGTGACGGCCGGTTTCAACCAGATCGTAAACAACCTGGCCAAGATCCATTATCGCTGGGGTCAACCTGCTGACGTGGTGATCCGTATGCCTACGGGCGCCGGTGTTGGCGCGGGGCCATTTCATTCTCAAAGTAATGAAGCCTGGTTTGTGCATACGCCGGGTCTGAAGGTTGTCTATCCTTCGACGCCGATGGATGCTAAGGGGCTGTTGATCGCGGCCATCAATGACCCGAACCCGGTGTTGTATTTCGAGCATAAGGCGTTGTACCGCAGTATCAGCGGACCGGTGCCGGAGACCTATTATGAAGTGGAGATCGGCAAAGCAAGAATAGTACAGGAGGGCGAGGACCTCTCCATCATTACTTATGGGGCAGGGGTCCATTGGGCTTCGGACTATGCGGCTGCTCATCCGGAGCTGTCTGTAGACATTCTGGATTTGCGGACGCTGCTGCCGATGGATTATGCAGCTGTCCGGGCTGCCGTGGCTCGCACGGGGAAAGTGTTGATCTTACATGAAGACACTCTTACCGGTGGCATTGGTGCGGAGATAGCGGCATGGATCAGCGAGTTTTGTTTTCAATTGCTGGATGCTCCGGTCTTCAGGTGTGCCTCGCTGGATACGCCGATACCCTTTAACGGCCAGCTGGAAAAGAACTTTTTGGCCAGCGCCAGGTTGGATGAATATGTAAAAAAAATAATGGAATATTAGGGGCGCAACCGAAAGCGGGCAAGTTTTGCACCTTCAGTGCACAATGCTTGAAAATATTTATAGGATTATATATCTTTAGTCTAAATAGGATAAGGTTTAATGGTTATGGAACTGATTAGGGCAACCTCCCCCCTCAAAGGGAGGTTTTTGTTGGTTCCAATAAATTTTCGCTTACTCAGCTACGTTATTTGCGCGCTACTGCTACTTATTCACTTGTGGCCGCTGCTTATTCGCCCGCTTCCGCTACTTATTCGCTGGAACCCTTTTCCCCGATAAACCACTGCTCCTTGTTTTTAAACAGCACGTTGAAGGTTGTAAAAGAGCCGTAGATACGGGTAATATATTGTTGCAGATTTACTTTCTCTTCATCACTGAGTCCCTTATGTCCATTGATCTGCTGTTCGAGGACTCTGAGCCTGTCGCGTGCCATTACTATCTTATGAAAGAAAACTTCGATCGGCACTTCTTTTGGCTTGATGGATTTGTCGCCGGCCTGCAGGGTCATGGTTCCGCCTTTCCACTTGTCACCGAGGGGAACGTTCTCTGTCAGTCCACCCCAGAGGCGAAGGATTTTTAGAAGGGACTTTTCTGTTTCGGAATGTGTCTCTACTTCTTCTGTCACGTTCTCCGGGATGATCTCGTCCAGGGAGGGGTCGGTCTTGTCGATCTCTTTGGTGCCATGATGAATAAAGGAAATAAGATAGACGGCATATTTTACGCCGACGATGACTCCGGGGCCGAATTGGGTGTGTTGGAGACGGGTCCCGATGCCCAGCGTTAGTTGGTCCATGGTGTGATTTTTGGCAAAGATAGAGATAGGCGCGAATAAGTGGAAGTGGGGCGATGGAGTTAAGGCCGCTCTTTGCGGTCTTTCTGGTATTCTTTAAAAGCGAGCTTTACATAGTCCAGGAGGTCGTAGTCTGTAGCTTTCTCGCAAAACTCATAGGAGGGGCGATATCTTACCATAAAGCTATCGAGCTCGTCGCCCTCGAGGTGGGTGACTTTTAGTACAATGGACCGGTTGAAGCGATGGTCGACAAATTTATCGTGTTCTTCGTCTTCCAGTCTTCGCTGGAAGGCCTGGATGCGTTTGGTCCTCGCGAAGCGGAACACATTGATCAGCTCATCGAGGTCTATTCCTACGCCTGCTCCGTTGGGGCTGGGACCGTTGAGCTTGAAGCCCGGCTTTTTGAAATTGAAGATCTTTGCGTAGTCCTTTCGGTTTTGGATGGAATCATTTCTATAACTGCGGGGCATAACCTTAACTTCTTTCAGCTCTGTCGGGTCAACGTGCAGCGCGATGTCGAAGCCATTGTAAAAATTTAGCGACTTGACGGGATACCGCATCGTGGCCTGGCCGAGATAAGAAAAGTAAATAGAGTCTTCAGGCATGACCGTTATTGTATAGTTGCCATTTGAATCGGTAGCGGTGCCACGGCCCGAAGTGCTGAGGACGCTGACGCCATCGAGTGGTCTTGTCCGGTACATATTATATACTGTACCATGAATGGTGACCTGCCCCCAGGCCTCGCCGCTGATAAAGAAAGACAGAACGGATAAGGACAGCAGCAATAAAAGCTTATGGGTAGAAAAAGACAATGGCTATTTATTTTAAAGTGATATTACTATCAAACAGGGTATAAAAAACGCCCTGTTCAGTTTTTTAACGATGATTTGGCAGATCGCTGTTGGGGGCCGGATGCGCATTAACGGGAGCATCGGCCGCGACTACTGCTTCAATAATCTTCGGAAAATGCTGATGTTCCAGCCGGTGCACTTTTTGTGCCACGGTCTCGGGTGTATCTTCCGGTGTGAGGGCGATGGACTCCTGGAAAATGACCTGTCCATGATCGTAAAGCTCGTCGACATAATGTATGGTGATGCCGGTCTCCGTCTCCTTTGCTTCAACCACCGCCTCATGTACAAAACGGCCGTACATCCCCTTGCCCCCATATTTTGGTAAAAGGGCCGGATGGATATTGATGATCCTGCCGGGATAGGCTTTCACCAGTGCTGAAGGTATCTTCCATAAAAACCCTGCCAGCACGATGAAGTCCACACCCTTTTCACGCAGCTCTCCGAGATAGGCTGAGCCCCGGAAAAAAGACTCTTTTTCGATGATCAGAGTGGGAATTCCCTCTTTTTGGGCGATGTCCAGCACCCCTGCTCCGGGTTTGTTGCAGACGATGAGACTGATCTTTATATCGGTATGAGAACGAAAATGATCGATGATCCTTGCAGCATTTGTCCCTGCTCCCGAGGCGAAAATAGCAATCTGCTTCATGGACCAAAACTACACTAGCCTGTTCGAATTTGGTTATCGGCCCCGCTGATTTTGGTTACTAATTTTCTTCGGCGTGTCGATTGACATTTCTATGACAGAAGGTCACGGCGATTTGGCGTAATCGCCTGAAATCCACGCCCCACGCGGGAAAAAAAATTTTCTGGATGTTGATATATTGTTAAAATCCTGACTTATTTTTGCAACCTGTTAAGGAGATTTTTCCACATTTATACAACATATTGTATATATGACCAACTATAGACCAATTGTTAGAGCGCTATTATTCAGTATCCTCCTCCCCTCTCTGGTTCTACTAGGAAATACTTCATATGCTCAAGACGGAAAAGCTTTGTTTCAATCGAATTGTGCTTCGTGTCACAATCCGATTAAGGATGGTACCGGTCCTGCGCTGAAGGGTGTTACTGAAAGGGTACCGGACAAGGCCCTTTTGCATGCCTGGATCAGGAACAACCAGAAGGTGCTGGCAACGGGGAACCCGTATTTTACGAAGTTGTACAATGACCGGAACAAGACGCCGATGAATGTGTTCGAGGGTTCTCTTTCGGACAAGGATATCGAAGCGATCCTTTCGTATGTGGAAAACTACAAAGCAGCGCCTACGACTCCTGAAGGTGGTCCTGGCGGGGAAACTGCCGCTGCAAAGGACGCCGCAAGCGACAACACGCTGCTCTATGGGATCCTGACGCTGATTCTCGCTGTCATCATGTTTGTCCTGCTCCAGGTGAACAGCAGCCTGAAGAAACTCTCCGACGATAAAGAAGGTATCCCCGCTGCTGAGCCGGTGCCTTTCTACAGAAATAAAGCCTACATCGCCTTTGTGATCCTCATCCTGTTCGTGGTGGGCGGTTACCTGGTAGTGGAAGGCGCTGTCGGCCTGGGTCGCCAGCAGGGCTACCAGCCGGAGCAGCCCATCTTCTACTCGCACAAGGTACATGCCGGTGTCAACCAGATCAGCTGTTTGTATTGTCACAGCAATGCGCTGGACTCCAAGCATGCTACTGTTCCACCACTGAACGTATGTATGAACTGTCACGCTGCGATCAACGAATATTCGGCCAACAGCGCTAAATTATACCGCGAAGACGGCAGCGAAGTAGACGGTACGGCCGAGATCCAGAAATTATACAGCTATACCGGCTATGATCCCAAGACGAGCCGCTACAATCCAGCTACTGCCAAACCTGTAGAGTGGATAAAGATCCACAGCCTTCCCGACCATGTATTCTTCAGCCATGCACAGCATACCAAGGCGGGGAAAGTACAGTGCCAGACCTGCCACGGCCCCATCCAGGAAATGAATGAGGTAAAACAATTCGCGCCACTCAGCATGGGCTGGTGTATCAACTGTCACCGTACGACAAAGGTCAATTTCCCTGATTCCGCCGGGAACAATGGCAACAAGTTCTACAGCATTTACGAGAAATTCCATAAGGACCTGAAGACAGGCAAGATGGACAGTGTGACGGTAGAGAACATCGGTGGTACCGAGTGTCAGAAATGCCACTACTAATCCCGTCGTGTTTTGGCCCGGAAATAAAAAAATTGAAAGACAGTCTATATATAATGTAAAATCCATGCCCCTTAAATCTATCGGGTGTATATCCGGAGAATAATGGGGCCTAGTTTAACTTCTCAGCTATGAGCGACAAAAAATACTGGCAAAGTTTCGGAGAGCGCAGTAACAGCGAAGCGTTTCAGAAATCAACGGAAGACGAATTCAGCGAGAGTCTGCCGTTGGAAGGCCTGGATGGAAAAGGACTGCTCGACGCAAAAACCCCCCGCAGGGATTTTCTTAAATATCTGGGCTTTAGCACGGCTGCCGCCACCCTGGCTGCCAGTTGCGAAATGCCTGTTCGCCATGTAGTCCCGTACCTCAACAAACCGGAGAATACTATTCCCGGTGTAGCAGACTATTATGCGACTACCTATACTGTTGGCGGGGAAGTCGTTCCCATCGTTGCCAAAGTGAGGGATGGCCGTCCTATCAAGCTGGAAGGCAACAAGCTTTCTTCTCTTGGTCAGGGTACTACCGGCGCCCGTGTTCAGGCTTCCGTACTGGACCTGTATGATACGGCCCGCCTTCGTTTCCCCGTTCAGATCGTGGACGGCAAGCCACAGGAAGTCAGCACTTTCGAGGCCTTTGACAAACTTGTTGCCGACGCGCTGGCCGGAACCGCAGGAGCTCCTGTAGTTCTTCTTACCGGCACACTGACCTCTCCTACTACCAAACAGATCATCAGCGAATTCCTTGGAAAATATCCCGGCAGCCGCCACGTACAGTATGACGCAGATTCGTATAGCGGTCTGCTGCAGGCGGGCGAAGCCTCTTACGGAAAGAAGGCTATTCCCACCTACCGGTTTGACAACGCGAAGGTTGTGGTAAGTCTTGGTGCCGACTTCCTCGGTACCTGGCTGAGCGCGGAACAATTCAGCCGTGCTTATGCAAAGGGAAGAAAGATAGACGAGAAGAATCCGGAGATGAGCAAGCACTTCCAGTTCGAGAGCCTGCTTTCTCTTACCGGCGCGAATGCCGACGAGCGTTTCACCCACAGGCCAAGCGAGACAGGTGCGGTTGCATTGGCGCTGCTGGCCGAATTAGGGGGTTCCGTGACGGCGCCTGCTCTTCCTGAAAAGCTGAAAGCCGGCGTGAAGAAGGCGGCTAAGGAGCTGATGGAGAATAAGGGCAAGGCCCTTGTTGTCAGCGGCAGCAACAACGTGAATGTTCAGATCGTCGTAAACGCAATAAATGAAGCTATCGGCGCCACCGGAACTACGGTGGACTGGGCTTCTCCAATGATGACCCGTCAGGGCATCGACAGTGAAATGAACGCGCTGGTAGCCGATCTCAATGACGGCAAGGTCGGCGCGTTGCTGGTGTACGGAGTGAATCCTGCATATGACTACTTCGATGCAGAAAAATTCAAGGCCGGTCTAAAGAAGACAAAGGTCTCCGTCTCCTTTAACGACCGTCTGGACGAAACGACCGAGCTGGTGAAGTTTGCGCTGCCTGCTCCCCATTTCCTCGAAAGCTGGGGTGATTCGGAAGCCAAACCCGGATTTTATTCTTTCCTCCAGCCCACCATCGCCCCTCTTTTCAAGACCAGGCCTTTTGAAGACAACCTGCTGAAATGGAGCGGTAATGCCACTACTTACGAAGCCTTTTTCAAACAATACTGGATCGGCAAGCTCGGAGGCATCGAAGCCTACGAAAAAGCCCTGCAGGATGGCGTAGTCGAGCCTGCTGCTGCGGCGGCTGCCGGCGGAGCCTCTTTTAACTCCGCAAAAACCGGTGACGCTGCTACTGCCCTGGCTGGAGGTAAAAAGGGCGGCGCTTATGAGGTCGTACTTTATCAGAAGGTTGGCATCGGCGTCGGCGCCCAGGCAAACAACCCCTGGCTGCTGGAACTGCCCGATCCCGTCACCAAGGCTACATGGGACAACTACGCGGTCGTCTCCCCGGAATTCGCCAAGAAACAATGGAACCTCGATCTTTCGGATCGTCGTCAGGCCGATGGCTACGAAGTATTCCCCAAGAAACAGGTGATCAAGGTAAAAGTAAACGGAAAAGAGCTGTCGTTACCGGCAGTGATCGTTCCCGGTACGCATAATGAGGTGATCGGTATTGCAGTCGGTTATGGCCGTCAGAGTGCTGATCCCAAGAATACAGTGGAATATATCGGCAAGGCTGCTGCCGGCAGTGATGGCAGCGGTACCGGTATCGGTAAAAACGCCTTCCCGCTGTTGAGCTTCAATGGTACGACGGTGGACTGGTTCGCAACCGACGCCAGCTTTGAGGATATGCATGACTGGTACCAGGTCGCTATTACCCAAACCCACAGCGGCTATGAAGGTCGTACGGAAGTGGTGAAGGAGCTGACGCTGGATGAGTTCAAAAAGAATCCTTCTACTGTCCTGGAAGAGCGTGAAAAGGAATTGAAACCTTTTGGCGGCGTCGAGAATTTTGAAAAACAGGGTACGCTGTATCCCATCTATGACAAACCCGGAATCAAATGGGGTATGTCGATCGATATGAACTCCTGCTTTGGCTGCGGCGCCTGTGTGGTGGCCTGTCATGCCGAGAACAACGTTCCGGTGGTAGGCAAGAGCGAAGTGTTGCGTTTCCACGACATGCATTGGCTCCGCATCGACCGTTACTATTCCACGCCGGGCGGCAAGCTGGACAACCCGGATGATGTCCAGGTCGTCTTCCAGCCGATGCTTTGTCAGCATTGCGACAACGCTCCCTGTGAGAACGTTTGTCCGGTGAACGCCACCAACCACAGTACTGAAGGGATGAACCAGATGGCTTACAACCGTTGTATCGGAACACGTTATTGCGCAAATAACTGTCCTTATAAAGTACGTCGCTTCAACTGGGCTGACTATACGGGCGCCGACAGTTTCCCGAACAACCAGGACCAGAAGGCGGTGGGCAAGCTCGATCCGGCGGTGTTCCAGATGAACGATGAACTTACGCGTATGGTGCTGAACCCCGACGTGGTCGTCCGCAGCCGAGGTGTGATGGAAAAGTGCTCCTTCTGCGTACAGCGTCTCCAGGAAGGCAAACTGAAGGCCAAAAGAGAGAACAGGGTCATTGAAGATATGGTAGACATTCAGACGGCCTGCCAGCAGGCTTGTCCTACGGATGCTATCGTGTTCGGCAATGTCAACGACAGCAAGAGCCTGATCAGCACTACCCGTGCGCAGCACTCACAGCGTCTGTTCCATGTAATCGAAGAAGTACATACGCTGCCGAATATCAACTATCTCGCCAAGGTTCGTCATACAGAAGAGGTATACGGTGCAGAGGTAGAAGGAGAGCAAACAACGGCAGCCGAAAAGCATTCATAGTAACCTTGAATCGGTTTTAACTAATAGCAAAAGCTAAACTAATATGGCATCATTAAGGTACGAATCACAGGTAAGAGCTCCGCTGGTAGATGGAACAAAGGATTATCACCAGGTCACGGAAGATATCATACGCCCGATAGAGGCCGCGCCGAGCCGCAGCTGGTGGATCGGGTTTCTCGTCTCCGTGGCGTGTCTTCTTATCGGTATTATATCGGTGACCTACCAGGTTATATACGGAGTTGGTCAGTGGAATCTGAACAGGACCGTCGGTTGGGGTTGGGATATCACCAACTTCGTATGGTGGGTCGGTATCGGTCACGCTGGTACGCTGATCTCCGCGATCCTGTTATTGTTCCGCCAGCAGTGGCGTACCGGTGTAAACCGTGCAGCGGAAGCCATGACCATTTTTGCCGTTATGTGCGCGGGTCAGTTCCCCATCTGGCATATGGGTCGTGTATGGCTGTGTTTTTTCATCATGCCTTATCCTAACACGCGCGGACCTCTCTGGCCCAACTTCAACTCTCCGCTGTTGTGGGACGTGTTTGCCATCTCTACCTATTTTACCGTTTCACTGCTGTTCTGGTATTCGGGTCTGCTGCCCGACCTGGCCACGGTGAGGGATCGCGCCAAGCTGAAATGGAGAAAGGCTTTTTACGGCGTCGCCGCCTTCGGCTGGTCCGGTTCGACCAAGCACTGGCAACGTCATGAGGCCTTGTCGCTGGTGTTGGCCGGTTTGAGCACTCCTCTTGTATTGTCTGTACACACGATAGTATCTTTTGACTTCGCCACATCGGTTATTCCCGGCTGGCATACGACCATCTTCCCTCCTTACTTCGTCGCGGGCGCCATCTTCTCCGGTTTCGCCATGGTGCAGACCCTGCTGCTGGTTACGCGGAAGGTGCTGAACCTGAAAGAGTATATTACCATGGAGCATATCGAGGTAATGAACAAGGTTATCGTATTGACCGGCTCTATTGTGGGTGTAGCGTATCTTACCGAGCTGTTCATCTCCTGGTATGGCCAGAACAAATTCGAGAATTGGGCTTTTGCACAGAACAGGGTTAACATCTTCAGCCCCTATGGCTGGAGCTACTACCTGATGATGGGCTGTAACGTACTTTCTCCGCAGATCTTCTGGTTCCAAAAAATGCGTCGCAACCTCACCGTTACTTTCTTCATGTCGGTGCTGGTGAATATCGGGATGTGGTTCGAACGTTTTGTGATCATCGTAACTTCCATCTACCGGGATTACATTCCGAGCAGCTGGTCGACCTATTATGCTCCGAGCATTTGGGAGGTGGGTTTCTACGTCGGGACTTTCGGGCTGTTCTTCACGTGTTACTTCCTGTTCTCGAAATTCTTCCCTGTAATTGCGGTAGCTGAGATCAAGCATATCCTGAAGAAGGCCGGAGAAAGCTATAAGGATAAAATGGATGGCATCGAAAAGGAATCTGTAGAAGAATTTGCGCATGAATATGCACATGCCCACTAAGGTGGCATGGCTTGACCGCCGCATTGCCGGTTGATCGGACGCGGCAGGAATTTGAATAATAAGAGCTAAAAGCTAATAGTATGGCAGTTAAAAAATTTGTTGTTGGGGTTTTTACGGACGAAGAAGTGCTGTTCCCCGCAGTCAAGAAGGTCCGTTCTGCAGGCTATAAGATCCACGACGTATATACGCCGATGCCGATCCACGGTCTCGATCATGCAATGGGCTTAAGGGAAACATCGCTGCATACCGCCGGGTTCATTTACGGTATCACAGGCACTACGACAGCTCTCAGCGGGATTGGCTGGGTCTTCAACAGCGACTGGCCCGTCAATATCGGCGGCAAGTCCCACTTCGATCTGCCCGCGTGGATACCCATTACATTCGAGCTAACTGTATTGTTCTCTGCAGTAGGAATGGTATTGACCTTTTGTTATCTCTGTCAGCTGGCGCCTTTTGTTCGCAGGCATCATTTCAACCTGCGCAGCACGGATGATCAGTTTACGATGGTGATCGAGTGTACTGAAAAGACCAACGAAACGGAAGTTACGGCTTTCCTGCAAAGTGTCGGAGCTACGGGTATCAACACGCAGGTTGCTGAGACCGGCTGGTGGCTGGGGCGTTATGATAAGGATAAAACACCATTTGAACACAAAGGAAATGTATTAGCGTAAGCTTAAGTATATAAAGCATGAAAAAAGTATTCATCCAAGCGGGCCAAGGGGCCGCTGACCGAAGGTCCATCATTAGCGGTTTTGCGGCAAAGGGCTATTTTTTCAGGAGCCCTTTGGTGCAAATCGTGTGTATCATAGTAGCAGTAACCTTTGCCGTCGGCTGCGGCAGTGATGTCCAGCGTACACCCGGCAGGACCTATATGCCTGACATGGGGTATAGCCGGGCCGTAGAGACCTACTCCGTTACAGAAGAGCAGAAAGCGGAATGGCTTAAGAAGGGCATCCACTACAGCAATACACCTGTACCGGGCACCATTAAGAGAGGCGAGCTTTTCCCTTTCCTGCTGGCAAAAGATAAGGATGGCGACTCTACCAACTATGCGGCTTCCAAGCAGGTAAAGAATCCGTTGACCTCTTTGGACACGGTAGAAGCTGAGCGACTCTACCTGGTGAACTGCGGGATCTGTCATGGTCCGAAGCTGGATGGCAACGGTCCTTTGTATAAAGGCGGCGACGGCCCTTTCCCGGCCAAACCGGCTACGCTGGTAGGTGACAAGAAATATGAGTCCATGCCGGAAGGGCAGATGTTCTACTCTGTCACATACGGAAAGAACAAGATGGGAAGTTATGCTTCCCAGATCAATACGAAACAGCGCTGGATGGTTATTGCTTATATTAAATCCAAACAATCTTCCGGACAGAGCGGAGGAAGCGCGGCAGCAACCACCGATTCAACGGCAGCAAAAAAATAAAACAATTAAGAAAGTAGCATAGAGCAACTGGATTAAAGAATACACTAAATAATTGTCGAATGGCATCCATTAAAGAACATTTTGAAATACCCGGCCGATACAAACAGTGGGCAATGGGGTTGATGGGAGTCGGAGTACTTTCCCTGATCATCGGATTTATACTTTATGGCAATGGTACGCCGGAGCAGAACACACGTTTCTGGTCGACCCTGCTGCAGAACAGCGTATACTTTCTTTTGATCGTGAATGCCGCGATGTTCTTCTTTGCTGCAACATCGCTGGCATGGGCCGGATTCCAGATCTCGTTTCGTCGGGTGACCGAAGCCCTTGCCGCATCCGTCATTCCGATCGGCGCCATAACTTTTGTTATCCTGATGTGCCTTGTATTCGGCCATAAGACATTAATTTACGAATGGCTGGATAAGGATGTGGTGGCCCATGACGAAGCGCTCAAAGGAAAGAGCGGATTCCTTTCGCCTACCTTCTTTACAATTTGGACGGTGCTGACTATTGGTCTCTGGGCCGCCCTGGGCTATAAATTGCGCAGTCTTTCCCGTTCGATCGACGATACTGCCCTCACCCTTGCAGAAGCCAAGAAATACATCTTTAAGAACACGGTATGGTCCGCGATATTTATCGTATGGTTTGCGCTGACCGTTGCCTCCGTCACTCCATGGCTGTGGCTGATGAGTCTCAACGCCCGCTGGTTTTCGACGATGTACAGCTGGTATACTTTCGCCAGTACTTTTGTAGCTGGTATAGCCCTGATCTCCCTGTTCGTAGTGTATCTGAAGAACCAGGGTTACCTGGAATATGTCAACCAGGAGCACCTGCATGACCTCGGTAAGTTTCAGTTCGCCTTCTCTATCTTCTGGACCTATCTGTGGTTTGACCAGTTCATGCTGATCTGGTATGCGAATATCTCTGAAGAGACCATTTACTTCAAGACCCGTTTCGAAGGCGCCTATATGGGGATCTTCTATCTGAACCTGGTCATCAACTTCGTGGCTCCCCTGCTGATCTTCATGAAACGCAGCTCCAAACGCAACTATGCTACGGTAACTTTTATGTCCGTACTTTTGATATTCGGTCACTGGCTGGATTTTTACCAGATGGTCTTTGGTACTACCAGTCCCGACCACGTGCCCCTGAACCTGTTTGATTTTGGAATCGCGCTTGGGTTTGTAGGGTTGATCATGTGGCAGGCGGGCAGGGTTTTGGCCAAGTTCCCGCTCCTGGCAAAAAATCATCCTTTCCTGAAAGAAAGTATTATCCATCATACTTAAAATTCTTTTAATCCATGTCTACGTTTTTTATAATACTAATCTTTTTGTTCGGCTTCCTGATCACTTTCCAGATCGCGAAGGCCAGCGAGTACGTCGGTGTATTGAAGGGAGAAAAAAAGAACTTCGAGCAGAACAACCGCGTCAATGGTTTCCTGATGATCGCCTTTCTCATATTGGGATTGGTCGGGGTATATTGGTGCAATGAACTGTTCAGGGGAAAGATCCTTGGCGAATCCGCTTCCGTACACGGTGAGCAGATCGACACGATGATGTATATCACCATTGCGATCACTGGTGTTGTGTTCGTCCTCACGCAGATCCTGCTCTTCTGGTTTGCTTACAAATACCAGTATTCAGAAAAAAGGAAGGCGCATTATTTCCCGCATGATAACAAGCTTGAAGTGATCTGGACGGTAGTCCCCGCCATCGCGCTGACCGTTCTGGTAGGTTTTGGTCTCTTCTACTGGTTCCGGATCACCGGCGAAGCTCCTGAGAACGCCCTGCAGGTAGAAGTTACGGGCAAACAATTCGGCTGGATCTTCCGCTATCCCGGTAGTGACAAGGTTTTTGGCAAGAAATACTATCAGAATATCAGCGACAAGGACAACAATGCCCTGGGTTTGCTTTGGGACGATGCCAGCACACATGACGACGTCGTCGTAGGCAATGAGATGTATATTATAAAGGGCCAGCCCGTCAAGCTGATCATCAATTCCCGCGACGTGATCCATGACGTAGGTCTGGTTTATTTCCGGCAGAAAATGGACGCCGTGCCGGGTACGCCAACCACGCTGTGGTTTACGCCCAAGTTTACGACGGATGAAATGAAGAAGAAGCTTGGAAATCCCGACTTTGAATATGAAATATCCTGTGACCAGATGTGCGGAAGAGGTCACTATACCATGCGTGGCATCATCAAAGTGGTGTCGCGTGAGGAATATATTCTTTGGCTGGCTAAGCAAAAGCCCAACTATGTGCAGGTATTCCCTGACAAGGACCCGAAAGCTCCTATGAAGGCAGACAGTACGAAAACTGCGGTTGTGGCGCCAGCGCCGGCACCAGTAGTAGCGGCAGCGACAAAATAACTAAGTATCCAATAGGTAAAAAATAAGTTTCTAATGAGCAACGAAGCAACATTACACGGACATTCTGAAGTGGGAATCTCGCATGATGCGCATCATGATGAGCATGACGGTCATCATCACCATCAATCCTTCATTACGAAATATGTGTTCAGCCAGGATCACAAAATGATCGCCAAGCAGTTCCTTATCACGGGGATGATCTGGGCTATTATCGGTGGCCTGATGTCTGTATTGTTCCGTCTCCAGCTGGGATATCCGGACACCCACTTTCAATTTCTTGAAGATATTCTTGGAAGCAAATGGGCAAAGGGTGGACAGATCCAGCCGGAGTTCTACTACGCCCTTGTGACAATGCACGGTACCATCCTTGTATTCTTTGTGTTGACGGGCGGTTTGAGCGGTACTTTCGCCAACTTCCTGATCCCCCTGCAGATCGGTGCGCGCGACATGGCGTCTCCGATGCTGAATATGCTGTCGTACTGGTTTTTCCTTGGAGCCAGCGTTGTAATGATGACTTCACTGTTCATCGCGACCGGTCCTGCCAGCGGCGGATGGACCTCCTACCCTCCTCTCAGCGCCCTAGCGGATGCTTCTGAAGGATCGAAGACGGGTATGGACCTCTGGATCGTTTCCATGGCCATGTTCGTGGTCTCCTCTCTTCTGGGTGGTTTGAACTATATCTCTACTGTACTAAATATGCGTACGAAAGGCATGAGCATGACTCGTCTGCCGCTGACCATCTGGGCGCTGTTCTTTACAGCCATCCTGGGGGTCCTGTCTTTCCCTGTACTGCTGTCTGGTTTTATCCTGCTGTTGTTTGACCGTCATGGCGGCACCAGCTTCTATCTCTCCGACATCTTCCTCGCGACGACCGGCAAGGCTCTGCCAAACGAAGGCGGCAGCGCTATCCTGTACCAGCATTTGTTCTGGTTCTTAGGTCATCCGGAAGTGTATATCATCATTTTGCCTGCCATGGGTCTGGTGAGTGAGGTCATGTCGGTGAATGCACGCAAGCCGATCTTTGGATATATGGCCATGGTTGGCTCCATGTTCGCCATTGCGATTCTCGCGTTCCTCGTATGGGCGCACCATATGTTCGTAACGGGTCTGAACCCATTCTTAGGTTCGGTATTCGTACTGCTGACACTGCTGATCGCCGTCCCTTCGGCCATTAAGGTATTTAACTGGCTGACGACGCTCTGGCGCGGTAATATCCGGTTTACACCGGCCATGCTTTTTGCCATTGGCTTTGTGAGCACCTTTATCTCCGGTGGATTGACCGGTATCTTCCTTGGTAACTCTACGCTGGATATCCAGCTGCATGATACGTATTTTGTGATCGCCCACTTCCACATTGTAATGGGTGTATCGGGTATACTGGGCATGTTTGCCGGCATCTATCACTGGTTCCCGAAAATGTACGGCCGTTATTTGAACAATACGCTGGCCTATATCCACTTCTGGATCACATTGATCGGCGCCTACCTGATCTTCTGGCCGATGCACTATGAAGGTCTGGCCGGTATGCCACGCCGTTACCTGGATTACAGCAACTGGATCTCTTTTAACCAGTTCGGTGGTCTGAACCGGTTCATCTCGACGGTAGCCATGATCGTATTTGCCGTTCAGCTGCTGTTCGTCTTTAACTTCTTCTATTCCATTTTCAAGGGCAGAAGGGTAATGACAAAAAACCCATGGGATTCAACAACGCTCGAATGGACAGCGCCTATCCGTCCCGGACATGGCAACTGGCCCGGCGAGATCCCCGAAGTTCATCGCTGGCCTTATGACTATGCGAAGGATGGACGTGACTTTATTCCGCAGACAGAACCACTGGGCAGCAATGAAAGTGCCCATTGATAGAAACGTATAGGGGATGTGGGTTACATTCCCATTGCAAAGGAACGCCCATGGCGTTCCTTTGCTTGAAAAACACAAAATAGTTATGGAGGAGACCGTGAAGCAACCTAGTTCTTTAAAATTTGCCGGCAAATTGCAGGATTACAAACTGCTGATCAAGTTTAATCTCAGCTTCATGGTCGTGTTTTCCGCCCTGATCAGTTATTTGCTGGCACCGAAAGTCAAGGAATTTGACTGGGCCGCGATGGGGCTTTTTTTCCTGGGTGGTCTGCTGGTAACCGGCAGCGCCAATTCGATAAACCAGATCGTAGAGAAAGACACCGACGCCATGATGAAACGAACGGCCAACCGGCCGGTAGCATCCGGGCGGATGAGCGTACAGGAAGCGTGGACCTTTGCCGTAGTGGCGGGAATAGCGGGAGTGCTGATCCTTTCGCATTTCAACTATCTGACGGCGGCGCTGGCGGCTTTCAGCCTGTTTGTATATGCTTTTATCTACACTCCGCTGAAGAAGGTCAGCTCCATTTCCGTCCTTGTCGGGGCTATTCCGGGCAGTTTGCCCTGCCTGATCGGCTGGGCGGCGGGAAATGATGACCTTAGTGTCGGCGGATGGGTGCTGTTTGCGCTGCAGTTCTTCTGGCAGTTCCCGCATTTCTGGGCCATTGCCTGGATAGCGCACAAGGACTATACGGCGGCCGGTTTTAAGATGATGCCGTCCAATGAAGGACCAACCAAGTATTCCGCCATACAGGCGATAATATATTCCCTGCTTCTGCTGCCGGTGGGTGTACTGCCCTACTTTACGGGCATGAGCGGGATATTTAGTCTGGGTATCGTAACGATCGCTAATTTGTTGATGGTGGCGCAGTGTGTGCGGCTTTACCGGGAGATGACGGTGAAAGCCGCGAGAAGGGTGATGTTCGGCAGCTATATCTACCTGCCGGTAGTATTGCTGGCGTTGTTGGCCAATAAAACGGCCTGAGCCATCATTTTTGAAGGAATCTGAACAGTAGGAGGAATCATGATACAATCAATTGAAGCAAAGGAAACTGTGAACGAACAACGAAAGAGAATACATCCCCATAAGTTTACGTTATGGGTGGCGCTGGGCAGCATTATCATGATGTTTGCGGGATTGACCAGCGCTTATGTGGTGAAGAGGGATCAGCCGGGCTGGACGACATTTTCGATCCCCAAGGCGTTCTGGTATTCGACTGCTGTCATCCTGACGAGCAGCCTTACGATCCAGATGGCTTTGAAAGCCTTTAAGGAAAGGGAGATGCAGCGTTATCGCAATCTTCTGACCACGACGGCGGTACTGGGCGTTCTTTTTGTGCTCCTGCAATGGATGGGTTTCCGCCAGATCTGGAATACGGGGATCACGTTCAAGGGTTCCGGCGGCGGGCAGTTCTTATATATCATTGCGGGTCTACATGCGTTGCATGTATTGGGGGGGATCCTTGCGCTGATTGTGATGTTCGTAAAGGCGTTTGCTTCCAAGGTCAGAAGCTATGACAGCGTACCGGTGGAGCTGATCAGCACCTACTGGCATTTTGTAGACCTGTTATGGATCTATTTGCTCGTTTTCTTTATGTTCATAAACTAACTGGGCGGGGTCGAGTTATTTTTTGACGCAATTCAAATATTCGGTTTAGTTAAATAAATTTGCAAATCAATTAAAATTACAACATGGCACAAGCAGTACCAGCAGGTCAGAAATGGTGGAGTGGCGGGAAGAGCCCCTTCAACGTGGAGTATGGGAAACTGATGATGTGGTATTTTCTGATGAGTGATGCCTTTACCTTTGGCGCTTTCCTGATCTCTTATGGCTCTATCCGTTTTGCCAGCAATGGCTGGCCTGACCCAAATGAAGTATTTCGTGCTTTCCCTGGCATGGGGGACACGCATATGCCGCTGGTGTTTGTGAGCCTGATGACCTTTATACTGATCATGAGCTCGGTAACGATGGTACTTGCTGTAGCCGCCGGGCATAATAACGACCAGAAAGCTGTGACGAAGTGGATGATCCTGACGGTCATCGGTGGTTTTGCCTTCCTGGGCTGCCAGGCCTGGGAATGGACGCACCTGCATGGGGAAGGCGCGTGGTGGGGACGGAATCCTTTTCCGAATGCGGATGGCTCTGTTGCTTCTACCAACTTTTCTAACTTTTTCTTTACGATCACGGGTTTCCACGGTTTCCACGTATTCTCCGGGGTGATCATCAACTGCATCATGCTAATCAAGAACATGCGGGGTGACTTTGCAAAACGCGGGCACTACCTGATGATCGAGAAGGCTGGTTTGTACTGGCACTTTGTAGATCTGGTGTGGGTATTTGTATTCACTTGTTTTTATTTACTTTAGGCGTTAACTTCAAATAATCTTATTTATGTCTGATATTCAAACAACAACCGGCCACGCACCAGTAGCGCATTTCGACACCAAACCGATCTGGAGGACCTTCTGGATCCTGCTGGGGATTACCATGGTGGAGCTGATCCTGGCTACTATTCACCTGAAGACGGGGTTCCCGCCTAAGTATGTGCTGAACGGCATTTATCTGATCCTGACCTGCGCCAAGGCTTTTTATATCATTGCGGAGTTTATGCACCTGCGTCATGAGTTGAAGAATCTGATCATGACCATTGGTATCACGGCGCTGTTGTTTGTTTGGTTCATCATTGCCTTTCTTTATGAGGGTAATTCATACCGCAATCTGCGCAACCGTTATGACCGGCATCATGCTGAGCAGAGCCAGATAAAGGCGCCTGCGGAAGAGCCTGCAGCGAAGAAACCCGGATCACCGGAATAGTGCGTAGCAATGAAGCGCTCCGCGCTTTTGGAACGCGTCGCAATGAAGCGCGAAGCGATTTTGGAATGTGTAGCGTGCTGAAAAACAATATTGGAACCATCGCTGCTGGCGATGGTTTTTTTAATTCAAACAGATTACAGTGAGTAAGAAAGCGCTTTTGGCCTTATGTATTGCGGTGATGATACCACTGTTCTTTTACATGATCGCCAGGCAGTATAGTGTGCCGATGCCCGGTCGTTTCTTCCCTGACTCGGTGGTCACTGTCATGAAGGATGGAAAGCAGATGACCGATACGGTCTGGCATAAGGTGGCCAATATTTCGTTGGAGAATCAGCTGGGGCAAACGGTAAATCTCGATCAGCTGAAAGGAAAGGTGGTGGTGATCGACTTTTTCTTTACTCATTGCGCGAGCATCTGTCCAATCCTGACGAAGAATATGCGGCATCTGCAGGACGGGCTCAAGCAAAAGGACAACATGAAGGGGGTGGATACCAGCTTTGTTCAGTTCCTTTCGCTGACGGTGGACCCGGCACACGATTCGGTGCTGGCCCTGAAGAAATATGCAGATCATTACGGGATCAATTCCGATGTGTGGTGGCTGTTGACGGGTCCGAAGAAGACCATCTATGATTTTGCGCTGAACGAGCTTAAACTGGGTTTACAGGATAGCGTCAGCGTCGATTCGAACTTTGTTCATACTGACTATATTGCCCTGCTGGACAAGGACAGGGTTATCAGGGGATACTATCATGGCACGGATACGGCTGCGGTCGCCAGGCTGGCGGATGACCTGGTGTTTATCATGCTGGAGAAGGACAGGAAGAAAAAGCCGGCTTTGTTTGGAGAGCTGCGTCCGCTGTTGGTGCCTATTATCGTTATTCTGCTGGGGACGGCGCTTGCCGTCGTGTATTTTAGCAGGAAGCCAAAAAAATCGAATACAAGTATATGAGTCAGCAAATTACGCACAGCTATACTAAAGCGATCATTATTGTCTCTATCGCGATACCTGCGGCGGTGGCTTTTCTGATCCTGGTGCCAGCGGCGAAGATCGATTTTGGGTTTAACACTCACGTTCTCCCGCTTTTTCATGCTATTTTGAATTCAAGTACGGCTATCCTGCTTCTTGCCAGTCTTTATTTTATAAAAAATGGGCAGGTCCGGGCGCACAAGACGGCTAACCTGATCGCGGTGGTGCTGAGCACGGTGTTTCTTGTTTCATATGTGATCTATCATGCCTCGAATCCTTCCACGCGTTTTGGAGACCTGAATCATGATGGGCTGCTGAGTGATTCGGAGAAACAGGAGGCTGGTATTGCGCGTTATGTCTATTATTTTATCCTTTCTACGCATATTACCTTATCGGGGATCATCATTCCTTTTGTTCTTTTTACGCTGCAGCGGGCCTACCAGGAGAAGTTTGACAAACATCGCCGGCTGGCGAAGATAACCTGGCCGATGTGGTTGTATGTGGCTGTGACTGGAGTGGTGGTTTATGTGATGGTCAGTCCTTATTATTAATGGGGGTGTTGCGGCTATAACTCTTTCATTGGGTCCCAGAACAGCTGGGCGAAGTTTATTACTTTATCGTCTTTGACGACTACTCCCTCTTTTTCCAGCAGCTCCTGCATTTTTCCGGGTGGATTGTAATGGTGTTTGCCTGTCAATAGTCCTACGCGATTGACGACGCGGTGGGCGGGAACGGGCTTTTTGGCGTAGGGCACGGCCATCATGGCCCAGCCGACCATTCGGGCTGACAGGCGGGTGCCGAGACAAGCGGCGATGGCGCCATAAGAGGTGACGCGGCCGCGGGGGATCTGTCTTGCGACATCATGAACGAGGTCGAAGAAGGAGTCGTCCTGTCCGCCGGAAGGTTTTAGGGCTTTGAGCTTTTCGCGGGGCGTTGCGGCAGAGCTATTTTTCTTCTTTGCTTTTGCCATGCTCCTTTTGTTGTAAGATGAGTAAAGAGCGGCGGGGCTCGCTGACGCGCTCATAGTTGAATGGGCAGTGTTTGCAGCCGTTGCCGCAGCAATAGCCTCTTTCCAGGTGGTATTTGGATGTAAGGACCATCAGGCCCTCTTCGTTATAATAAAAGTCGGCGCCTTCAATCAGCGGTTTCATTGGATGCGCCCTCCCTGGCGGCGGCGGTACTTGGTTGTGTGGTGATCTTTGTGGTGGCGGTGGTTGTGGCGGCGGTTTGCGGTTTTGCGGTGATGGTCGCAGGTGCACTGCTGATGCCGGCTGGTGGGCTGGCGATGTTTCGGGGCGGCCTCACTCTCTCGGGAGGAGTGGGCTCCTCATTTTTGACCTTCTCGTGTAATTCCTGGTCCCGGTCCGGCAGTGGCTCTTCCGGTAATGTAAAACAAAGATAATGCACCCGCTTGCTTTGCGCGATGTCGAGACTTTCGTAATGGGTGCGGATCTTCAGCTCGTCCTTCATAGGCGCGGCATGGATATCGGCCGAATCTTCCAGAACTGTCAGACCATAAAGAGCCGCCACCCATTTAGTAAACTGGTAGAGGACCGGTGAGTCTGTCTTTAAATGGATGCGTCCGCCGGGTTTCAGGATCTGCTGGTAGAGGCGAATAAATTTTGGATGGGTCAATCTTCGTGTAAACCTGGATTTTCGAAGCTGGGGGTCCGGAAAGGTGAGCCAGATCTCTTCGACTTCACCCTTATGAAAATAGGACGTGACCTTGTCGATATGCGTGCGCAGAAAAGCCGCATTGGAGATGTTGTCTGCCAGGCATTTTTTTGCTCCTATATAAATGCGGTTGCCCTTCATGTCTATCCCCAGGAAATTCCGTTCGGGATACATTTTTGCGAGTCCTACGGTATACTCGCCTTTGCCACAGGCCAGCTCGAGGGTCAGAGAATGGTCGTTCCTGTAAAATGCCGCCCACCTGCCCGCCATCCCTTCGGGATATTGCAAGACATTGGGGAAGGACTTGATCGCTTCAAAGCGGATGAGTTTTTTTTGGCCCATGAGGAGCAAAAATAAACTAAAAATGGGGCTCCGCCACATGGCGGAGCCCCACCCCTTAATTGCCTGTCCCGGAGTCCTTTTTTGTCTCCAGTGCGCTGCGGACGTTTGCGGGCAGATTGGACAACAGGGTATAGCCGGTTGCGTTCTCGATATCCTTTACCGTGCAGATATACTGGGTCCAGTCGGAGCTGATATTGTTGATATTTGGGGTATTGACCGCTATGACCCTTGTGCTGGTGGTGATGCGGCTCAGGTCGTTGTTGCCTTTGGGAAGGACGACGATAACCTTCCAGATCTGCGCGGGCACGGTAACCTTACCTCCGTTGACGGTGGTGGCTGTTCCATTAGACCCCATACCTCCGGTGCCATAGCTGCCCATGACGACATAGATCTCGTTACCAGCGCTGACGAGGGTGCGACCATATTCCTCGAGGTGAGCCCATGTTTGTTCGTTATTGTTTGGTGCCTGGGGGATCATATTATCCATCAGGAAAGTAGCCTCGTTGGCCTGGGTAGTGTTGGTCCTGTCACCGGAAGGGCAATTATGTCCGCGGTCAAATCCGGAGCCGGAGTAGGCCGTGGCCGGCACTTCATACCAGCCTGCGGGGAGATTCGGGTCGTTCCTGAAATCATTGGACCGGTCGATAGAGCCAAGGGAGGTATCTCCGACATACCAGCTGACCCAGTTGGGTTCGCCTCTGTCACGATTGTAGGACTCGATATAATACCCGAGGTCATAAAGGTAATTATCGGCGTTGGAGGTGCTGTTGGTGGCTCCGCTGGGATTTCCAAGCAATAGGTTGGAGTTGTCACTGGCAGTTCCGCCGCCGCCAGTGGTTCCGGAACTATTGATGGTGATGTCGTCGATGTTGATGCGGTTGGCTCCCCCGCTGATCTTCCGGACGTCAAAACGCAGTGCGCCGGTTCTGTTGACCGTGAACGTCGCGGTGGTAAGCGTAGTGCTGCTGCTGGTGATGGCGGAGCTCACCTGTGTATAGGTGCTGCCTCCGTCTGCGGAGACCCATAAACCCCAGGTTGAAGAGCCATCTGAGCCATAGACGGCGTGACTGATCGTGACGGTGCTGGCGCCGGCGCTGACATCAAAATTCATGCTGAGGACACCTGTATTACGGATCCGAACGGAGTGGCTGCCGTCTTTGGCGTCCGAGGCGCTGGTTCCTACAAGCGCGTCGGTGAGTGTCCATGGGCCGCTGGAAAATGTCACCGACCCGGCGGCATAGGCCGTCTTGCTGCCGGCTTCAAAGTTTTCAAAGAGACTTTGGGCTGCGGATGTGACCAGCCGGGTTTTTTCGGTTTCGGACTGGATAGAGGTGGGGGTTGTGGCTGGTGTCAGGTGTTTCGTACAGGTTGTAAAAAGCAGGAGGGCGGCCAGAGGAATGAGGTAATGACGTTTGAAAAACATATAGGACGTTTTGGTTTAGTGAGAATTGACGATGCGAAGGAAAGGAAAATATGTTATGCCAATGTTACCTGGTCGGAATTAGATGGATTGGGGGGAACAGCAAAAGGCCCCGTTTTTTTGACGGGGCCTTTGATCAGGTCTGCTGTAGAGGAAGGATTCGAACCTCCACGGAGTAGTTAGCAGTAGCGCAATGTGCGGTGGTCAACCCCAGTCGAAACCGATTTAAGTCGGAGTCGGCATTACACTATGTTTATCCTAGTTCTCCACCCCCGAGACAAGAGGGCATGTCTGCCAAGTTTCATCACTCCACAATGAGTAGCCTTGTAATCGGCTTGATGAAGTAAAATTAAAGAAATGTGGCAAACATTTGTATTTTTTCAATAAAAATTTTTATATTTTCAAAATTATTCAAATATTTGCAATATACTGTAGAGAAAATTCAAAAAACTATATTCAAGATGGCTGTAAAATTGAATCTCGACAAATTGGATTTACAGATAATTCACGAAATGATGGAGAATGCGGAAATCTCCTACGCAGAATTAGGAAAAAAGCTATTTGTTTCGGGAGGTACGATCCATGTGCGTATCAAGAAGTTACAGGAACTTTCCGTTGTGAAAGGTACAAAATTACATGTTGACCTTAAACAGCTTGGTTATGATGTAATTGCGTTCATCGGCATTTACCTGGAAAAAAGTTCGCTTTATGATAGTGTTGCCCGGGAATTGCAGAAAATACCCGAGATCGTCCGACTCAACTATACCACCGGGAATTACAGCATGTTCGCAGAAATAGTCTGTAAAGACATCAATCAGCTGAGATTTGTCCTGCATGACGAACTGCAGAAAATAAAGGGGATCGAACGCACGGAGACCTTTATTTCCCTCGATGAAAGCATTAACCGCAATGTACAGGTTTTCAAAGAATAGAGCACTTACACTCTCACATTCAGCACGTCCCGTAATCCATTACCCAGCATATTGAACGCAAGCACCAGCAACATGATCGCCAGTCCGGGCGCGAGGGCCAGCATAGGATTATGTGTGATGATAAAATTATAATTCTCCTTTATCATTAGTCCCCAGCTGGGTTGCGGAGGCTGAACACCCACTCCCAGGAAGCTAAGACCGGCTTCGATGACGATGGCAGACGCAAAATTGGAAGCGGCTACGACCCAGACCGGACCCATTACATTTGGAAGGATATGCCGGAATAAAATACGGCTATGTGAGTAACCCAGGGCCCTGGCTGCTTCTACGTATTCCCGTTCCTTTGCTGCCAGCACCTGGCCGCGGATGATCCGCGCCACATTTACCCAGAGTGTGAGGCCGATGGCGATGAAGACCTGCCAGAATCCCTTGCCCAGCACCAGCATGATGGCAAAGACAAGCAACAAAGTAGGGATGCTCCAGATAACGTTTACCAGCCAGAGGATGATCTCGTCAACCCGTCCCCTGAAATAACCGGCCAGCGCACCGAGCAGGACACCTACGCTCAGGGAAAGCAGGACGGTTACCAGACCGACAGCGAGGCTGACTCTAACGCCAATGAGCAGCCGACTTAAGATATCCCGCCCGTATTTATCGGTGCCCAGCCAGAATGTTTGTGTTTTTATGTGATATGTGTTTGATGCAAGATAATTGGGGCCGTAGCTTCGCCTTTCCTCGACGTCCTCGTCGACAAATTTTTGTACGATCAGGCTGTCACCCTTCACAACATAACTATTGATGGGAATATAATCAAAGACGTCCTCCCGTCCGTTGAGCAGGCGGCCGAAGAAGGAGACACCGGATGCGGGTCTTTCTTTTGGCAGAAGCAGGAAAAGCTGCTGAAACCCCGGCCTGCGTCCGCCGATCTCCACGATGATGCGATTGGCGTTGGGGGACGGATCGGGTGCGATGAAATAGGCGCAGAGGGCCACCACCAGCGAAAGAGCAATGACGATAAGTCCGAACAAAGTTCCTCTGTTGTGCAGCAGACGTCTACCTATATGCAGCCTGGGATTGGTCATTAGCTTATTTTTCTATCCTTCCAGCGGTAGCTGCCGAACTTACCCAGCCAGCCGACTACGATGGTATAGAGTATATGAAACGGTTGTAAAAGCGCAAAATACGGCATCAGCCGCTGTTGTTGGAAAAAGGTTGCTACCGACCTGACAAAAGGATATTCAACGATGGTCTTCACGGCCAGGAGAAGCAGCGAAACCCAGAGCCACCAGCTATTCCAGAAGGCAGCGACGAACAGGCCCACAAAAAGTAAATTGACAAGGTACACCAATAAGAGTACCCAAAAGATGCGGCGGTCATCGTAGCTGTCTGCCTTGCTGGCCCAGCGAATGCGTTGGTTGAGGAAACCTGACCATTGAGTCTCCGGTTTGGTCGTAACGATAGCAAGGCGATGTTTGAGGAAAAAGACCTGTTGAGGATATTTAAGATAGATCTTATGCATCAGCAGCATATCGTCGCCGCTTGGAATGGCATCGATACCCTTAAACCCCCCCACTTCATAAAAAGCTTTTCTCTCATAAGCAAGGTTTGCCCCATTACACATGGAATGGAATCCTGAAAAGACGGCGGCGCCGGTGATGCCTTGCAGCGTAAGAAAGTCAAGGGTCTGGAAGACAGACAAAAATGAAGAGCGGCCACCTGCGATGCGAACGGGTGCGGCAATGAATTTGGCGCCCTTGTCTTCGTAAAACGAGGCTACTGTTGAAAGCCATTCGGGATGGGCAGTACAGTCAGCATCGGTGGTGACGATGAGGTCTCCGCCGGCGGCCCCGACGCCGGTGGAGATAGCCCATTTTTTGTGGGCTGTCCTGTTTTCCGGAATGGGTTGATCTTCCAGATTGATATACTGTATGGACAGAGCCAGCTCGGCGGCGCGTGTGGTTGCGGCTATCGCCGTCCTGTCCGTTGAGTGATCATCGACCACGACGACCTCGTAAAGGTCCTTCGGATAAGTTTGCCGGGCCAGTGAATCCAGGCAGCTGACGATATTCTGCTCTTCGTTGCGTGCGGGTATGATGACCGAGATCCGTGTGCGATGAGTGTTTCCGGGAATGGAGGGGATAAAAAGGGGGATCGACTTCCAGGCCCGGAAATACCAGGCGATCAATGCCCCGTAAACAGCAAGGATAGAATAGCTTATGATCGTAAAAAGATACAACGGGAACATAGTTGAACAAAAATGATCGGTAAATATAAAGATCGGCCGTCTTTTGGAAGAAATTCCTGTTTTGGGAAAAGGGTAGTAGTGAGTTGGCTGTATAATATCTTGATAGTCAATGTGTTGGAAAATTGGAATATAATTGGCTTTGGCAATATTTGGTGTATACCTATATGTAAGATCCAATATGTTTTTGAATTTAATAAAATTCAACATTACTATGATGAGACCTCTACACGCTACAGCCTGTTTCTTACTTCTATTCAGTTGTCTCGCATTTAGCCAGACGACTTACGCTCAAACCTCCTATACCTGGAATGGCTCCCTGTCCACGGACTGGAATACGCCGGGTAACTGGACTCCCAGCGGGGTTCCCACAGCAATAGATAATGTCACCATCGTAACCGGCGGTAATACCTGTCTGTTAAATGCCAGTGCAGGGATAACCAACTTCAAGCTTACCAGCGGTACTCTTGACCTGGGCGGGTTTACGCTTACCGTAAACGGAACTACGGCTACGTTTACCGCGGGCGCAGTACAAAACGGGTCAATGACTATTCCCAATGCCACTGCGACTTCTTTTGGCAATGGCCCGGTCAATATGAACTGTATCGTTGCGATAAGCTCAGCAGCAATAACAATAAAGAATACCAGCTTTCAAAAAGCGTTGACCATAACAAAAACGGGGGCTTCGAATGACGCCAGCCCTGGCGGAAATAGTTTCAATGGGGTGACGACGATGACCAATGCCGGAGCCGGGTACTTATTAATGGGCAATGGCAGTCCGGACCAGTTCAATGCTGCGGCGACTTTTAATAATACGGGCGGCAGTCAGATTTATGTGGCTTATAACAGTACGAATAATATTTTTGGCGGGGTTACCACTTTCAATAATACGCCCAGCGCCAATTCAGGGATCTATGTCAGTCAGAACTCCGCCGGAACCTTGTTTAACGATAATATAGCAGTCACTTCCAATAATGGGCAGGGGGTAATTTTTGGTGGTAGTGCAACGGCTACCTGTACGCTTGCTGCTACAAAGACCATTACAGTAGGGGCCGGTGGTTTTTCAGCCGGTACTTTATACCTGAAGGCGTTTACGCAAACGGGTGTTACGGCGCAGAATCTGACTCTAACCGGTGCCGGTAATCTTACGATAGGACCTTCTTCTTCATTCGATGGGAATGTGACCGTTTCCAGTCCTACTCTTTTTCTTAACGGCTGCGTTTTTCACGGAACCACAGACATCACAAAAACGGGCTCAACAGGAGATTATAGTTCCGGTGGAAACACCTTCAGCGGAGTATCCAAAATCACCAACAGCGGAAGCAGTTTTTTCCTTTTGGGCAATAACAATCCGGACATATGGAATAATGATGTGACATTTACCGACAACGGGTCCGAGCGTCTCCTGCCCTGCTGGGCAAGCGCCGGCAATCAGTTCAATGGGAATATATATGTCAACACTGCCGGCAGTGCACAGGGAATACAATTCTGCGGAGGAAATACGACGGCGACTGCTATCCTTGCTGCTACGAAAACCATCCAGGCTGGATCTACGGGTTTGACGGCCGGTTATTTGTATTTAAAACAATTTACTCAGCTGGGCAGCTCGCCTATTAATTTGACAGGCTCGGGCAGCACAGTTTTGTATTTAGGACCTGGCAGTAATTTTGGTGGATCCTTTACGGCCTCTGCTCCTGATATCTGGGCACAGGGGGCGACCTATAACAGTCCTGCTACATTCTCAAAGACAGGGGGCTCATCCAATCACAACAACCAATACCAAAATATATTCAATTCGACCTGTACCATCGATCAGCAAAGTAATACCGGTTATTTCATGCTGGGTTACAACTCCAATGATCTTTTTAATGACAATATCATCGTAACGGCTTCGGGGAAGGGCGGCATCTATCTGGGCTGGACATCCGGCACAGGTACTCCTACCCTGGCTGCCGGCAAAACGATATTGGTTGGCTCTGCGGGTTTTAGCGCGGGCTTTTTATATCTGAATACGTTTACGCAGCTGGGTAATGCACCAGTGAATCTGAATTTCACCGGAACGAATACCTATCTGGCGTTTGCCCGCGGTTCCTCCATCGGAGGTGATCTGACTTCGAATACTCCTGATATTTATTTCAACGGAAGTCTGTTCAACGGGCAGGTAAATGCCACCAAAACCGGTTCGGGAACAGACTACAGCGCCGGCGGAAATACAATCAATGGTGCTTCTGTCTTTACAAACACCGGAACCGGCAGCTTTATATTAGGCAATGGTAGCGCGGATACCCTGAACAACGATGTTACTTTTAACAGTAATAGCAGTGGTACGGGCTATATCGGAGCGGGCTGGAATTCGACAGGGAATTTCTTCAATGGCAATATTACCGTTTCCAGCACAGGTACAGCAGGCGGCGTCTATTTTTGCCAGAGTACCGGCGCCTCCGCCATTCTTGCAGCAGGGAAAGCCATACAAATTGGCTCAGGCGGATTTTCTTCCGGAATATTGTATCTTAAACAGCTGACGCAGCTGGGTAATGCGGCGACGAATCTTACCTTGACTGGTGCGACCACTCTTCTCCAGGCCGGGCCAGGTTCTGCCTTCGGAGGTGACTTTACCGCTGTTTCTCCCAGGATCTTATTGAATGGCTCTGTTTATTCCGGAGTAACCAGCTTCACCAAGACGGGAGCGACCGGGGAATGGTCATTGGGCGGGAATACGTTTAATTCCACGCTTACTGTAAACCACCAGGGGAGCGGTTACTTTGGCTTCGCCAATGGGGCTCCCGATATCTATAATGGAGATGTATATGTTAATAACAATTCTACTGAAAGGATCATTTTCGGCAATAACCCAACGGGTAACCAGTTCAATGGAAATATCATTTTAACCCAGATAGGTTCTTCTGTAGGGACAGCCTTTGGCTGGAGCAGTACTACGGACCTGACCATGGCAGCGGGTAAAACCATCTCCATTGGTGCGGCCGGATTCAGTACCGGTTATCTGCAGATCGAACGATTCACTCAATTAGGCAATGCTCCGGTCAATCTGCCGCTTACGGGGAGTAGCTCACTTACCTTTGGGCCGACGTCCACCATCGGCGGGGATCTTACTTCTACCAGCAGCAGCCTGTATCTTAACGGCTGTACCTTCAATGGCCAGGTAACTGCTACTAAAACAGGAACCACAAATGATTATGGCAGCGGAGGAAATATATTTCAGAGCAGCGCTACGCTTAACAATACAAGCGCCGGCAACCTCGTCCTGGGTAATGGCAGTCCCGATACCTGGAATGGCGATGCATTTTTCAACAGTAGTGGTTCGGCCTATATTGGCATAGGCTGGTATGCTGCCGGGAATATATTCAATGGAAATATCAATGTTTCCAGTTCTGGCTCGGCCACCGGTGTCTATTTTTGCCAGAATAGTGCCTCCACTTCCACGCTGGCTGCAGGCAAAGCCATACAAGTGGGTTCCGGCGGGTTTTCTTCCGGAGTTTTATCCTTAAGACAATTCACACAATTAGGTACCTCAGCAAACAATCTTACCCTTACAGGCGCGACCACTCTTCTCCAGGTAGGGCCAAGCTCCGCCTTCGATGGCGACTTTACCGCGGTTTCTCCCCGGATCTTATTGAATGGCGCTGTTTATTCCGGGGTAACCAGCTTTACCAAAACGGGCGCGAACGGGGAATGGTCATACGGAGGCAATACATTTAATTCCACGGTTACTATCAATAACCTGGGCAGCGGCTATTTTGGTTTCGCAAATGGGGCTCCTGATATATACAACGGAGATGTATACGTCAATAATAACTCTACAGAAAGGATCATTTTCGGCAATAATCCTGTGGGTAACCAGTTCAACGGGAATATTATCCTCACCCAGACAGGCTCTTCTGTCGGGATATCGTTTGGCTGGAGCAGTAGTACCGATGAGACCATGGCAGCGGGTAAAACCATCTCCATTGGTGCGGCCGGATTTAGTACCGGCTATTTGCAAGTCCAGCGATTTATACAGCTGGGCAACGCTCCCATGAACCTGTTGCTTACGGGGAACAGCTCGCTTACATTCGGACCTTCGTCTACCATCGGCGGGGATCTTACTTCTACCAGCGGATCGCTGTACTTTAATGGCTGTACGTTCAATGGTTTTGTAAACAGTACAAAAACCGGCGCTACCAATGATGGCAGCTCGGGTAATAATATTTTTCACGGAAATGCTGTCATGACCAATGCAGGCTCGGGTTATTTATTGTTTGGAAACGGGAACAAGGACCAGTTCAATGCTGCGGCTACCTTTAACAATATGGGAGGAAGCAGCATTTATGTAGCCTATAACAGCGCAAATAATTTGTTTAGCGGTGTGACCACTTTCAACAATATGCCGACGGGCAATGGTCTTATCTATGTCAGCAGTTACTCAGCGGGCACAACCTTTAATGATAATATTGTCGTAACCTCTACAAGCGGCCAGGGCGTTCAGTTTTGCAATAGTAATGCAACAGCCACCGCAATCCTGGCGTCAGGGAAGACTATCAGCGTAGGGGCCGGTGGTTTTTCGGCTGGTACACTTTTATTAAGGCAGTTCACACAGACGGGGTCAACTGCTCAGAGTCTGACCTTAACCGGGACCGGAAGTCTGGTCTTTGGCCCATCCTCATTATTTGGGGGAAATGTGACATCGGCCAGCCCAACCCTATTTTACAATGGATGTACTTTTAACGGGACAGTTATAGCTACCAAGAATGGCGCCACCAGCGATGCGTCTTCGGGCAACAATATCTTTAATGCACCTTTTACCGTAACCAATACAGGCGCCGGATATTTTTTGATGGGCAACGGAAATCCTGATCTTTGGCAGTCCACGGCGACCTTTAATAATCAGAGTACGGCAAACCATATGTATATAGCCTACTATGGTTCGGGAAATATTTTTAACGGTGACGTTGTTTTCAACAATCAACCCGGCGCGACGGGCATGTGGATGTATGTGAATCAGTATGGCGCCAGCACGCAGTTCAATGGCAATATCAGCGTTTCGAATATAGGTGGCGCCGGCGTGTATTTCGGTAACGGCTGGGGTACGGCTGTCCTGGCTAACGGGAAAACCATCAGCGCAGGGCCAGGTGGATTCAACAGCGGCGG
>Ga0193716_1000056_pt1 | contig 63997 bp, 42 predicted proteins | sample U2c1metaG_FD_145901 | JGI IMG/M metagenome (GOLD analysis project Ga0193716, IMG submission 145901) | Soil microbial communities from a riparian zone of the East river system, Colorado, United States - U2c1 | ecosystem: Environmental > Terrestrial > Soil > Riparian zone | place: USA: East River...
AAGCGCCGCTGGGGGCCGCTCCGACAGCGGCTATGGCGGTGGCCAAGCCGAGCCTGCGGGCCGGACAGTTCAATCCGCCGTATCTGGCCGAAATGCCGACCGCTGAGCGCGTGATGGAAGCGATGAAGACCAGCGATGCGCGCGAGACGGCAACCCGCCAGATGGCTGCCTTTGAAGAACTGATGGACGTCATAAAAGAGCTATCGGGACCTCGCGAGTTTCGTGGCTGGCTGCCCGATGAAATGAAGATCCTAACCGAGTACAGTACGGCGAAATACAATCTCAGCCTCGCGACAGACAAGGCCTACCCCGGGCCATATAAAACCGGACAAACGTTCAGCGACTACACGCCTTATCATTACAGCCGGTTTGACCCGCGATTTGGATATAAGGACATTTTTGTCTGGCAATTCTTCTCGGAGGGTGTGCATTCCCAATTTGCTCTCCTGGTTGGCAAGGACAATTCGAATTACGCCGCGAAAATCGCGGAGCAAAAGCGCGCGTCAGAAGAAGCACTGAAGCCAAGTTCACCGGGAGCACCCGTCGGCGGATCACCGTTTGTGAGGAATGACCCCGGCACGCTGGCGGCCCGGCGCTGCGTGGAGCTGGGCGGTAGCGCACTTGAATGTGTTGGAAAAGGCCTTTGGGGCGGTTTGCTGGACATGGCTGGAGTCAGTCCGAATACCCTGGGTGGGCCCACAAGCTCCGGGCTTGTAATGAACGGCGTTTACACAAACGGCTCGGGTTTGAGCATCAATTTTGGAGAAAAATCGGTTTCGGTTACCGGCTGCGGCAAACTGGTGCCGAACGGTCACGCCTATGCGATCACCAAGAAGGCGAGTCAACTCGTGCTGAATGTTGCGAGCGCGCCTGCTCCGCTTATCATTTCCATGGGCGGTGATGGAAAGCTGGCCGGCCCCGGGCCGATTGACATCGCGGGACAGATCATCACGGGCTATCACGATGTGTGGATGCAGGAATACCGAAACGGTGTCGAGCAGGTCGGAGGAAGCTGCCCCGGCAGATGCGGGTATTGGGTTCACGATCCGATCTATGCTCCCAAGACCGAACGCTGTGTGATCGGAGTCTTCACTCAGGCGCCGCCGGGTGCGCCGGCCAAATCGGAACTCATCAATGCTCTGACGGCATCCATAGACAGCGTGATGCATACGGGGCCAGCCGGCTTGCGCATGGCGGGTCGCTACTCGAATCCGGGCGGACTTGTTCTGGAGTTCGAAGCGGACGCGGTCACAATCGACTGTGGCGCAGCGCATGTGAAACAACCTTATATCGTGGAGAATGCGGCCACCCAGATTCTGATTGCCGTAAAGAATGGCGCGGCGCCATTCAGTTTGGCGTTGCAGCCAAACGGTACGCTCTTGGGTTCTGGGAACGCTGACATCGTCGGCCGCGTGGTGACGGGGGCGACTGGTGAGGCTCTTACGTACGCGACGAAAAACGCACGCTGCGCGATCGGGACACTGACGGCGAAATCAGGAAATTGAGAGTGTATATATAAACGACGCGCGTCCTCCATTGTATCGGCGACTCGTCGGTATTCGTTCGCGCGCAGCGTTTTGCTAGTAGCGCTTGATGATGACGACGGTCTTATCGTCAATGCGGTCTTGCTCGCCACTCTGGCGCAGCTCGTCGTCCCTTTTCAGGGCGTAATCGAGTAAGGCATTGCAGACGTCTTTGGCCGGGAGCCGATGGTGCTGACGCATCACTTCTTCAAGGCGTTGTCGTTCATCCCTGTCGCCGCCGCTGTAGACGCCGTCGGTATAGAGAAAAAAGATGTCACCCGTATTCATCAGCGTGAGCTCGGACACGCCCGCAGATTTCGCGCGCCGCTTTCTATAGTCCAAAGAGAGATAGCGGTTCCGGTCAGGATGGTCCTCCGGGATTTGCAAGCCGAGTGGAAAAAACTGCACCATCCGGCTTTTGTCCAGTTCCACGAACTTGCCAAATTCGGCAGAGTAGACGAGTGGTGGCGGATGTCCAAAATTCACAAATCGAAAATTACCGGATGGCCGGATTTCACCATACAGCATCGTAGCGATCTCCTGCACGCCATCTGTCAAACTCCGCCCGAGTGCATTGCGCGCCGTCGAAGACTGAGCCAGGCGTAAGTTCATCCTTTCGAACAATTCCGGGGTCGTCTTCCCGCGGTGATCGAGTTCTGAAAGCATCAGCGCTTGAAACGTGTCATGGACTGTCGAGGCTATTTTAGCGGCAATGATTCCGTGGCCTTCGCCATCGACCACGAGGACTCCGGCCGTGCTGCGGAGTTCCCTCAGGTCTTCTGCAATGCGCACTTGTTCCGAACTTCGCGCTTCCCGGTATGCGGTTTCTGTTTCCGGACTGAATCCCGGGCGCGATCGGAGCCAGATGACATGGTCGTCGACGGAATTGCGGGGTGGCGCGCCGATGGTCAGTTTCTCCAAGTACTCCAGCGAGCGCTTCAGCGCGAGCTGGATGCGACCGTCGATGTCATACCGCTGCTGAAAATTGATGTATTCAAACAGGTCGCCGCCGACCGCTCCGGCAGGAACAGAATTGCCGTACATCTCGATTCCCGGCAATTGAGGAATCGCGCCTTCCACTGGCATCAGGCGCTTGCGCAGGTATTCGTCAATATTTGGCGGAATATAGGGGTTTCCCATCCCCACCACTTTAGCGCACGTCGCCCTTGGCTGGTCGCGCAGACTCTAAAAAATCCACGATCACGCGAATCGACGTCCATCGTGCCGCGAAGGCGACCCTCCCGGCTTCGAATTGCCGAAGCAGCTTTTCGGCTGCGCCGAATAGGCCGTAACCGGCGTTATGCTTGATTGCGTCGATGCGTCCCGGCAAATGCGGTTCGACTGCTGGCAGGCGCTCAAATCAGGAGCAGATGCCATGATCGATGAACCGAATCAGACGGCCGAGCGTCCCGTTCTCAGCTCCATCTCCGCACAACTCTTTGTTGCGAATATCAAGAGTTCCTGCGATTTCTATACCAGCAAGCTGGGCTTCGCCGTCGAATTCACATATGGCGATCCGCCATTCTACGGGCAGGTTATCCGCGACCATGCACGGCTCGCCTTGCGATTGGTCTCAGAACCGGTGTTCGTTGGCGACGTTCGTCAGCGCGAACATCTGCTCTCTGCTTCCATCACGGTTGGCACCGTGAACGAAATCAAACAATTATTTCTGAGTTACCAAGCTGCCGGAGTCTCTTTCCAGCAAGCGCTTAAGAACGAGCCATGGGGTGCCAAAACCTTTATCGTCTCGGATCCAGATGACAATCTTATCCTCTTTGCCGGCCCGGCAGCCGACTGAAGTACTCCGGTCCAGGAATGCGGAACTGCGGATACGTTGGTCTGGAGATGGCCTATCCCTGTGTGGGGACGCCGAAGCAATGCGAATAGCCGTCGTCGTCGGTAAGGATAAACTCGGTCTGCCCATAGTCTCGCTGTTGGAGTTCTGAAACACCGTACCCAAGGCTGCGCAATCGCTCTCTGGTTTTGTGTATGTCCTGCGGCGTCCAGTAGAGTCGTATGCCCTCGTAGTCTTCCGGTTTGACCGGAGTCCCCGCGCGTTGGTTGAGCATAAAATATAAGCCGTCTCGCCGGAGCATGCAGAAGATCAACTTGTCTTCTTTGCGCATTTCTGAAGTGATCGAGAATCCGAGACCATCCACCCACAAACGCAGACTTGTCTCCAGGTTTGCGCTCGGAATCACCGCAATACATGATTCAACGGACATACTAGCGCCTCCCGTCGCCAAACTAAAACGCGGACTTGCATGGAGCAGGGAATTGCCATTGCTGGCGATTGGTACATCCTCCCGTGATGGACGACTACGTTTGGAAATGCCTCGCCCAATCAGGCCACACGGAGTCGTTCACCTTGCGGAAAGAAAGTGGAGGATCTCCCGCATGACGCGCTCTGCTTGGTCTGTTTGGAATAGAAACTGCGCGTGTGCAGTGCCTTCTAGAATGATCAGAGTTTTTGGTTGAGGCGCTTTCTCATACTGCTCGCGAATTCTGGGGAGTCGAGGTCCATCGTCGTTTGCGTCATCGCGTGCCACAATGAACAGGATCGGTGACTTGATCCGCTCGGCCGGTCCGTTCGGTGACGCGCCCAGCAGTATCAGGCGATCAATTTCACCTGGTTGCGATGCGATCGATGCGTCGGCAGCGGCTCCTCCGCCCATGCTGCCTCCAACGACAGACACGCTCTTTGCGCCCGTCTTTCGCAGATAGCGAACCGCGGCGAGTACGTCCAGCTGCAGCGGTGCACTCATAGGGGCGGAGTCGCCTGGACCTCGCGATTTACCGTAGCCGCGGAAATCGAGGGCCAATACTCGAAATCCTGCTAGCGCGAGCGTTTGCGCCTGCTTGTCCCAACTCTCCTTGTTGAAACGCCCGCCATGAGCCAGCACCACCGCTCGGTCTCCCGCTCCGTAAACATTGGCGTAGACTAGGCCTCCGTCCTCGGTAGGAAAGGAAACGGTCTCGTGCGCGCCAACGCCCGCTGCAAGCAAGAGCGCCACGATGACAGCTGCGAGGGTACGCATGCCCGAGAATGTACCACTTTTAGCCGTACTCATTGCTCTTCCGTGTTTGGCCCTACTTCCGAGCGGAGCCGTTTTGCGTGATTACCTTGGTCCGGGAGCGCTGTGCTTCGTGTGAAACTGCGTGCACGCCGGATGCAGTTATCCAGCGATTGTAGAAATTGAAGAGCGCACAGACGGTGATGTAGTAGATCGCCTCGTCGGTCCAACCACGCTCGCGCCAAAGAGCTGCTACTTCAGTGATGCACCTGGCATGCGGCGCTCTGTGAATGGGCCGCGGCCAAGTTCCCAGTACGACGACGGCGAATCGTCGACCGATTGGACGCAATTCTCAAGCGAGTTCTGCAGAGAAGATCCGTTCCGCCGCCCGCTTGATTAAGCCAAAAAAATTCTCGCTTGTCGGTTTGCCGCGCCATCCCGCCGGTTCGCGCCTTATATTCGCAAGCTGGCCTCCGCGAACGTTTTGTTATTTGATTGACGGCCGCTTCGTTTCATACTATGTTGCTCTAGGCCTAGAGCAACATAGCCTTTGCAGGCCGGGAGCAGGATTCCTTCGTATGAAGAAAACCGCCAAGCGAGACCTCTTTCCGGGTGCTCTCGAGATGATGATTCTGCAAACCCTGCGCCGGCAGCCGTCACACGGCTACGCGCTGGTACAGCACATCAAACAAAATTCCCATGATTTGCTGCAGATTGAAGAAGGGTCGTTGTATCCAGCTCTCCAGCGTCTTCTTAAAGAGGAATTGGTCAAGGCCGAGTGGGGTGTCTCGAGTACCAATCGCCGCGTTCGCATTTACAAGCTGACCGCAGCAGGCGCAAGACACCTGGAACGTGAGGTGTCGAGCTTTGAACGCATGCTCGAAGGAATTACCCACGTGCTAGCCCCGGGTGAACTATGAATTGGTTGCGACAATTAATCTCGCGGCAGCGCATGTACGGCGAGTTGTCGGAAGAGATTCGGGAACACCTGGATGAAAAGACCGAGGAGTTGGTTGCGGGCGGGATGTCCAGAGAAGAGGCCGCCTACGCGGCACGCCGGGAGTTTGGAAATGTGAATTTAGTAGAAGAAAACGGACGGGACATCTGGCGGTGGCCGTCGGTTGAGAACTTTTTCGCCGACGTGCGTTACAGCTTGCGAATGCTCGGGCGCAATCCCCTGTTCACGGCTGTTGGACTTCTGACCATTGCGATTGGTATTGGCGCTAACACCGCGGTCTTCAGTGTGGTGAACAGCGTGCTGCTGAAACCGCTGAATTATCCAAGATCGCAGGAATTGGTGGCACTGCACCAGATCGCGCCGGGCGCGGCCGGGCTGGCGGATTTTCGCAACGGTCTGCTCCTCTCGCCCTCGATGTATTTTACCTACGCCGAGCAAAACCGAACGTTTCAAGCGCTGGGCGTTTGGTTTCCCGACACGGCGAATGTCACGGGCCTGGCCGAGCCGGAGCAAGTGCGCGCGGTTGACGTGAGCGATGGCGTGCTTCAAGCGCTGGCCGTTTCGCCGGCACTGGGGCGCTGGTTTTCGCAGGGGGATCAGATCCCGCGCGGTCCGGAACGGGTGATGCTGAGCTACGGGTATTGGCAGCGGCGCTTCGGAGGAGACCGCGGGGTTATTGGACGCAACGTTTTGGTTGATTCGCGGTCTCGGGAAATCATCGGAGTCATGCCGCAGGGGTTTCGCTTCCTGGACACGGATTTCGACCTGATCGTGCCGTTGGCATTTGAGCGGGGCAAGGTCATCCTGGCCGGATTCGGATATCACGGGATCGCCCGCCTCAAGCCAGGCCGAACGATTGCCGAAGCCAATACCGACATGATCCGAATGCTGCCGATCTGGATGGACTCGTGGTCCAACGGCCCGGGAACGAATCCCCACATTTACGAGACGTGGAAAATCACGCCCATGATTCGCCCGCTCAAACAAGAAGTGCTCGGCAACGTCAACGAAGTGCTTTGGGTGGTGATGGGGACTATCGGGCTCGTGATGATGATTGCCTGTGCCAACGTAACGAATCTGCTGCTGGTCCGAGTGGAGTCGCGGCAGCAGGAACTGGCGGTTCGAGCGGCCCTGGGCGCCGGCTGGGCACGCATCGTGCGCGGACTGCTCGTTGAAAGCGTGTTGCTCGGGCTGATGGGCGGAGCGCTTGGCGTCGGCTTCGCTTACGCTGGCGTGCACTTTCTGGTGGCTACGGGTCCTGCAAATCTGCCGCGCCTAAGCGAAATTTCGATTGAAACGCGGACGCTCGAATTTGCTTTTCTGCTTTCCGTGCTGTCGGGTCTGTTGTTCGGACTGATTCCTGCGCTGAAATACGCCGGACGGCGGACGACGCTGGATCTTCGGAGCGCAGGGCGAACCATCAGCGTGAGCCGGGAACGCCATCGCGCGCGCAACCTGCTGGTCATAGGCCAGATGGCCATGGCCGTGGTGCTGCTGGTGAGCGCGGGCTTGATGATTCGCACGTTTGCGGCATTGCGATCCGTCGATCCGGGATTTACGGACGCCCGGCGTCTCCAGCTTATGCGCATCGCGATTCCCGGCTCGCTCGTGGCGGAGCCGGAACGGGTCACGAGAATGCAGAACGAAATTGCGGATAAGCTCGGGGCCATTCCCGGGGTGAAATCTGTGGGTTTTGCCAGCGAAATGCCGATGGAAGGATTCGACTCGGACTGGGACGCCGTATACGCCGAGGACAAGACGTATTCCGAGGGCGAAATTCCTCCCCTCCGGCTATACAAGCATATTTCCCCAGGGTTCCTTGAAACCTCAGGGACTCGCATCATTGCCGGCCGCGAACTGACATGGACCGAAGTGTATGGCCTGAGACCCGTGGCCATGGTATCGGAGAATCTGGCGCGAGAGATGTGGGGCACGCCATCGGCGGCCATCGGCAAGCGATTGCGCGAATATTCGTCGATGGCATGGCATGAAGTAATCGGAGTGCTGCAGGACGTTCGTGAAAACGGGGTCCAGGAGAAGTCGCCGGAAATCGTGTATTGGCCTCCGATTATGAAAGGTTTGTTTGGACCTGGGCCTGGTACGGTGCAGGCGGTGCGGACGGTGACGTTCGCGATACGCAGCGAGCGCGCGGGCACGCAAGCTTTTCAGGGCGAGGTGCGGCAAGCCGTGTGGTCGGTCAATTCGAATTTGCCGCTGGCGTCGGTGCGGACGATGCAGGACGTGTATGACAAATCGGTTGCGCGAACTTCGTTCACTCTCGTGATGCTCGGGATCGCAGGTACCATGGCGATGGCGCTAGGGATGATCGGCATCTACGGGGTGATTTCTTACACCGTGTCACAACGCCGGCGCGAAATTGGAATCCGATTGGCGCTCGGTGCTCAGCGTCGAGACGTGCTGCAAATGCTCCTCGGGCAGGGTGCCAGGACGGCCCTGGTGGGCGTGGCAATTGGAATCGTTTCCGCTCTTGGCTTGACGGAGTTGATGAGGAGCCTGCTCTTTGGCGTGTCGGCACAGGATCCAGCGACGTTTGCCGGCGTGGCTGTCCTGCTCACATTCGTGGCGCTCCTAGCGTCCTACTTTCCTGCGCGCCGGGCGATGCTCGTCGACCCGACCGTGGCGCTGCGCTACGAATAATTCACGGTTCTGCGAACCACAACGAACCATGAAAATAGCCGCAGCACTGCGATTGAAAGCCAAGGGTTTATGGCTATTTTCCAAGGAATCGTTGTCCTCTTTTGCTTGGACCATCCCGGGGTATAAGTCGGAATCTCCTCGAAACGCCTTCGCACTCAGAATATTCTTCAGGCGGCCGCTCCAACAAGCCGTTTAGTTCTTCGAACGAGGTCCCGCTGTCTGGCAAGTGCTGGAAAATTCCCCCTCGAAATCAGTTGAACCCTCCACCAGAGCCTTTAAACCCGCAAATTCGCAAACGCCTTGACGGACTGGATCACGTCATGAGTCCTCGAGGTTTACTGCCGGACAGCCGGATCACGGCCCGGATTCTTGCAAGCGCACGCGAGCCGTCGCCACCGAGTGAATGAGTCGCGAGCGCTGGGAAGTTTTCCGGGCACAGGCGAAGCGCGTGGCGCATCACCCGCCGGCGCTTCATCGACCGAGAAGTTGTCGCGGGACCAAGCAGAGTCCCAAATAATCTCCCGCAAAGGGCGGACAGATCTTCAGCAAGAAACTGTGCTTGGCGACGCTGCGCACGCAAACCACTTACCAAGCCTCACAACTCTTTACCTGCGAAGATCGGCGCAACCGTTAAGCTTTCCGTCGTGACCGCTTGGGTCGTCGGAGTTTTCCGGAAGGCATCGAATGGGATTGCCCTGAGTCGAGCGGAAATCCCGCAGGGAGTGAGCGGGAAAAGCGCTGGTTCCGGCCGCTCCGACTTCAACAAACGCGGAGTCACGCGCAAACCCTGGCTCGTGCGCGATCAAGCAAAGCGAGGAAATCAATCATGAAACGTTTCGTTACCGTTGCCCTGGCCGTTGCACTGTGCGCATTCCGAGCGCGGGCGCAGAACCAGCCCGAAAGCTCCGCAGACAACCTGCTGCACCGGGGTTCACCGCTTCTGGCGGCGCTCGATATCAACAACAACGGGGTGCTCGAGGCTGAGGAAATTGCCAACGCCGGCAAATCCTTGCTAAAACTCGACGCGGACAAGAATGGGGCTCTGGCCGAAAGTGAATTGCAGCCAGCAAATCCTGACAAGGTAAGCACAGCCGATAGAAATCGCTCGGCTGTGCTTATGACGACTCTCGACCTCAATGGGGATGGTCAACTGGATGGAAGCGAGATCGCCGAGGCCAGCCGATCTCTATTGAAGCTTGACACGGACGGGGACGGACAAGTGTCCAAGAATGAATTGAATCCCGGAAAAGCGGCCGACCCCGACGACCGTTCGGAAAATTCTGGCCGGCATGGCGGTTCCGGCGATCATGTCCCGAAGCCGGGCGAAAACAAACCCAACTAGCGCGGGATTGGCTTGAGCAGGGAACGCCGGTTCCACCGGCCGATGGGTCCATGGCTTTGGCTGGCAGTGGCGGTCCGCGGCTCCAGCTAATGCAGACTGGTTTTCCGCAGGTCGACGTCGTCGGGAAAGACCCGATGCCCCTTGCGGAGGATGCCCTTTGCCGACGCCACGTCGCCCAAAGAGGAATACACGTCGGCCAGAGATTTGTAGTTGTTCGGATCGGCGTTCGGGTACTCGCGAATGATTTTCTCGAGGTATTGCCGGGCCAGCGCAAGGCGGCCGGAGGCGCGGTACAACTCACCGAGCCCGAGACTGCAGGCGTAACTGTAGGGATCTTTCAGGGTCCCTCGCAGAAAGGTCAGTTCTGCTTCGACAAGATTGGCCATCTTGATCCAGATGCTGCCGAGGCGGCAGTATTCAAACGGGGGTGGATCTCCCAGCACTTTCATCCGCGCCATCTGGGCCACCAGCGCGAGCCGAAAATCCTTTCGTTCCGCAGCCAACTCCATTTGATCGGTGAGTGCATCCAGATTGTCGGGGTGACGCTTGAGAATTTCATCGACGAGTGAACGCGCTTCGGTTGCCTGTCCATCGCGGCTTCTGGCAATCACGAGCCAGTGCATGGCCTCCGGGGAATCAGAATCTAGTGTAAGGGCCGTCTCGAGAGATGCTTTGGCGTCGGTCAGCGCGCCTCGCAGCAGATCAAGCCGCGCCTGGGCAACTGCGGCGGACGCCGATTCGGGCTGCTGAGTCTGCAGGGCGCTGAGAAACCGCTGGGCGTTCGTGGGGTCGTTCAAATCCAAGGCCGTTCGAACGCCGGCTTCCATGGCCCGCGTGAATTCGGATTTGTCCAGAGGGCCGGGCAGGGGACCGGTTCTCAGTTGATTGATCATGATTTGATTCTCTGCAAACAAATCGGGCCGGAGGAGCGTCTTCGGGGCGTGGTACTCGAGCAGCGTGCGGTCATCGGTGTTGTGTGGGGCGCCTTGTGCCAAAGTTCGTACCGCCGCGTCATCGAGCAAAAAGTACGCCGCCAGCCCTTCCGGGGACTGGACTTCGAGCGAGGCAAAATCTTGCCGCAGTGCGGCGTTGTGCCAGAGGCTGCGCAGGCGGTCGAAGCGCAAAGGTACCGGGTTTGTCCGGGCAAGCAGGAACAGATCCGATTCGTCGGCACGCCAGAGGGTGAGTTCTGGAAAGTGAGGAGCTAGAGTCGCGGCAACCATGCGCAGGTCAGCGGGGGCCAGCGAATACGCCTGCACCCACTGAATGAAAATCCCGCCGGGGGCGAGTCGCCGCCGCGCGGCATCGTAGAATTCATCCGTGAACAGAGTCGCGACTCCGGCCATCCAGGGATTCGACGGCTCGGAAATGATCAGGTCGTATTTGTCGGACGAAGTGAGAAGAAAGTTTCGCGCATCGTCGAAAATCACGTGAACGCGCGGGTCGCTCAAGACTCCGCGATTGAGACTATCGAGATACGGCGCGGCGCGCAGAACGGCGGGCTCTATCTCGACACAATCGATTCTTTCAACGTCCGGGTAACGGGCGACGGCGGAGACCGTCATTCCGCTGCCGAAGCCAACGATCAAGACGCGGCGCGGCGCCGGGTGAAACGTTGCGCCAAGGTGTCCGAACAACAGCTGCGTGCGAATGTCACCGGTCGAGGCGTCGACTTTCCCATTTATCCGCAGGGCCACGTGATCGTCGGAACGAACGACGGCAACGGATTCGTTCAAGCCCTCGGCGTGGAACAGAACATCGTTGGTTGCCGCGACTTCTTTAACACTGAGACGCCCGTCGAAATCATTGCCGTACAGCGCTGCGGAAAACGCAAGCAGCGACTCGTCTTGAAAAACGGGAGAGAAACCGACGAAGGCGGCCAGCGCGAGAGCGGTGAAGTTTATCGCGGTAGCGAGAATCCGCTGGTGCACGGTAGACCAGCCGATCAACAGCGCAAGGAGAAGGTTCACAGCCGCTGCGCTGGCAACGACGGTAAAGCTGCCCAATCGCGGGACGAGGATAAATCCTGTGAGCACGGAACCGGCGATCGCTCCCAGCGTATTCGCGGCATAGGCTTGCCCGAGAACCGTTGGCCTGCCGGCATGGCCGCTGGACAGGGCGTCGAGCAGGACCAGCACCGCGGGAAAATTGAAGCCGAAAATAACCGCAACCGGAACAACGGCGAGTGTACTGGCGACGGCCTGCGCGAGGAGGAACCCGCCGAAGGAATGGTGCGTCTCGCGCAGCAAGGGTGGGATGAGGGACGGCGTCCAGCGGAACGAAATCAAGGACACCAGCGCCGTAATTCCTATCCATGTTTGCGAGAGCGAAAACGTGGCGAGTGTTACCGGTCTTTGGTTCCTGAAAACCCGTTGGAACGCCGCGCCGCCAAGGGCGGTTCCGGCTAGAAATGCGGAGAGGATGAGAGTGAAAGCGTAGGTGGAACTGCCGATCTCGACGGAGAGCAGCCGCGTCCAAGCGATCTCGTACGCGAATGCGGTAGCGCCGACAACGGCAAAGAGCAGCAATAGCAGTCGGGGCGAGGTCTGGCGCGGCGCTTCGCGCGCGGACATCTCCGGAAGGGCCGGTTCAGAAGTCTGTTCCCGGCGGTCTGCTTCATCCCGTATCTGCGAGGCGATCAAGCCGGCAATGACGTTGATGCTGGCGGCGATGGCCACGGTCAGGCGCAGTCCGCATGCCGGGAGCAAGATAAACCCCGAAATCAGCGTGCCAAACACGGCTCCGAGGGTGTTGACCGAATAGAGCCGGCCAATTCGCTTCCGCAGTTCGGAGTGGTACCGAGTGGCAGCGTGAAGCAAAATCGGAAGCGTGCCACCCATGAGAAACGTTGGAACGAACAAGACGATCGCGGTCCCGAGGAACCGGAAGACGGCGAGCAATGCCGGAATACCGGTCAGGAGCGGATAGGCTGCCGTATAAAGTGAATTGACTGCCGCAAGACCCGCCAGGGACACCGCTCCGGTGACGCCGGCAAGGATCTCGATTCTTGCATAGAGAGCAATGGCGTGGGACGGATCGCGGACCCAGCGAGTGAGCACGGCGCTTCCGGCGGCAAGCCCGGCCATGAACACGGCCAGGACGGTAGCGATGGCGTACGCCGTGTGACCAAAAATGAGTCCGAGTGCTTTGCTCCAGGCCACCTGGTACGTAAGAGCTGCGGCTCCGGACAAGAAGAAACAAAGATAAACAGAGTGCATCGAGACGTGCGGGGATGAGTTATTTTTTTTCATGGTTCACAAGGGCCTGCGGTTTTGAAAAGGGCAGTGGCGCGGTATGCCGGGAGAATTCACCTGCGAAGTGCGGCTGATCGTTTTTCCCGTTCGGTCGACCCTCCCTGCGACGTTCGCTTGTGTAAGGTTGCGTAAAGATGCAAGACCCGAGTACGGCGCCGGGGCTACCATGAAAACGATGCTGTGCCGGGGAATTTGGCGATGACCGACCTTCCTGTCCTGATCGTTGATGATGACAAAAGCCTCTGTGCGCTTTTGGCGAGCCGACTCGAAGCCGAAGGTTTCCGGTTGAGCGCCGCTCACGACGGGAAGGCCGGATTGGAGAGCGCCTCGAGCGGCTCGTACGCGCTGGTGATTCTGGACGTGATGCTTCCCGGACTTGGAGGGCTTGAAGTCCTCAAGGCGTTGCGAGCGCGGTCGAATGTCCCGGTGCTGATGCTTACAGCCAAAGGTGACGACGTCGACCGCATCATCGGCCTCGAATTCGGTGCCGACGACTACCTGCCGAAGCCTTTCAATCCGCGCGAGCTCGTAGCCCGTATGCGCGCAATTCTCCGGCGTCTTGAAGTGCAACGTCCGGGGCAAAATCCGCTCGCGGCGGGCGATATTACAGTCGACGTCGAATTGCGCGAGGCTTGGCTTGGAACAGATGCGCTGCAACTCACGACCATCGAATTCGCGATGCTGGAAGCGTTCGTCAGAAATGCGGGGCGAATTCTCAGCCGGGATTTCCTGACGAACGTGGCGATGGGGAGGGACCTCGGAGCGTTCGACCGTTCCGTAGACGTTCATGTTAGCAATCTGCGCAAAAAACTGGGGGATGACGGGGGAATCGAGCGCATCAAGACCATCCGTGGAAACGGATACATGCTGGCGGCACGCCGTACGGCGGAAAAGGCCAGGGAGTGAAATTCCGTTTCCTGGAGCTTGTTCATCCGTTCTGGATTTGGGGGACTTTGCCCGCCGGAGCGTGGCGGCAGTTGAATCCATCCGGTCATTAAGCCGTGTGCCGATCTTGGGGCATTCGCGACAGCAGGAAATCAGTTCGCAGGCGCGCGTTGCGCACGCGCCAGGCGACGAATCTGCGGAGCGAGAGAGCAATTCCTGTCCACACGAGCAAAGTAGCTCCGAGGGCTGCGAGCAAAGCAACGGTTTGTCCGGGAAACCCGAAGACTTCACCGGTATGCAGAACTCGCGTGTACGATCTCCAGGATTGGCCGCGCGACGCCTGGCTGGGAGCAGTCCATTGCAGGATCCGGCCCGACAGACGATTCATCCGAAGTTCGGAACGTTGCCCTTTGCCTTTGCGGTCCGACTCGTCTCCGTCATCAAACATGAAGGCCACGGTCTCTGCCGACGCTCCCTGGACTTGAAGACGGATATTTTGCCAGTCCGGGACCTGCTGCTTGGCCTGCTCAAGAAGAGGATCGAGGGTCAGGAATTCCGCTGCAGTGAGCGGCTTCTGTAGGCCCCGTTGCTCGCCTCGCCCGCGCACGTGTTCAACACTCGGATGCCCGTCAAAATCACGCGCCTCCCGTTTCGGGTTCGTGGTTTGCGGGTCGCGCTCGTGTTCCTTTTCTTCGCCGGGTTCCCGATTCGCGTTTTCTGGTTTGTGCCGCTCGACCCCCGGCGAAGTTTCAGCCATGGTTCGCTCCGATGATTGGAGGCCATGCTTTGTCCGGTCCTCGTCGATGCCGGATTTGGATCCGCGGGCCGCAGGGGGCGGCGACCCCGATGCGCGGTACAGCAAATCTTCCGCCCACGAATACGACATGATGACGCCGGTGAGACTGATGACCAGGAGCGGCAGTGCCAGCCAAAAACCTGTGACGTTGTGCCAGTTCCAGTCGCGCGGGCGGCCCTGCAGATCGGTTCGGAATACGGTTACCGCGCGAAAGTTTGCTTTTCTCCAGCGCCGCGGGACCCACAAAACGACTCCGCTCAAAATGAGAAAGCAGAACCCCAGGTTCGCGGCGTTCTTGATATCGCGAAGGACGCCCTCGCGCTCATGGCCGAGCGCGACGGACTCGTGCAGATTTCTGACCGTGAGCAGAAACGATCGCACAGCGGTGGCGCTGCCGCTCAGCAGACGCCCGGTGCAGGGATCTACAAACAGCACTTCTTCTTTCCCGAACTGCACCTGCGCGGGAAGGCTCGCGTCGGAAAAAATCTGAACCGTTCCGACCGGCTTCGACGTTTGCCGTTGAACCGCGAACAGCAATTGTCCCGGACTCATGCACGCGGACAGGTGAGCGCCGGCATTTGCGAGCAGGCGCCGTTCGAAGTAGCGGACGATTTGCGGCTGGTAGGCGAGAGCGGCTCCCGTCACGGCCATAAACGCTACAAACAGTGCGACGAATACGCCGGCGGTCAAGTGCGACCAAAAAATAAGTTTTCGGAACATCGCCGTTTTCTCCAGCGCTCGTCACCTGCGGTCGACCTAGCGCGTCGCCGGATAAAAAAAATACCGGCCAGCCTCAGGCTAACGGAACCCGCGGAAACTCTCGGTAAGGCTTTGTAAGAGTTGGTAAGAAGGCCGGATTCGCTGGCGGCAAAGACCGCCGCGCCCCGCATCTGATGCCAGCGAGTGGTGAGTACGTCCGGGAGACGCCTATGAGATCCAATTTTAAGTTTCGCCTCCCTGCCATCACGGCAGGCATTGTGGCGCTACTGTTTATGGGGGCCTGCGACAAAAAGCAGCCCGACGATGAGGAGATTTCCATCGCCATTCGAGGAAAGCTGGTCGGCGATTCCGGATTGCAGTACAAACAAATATTCGTACACGCAAGCAAAGGAGTCGTTACGTTGTCGGGTGTGGTTGACAGCGAGGGGCAGCGGACCGCCGCCGTGCGTTACGCGGCGGCTGAACCCGGCGTGACGAGGGTCGTCGATCGCCTAGCGCTAGCTCAGCCGCCTGCCGAGCGACCGGACGGCCAGAAAGAGAAACCGCTGCCGGCGGCGCGGCCTCGCGCGCGGCCGCGATGGCCTTCGTCGTTGCCAGTCGCTGCCGGGTGGCCGGGACGAAGGGTGTGAAACGGACTGCAGACGGCATCGTCGCGAAAGCCGTTTCCTGTCGAGAGGCGATGAGCGCGCGCGAGCTCGCAAGCGTCTGGAGCCGCCGAACACGGACCGAGCCCGCCGAGCTCAGACTGCAACCAGCCTTGCCGACAGCGGAAGTTCAATATCGACTTGCAGGCCGCCTTCCGGTGCGTTTGAAGCCCGTATGACTCCTTTGTGGAGCCGGACGATTCTGTCGGTGATGGAAAGTCCCAGGCCCACACCTTCTGAACTCCTGCTGCCCGAATCCGTGACGCGATAGAAAGCTCTGAAAATGTTCTCCAGCTCGTGCTCGGGGACTCCCGGACCATGGTCGCGAATGCGAACCAGGGCGCGGGCCTGTCCGTCGATTTCAGAAGACGTCAATCGAATTTCAACGGCGGTGCCTGGCGAAGTAAATCGAACGGCGTTGCGAACGACGTTTTCAATAGCGCTGCGAATCAGGTTGTGGTCACCAGAGACCACCACATCAGCGGTCCCGAGAAGTTCTACGCGGCTACTGCGCTCCAGCGCTTCAAAGTCCGCGTCGTGCACGATACTGGCAATCAGTTCTGACAGCGCGACCTCATGCGACGATTCGAGCTGCGCCGTAGCTTCCAGTTTGGCGACGGTGAGAATTCTCCCGATCATTTCGTTCAGCTGCTGAAGATCACCATCCATGCGGTCGACAGCCGAGTCATTCGCCACGCGCCCGCGGATAATGTCCAGGGCGACGTTCAAGCGCGCGAGTGGCGAGCGCAACTCGTGCGAAATGTCGTACACCAATTGCCGTTGACTATAAATTAAATGTTCGGTCTGGCCGGCCATGCGATTGAAATCTCGGGCGAACTCACCCAATTCGTCGCCGCGTTTCGCGATGCTGCCGTCGACTCGGGCGCTGAGGTTTCCGGCCGTGACACTTTGAGCCACCGAGCGCAGGATCAGAATGGGCCTGGTGAGATAGCGCGCCAGGAAAAAACAGATCAGGCCGGAGACCAGGACGGCGATGGAACCGCGCAGCGCCACTTCCTTGAGGTCATATGTGGGCGGAGAATGCGGGCCGGTTACCAGGCCCGACACGAAGACATAGTGTTGTTTACTGACGGAGTCGATACGGACCGCGGTCATCGTGGAATTCAGCGAGGTGGCCGAGCGCGAGGGCCGGGCGCCGGCAAGAACCTGGCTGGCAAACTGCTGGAAGTCGGAACAGCGTTCCCCGGCCAGGGCATTCGCTCCGTCGTCGAAGATACAACCTTGGATCCTGGTATTTTTTGAAAGCTCTCGGATGTAATCGGCGGCCGCGGAGCGGCCTTCCTCTTCGAGCACGTCGACTGCCGCAGTGCCGTAGGCCAGCGCCGTATCTTGAAAGACCCGGGAGGAAGGTTGTTTCGGAGGATGGTGTAAAAACAGCACCGCGAGCACCGAGGCGATTCCGGTCAGCGTGCCGGTGATCCAGAACCAAAGAAAAATTTTCGCGAAAAGGCCTTTCATGCCGGGATTCTTTTCGCCACACGCCGCTGCGTGAGCAGGTATCCCGCGCCATGCACGGTTTTGATTCTCTCCGTTCCGCCGACTGCTTCGAGTTTCCGTCGCAAATTGCTGACGTGCACATCCACGGCGCGATCGAAAAGACCCAGATCCCGGCCCATCGCGGCATGGGACAGAAATTCTCTGCTGAGCGGGCGTCCGGCATGGCGAACGAAAGCTTCCAGCATTTCGAACTCGATCGTCGTGAGGCGAAGCGGATGGTGGCCGACGCATGCTTCCCGAACGCCGACATCGATGGTGATGTCGCCGGCCGTCAAAGATTGCGCTTCGGGGCGACGCTCGTCGAATCTGCGGAGGATGGCCCTGATGCGCGCAACCAGTTCGCGGGGATGAAAAGGTTTGGGGAGATAGTCATCCGCTCCAAACTCCAGTCCCATGATGCGATCGATATCGTCGCCGCGTGCCGTGAGCATGAGCACGGGAATATTGGATTTCGCGCGCACCGATCTCAGGACCTCCATTCCTCCCATGGCGGGAAGCATTACATCCAAGATCACGAGCGAATGATTTGCCGATATGGCGCGCTCTAAACCGGTTTCGCCGTCATGTGCGACGTCCAGATGGAAGCGCTCGGCCTGCAAGCGTTCGGTGAGAAGCGCACACAAGCTCTTGTCATCATCGATCAGGAGAAGTCGATTCATGGTTGGATCCTTACATTGTATTTTCATCGTACCTTCCCTGCGGGGAGCCTTACACATCTTTACCAAATCTTACATTCGAGCTGAAGTGCCCCGAGGCTGCGACCAATTCAAAATCTTAGATGCGGGTCCAGGCCCAGATCACTGCTTCGGGTTGCCCACTTTTCCGCGAAATGTTCAAGCGGAGAGGCCCGTCCGCAAAACACCTGCAAGATTGGCCGGGAATCGCCACCGGTTCGCGGCGCGTCTCGACCCCGCTGCCTGAGCGTGCGCGGGCGTACCCGCTCGCCGCTTTCCCAGCAGGTTTCCGCTACAGAAAAATCAGCCGGCAACGCCAGCGGGCCTTACCCAACTTCACAATCGCTGACCCATCTTTATGGCACCAGGTCGAGCGCCGTGTTGTAGTGAGCGAATCGGTGCTGAGGTGCACGCATGAAAGGCAAAGTATTGCGAATCTCGATGGCCGCCATCGCTTTGATTTTGGTTGCCATCATTCTGTTGGTCGTGACGCGTCTGGCCGTGAGTTTCGCGGTGCTGCAAGTGGCGCTCGGCGACAACCGCATGATTCTGGCGGGAAATGTCGTGCAGGTGTTTTGGGAAATTCCCGTTCCGGTTCGGCGCCATACGCTGCGATCGGTGTTAGAACGGGTTCCCGTTCTACGTCAATTGATTGGCTGCCCCGGTAGAGTGAGCTGCGGCCTCGTCCACGCGGTGGTCGAGCGCTTTGGTGAGCAAGCCGCTGGCTCGCTTTCTGCGGTTCGTCCCGCAAAACCAAGCGATGGCGATTTCCCGGCCCGGGAGTCCAGCCAGCGGATTGTGCGCTGATGACTCTCAGTGAAGCACTGGCGTTTGTCGCGGAGTGTGTTTGTGACCCGTGGCGAGTTTCCGCAGTCGCTCCGTCGAGCAACTCGCTTGCCGAGCTCATCACCGGAGAAATCACCTCCTCGCACGCTCCGATCATTGAACTCGGGCCCGGGACGGGCGTCTTCACCCGGTGGTTGCTGCAGCGAGGCGTTCCCGAGCGGCAGCTCGCGCTGGTTGAGAGCGGCGCGGAATTCGCCAGAAAGCTCGACGGAAAATTTCCGGGAGCTCAGATTCTTTGCATGGATGCGAGCCTGCTCGCGCAGGCCGATCTCTTCGATGGGCAGATGGCGGGAGCCATTGTGAGTGGCCTGCCGCTGGTCTCCATGTCCACACGCAAAGTCGTCGGCGTGTTGCGATCCGCCTTTACGCACCTGCGGCCGGGCGGCTCCCTGTATCAATTCACCTACTACCCGCGTTGCCCGGTGCGGCGATCGGTTCTCGCGCGATGCGGATTGCAGGCCAAGTGGATCGGGGGAACTTTCTTCAACTTGCCGCCGGCGGCCGTGTATAAAATTTCGCGGCTGGACCAGCCGGTTTTGCATGCGAATAGCCCGAGGATAGCGCCGTCACCCAGAACGGAGCTGCAGACGGCGCCGTTCTGTGTGCGGTTTCCTTGAAAACGGCCAGCACGGCGCGAATCCTCACAATTCTTTACAGCTGGGCGGACGCCAAAAAGAATAGGCTCGTGGGAAATGTCGACGAATGAAAACGAATACTTCCTGAATTGGAAGCCGCAACTAAGCAGGCAAAGTGAGGCGCGGGAAAAGCCCGGCCGGCGCGTGCTGGTTATCGACGATGACCTCGACCTGTGCGAGCTGCTGGCCCAATATCTCAAGCCCGAGGGGTTCCTCGTGGAGATGTCGCACAAAGGCGACGAAGGCGTCGAACGGGCTCTCGCTTCCGAATTCGCCTTGATTGTTCTCGATGTGATGCTTCCCGGCATGAAGGGGTACGAAGTACTCCAGAGAATCCGCGTGCACTCGTCGGTGCCCGTGCTGATGCTCACCGCGCGCGGAGATGGTGATGACCGGATTTTAGGTCTGGAAATCGGCGCGGACGACTATGTACCGAAGCCTTTCGATCCGAGAGAACTGCTCGCGCGCATTCGGGCCCTCCTGCGCCGCTCGGCGGGCACGGCTGGCGCAGCGCCGCCGGAACAGTTCGCGGCAGGAGATGTCGCCCTCGACGGAGCCAGCCGGACGGTGCGTTGTGGCGATCGCACCACGGAACTGACCGCGGTTGAGTTTGCCCTGCTGACCCAATTGCTCAAGGAGCCTGGCCGTGTCGTCAGTCGCGAGGAACTCGTCAAGCAGCTGCTTGTGCGGGAATTTTCTCCCGGCGACCGGAGCATCGATGCGCATATCAGCAATCTTCGCAGAAAGCTGGGACCGGCAAGCGACGGCGAAGAACGGATCCGGGAAGTGCGCAACGTTGGGTATGTATTTGCGAAACCGCGGGCGGTCTAGGAAGCCCATGCAAAGCTTGTGGTTCAAAGTGTTTCTGCGGTTCTGGCTGGCGATGAGTATCGTCATCGCCGCACTGGTCTTGGTGATCGGTACCACCCAATCGCGAATTGCCGGTACCCCGTACGCCGCAGGAGAGAGTCTTGTCGTGCCGCTCCTTGGCGGAACTGTTTGGGCGCGCATGGCGCTCGCGGCCGTTGCTTTGGCTCTTGCGGCGCTGGTTTGCCTGTGGCTGGCGCGCGGCATAACGGCGCCAATCGCCAGACTGCGCGAAGCGACCCGGTCCCTGGCCCAAGGCAATCTTGGGATTCGCGTGGGAAGCCCGAGCGGCCATCGCCGGGATATCCTCGCCGATCTGGGGCACGATTTTGATCGGATGGCGGAACAGATCGAGAAGCTCATGAGTTCGCAGCGACGTCTTCTGATTGGTGTTTCGCACGAACTGCGTTCTCCTCTTGCCCGCTTGAGCGTAGCGCTCGGCATCGCTTGGAGGCACACCGATCCGGCGATGGAAAAGTCGCTCGAATCGATCGAGCGCGAAGCGGATCGCCTCGATGAGCTGATCGGAATCCTGCTCGGGCTGGCACGCCTGGAGAGCGGGGTAGAAGTTGCCAATCGAGAGCCGATTGAGCTGGATGCACTCATTCGCGAAGTCACGGTGAAAGCAAACTTCGAAGGGCAAGGCCGCCGTGTAACGGTGCGGATTCTGAAGTCAGAACCGTGCTCACTGGCCGGAATACGCAGCAGCCTGCAGAACGCCGTTGAAAACGTGCTTCGTAACGCGGTGAAGAGCACGGCGGAAGGAACCGATGTGGAAGTGACTCTCCGGCGCGTGCGCGAATCGGCCTGGGAGTCCGCGGTCATTCAGGTTGAAGATCACGGCGAAGGCGTTCCCGAGCAGTGTCTGGATGGTGTGTTCGATCCATTCTCCCGGGTTGCCAAAGCGCGCGGTCGCGCTTCAAGCGGCGTGGGCCTGGGACTGACCATGGCGCAACGCATCGTGCAGCTTCATGGCGGCGAGGTTAAGGCGCGGAATTCGTCCAGTGGCGGCTTGCTCGTCGAATTGAGCTTGCCGCTCGGCGATCGTGACGCAGATAACCCATAAGCGGCACTTTCGGTGACAAAATCCTACCGAGACACACGCGCGAGCACACGCAGGTAGCGCGCCGGGTCAGAAATGTAGTTCGAACGCCAGCAGCTGCCGATACAAAACTTTACGTTTCCCTCACCGAACTTAACCGCACTCGACTTCCTTCTGCTCTAAGGTTCTTGGTTTGGCGGTGCCGCGCGCAGCAACTGGGTCTTTTCCGGGCCGCTCAGGAACAAATATAGCGGGCCCAAGGCGCAACTTTGAGCATGAGCTGGTTCGGAAAAGTGGTTCGCACTTGGTGCATGGGAGTTGGTTTGCTGCTCTGCCTATACATGACTTCGGAGGTCACCAGCCTTGTCCGAGCGCAACAGACCGAAGCACCCAAAATTCAGCGCATTGAATTTGTCGGAAATCGCCGAGTGCGCGGCGACACGTTGAGGGCCCGAATCTTCAGCCGTGAAGGCGATATCTACAACGAGGAGACGCTGCGCCGCGACTTTCAAGCGCTTTGGAACACAAACTTTTTCGAGGACGTACGGTTGCGCGTGGAAGTGTCGCCGGCAGATCCGGCGGCGAAGATCGTCATCTTTGAACTCCAGGAGCGGCCCCTGATTCGTCGCATCCGTTACGAGGGGGTCCGCTCGGTTTCACAATCCGACATTCTCGACCGGTTCAAGGAGCGGAAAGTCGGCTTGACGGTCGAAAGCCAGCTCGATCCGACGAGGATCAAGAAAGCCCAGGTGGTGTTACGGGAACTGCTCGGCGAACACGGGCGGCAATTCGCAAAAATAGTTCCGCAGTACGAACGGCTGGCCTCGAGCAACGCCGTAATCCTTATCTTCAAGGTCGAAGAAGGGCCCAAGGTCAAGGTGGGTCACATCAAGTTCACCGGCAATCACGCCTTCAGCGACCGGAAACTGATTCGTGCGATGCGGCATGACCGGCCCTACGCGATTCCGCTGCACTTCAGGGAAATCCCGGTTCTCGCGAAAACCTATGATCGCGAAAAGCTGGACGAGGATCTTGAAGTGGGCATTCGCGGACTGTATCGCGACAACGGTTACTTCCGTGTGATCGTCGGCGATCCGGTTCTGGCTAACGTCGATACCGAAAGCAACCGGTTCGCGGTTCCCGTCGTCGGGGGCAAGCGACACGGGAAAGCCGTCAATCTCACGGTACCCATTGAAGAAGGCGAGCGGTACCACATGGGAACGCTCAAGATCGTCAGCGCCGACCCCGACAAAGCCCTGTCGCTAAAAGTCGAAGCGCTGAAAACCGCTTTCCCCCTCAAGCGCGGAGACGTGTTTTCGACCGAAAGCGTCCGCAAAGCGCTCGAGACCTACGGAAAAATTTATGGCGAGTACGGCTTCATCGATTTCACGCCGGAGCCAGACACGGACATCGACGAGGGGAATAAAGTCATAAACCTCACGCTGAAATTCGACGAGCAAAAACAATACTACGTGCGGCGCATCGACTTCAGCGGGAACACCACCACGCGCGACAAAGTCATTCGCCGCGAACTGCTGATCGACGAAGGACAGCTGTTCAACAAGCGCTTGTGGGAAGTCAGCATCCTGCGCCTGAATCAGCTGGATTATTTCGAGCGGATTGCCGCGGATAAATCGGTGGAGATCAAAAGAAACGCCAAGGACGCAACGGTCGACCTGAACCTGAAACTGAAAGAAAAGGGAAAACAAGCCATCGGTCTGCAGGGCGGATTGAGCGGTCTGTCCGGCGGCTTCATCGGACTGACCTACCAAACCAACAATTTTCTGGGACTCGGCGAGACGCTGAATTTGTCGGCGCAGTTCGGTGCCCGGCAAAGCAGCGTGCTATTCGGTTTCACAGAGCCGTATCTGTTCGACCGGCCGATCTCGACCGGCTTCACCGTTTTCGACAGCCGCTATAGCTACAACCAGCAGCAGGAACTGTCCATCCTGGCAAACCAGCAAGTCAGCATCAATCCGGCGACGGAACAAAACTACACGCAGAACAGCAAAGGCTTCACGGTATTCGCTAGCTTCCTGCCGAAAAGATTTTCCTTTACGCGAGTCGGCCTAACGTATGGCTATACCTATACGGACATCAACGCGACGACCAATGCGGCGCAGGTCCTCTTCCAGACCTTGCAGTTTCGCAGCTTTGCCGGACCGGCCGCGCTCGAAGGGATCCGGTCGAGCAAGATCACTCCCACGATCACCTACAACACCATCGACAACCCGGTAAATCCCACGCACGGGAAAAGTTTTTTCTACTCGCTCAGCTTTGAGGGCCTGGGCGGCAACGCCAGGTCGATCAGTCAGGTGTTCGAGGCTAAATATTTCCGCCCCGTCAATCACAAACGCAACGTGCTGGGGTTTCGTCTCCAGTCGGCGTTTACGACCGGATACGGCGGCGTCGAACCATCTCCCTATCAGAGGTATTTCACCGGCGGCGACGACAGTGTGCGGGGCTTCGACATCCGGACGATTTCGCCGGTCGCCTTTGTTCCGGTCGCTTCGAATATTCCGGTCAGCTTCAACGTTCCCGGGAACTTGAACGGGGGCGGGGCGCCGGTTTTGCGCACCATCGGAGTTCCGCTGCTGACCTACACGATCGTTTATCCGGGCGGCGATACCCAGGTTGTGGGGAATGCGGAATATCGAATACCGCTCGCGGGACCTGTTTCCATGGGGCTGTTTTTCGATGCCGGGATCACGGGAATCCTGCGGCAGAGCCAACTGCGACTGAACTCGGCCGGACTCGCGCAACTTCGTTCCCAATTTCCGAACACGGCGATTGCTGACAGCCTGGAGCTGGCGCCCGGATCCAATTTCGCGCCGCGTACTTCGACCGGCGTCGAGTTCGTCGTGCAGCTGCCGATCATCCAGGCTCCGTTTCGTATCTATTGGGCGGTGAATCCGACGGTTTATTCGCGAACGGTGACCGCTCCGGCGGGGACCTTTTATCTGTCCGACTCGTTCCGCGATTCACTCCCTCCGAATATTTACGATCAATACATTCTTCCGACCCTCGACAACCTGCTGAGTGCTCCGCAAACGGTTCAGTTTCATGAACGGCGCACCACGTTTCGATTTTCGGTCAGCCGGACGTTTTGATGGCCTTCAAGGGGAATTGTGAAGTGGTGACGGAGAAAACGGGGGAAAGGACCAAAACTATGCTTGGGGAAGAGCAGGGACAGCGGGAGAACAGCAGCACGAAACGGATCCTTTGGCTGGTCCTGGCGATGCTGGCCGCCTGGGCGCTATCGGGCTGCGGGGGCAGTACGACGATTGCGGTTACGGTCAGTCCCAAGACGGCAACGGTGAAACTTCAGAGTACGGTCCAGTTTGCCTACGCCATCACTCCGAGCTCGGATACCGGAGGCGTGAAGTGGTACGTCAATGACACGCTTGGCGGCAACGGAACCATCGGAACGATCGATACGACCGGCAAATACACGGCGCCGGTGAGCAGCAGCACTTCGTTCACCGTCGCCATCAAGGCGATCAGCAATACGGACACTTCGAAAAACGATGCGGCCACGGTGACGGTCGCAACCGGAGCTACCGTGACCGTGTTTCCGACTTCCACCGTGACCATCGCGCAAGGGGAGACCTATCAATTCACGGACACCGTTACGAATTTGGTGGATGCCAACAGTCCGACCGCGGTGGACTGGTATGTGGACGGGGTGAACGGGGGCGCCAGCGCGACCGGGACCATCGACACGACCGGCAAGTACACCGCACCGGCGAGCTCGGGCACGCATGTGATCAAGGCTCAGTTGCAGTCCGACAGTGCCAGTTTTGGTTCAACGAACGTAGCCGTGGTGGCCCCGGCCGCGGCGAGCTTGTCGGGGATCTACCCTTGCGATAGTGCTTCGAGCCAGGTGTACGGTTGTTTTTTGCCCCAGGGGGCGCTGTTCGAGGACGTGTATCTGTATGGAAGCAATTTCCGGTCAAGCAGCGCGGCGCGCGCGAACGGCACGCCCATTGCGACCAGCTATGTATCCACCAACGTCCTGCGGGCGCGCTTGTCGGCCGGCGACCTGGCCAAAGCCGATACGTCCTCAGGAACCGGAACCTTATATATAGACGTAGCCCAGCTAGGTTCCTCCGGGGCCAGTTCCACGTCGAGCGCGGTCGCGATTCCGGTTGGGCGCGTGGCGCCGACGCTGATCAGTTCGACGCCCGACAGTGTGGTCGAAGGCGGAGGAACTCTGAGCGTCGCTTTCGACGGGGGCTATTACACGGATGCCACAGCGGCGGAATTCAACGGAATAAGCCAGTCTGCGACCGTGCAAAATCCGCGTCAGTTGCTGGTTTCCGTCGATTCTTCGAATTTCACAAAAGCGGGCCTATTCCCCATCAACGTGCGGGCGAGCGGTCAGACCCAGCTTACCGGCGCGAACCTCGCGGTTCGTCCGCCCATGACCCAGAGCACGTCGCCGACGCCTGTCACGGTGCAACCCGTACGCGGGACGAGCCCCAACGCGATTGCGATCAACCTGGTGACGGGACTGGCGGTGGTGGCCAACACGGGCTCTAACAATGTGACGCTGTTTGATCTGACGGCCGCGATTCCGACAGCCGTTGGCCCGTATGCGGTCGGGACGGCGCCGACCGGAGTGGCCATCGACAGCCTGCGGAACCTCTTGTTCGTTGCGAATTCCGGCGACAACTCGCTGCAAATATTCGATCTCGCGGGGACTCCCGGCGCGCCTCCGGTGGCCAAAGCGACGATCAGTTTTCAGATATCTCCCGACACGTCTACGCCGAACCTGGATGCCGTCCAGCCGTATTCTGTCGCCGTCAATCCGCTGACAGGAAAAGCGCTGGTGGTGTTTCAAGGTTCCTCGTATGTGGATGTGATCGATTATTCGAGTTTTGTCTACGGCGTCACCACACCCGATTTGACGCAGATCAAAGTCACGCGAGGTCAGATTGCGACCACCGGCAACTACCCGCGCATCGCCGTAGAACCGAAACTCAACTGGGCCTTTGTAACGCCGGGCGGCAACGGAAACGGTTCGATCGTGGACCTCGGGGGAAACGGCCAGCAAATCGTCTCGCTCATCGCGGTGCCCTCCATGAACGGAACCGTGCGCAGTGCCGGCACCGTGACGGTCACGACGACCGGTACTCACAATCTGGCAGTCGGCGAGTACGTGACGATCGACGGAGTGAATGATGAGACCTTCGACGGATATTTTCAGGTGGTTACCGTGCCTTCCGGAAACAGTTTCACGTACGCGCAGTCGGGAGGCGACGTCAGCAGTGGAAATGGAACCGTCAGCGCTGCAGGACCTCTGGCCACGATCAATGTGAACAAAGACGTCCGCGGAATTGCCATCAACGCGGAAACGGAAACGGCGCTGATGTGCGACCCCACTTCGGTATCACTGACACTGATGAGTTTGCTCGATGAGACGACGAGTTCGATTTCCGGAATCAATGGAGCGACGGCGCGGGCTTCCGATTGCGCCGTGAATCCTCTCACGGACACGGCCGCTATCGTCGATTCGGTCAGCAACACGTTCTCCGTCGTGGACCTGCAAAACAAATACATCATGAGCCAATTCACAATCGGCAGAAATCCTTCGGCGGTAGCGATTGATCCGGTGCTGAATCTGGCCGTAGCCGTAAATGCCACAGATGCCACGGTAACCATCGTTCCGCTCGGCGCGATCCGTTCGTCCGAGGCTAGGCCGCAACCGCAAGTCACGCTTCTCTATCCATTCACGACGCTGACCAGCACTTCGGACGAGACTTTGACGCTCGCCGGCGGCGGCTTTGTGTCAGGTGCCGTGGTTCGCGTCAACGAACGACCGCTGGTCACCACCTTTGTGAGTTCTCGCAAACTTACGGCGTCGCTGCCAGCTTCGCTTTTGGCGGGGCCCGAGCGCTATGTCGTGGACGTGCAAAACCCGGACGGAAACGTTTCGAATGTGAATGGTTTTTACGTCGTGAAGGCCATCAGCGTGGGGACAGCGCCGCGAGGCGTGGCGATTGACCGGCAGAGAAATCTGGCCGTGGTCACCAACACCACCGGGCCCGGCGGCGGAGGAACACTGGGCACGGTCTCGATCGTCGATCTCGGTTCGTACACGGAGAGGTTCAGGATCACGGTGGGCAAGTCCCCGCAGGGGGTAGCGGTTTCTTCCCTCGCCGGCCGCGCCGCCGTAACCAACACCGACAGCGATACCGTTTCGATCATCAATTTGGATACCGGCGCGCTCTCGACGACGGTGTCGGTTGCGCCGAGTGCGGGGACCGCGAAGCCGATCGGGATTGCGATTCATCCCGGGTCCGGGCAGGTCGTAGTCGCCGACAGCAACGCGTCCCAGCTTAGTTTTTTCAACATTTCAGCGCCCGGCACGCCTACCACACTCGCCGTAGATGTCGGGCCGAACGCTCCGGCGATCGATCCCACAAGAAATATCGCCGCGGTTGCTGAAGGCGCATCGGACAAAGTGGTCGTTGTTGATCTCGCGTCCGAGCAAATCCTCGGCCGGATCACCGGTACCGCTTTTCCTACAGGAGCGATGTACGATCCGGACACCGACGCGTTTCTTGTGACCTCCAGCACCACCAACAACGTTTATTCCTTTCACGTTGATCCGACCCAGGGAATCTATTCACCGCCGGTCGGCTACTCGGTCGGATTCAATCCCACGTCGCTCGACTACAACTACCGGACGAGCACGCTCGTGACCAGCAACACTTTCAGCAAGACATTGACCGTCATGAATTTTCTGAACGGAAAAGTCAAAGCAGTCATCCCTCTCGCGGTCTCTCAGCAATTCGGTGTGGCGATTGATGCCAACACCAATCGTGCTGTGGTGGTCGACCAAAACAACAATCGCATTCTGATTGTGCCGTTGCCGCGATAGATCGAGGAGACCCTAGAGATGGCCCGCGCATTTTTGTCGGTCTTTGCCGCTGTCGCGATTTTCTGGGTGAGTGGCTGCGGCGGCGGCAGTTGCACTCCCACTGGTACCGGTTCGACGCCGGACACCACGTGCACGACCACGACGACCGTAACGATCATTCTTCATCCGAGCGCCGCGACCAGCGTGGCGCTCGGGGGCACGCTGCAATTCACGGCGGATGTTTCCGGGTATTCAAACATCGCTCTCAGCTGGGAAGTGAACGGAGTGGAGGGCGGCGATTCCACGGTCGGAACGATCAGCACGAGTGGTTTGTACACGGCGCCGGCGACGGTTCCCAATCCTGCAACCGTCACGGTCACCGCGATTTCGCAAGCCAACACGAGCAATGAAGCGAACGTTTCGGTGGTGATTGTTTCCGGAGCCGCGGTCAGCGTGGCTCCACCTGCGGCGGACCTGCTCCCGGGAAAGCAGCAGCAGTTTACGGCTACGGTGACCGGCAACTCGAATACCAATGTGACCTGGCTGGTCGCCGGCGTGGCGGGGGGCAATTCCGTGGTGGGAACAATCACGGCGCAAGGACTCTACAGCGCGCCCGCTAGTCTCGGCACGGCTCCGCAATCGCTGACGGTCGCGGCGACGACGGTTGTCGATGCCACAAAAACGGCCGTTGCGAGCCTAACCCTCCACAACAACATCAGCGTTGGTCTTTCTCCGGGATCCGCCACGGTCAAGACTTTTGCCCAGCAGCAGTTTGTCGCCAGCGTCGCCAGCGACACTGGTGCCACGTTCAGCTGGAATGTGAATGGAGTACCGGGAGGAAACGCTACGTATGGCACGATCGGGGATAGCGTTGATGGATCCGGCATTCATCACGGGATCTACACGGCTCCGAGTCACGTTCCCACGACCGCAGTTTCGGGAACTAATCTGGCGACGGGCGGCACCCGAACGACGCCGGTTACGGTGACGGCGGTCTACCAGGCGGACACCTATTTTTCTGCCTCGGCCGTCACCACCGTCACATCTCCGAACCAGGCAGTACAGAGTCTGCCTACGCCGCTGGGCGTTTCAGGGGGGAATGCCAACGACACGGGCGCAGGAACGTGTTGCGGAGGCACACTCGGTTCACTCGTTTCGCGCGGAGGACAGCACTACATCCTCTCCAACAGCCACGTGCTCGCGCGGACCGGCCTCGGCACCGTCGGCGACTCCATCATTCAACCAGGACTGTTCGATGCCAGCTGCTCGGCAGCGGCAGCCAACACTGTCGGCACGCTTTCACAATTCGTAGATCTGGAAGCGCCGCCCGCCAGTGGCCCCGTCGATGCCGCACTGGCGCTGGTCTCTGCGGGGAAAGTGGACGCCTCCGGAACGATTCTGCAGTTAGGAGCGTCGACGACGAGTGAAGGACAACCGACCGATGGCGCTCCGCACGCGGGATCAGGTGTGCCACCCACCCTTTACGGGCCGGACGGGGTAACGCCGCTGCGAGTTGCAAAAAGCGGCCGCGCGACGGGGCTGACGTGTTCTGCAATCAGCGCGATCAATGTAACGGCCAGTGTGACGTTTCAACGGGGCTGCGGCACAGGGCCGCAGTTTCAACAAACGTACAGCGATCTTGTCGTTGTCGAAGGTGGAAGCTTCAGTGCCCAAGGGGACTCGGGTGCGCTGATCGTGACCCAGGATTCTGCCGATCCAGTAGCGCTTTTATTTGCGAGTTCCGACGCCGCCTCTCTCGGAGCGCCTGTTTCAGAAGTGCTCGGAGCGCTGGCGGATCCGGGCACCGGCGAAACGCCGATTTTCGTAGGATCTTCCAGCGCCCACGGCGTGGCCGCCTGCTCGCTCCCCGGAGCGCAATCCCTCGCCGGTGCGAGTGCGAATCCCGTCTCGAGCGTTTCCGCGGATGATTTGGAGTTGGCGGCGCGCATCCGAGACCAGAACGCCAGCGTTTTGCTGGCTTATCCGGGAGTGGTGTCGCTCGGAGTCGGCGCGAGTCTGGATTCTCCTGCCGAGCCAGCGCTCCTGGTGATTGTGAACCCAGGCACGCGGGCGAGCGCGCTGCCAAAACAAGTCGGCGGAGTTCGCCTCCGAATTCTGGAACAGGCCGGCAGCCTGCCGCCGGCAGGGATTCTTTCTGTAAGCGACAGTCAGCGAATCATGATGGCTCAGGCGGAGATCCCAAGCACGCAAGTGCTGACTGCGGCAGAAGTCGCACGCGCCAGCGCCGCCAAGACCGACGCGGTTGCCGGGTTGCTGCAACTTTCCGGGATTCAAGGTGTGGGTGTTACGGCCAGCGCGGACAGTCCAGCTGAAGCGGCGTTGCTGGTCTATGTGGTACGTGGTTCGACGCACGCCGCCATCCCTCCGGTCGTAAACGGAGTGCGAACTGCGATTCGCGCTTCGAGTCTGTTCCGTTCGGGTTTCGGGTCGGCGGCGGGAACTGCATGTGCGGCGTCCCGGCGAGCGCAGCCGCAAGCGCAAGAGAAAAGGTAGCCGACTAGCCGCGCGGCCGAAGCAGGTGATCTACGCGCAGATCGTTTTCGGAGGAAAGATGAAGCTAAGAACTCTGTTCGGAGCGATGGTGTTGCTGCTGTTTTGTCAAAATTCCCGTTCGCAAGAAACGAGAACGCTCGATCTCTTTCTGGGTTACACCTACACGCGGGTGAGCCCTTCAGCCATTTCGGGCCTTGGTGCGTATCCTTTGCAGGGAGGCGAGGTCGCGGCGTCGCTGCGAGTCTATCGACGGATTTCTGCGGTCGCCGATTTCGGTTTGGGAACGACGACGGCCAGGAGCAGCAACATCGTCGGGATTCAAATTCATGGAACTGCGGCTACCTATCTTTTCGGTCCCCGGCTGACGCTGCCGAGTTGGCGGCGCGTTACACCGTTCGGCCAGATTCTGCTGGGACTTGCCCACGGCACCGGAGGGCTCTACGCCACGGGAAGCTCCGAAACATCCTTTGCCTGGGCGGCAGGCGGAGGGCTGGACTACCGCTTCAATGACAATTTATCTCTGCGCCCGATTCAGATGGACTATTTGCAGACGCGATTCGCAGAACTGGGAAATGGCTCGCAGTTTCAGAACGATCTGCGCATTTCAACGGGCTTGGTTCTTCACTTTTGACGGCGAGGGAATGCCGTCGAGATTCCGGCGTGCCGAGACGAGCACCGCGGTCTCGGCAAAGAGCCTTACAACTTTTTACGCTTCTTGACGGCGATCACTCCTGTTTTTGATTACGCTGGCGAATCTCTCAATCTGAAGTTTTCAGAGAGGAGGGAAGTACGATCCGCCGGTCCGGATCGCCGTCCTGCCGATGAACCCCAAACCCATCGCGCACCTGGCGGTCCGGATCGCGGATTGTCCCATTGGAACTATGCTTGATAATGTTACGTTGCCGGTTGGTGAGACTTCTGTACGGCATTCCGCTCAGGACCCCGCGAAGGTAAAAGCCAGACACCCACCTGCGAGAACCGAGGAAAGAAACCCGCAAACCCTGCAGCCGCAGCCCCGTCTCGCGCTCGCGGATGTTGACGTTGGAACGGAGCGTCCCGTACAAGCCGATGCGCGCCGAGAGACAATCAAAAACTGGCCATTGCGGAAGTTACACCGCTTTCCCCTAAAACGTGCATACGTCTTGAGAAGTACCTGATTTTTGTATAGGCTCTCCGGGTCGTGTCGAGAAAGTCATATCCCTGGTCGTTAGCGTGCAATCTGCAGTAAATTCAGCCGTTTCGTATCAGCGAGGATCGCATGGTGTCCCTCATCCAGTACGCTCGCATTACAAAAAACGATTTTTGGGCTGCCACGAAGCTGTGTGGTTGTCTGATGGTTGCGGTGACAGTGAGTGCTGTGCCCAGTTTCGCTTCGCACAAGACAGCAGCTCCTGCGGCCGGCCAGCAGCCCGCCGCCAAACCGCCGGCTGATACCGCACCGAGTCTTCCTTCTGACCCGGCGAGTCGGACCGCTACGCCTGCGCCGGTTCCGCAAAATACGCCGAGTCCGTCTCCGCAGACGAGTCAATCGCCAGTCCAGGCGCAAAATGGATCTCCCATTCTGATCTACATGCCAGATGGCCAGCTAAAATCTCATACGATCGCGGTCTACGTAACGCATAACATCCGCGAAGATCAGAATCCCCAGCTTCGGCTGTTGCGCAGCCACTCCGTCACCCAAAAAGAGGCAGATGAGGACGTACTGCTTTCTCCCATACTGGTGGCGCCAAACCAGGAGTGGACGCAGACGGAAAATGACAAGCAAATCCGGCGGACAGGAACGTTGCTGCTTTTCGATCTCGGCTCCGCTCACGTCTTTCCGAAGGCCATGATTCGAGTGCGGCCCATCGTCTACTGGACAGAGGGTGGGACACTGGAAAAGGCCATCGGGAAAAACGATGTCAATGTCGGTGACATCGTGGCCGCTTGCCTGTGGACATTGTTATTCACGATTGCCGCGCTCGCGCTCGTCATTGTTCTAGCTAGAAAAGCCAAAAAAACCGCCAGTGGCGCCAAAGAACCGGCGCTAAAGCCGGTCCAGTTCTTGACTGCTGTCGATGGACACCTGTCTCTCGGTCAGACACAGATCGCCTGCTGGACGATCTTTGTAGGCGGTGTAGTGCTTGGCTATGGCCTCATCCGACTGGAAATCCCAACCATTCCCGCCTCGCTTCTTGCTTTGATGGGCGCTTCACTGGCAACTGGTGGAGTCGCCTATTTCCAGGATTCTCAGAAACAGCAAGCACCGGCAACTCCGAATAGCCCGCAATTGTCGGACCTGGTGAAGAATTTCACAGCCGACCAGGCACAAGGGCAGCTCTCGCTGGCCAAAGCACAGATGATTTTCTGGACCGTTCTCCTGCTGGTCCTCTTTGTTTCCAAGAGCATTCTGGATGGAGCGATCTGGGACATTCCTTGGGCGCTCGTCGCGTTGATGGGTTTCAGCCAGATTGGTTACCTGGCGCCGAAGATCGCACCCGCTCAGTAACATCTTCCTGTGCTGGATTCCGGTGTTCTCAATCATCATATTTGTCGTGGTGCCGGACCCACTCGAGATGTTCAGGATTGATCTCATTGCGGCCCTTGGGCGCGAGGTCGAGGTAATTGTACGTGCCGATCAGCAGGTCGCCCCCGCGCGCGTAGGAAGAATAGGTGTGATAAATATTGTTGTCCTTTTGGTCTTGGTAAAACACGCTGATCCCGGGTTGTTCCTCGCCCCGTGATTTGAACTGGCGGTAGTTGTAATACATTTCGCCTTTCCCCAATTCTTCCTTGGTGGCGGAGACGTGATAGTCGAAATTGAAGTCGCTGCCAAACGAAGACACCCACGGGAAGTGCCAGCCCATCCGCTTCTTGAATGCTTCGATCTTGGAAAGTGGCGCTCGTGAAACCGCGAGCAGCGTTACATCATGATGATTGAGGTGGACGAGGGTGCCGTCTATGTGATCTGCCAGAAAGGAACAGGACGGGCAACCCTCCGTCCATTCCGGGCCAAACATGAAGTGATAGATTATCAATTGACTGCGTCCGTCGAACAAATCAGCCAGCCTCCGCTTGCCGCGCGGTCCGTCGAAAACATATTCTTTTTCAATTCTCTCCCAGGGCAATGCATGGCGCTGCCGATTCAACTCATCTCTTAACCTCGTGAATTCCTTCTCTTTCCGGAGCAATTCTGTGCGAGCGGCGATCCACTCGCTCTGGGTAACGACGCTGCGATCTTCATTCCCTGCACCAGTGGATAGTTTGACCATGGCACTCTCCCTTTTTTCGCTGCTCGACGATGTCCGGAACATCCGGTCGAAGGCTCGCGCGGCATTGGCCCTTCCAAATTTCTTCCAGCGTAGCTTCATGAATCACACAGCTATCTGAAGGTTGGACTGCTTCGGCTGCGCGTCGGGCGGAGGAGTTGGATTATGCCACCAGTCGCCGGATACGTCATGAATTTGTCTGCGCGATGATTTTGCCGGGTTTCGCCCGCTGCAACTCCGCAAGCCGGCAGCCCGGTTCTCGCCCGGTGGATTCCAGTGGTCATATCAAATACGGTCCAAGTGGATATTGTGTTAGACCACTGCTGGTGCAATATACGAACCCAGTGTGCTATATAGCTCAAACGAGGCCTCCCACCCGGGCCCAGGTGCGTAATTCGAGCGTCGAGGAACATGAATTGAAAAAGATTGCTGAAGAATCGGCGATCTCGAATGGGAGACCTGGTAATGAGCAAGAGCAGATGGATAAAAGTTTTACTGCTGGCGATTGCAATTCTGCTGGCAGGCGGCACAGCGGACGCACAAGACGTGACGGCATCGATTACCGGAACTGTTTCGGATTCCTCGAAAGCGGCGGTTGCAGGAGCCAAGATCACGGCAACGGACACGGCACGCGGACTGGCTTTAACCGCCTTAACCAGCGCCGACGGAACTTATTATATCAATCGAATTCCGGTTGGGACGTATAACATCCGCGTGGAGATGACGGGTTTTCAGGCAGCGCTGCAATCCGGCATCACGCTCGTGCTCAATCAAACCGCGCGGCTCGATTTTGAATTGCAGGTCGGGCAGATTACGCAAACCGTGGAAGTGACCGGCGGAGAGCCGGTGCTGCAGACCGACAGCACCCAGGTCAGCACCATTATTGACGCCAGAACCAATGACAATTTGCCGCTGGCGACGCGCAACTATGTCCAGTTGACGCTTCTTGCCCCCGGATCGGTCACCCCCAACCCCATGTCCTTCAACAACGGTGACAACACCGCGAACGGCGGACGGCCCTATATCAACGGCAATCGCGAGCAGGCCAATAACTTCTTGCTGGACGGCGTCGACAATAACCAGGTATCGGACAATTTGTTGGGGTACACGCCCACGCCGGACGCCATTCAAGAGTTCAACTTGATAACCAGCAATGCGTCGGCGGAATTTGGAAATTTTCAGGGAGGAATTGTCAGCGCGACCATCAAATCCGGAACGAACGATTTTCATGGTGACGCCTGGGAGTTTTTCCGAAACGACAAGCTAAATGCCAATCAGTGGGAGAACAAAATCAATCCGGCGGGAGAACTTCCGCGAGCCGGCCTGCGCTGGAACATGTTTGGCGGGACGCTCGGCGGGGCCGCGATCAAGAACAAACTTTTCTTCTTTGTGGATTATCAGGGACAGCGCTTTGACCATCCCAATACTTCGCAGAATTTCACCGTTTTCAGTGCTGCGGAACGGGGCGGAGACTTCGGCGCTCTGTGTTCGCAGGGATTCGACGCCAATGGCATTTGCAAGGACACCACAACGTACACCGATACAAGTGGCCTCGGCCACACGGTGGTTGCCAATCAACTTTACGATCCAAATTCACTGCCGGCTGGTTGCAACAGGACCGGGGCCGTGAATCCGTGCCCGCAACCATTGCCTTTTAAGGACAACGTCATTCCGACGAACCGGATCAATCCGGTGGCCCAGGCCCTTTTTGGTTCCGCGTTTTACCCTGCACCTCTTAATGCCAATGCGACGAACAATTACGTTTACCAGACCGCGCAATCGTTCAATGCCGACCAGGGAGACGTGAAGGTGGACTATGCCGTCTCGGACAAGGAACGCGTTTCGTGGCGTTTCTCGCGCGCGTTTCAAAGCAATCCGCAGACCAACAATTTGCCGGTCATCGGTGTATCGTTTGGCGATGCGCCTATCTACAACACATCGATCGACTGGACGCGGTCGTTGCTGCCAACCCTGGTCAACGATTTACGATTCGGATGGAACCACGTAACGCTGAATAGCGGGGCCACGTTTGATCCTGCGGTCGGGGCCCTCGGAGAGACCCTCGGAATTCCCGGATCGAATCCCAACGGAGTCGCAGGCTTGCTGGGGATCGGATTTTACGGCGGGCAACCGAGCGGCCTCGGAACCGGAACAGTCTCCAATATCGGTAACACGCTGACCAACCAGGATTTTAACGATCAGGTATATCAGCTCGATGAAGGCCTGGTGTGGACGCGGGGACGTCACACCTGGCATCTGGGCTTTCAATTCTGGAAGCAGAGTATCAAAACCTTCTACACGGGAAACAGCGGGGAACTGGGCGCGGCCGTCTTCAGCACAACGTTTACTGCCGATCCCACCAACGGCGGCGCAGCCACCGGGAGCGGTCTTGCGGATTTCTTTCTCGGATTGCCGGATAACTTTGGACGCGGGATTTCGAGCGGCGGTTGGATTCAAAGCTCCAAGATCTTTGCCGGATTCGCTCAAGATGATTGGCGGCTTACCAACCGCCTGACGCTCAATCTTGGTTTGCGTTATGAAGCGCACACTCCGTGGGTGGAATCGAATGATCGGCAGGTCAATTTCGGGTTGTTGTCCGGAGAAGTCGAGTTCGCCGGAGTTGCCGGAAGCAGCCGCGGGCTTTACAACACGCACTATGGCGGACTCGATTTTCAGCCGCGAATAGGCTTTGCATGGACGCCGGCACTCCTCGGTCAGAGCACCGTAATTCGCGGAGCGTATACGGTTTCTTCCTATATGGAGGGGACCGGCACAAACCTGCGTCTGACCTTAAACCCGCCGTTCAGCCCGGCGGAGTTCCTGACCCAGTACAGTGGAGGGCTGCCCGCCTCGACCATTGATCAGGGAATTCTTGCTCCCCCGGCAGTCGACCCGAGTTGTCCGGATCTGGATTGTTTTTCTGGCGCACTCATTCGGTTGTGGGATCCCAACGTTCAGCCGGCGATTTCGCAACAATGGAACCTGACGCTGCAGCGCCAATTCTGGAGCAACACGACCTTGCAAATCGGATATGTGGGGCAGCACAGCACCCACCTAATGGTGCCGATGCCGTACGCCCAGAGGCAGTTGAATGCCGATGGTACGGTCTCACCCAGCATTTACATTGCTGGAAATCCCAATTTGTCGAGCAAGATTTCGCAGATCTCGGGAACCGCTTCGATCGGCAACCAGCGCTACGACGCGCTGCAAGCTGTTCTGCAAAAACAGATGCGGAACGGGCTGCAGTATCAGATTGCCTATACCTATTCGAAGTGTATGACCGATTCGATCGGATACTACGGATCGTTTGGCGCGCTGGCGTCTCCAACGTCGCCCTACTTTCAGGATATTTACAACCAGAAGGCAGAGTGGGGACCCTGTTATTTCGATGCGACGCATGTTGTTAGCGGCTATGCCGTATACGAATTGCCTTTCGGCCGCGGAAAGCGTTTCGGAAAAGATATGAATCGCCTTCTGAACCTGGTCGCCGGTGGCTGGTCGGTTAGTCCGATTGTTTCCTGGCACACCGGATTTCCCCTGACCATCGTAGACGGCAACAACAACTTCCTGAACAACGAAGTGGGATCGCGAGGCGTTCGCGCAGACTGCGTTGCGCCACCGAGCTACCTTGGGAATCAGCCGGCTGCAGCCGATTTCGGCGGAGGCGTATTTTTCTTCGACAAAAATTCTTACGTCCCTTCACAACCCACGCAATTTGGAACCTGCGGCGTCGGCACGGTTCGTGGTCCGCGATACGGAAATCTCGACGTGAGCTTGCATAAGGATTTCAAGATTTCCGAATCCAAGAGCATTCAGTTCCGCTCAGATTTCTTGAATGCCTTCAACCAAGTGAATCTGAACGCTCCGAACACCAACATCGATCTCAGTGCGACGAGCACGACCGGCCTGATTCAGAGCTCGCAAGCTGCTAGAAATATCCAGTTTGCGCTGAAATTCTACTATTAACTTTTCATCCTGGGAGAGGGCGGGGAGTTCCCCTTCGGGTCTTCCCAGCTCCTTGAGCAGCAGCTTCCCGTGATCCGCAAAAAGGAACGGCCATTAAGGAAGACAAAAAACGGCCTGCCGGGATTCATAACCTAGGCAGGCCGTTTTTCAGTTGACCTTGGTCCTCTTTACAGTATCGGCGACCTTGTAGCTCTGCATTTGTTGTCTCAATTGCGCATCTACCTCATCCGCGATGGTCACAATGTCAGGAAGCAGCATGCCGAAGTCCAGATGTTTCACGTTTTTGTGCAGCGTGGTAAAAATGCAGACTTGCAGCAGCCGCGACTCCTCGATCAGCATCTCCACCGTATAGCCTTGTTTGTTTCGCAACCGTCCGTGGCGGGCGGCCGATTCCGAAATGGCAGCTTTGGTATCTGCGTCCAGACGTACCCGCGCCGTCACGTCATGCACAAGCCTCGGAAGATGGCCGGTGCGCTCTTCGTGGTTCAGCGGAATACTTGTTAGGTCCGGCACGTCTTTTACCCGGGCAAACCAGTCTGCAATGAGCGGCTCTAGTTCCCGGTCTAGGACGCCCGCCACGCTTTCAACGGCCGCAGTACCGCCTGTGCTCTTGGGCCCCGTAGATTTAGTCATTTGCCGACTCCCTCATCCCGCTCTTCATCGCTTGTCAACCTTGCAAGAGTCGCACGAACGTGGCCTGGCAATCTGTTCCAAAAGGGTCAGCAACCCCCACTCGAATTCTTTGCCGCATGGCAGCGTGGGGTAGGGTACCGCAACGAAATAGTCCAGTTTCAGATGGCCAGTAGCCGGGCTGAGGTTTTTTTGCGCTCCAGCGAACTGGTTCAAACAGCTAGTTTTAACTCGCGAATCGCTGCTCCAGCGCCACTGAGGTTGGCCAGGCGCATCTCGGAATACTTCCGCGATAGCAGCACGCCTGGCGCACCGGCGCGGAAAGCCGCCAGAACCGCATCCTTGACGCTGTCCGGCGAACACTTGCTGTTCGCGGGCTCGGTCGGGATGTCGATATCAATGCCCGGCCAGATCAGCGTGCTCGTGCCCGCAACACCCTCGAGCGCGCGTTTGGTCTCGCGGCTGACGTAATCAGCCGAAAGCCCGGTATGAGCGATCTGATCATAGCGGCGTTCCTGGAATCCCATCAGCGCATAGTTGAGATCGATCAGACTCTGTTTCGAGAGATCTCCATAAAGTGTCGAGCCGATATTGTCGGCATACAGCGCCATGCGCTCGCCGCCGCAATTGTTGTACATGACGATCTTTATGAAATCGGAATACTTCGAGAGTTCCTCTAGATCCTGTTCGGCGCGATAGATCGGATTGAAGGAATTGTTGTGCCAGATGTGCCAACCCACCGGCACGTTCGGCTTTGCGGTCTTCACTGTTTTGTAAATTGCGTCGTAGGTCTCGCGAAGGCTGTCGGTCCAGAGCATTTCCCAGGCAGCTAGTTCGGGATACCGCAACAGCAGCCGCCAGAACTCGACGAAGTAGCCGTCCACGGGGCGTTTCCCGCTGCGCGCCGCGCGAACGAATTTCTCCAATGCCAGGAATCCTTGCTTGGCGCGTTCCACATTGATGCCGCGCTGTTTTGCCTTGCTCTGACAAAATTCGCAGAAACACGTCACCTTGCCCGGATCGACAGGCGGCGTGTCATGCGTGGCTCCCAAACCGTCGGAAAGCGCGCCCTGCCGCTCGGATCCCCACATGATTCCGTCGATGTCATAGGAACGGGCATAATCCTCGACGAGACCGGTGAGGAAATTCCGGTAGTCCGGATTGTTGACGCACAGCGTCTCGGCATTCCGCCCGTACAGGTCTCGCTCCTGCAGCTTCGCGATGTTCGGCAAGTCGGTGCGAAACACGTCCTCGAGCCAGCAGACGACTTTCAAGCCGCGCTTTTTAGCGGCAGGGAGCACTTCGGCCAGGATATCCAGGTTGCCGTGGTCGGGTGCGCGCGTGTCCCGGAGAATCGTGTTTTTGTAGTACTGGGGATGAGGAGTGGCGAAGTTCCCGCCGTGAAAATTGAGATCGTACTCCTGCTTGCCGTGGTCGGGCAGCGGCTGGCCGGGAATCTGTCTTCCGGCAATACCTCGGCCATAGGTGAATACCGCAAGAAACAGCGTATTCACGCAAGCCCGCTGCTGCAGCGTATCCAGGACTCGCTCGGTACCTTCATCCACAAAGGAAACCGCTCCGACCTGGATGCCAATCATTTTCGAAGGGACCGCAGCAGATCCTGCCGTAGGCAGGGCCAGGGCGGCGCCGGCTCCAGCCGCGATCTTCAGAAATTCGCGACGATTTACGTCCGATCTCAGCATGGATCACTCCTATTGTCTTTGCTTGCAACGGGTGATCGGCGGCCGACGACCCGTCCATGATTTTGCAGTTTCAGAAATCCGCGACTCGCTGGATTCGTACTCTACGCTATCATGAATGCTTTTGAGGCGATTGAGGTCTCTGCAAGAGTGAAGAAAAAATCGGTCCCACGCAAGAACTTGCCGGCCATCCTGACCTGTTTTTTTTGTTCAGGCGCCGCCGGTCTCATCTACCAGGTGGCTTGGGTAAAAGCCCTGGGGCTGATCTTTGGGCACACGGTGTTTGCGACCGCTACTGCGCTCGCGGTGTTCATGGCCGGCGTTGGCGCTGGCAGCCTGTACGTGGCTCGGTGGAGCGAACAGCGTGCCCAGCTCGTTGTCTTATATGCCCGGATCGAGTTTCTGGTGGCCGCGACAGGCGCCCTGTCGCTCGCCGGACTTGCCGGTGTATCTTGGCTTTACGGAGTTCTCTATCCGGCCGTTGGTGGCTCGCAAACACTCTTGTTGGTTGTGAGATTCCTCGGTGCAGCGGTGGTTTTATTTGTTCCAACCTTTCTGATGGGTGGCACGTTCCCCATCCTCGTGCAGAGCATCACGCAGCAGTCTGCCGAACTGGGTACCCGGGTCAGTCAGCTTTATTGGGTCAACACCCTGGGCGCGGCTGCCGGAACATTAATTTCAGGATTTGTGTTGCTTCCCGAATTCGGCTTGCGTCTCACGATTGCCTCTGCCGTGGCGCTCAATATTCTTGCTGGTCTCGTCGCACTCCGGATCGCGAGCAAGCCGCATGTCGCGCATGGCGGCGAGCGCTCGAGCCCGACGGTCGGTTCCCCCGCCACGGACCCGCCAAAACAAGCGTCTCGGTTCCTGCTTTTCATGTTTGCCGGAGTAGGCGGTACCGCCTTTGCCTACGAGATTGGGTGGACGCGGCTTCTGGCGGCCACGATCGGTAGTTCCACTTATGCGTTCACACTGATTGTGGCAACGTTTCTGGCCGGCACGGTCATCGGCAGCGCAATCTTTCAGCGTTTCAGGGCCCGTTCAAGTCGCGTTTCGCTCGCCACGTTTTCCAGTACACAAACCTGGGCCGGAATTGCAGGACTCTCGTCCCTGATTCTCTTTCATTGGACGCCAGAGGTCATTCCCGTCTTGCTCGAAGCGACCCACAAGACGTTTAGCGGGCTGGTTCTTGCGCAAATTGTCACGACCACCCTTACCGTTCTCCCCGTGGCTTTGGTTTTTGGTTTTAATTTTCCGATGGTCGTCACCCTCTTTGCCGGTACCGCGGGCCCGAGCTCTGGCCTGTCGCCAATGGTCGGCAAGGCTTATGCCGCGAACACTCTTGGCGCCATCGTTGGGTCATTGATAACTGGATTCTGGCTGGTTCCCTGGCTGGGTGGTTTTCGTGTGGTTGCCGTCGCTGCCGGAGTGAATGTGTTGCTGGCACTGCTGCTGGAGTTTCACTCGTCGCAACGGCGCATGCTGCACCTTGCGACGAACTCCCTCTGTCTGCTGATTGTTCTCATCGTGGCGTCCTCTTCTTTCTTCTACAACAGATCTCTGTTGTCCCTGTCAGCAGTACTCTACGGGAACGCCTATCAAGGACATTTGACGCTCAGTGAAATCGCCGCTACCAACGACCTCGTGTTCATGGCAGACGGCATAAATGACTCGATCGCAGTGGTCCGCTCAGATGACTACGTGGCCCTCCGCGTCAACGGTAAGACCGATGCTTCGACTCGTGACACCCGCACACAGCTTCTGTTGGGTCACCTGGGAACCGGGCTGCATCCCGCGCCGCGGCGGGTTCTCATTATTGGCTTCGGCAGCGGAATGACGGTGTCCGCCGTCGCCCGATATCCGGACGTTGAAAGAATCGATTGTGTCGAGATAGAACCCGCCGTTCTGCGCGCCGCGCCGTATCTCGATAGCCTCAATCGCGGAGTCTTGAGCGATCCGCGCGTTCACGTAACTTTCGACGATGCGCGAAACTTTCTTCTGACTTCTTCCGACAAATACGACCTGATCATTTCCGAACCGTCCAATCCCTGGATCGCAGGCATCGGCACACTCTTCACTGCTGAGTATTACAGCGCCGTGCGTCAGCGCTTGATGCCAGGTGGAATATTCGTGCAATGGGCACAAGCCTACTCGCTGGCACCGGCCGACCTGCGCATGATTGCCGCGACGCTGGCGGCTGGATTCGCCGAACTAAGTCTCTGGCACGCCGAGGGACCCGACCTCCTGCTGCTCTGCCGCACGGCCGCTTCTCCGGTCCAATTCGCTCACCTGCGCTCCCTCTGGCAAAACCCAGCGCTCCGCAGCGACTTTGCAACCCTGGGTATTCATCAACCGGAAGGACTCGTTGCTTACTATTTGCTAGACGACGCCGCGGTGCGAAAACTGTCACTAGGCAGTAAGTTGAACACGGACGATCGCACCCTCCTTGAATATCATGCCCCGCAGACTGTGCTCACTCCCGGTCTGTTTGAAGCAAATCAAGAACTCATTACCCAGTTGCGCCAGAAGCCGCTGCCGACGAATTTGGAAGAATCAGACGTCGGGCGCGCGCTTGAAGCTGGCGCTCTTACAGCGCTCGACACTGGTGACGCGCTTCGTGCTAAGGATTTTCTTGTCGCTCTGAAATCTCAACCCGAATCCGCTCCCCACTCCTTTGTCGAAGGGCGCCTCGCACTGATGCAAGGCGCGCTCACAGATGCCAAATCTTTCCTCGAAGCGGCCGTCAAGCAGGATCCCGACTCACCGGAAGCCATGCATTGGCTCGCCACCGCTGAGCATCGCAGCGGCGAGGACGTCTCGGCGCGGTCGCGCGTCGACCAAATTTTGAAGCGCTATCCCCGCTTCCTCCCGGCGCTCACAGATGAGATGGAGTTTGCCGCAGATCGCCGGGACTTTCGCATCGCCCTGATTGCGCAGTTGAACCGCATGGCGGTAATGCCGGACGTCCCCGCTTCTGAATACTGCCGCCTGGGAGCAATATGGATAAAGATGTCCGATCTCGCCGAGGCTGAGCCAGTTCTGCTCAGAGGAACTCTGAAGGACCCTTACAGCTACGCCTGCCACCTCGAACTCGGCGAACTGTATCGCGAAACCGGTCGGCTGCCTCTTGCGCGTCAGCATTTCGAGCTGGTTGTGCGTTTCTATCCGGACTATGAACCCACGATCTTCAGGTCCCTGGCCGGCGTGTACCTCGCCCTGGGAGACCGTCACGCTGCCATGGCCACGGTTCGCAAGGGCCTTCGCCTCTTTCCCGATGACCCGCAGTTGCAGAAGGCAGTGCTTGGCAACTGACTGCCGCGCGCCTTGCGGATGAATCGGAATTCGATAACGACGGCGAATGTCGTACTCTAATACCTCAGTCGGATAAAATGAGCGATTTTTCACAACAGGGCGACCAGCACAGACGGAGCCTCTTCCGGGCCGCAAAACGCGTGGTCATTAAACTCGGAACCAGCACCGTCACGGGTTCCGAGGGCGAGCTCTCTCTGGAACGGATCGTACCGATTGTGGATGCTGTCGCGGCACTCCGTGCGGACCGCCGCCAAGTCGTTCTGGTATCTTCAGGCGCCGTCGGACTCGGCCGGGGGTGGCTCGGGCTGCATCCTTCCCGCTTGAAAGATATGGTGACCAAGCAGGCTTGCGCGGCCGTTGGTCAAAGCTTGCTGATGGAAGCTTATAAGAGGTTGTTTGGCGCGCACGACGTGAAGATCGCTCAGGTGCTGCTGACGGAAGAAGACTTCAGCAACTGGCAGCGCTATTCGAACCTGCGCAGAACAATGGAAAAACTGATGGGGTTTGGTGTCTTGCCGATCGTCAATGAAAACGACACGGTTTCGACAGCCGAACTCGAGACGGTGGGCGGCAGTGCTCGCTCGGTGGCTTTCAGCGACAATGACCGTCTAGCCGCCCTGGTCATGAGCGGCTTGGAAGGGGACGCGCTCATTCTTCTCACCAATGTTGACGGTCTGCTGGATGCGGAGAGTTCCGGAAAACAGAAACGTGCGGGACCGGCGAGTCTCCCGCGGGTGATCTCGCAGATTGCCAAGGTGACGCCCGAGTTGCGGGCTCTGGCCAGCGGGCCTTCGCAATCCGGGCGAGGCGGCATGGTGACGAAGCTGCAAGCCGCTGAAATTGCCATGAATTGTGGCGGCGTGGCGGTGATCGCCAGCGGGAGCCGGCCGGAAACACTTTCCCGCATCTTTGCCGGGGAATCGGAAGGGACCGTGTTTCTGCCGTCCAGCAGGATGAAAGGCAAACGTCGTTGGCTCGCCTACGCGGCCGGGGTCCGTGGCCGCGTCGTCGTTGATGCGGGCGCGCAGCGCGCCATAACGCGCGGCAAAGCGAGCTTGCTCGCATCGGGAGTGGTTCGCGTTGAAAAACCGTTTGGTCCGATGGATGTCGTCAGCATCGCCAACGTTGCGGGCGACGAATTTGCAAGAGGGATTGCCAACTGCTCGAGCGAGGCGGCAGCGACCGCTCGCGTCCTGTTCACTCGCGATAATATTGTTCTCCTGGAGTGCGACACTTGAATCACACGCCTGGCAGGAAACCATTCACGGATGTCGCTTCGGTCGCGCTCTCGGCCCGGGAAGCGTCCAGAAAACTTGCGCTCCTTGCCGACCAAACCCGCAGAACGACTCTTTTGGCAATTGCCGACGCGCTGGAAGAAAATAGCGCACGGATTCTTGCGGCCAATGCCCGGGACTGCGCCGCCGCGGACCACCTCCTGTCCACGGGAGAATTGACGCCGGCTCTGTATTCCCGGCTGCAAATCAAAGAGAGTGGCATCGTTGAGATGGCCGCCCGTGTCCGGGAAGTTGCAAATCTCCCGGATCCACTGGGAAAACGGCTGGCAGCCACAGAACTCGACGAGGGTTTGCTACTGTACAAAGAATCCTGTCCGCTTGGTGTGATTGCGGTGATATTTGAGTCGCGACCCGATGTCGTTCCGCAGGTTGCCGCGCTGGCGCTCAAATCGGGGAACGCGGTGCTGCTCAAAGGCGGCACAGAAGCCTTACAAAGCAACGAAAGCATTGTGGCCGTCTGGAAAGAGACGCTTTGCAAGTTTCCCCTGGTCCCGCAGGAATCCATCCATTTACTGCAATCGCGTTCCGATGTTATGGAACTCCTGCGTCTCCAGGGCGAGGTCGATCTGTTGATTCCACGTGGTTCGAAGGAATTCGTTGCCTTTGTCGAGCAGAACAGTCGAATTCCGGTTCTGGGCCACGGCGAGGGAATCTGTCACGTGTTTGTCGACCGCGCTGCGGATTTGCCCACGGCCGTGACCATCACCCTGGACTCCAAGGTTCAGTATCCCGCTGCCTGCAACTCCGTTGAAACCCTTCTCGTGCATCAGGATATTGCCGCAGCGTTCCTGCCTGGAGCCACAGCAGAACTAAGAAAAGCCAAGGTCGAAGTTCGCGGGTGCCCCCGCGTTCTGGATCTGCTGGCTGGGGCCAGTCTGGTCCCGGCAACCGAACGCGATTGGTCGACGGAGTACTCTGGCCTCATTCTCTCGGTGAAAATTGTGGATACCCTCGAGGAAGCGCTCGAACACATTCATAGGTACGGTTCAAAGCACACAGAATGCATCGTCACAGAAGACCGGATGGTCGCCGAGCGTTTCCTCGAGGAAGTCGACGCTGCCAGCGTATTCCACAACGCTTCGACGCGTTTTGCCGATGGCTACCGTTACGGCCTGGGCGCAGAAGTGGGGATAAGCAACGGCAAACTACACGCGCGCGGCCCTATGGGCATCGAAGGACTCACGACCTACAAGTACAAGCTTCGTGGCAGCGGCCACATCGTTGCCGAATACAGCAGCGGTGTCCGCCATTTCAAACACCGGCCTCTCGGTTAGCCAGCAGGCCTGCACATGGATGAACTCGGGCGACGGCCGGCAGGCGAATGGCGACAACACTTCCTACCTGCGATTTCCTGCTCCCCGAACCAAGCGGAAAAACTACTGTTTTGCCGGGCGCCGGCCCCACGCCGTCCACATGATCGGCGACGGCATCATGAAGTCCGGATGATCGAGCCTGGTAATGTCCTGTTGTAATTCTTCCTCGGTAACCAGTCCACTGGCAACCAGCACATCACGAAGCTGCTCGAAATTAGCACGAGCGAGCGAGGCACCTGCAGATCCTCCCGACCACATCGAGAGACGCGCTTCCGCGCGAACATCGACAAGCCCGAGGGCTCGCATCCGGCCATAGAGGAGCCGGCCCCAGCGCCTTTCCACGCCCCGCTCCTCGACCACTTGAAACAGCGCTTTTTGAGTTTTCAACTGAGCCTCGCCCGGATTCAGAACCGGATCACCAGGCAATGAGACAGAGTCAAACTCTTCGTCAATGATCCAGCCTCCCGGCTTGAGCGCTGCAATCAGGCGCTTCAGCACCGTTTCCCGAGCCGGAAGATGCACCAGCACCAAGCGAGCGTGAATCAGGTCAAAAGCCGCTTCAGGAAGCGGATCCGTCACGATGTTGTGACACCGCACTTCCAGATTTGAAAAATTCAAGCCAGCGAGAAAACGCGGATCAAGATCGGTGACCAGAACATGTCCTGACGGGCCGACGCGAGCGGCGAGCCAGGACGCAATTGTGCCACCGCCACCGCCTACCTCCAGGCAAGTCCAGCCCGGGCCGACGCCGCAATTTTCCAGGCACTGGATGGTAGCGCGGTCATACAGGGTGGATAGAGCGTCGAAGCGCGCGGGAACCGCCGGATCCGCGTTGTCGAGGATGTACGCCGAGTGGACTATAGGGGCGGCGTCTGTCGTTTCCTTGCTTTTCATATTTCTCCTCGCGGTCGCAGGACCAGGGGATACACGAAACGTGCGTTTGCCGGGCAATTCAATCCGGAAGACGGTCCCCTTCGGGTTCGCGCAACCAGAACGTGCCGGCCAATCCGAGAACCAAAAACAGCAGCGCTACGGTCCCCGCGGAGTGGGCGAGTTGCGCGGTGTGACCGGCTCCGGGCATGACGTTTGAAAGCGTGGTGGTCATCAGCGCCGCGGAAACGCCGAGAACGCGGCCTCCAATATTTGCGGCGAAGCTCTCCCCAGTGGCTCGTAGACGAGTCGGATAGACTCTGGGCAAATAATTTCCCCAAAAACTGTGAAGGCCGTTGAAGAGCATGGTGGCAAGAAAAATTCCAAGTTCGAGAAGGGCCAAACTGCGAGTCGCCGCGAAAAAATAGAGGAAGGGAAAAACGAGGAGCGACGGGACGAAGAAAAACAGTATGCGCCGGCGTTGCGAAACAAAACGGATGACCAGCAGGGCAAAGAGTAGCCGGCCCGTTCCCCCGCCCAGCTCCTGGAACATTTGCACGCGGCTGGAGATTTGCTCGATCTGGCGCGCCGGAAGGCTCTGCACTTCTGCAAGGCCGGAAGCCATACGAACGGTGTGTTGAATGGCACCGAGCGGCAGAGCGAAACTGCAGGCGAACAAAAAGGTGGCAATTAACGTGGTCTTCCGCAGGGCTGGTTGAAACAATTCCGAGATACGCGGACGTTCTAGCCTGATCGCGGACTTTTTCATTCGCCACAGAGGAGATTCAGGAAGCAACGGCCGAACGAGGAGAAGAGGAATCGCCGGAATCAATCCGGAGAGCAGAGTGTAGCGCCACGCTTCATGGCCTCCGCGAATCAGGGGGAGGGCTTCGCCGTGGGCCACGGCCAGATAGTATGCGCCGGCCACCATCAGACCTCCGGCGGTAAAAAAAGCCTGGGAAAAACCAAGAATGGACTCGCGGCGCCTGGGGTTCGGAAACAGCTCGGCGAGCCAAGTAACCGCAGCCACAAATTCCACCGACACACCAACCAGCGTCATGCACCTAAAAACCAGAAGTAGAGGAAGGGAAGTGGAGAAACCAGCAGCACAAGCCGACACGCTGTAGAGCAGAATGCTCCAGACGAGAATGCGTTTGCGGCCAAAAAGATCCGTCAGGTACCCGCCGAGAAGTCCGAAAACTCCAGCCAGGACATTTGGAACATAGAAAAACAAGCCGACCCACAAATTAAACGCCGGCGTTCCCGGCCGCAAATGGCCCAGGTCGGCGAGCGCGGGACGCACGATCAGCGCCATCATGAGCGTCTCGTAGAGATCAAAGGCGAAGCCCAGACAGGCTACGGCACACACCAGCCACTCAACGGGGGTCAACTTGGCCGGAATCACATCAAGTTCGCCGCCAGGCACGAAGGCGTTTGGGATGGGCAGTTCGTTTGTCGAATCGCTCAAATGGAATCACCCTCCGCTATTCCCGGTCCCCAACGAAGTTAAAGTAGCGCCATTTAAGGCCGGGCGGGGTTATGATACAAGCTCTAAAAGCTTCACAATTATTGATAGAAACTCACTAATGGACTTTACGTCACGGCAGCTTCGCGCTTTTCTACTGGTGGCCCAGCATCGCAGTTTTTCACGGGCTGCCGAAGCCCTCTTCATCACCCCGTCCGGATTGAGTGTCCTCGTCCGGGAACTAGAAACGCAACTCGGTTTCAGGCTTTTCGAACGGACCACCCGGCACGTCACGCCAACGCCATACGGCGCCGAACTGATCGCAGTGGTGCAAAGGATTTTGGCAGAACTCGATGCCGCCACGTCGCGCATCGGGCAATCCGCCAGCCAAGCCGATCAATCATTAATCGTAGGCGCTCCGCCCTTGATCTCGGCCAACATCATGGTGCCGGCCATCAAGGAATTCCGAGCGCACCGTCCCAGCCTGCAGATTCAACTGTATGACGAAAAGGTGGCGACGATTCTGCAGTTGGTGCAGTCCGGGAAGCTCGACCTGGGGCTGGGCACTTTTGGATCCGCGACAGGCGTCCGGCGCACGCCGTTTCTCCGGTCTCCTCTCGTGGTAATTCGCCCGGACAAAGACCCGGCCTTTCGCAGGGCAACCACCACCTGGTCTGCCCTGCGAAACGAGAAACTGATTTCCCTACAGAGGACCGGTCACATCCAGCAGGTCGTGTCGAAGCATCTCGCCGCCGCCGGTATCAAAAGTCCCGCGAACACGTCCATCAACTTGCTCGATACCCAGATCGCGATGGTCGAAGCGGATGAAGGCGTAGCCATTATTCCTTCCTTTGGCCTGGCCGCATGCCGGAATCGGCGGGTGTTCATGAGCCGTCTGGTCCACCCGGTTGTCACCATAGGACTGTACCTGATCAGCAATCGAGCGAAAAAGCTCCCAGCTGGCGCCGACGAGTTTACCGAATTCCTGAAGAGCTTCGTCGGCCGATGGATGGGTCCTGTCGAGGCGGTCTGAACGGGGCCGCGAAAGCGGAGCCGTCCGCCTCCGGGAATCGTACGTTCGTCGTGCTCCCGGACCGGACAGCCGCTCGACTTTTCAGACAGCAACCGCGGTAAACTAGGCGGCGAATCAACATGCATCAGATTCTGATCTACTCCGATTCGCTGACTTGGGGCATCGTTCCGGGTACCCGCTCGAGGTTGCCTTTTGACGAGCGCTGGCCAGGCGTGCTTGAGAACACCTTCAATGCTTCCGGGCCGAGGATACGAGTCATTGAAGATTGCTTGAATGGCCGACGCACGGTCTGGGATGATCCGTTTAAACCAGGCCGGAACGGGCTCGAAGGCCTTGCGCAACGCATTGAGAGCCATTCGCCATTGTCGCTGGTCCTGCTTATGCTCGGAACGAACGACTTTCAATTCTGCCATCCGCACAATGACGCTTGGTCGGCCGCTCAAGGTATCGTTGCGCTGGTCAAGGAAATCCGCATTTCGCCCATCGAGCCAGGAATGCCCGTTCCACCCGTTCTCCTGATTTGCCCGCCGCAGGTCCGTGCCGCGCGGGGAACTATGGCGCCGAAATTTCGGGGCGCCGAGCAGAGATGCGCCGGACTGGCGGAAGCCTATCGGCAGGTCGCCGGCGAACTTGGTTGTCATTTCTTTGACGCGGAATCGGTCGCAACCAGCAGCAGGGTGGATGGCGTGCATCTCGATCGCGATCAGCACGCGAAACTGGGCACGGCGCTGGCCGAAGTCGTGCGACAAATTCTCGCTCCCGCGACGAGCTGCGGTTGACACGGCAGGCGCCCGGTCTCTGGGGACAGACGTCCTGCAGTCCCCTCGGCCAGCCCCAGTAACAATTTGACAATCAATTTCGCTGCGTGATACGAACCCTGACGTGCTCCGTCGCGGCCCGGGCGGGCGCCTGGCATGCGGAGCAGGGTACTCACTGCAATGGAAAACTAGGCCCGCGCGGAGGGATGCGATGATTTGAGTTCGCATTCGACAAACGCGTCTATCTGGCTTATTTTGTAGACCCTGGCTTCGCGCGCCGCTTGTGGTTCGTATCACGCTCAAGACGAAGAATGTCAATTTCGACGCAGCACTTCACGAAGGCAGTACCAAGGCAAGCACGACGATTGAGGAGGCTCGATGTCTGAAATTGATGTCCCCTTGTTGCGTTCGCGTTTCGGGCAGTCCCAGCGAACCGATACTTGGTGGGTGCAACCACTCCTGGTCTTTCTGGGGTTCGCCGCGTTCATCGTTTATTCCACATGGGCTGCGCTGCAGGGGCAGCACTTCCGGTTCGGACCCTACCTTTCCCCATTTTACTCGCCAGAACTGGTGGGATCGTCCGGAGAAGCCTGGTTTGGGGCGAGTCCGCGTTGGCTGCCCAGCTGGGTTACGGCGGCAATGCTCATTCTCTGGGCACCGGGAGGCTTTCGCTTCACGTGCTACTACTATCGCGGCGCGTACTACAAAGCATTTTGGGCCGATCCCCCTTCCTGCGCCGTAGGCGAACCGCGAAAGAAATACCTCGGTGAGCGGTCCTTTCCCTTGATCATCCAGAATATTCATCGCTATTTTCTGTATCTGGCCTTGGTGTTTTTGATTCTGCTGGCCATCGACGTATGGCATGCCTTCTGGTTTGACGGCAAGTTCGGCATGGGAGTGGGAACGCTGGTGCTGCTCGCGAATTTGACGCTGCTCAGTTGTTACACCTTGGGGTGCCACTCACTGCGACATCTTATAGGTGGCGTTCGCGACCGGTTGTCCGGCGCGCCGGCGCGCAAACAAGCCTATGACTGCGTGAGTTGTCTCAATCGGCGGCATATGCTTTTTGCCTGGTGCAGTCTTTTTATGGTGGGTTTTAGCGACCTATACGTTCGGCTGTGCTCGATGGGCGTGTGGACGGACTGGAGGATTTTCTAGTGGCCGAGTACATCACACACGAGCACGACGTTCTCATCATTGGTGCGGGAGGAGCCGGACTGCGCGCGGCCGTCGAGGCTTCGGCGGCTGGAGCCAAAGTCGCCGTCATTTCGAAATCGCTTTTGGGCAAAGCGCACACCGTGATGGCCGAAGGAGGAATCGCGGCCGCCATGGGAAATGTGGACGAGCGGGATGGCTGGTCGGTGCACTTTGCGGACACCATGCGCGGCGGGCAATATCTGAACAACTGGCGGATGGCTGAACTCCATGCGAAAGAAGCGCCTGCCTGTGTGCGGGAGCTGGAAGCGTGGGGCGCTCTTTTCGATCGCACGAACGACGGCCGGATTCTGCAGAGAAATTTTGGCGGGCATCGCTACCCGCGCCTGGCGCACGTGGGGGACCGCACCGGCCTGGAAATGATCCGTACACTGCAGGATCACGGAATACATCTTGGGCTGGATGCTTTCATGGAACACACCGTTGTGACGCTGCTGACGGAGGGGGGGCGCATTGCTGGCGCGTTTGGTTACGATCGCGAGCGCGGCCGATTTCACCTTTTCCGCGCCAAGGCTGTGGTGCTCGCCACCGGAGGAATCGGGAGAGCGTTCAAAATCACGAGTAACAGCTGGGAATATACCGGAGATGGCCACTCACTGGCGTACCACGCCGGCGCGGCTTTGATGGATATGGAATTCGTGCAGTTTCACCCCACGGGCATGATTTGGCCACCCAGTGTGCGCGGCATCCTGGTCACCGAAGGAGTGCGCGGTGAGGGTGGAGTACTTCGCAATAAAAATGGCGAACGATTCATGTTCCAGGACATTCCGCCACTCTATGTCAACCAGACGGCTGATTCCGAAGAGGAAGGCTGGCGGTATACGCAGGGCGACAAGAATGCCAGACGTCCGCCCGAGCTGCTGACGCGCGATCACGTAGCTCGCTGTATCCGACGCGAAGTGAAAGAAGGACGCGGAAGCCCGCACGGCGGCGTATTTCTGGACATCGCCTGGATTAAGGAACGGATTCCGCATGGGGCGGAATACATAAAGAAAAAACTTCCAAGTATGTATCACCAATTCAAACAGCTGGCCGACATCGACATCACAGAAGTGCCGATGGAGGTGGGGCCAACGACGCATTACATGATGGGCGGAGTGCGTGTCGATCCGGATTCCCAAATGTCGGACGTTCCCGGTCTGTTTGCAGCCGGGGAATGCGCGGCAGGCTTGCATGGAGCCAACCGGCTGGGAGGGAACTCTCTTTCCGACCTGCTGGTTTTTGGCAAGCGCGCCGGAGAATACGCCGCGCGCTTTGCCAAAGAGAATTCTCTTGAAACCGTGAATCCCGCACAGCTCGGGTCCGCGGAAAAGCGGGCGCTCGAGCCTTTCGCGCGGGAAAGTTCTGAAAACGCATATTCTGTACAGCACACCTTGCAGGCCATGATGCAGGATCTGGTGGGTATCGTGCGCCGGGAAGACGAAATGTTGCAGGCTCTCGATCGCCTGCGGGAATTGACTGCGGCCAGTGAACGGGTCAGCGTCGGCGGACACCGTGAATACAATACCGGCTGGCACACCGCACTCGATCTGCAAAACCTGCTGACCGTTTCCGAAATTGTCACGCTGGCTGCGCTTGAGCGGCGGGAAAGCCGGGGAGCCCATTTCCGCGACGATTTTCCGAACAAAAGCGATGAGTACAGCAAGTTCAATATCGTGGTGCGAAAAGGCGGCGACGGGCAGCCGCAGCTGAAGCGAGAGCCCATACCGGTGATGCGGGAAGATCTGAAACAGGTCATCGAGGAGATGAAGTAATGGCGACGGCAACGTTTCGAATCTGGCGGGGAGAAAAAGGCCAAGGTGGATTCCAGGACTACCCGACGGAAATCTCCGAAGGCATGGTGGTCCTCGACGCCGTACATCAAATTCAGGCGGAGCATGCCGGCGACCTGGCCGTTCGCTGGAACTGCAAAGCGGGCAAATGCGGTTCCTGCTCCGCGGAAATAAATGGCATGCCGAAATTGATGTGCATGACGCGGCTGAATACCCTTGCGCTCGATCGGCCGGTCACCATTGAACCAATGAAAGCTTTCCCGCACTCGAGGGATCTGGTTACCGATGTTTCCTGGAATTACAAAGTGAAACAACGCATCCCGAAATTCAAGCCGCGGCGTCCCGATGCCTCCGATGGCACCTGGCGGATGGCGCAGGAAGACGTAGACCGGGTCCAGGAATTTCGCAAGTGTATTGAATGCTATCTCTGCCAGGACGTCTGCCACGTGCTGCGCGACCACCACATGCATGAGGAATTCATCGGGCCGCGGTTTCTTGTTTACACCGCCGCCCTCGAGATGCATCCGCTCGATGAGGCGGATCGTATCCCCGAACTGCGCAAAGAATTTGGCATCGGCTTGTGCAATATCACCAAATGCTGCACGAAGGTGTGTCCGGAGGGAATCACGATTACCGACAACGCCATCATTCCGCTCAAGGAGCGCGTAGTCGATCGCTTCTTCGATCCGGTGACCAGATTGTTTCGGATGTTCAGTAGCTAGGAAGCGTAGGAGGGGTTATGCAATTCAAGCTGAAGTCCATCTCGGCGCAGAGTATTCCCGAGGCGCTGGCTAAAGTAGAGCGTTACCGGCTTTTGAATGAACCGACCCTGGCTGAAAGTATCTGTCTCGACATTTTGGCGATCACCCCCAACCATCAACAAGCGCTCATTTCTCTGCTCCTCGCGCGCACGGATCAATTCGAATCCAATGTGAATGCCACCGCAGCACAAGACGTGCTTCCGCAAATTACCGGCGAATACGAGCGCGCCTACTATGCCGGCATCGTTTGGGAGCGCATGGGGCATGCTCATATTCATCACGGCGCTCCAGGAGGAGCGTCCGCCGCCTACCATGCCCTGCGTGCGGCCATGAGCCTCTATGAGGAAGCGGCCCATTTTAGTCCGCCGGGAAACGAAGACGCGATTCTGCGGTGGAATACCTGCGCGCGCGTGATCATGAAGAGTGCCGAAGGCGATCCCCTGGAAGAGGCCCAACCGCGAGACGTCTGGGTCCGGGACGAAGCCGATTCAAGAATTGCAGACGTGTAGGAATGAAGAACACGGGTCCGTCGCAGTAGAAAATGTCACATTCCTGAGGATTCTGAAAGCAATCTTCATTGGTCGCAACTCCGCGGGTCTTAAATCGCTGGTAAGCAAAACGGCAAGTCGATGCGCGAAAACTGCGTATAGGTATCGCACTCCGCGGCGGAGCGTGGATCATCAAGCTCCCGTCGCCCCGATTCGCCCTGGTTCCGGAAAATGAATACTCCATGATGAAACTGGCCTCCGCCGTCGGTATCGACGTTGCCGAAGCCGGACTCATTTCCACCGCTCAAATCGCGGGTCTGCCCGACGAATTTGCCGAAGAAAAAGCCAATTCGCTGTACGTGCGGAGGTTCGACCGCACACTGGAAGGTGGAAAGATCCATAGCGAAGACTTCAACCAGATCTACCGCCAGTTTCCGCACCATAAATACAAACACTACAGCTACGCGAATATGGCGCGCGACATCTCCAACTTTCTCGGAGCTGGTGCCGTGTCGGAATTTATCCGCCGGCTTGTCTTTAACGCAGCGATTGGCAACGCAGACATGCATTTGAAGAACTGGTCTGTCATCTACCCGGATACTCGGACACCGCATCTCGCGCCAGGCTACGACTTCGTTTCTACGATCGCCTATATCAAAGACCGCGAAATGGGCTTGTCGATCGCCAAAATAAAAGATACAAGAAAATTGGATCAGACTCTTCTCGAACGATTTGCCGTCAAAGCAGGCCTGCCAAAACACATGGTTGTTGAAACGGCCTCGGAAACCGCTGAAAAAACCGTGCGCGTGTGGACGGAGATGGCTCGCGACCTCCCGTTGGACAATCACGCGAGAGAACAAATTGATGAACAGTTGCATCAGGTTCCACTTATGAGACCGTTCCTACGCTCGGCAGCGGCCAGAAGCCCCGAGACACCTGCCCTACAAACAGGAAAAAACAATATCCGAAGGCGCGACCGGAAAACGAGAGGTTGAGACCTCACCTGCACCTGCGTTCAAGACACCATCAAGGCACTGCGCCTGAGGATTTCGCAAGGCTCGGAACGATTCGAGCCGCCCGAATGGTCCAAAAGGCAGAAGCCGGACCCTCCCAAATCGCCTGATCAGGGTGCCTCGGGCCGTAAGTACGAAGATTTTCGTTGACACTACGAAGGTGTTCGTAGCATAGTGCGGGTCATGAGCAACGCCTCTACGCAAAAGCCCACCACGTCTGAGCTGCAAATCCTGCAGGTGCTCTGGGAACGGGGCCCATCTACAGTTCGCGAGGTTCACGATGCGCTCCAGGAAGAAAGAACGCTTGGCTACACCACCGTGCTGAAACTCATGCAGATCATGACGGTAAAGGGCCTGGTCCGCCGCAATGAGGAGCAGCGAGCCCACGTTTACGAGGCCGAGCAACCGGCCGAAAAAACCAAACGGCAGATTGCCGCCGACATGCTGCACAGGGTTTTCGATGGCTCTGCGCGGGAGTTGATGTTGCACGCCTTGGCGGGCCAACGCAGTTCAAAAAGCGAAATTGAGGAACTTCGGCATCTCCTTGACGAACACGAAAGGAAACTTCGATGATCGGCTTCCCGCACTTGCTGGCTCCAGATCTCTTGCGCACGCTCGGACTCTCCTTACTGCACTTCCTTTGGCAAGGCGCGGCGCTGGCAGCGCTGTCAGCAGCAGTTCTTGCGGCCGTGCGAAGCGCGTCCACTCGCTATGTAGTTGCCCTGCTCACGCTGGTGGTGATGATTGCGGCGCCGATCGTTACTTTCTTGTCCATTCGACCTACAGAACCTTTTGCCGCGCCCGTAACACCGGTTGTAATACCGGCCGTTAGTCAAGTGGTCCACGCAGCGTCCCAGCCCGCTGCGGCCACTTCTGAGTCGAGTCCACTGCCGGCTGGCGCCCTCAACTGGCTTGTAGGAGTCTGGTTTGCAGGAGTTATCCTTTTCAGTCTTCGCACGGCGGGAGGGTTTTTTCTCATAACCCGCTTGCGGAGGGACGTGCATCCTCTTGAAGCGGAAGTGCTCGGGATCTGCCGTGAGATGCAGCTGCGCTTGGGAATCAGCGGGACGATTCGCTATTGCCAATCGCTCCATCTCGATGCGCCTGCTGTTCTCGGCTGGTTTCGCCCGGCCGTGCTGCTGCCTGTGACCGCACTGACCGGGCTCACCGAAGTCCAGCTTAGGGCGGTAATTGCCCACGAGCTTGCGCACATTCGGCGGCTCGACGCGTTCTTCAATCTTTTGCAAGTTGCTGCCGAGACGGTACTTTTTTATCACCCTGCCGTCTGGTGGCTGAGCAAACGGATTCGCTTTGAACGGGAAAATTGCTGCGACGATGTGGCCCTGGCGGTCTGCGGAGATCCTTCCGAGTACGCGCGCGCTCTGGCGCAAATGGAAGAATGGCGCAGCGCGCCGCATCTGGCGATGGCTGCCAATCGCGGACCGCTGGCTTCGCGTGTCGCGCGCCTCCTGGGTCTGCCTGAGCAGGGCAGCAGCCTCCGCAACGCGGGCATCGTTTTCGGCACGTTGTGCCTGGCCATAGCGCTCGTGGCCGGAAACGCTTTCTTCGGACTGGTGCGCTCCGCTTCGGCGCATTCTCTACCGCCGTGGCAAGACGTCGCGCCGCAAGACCAGACTACGGGGGGCGAGATTGTCATAAGCGCGCCGCGTCCTGATCCACGCCTGTCCGCCGCTCCCAGGCCATCTCCGTCTCCCCAACCCGACAGCAATTCCGGGGATCCCCAGGCGGCCCAACCGCAATCCTTTATTGACAGCATGAAAGCCGAAGGCTTCGACAATCTTTCCGCCGACGAACTGATCTCCCTAAAAGTGCAAGGCGTTACCCCCGGGTACATTCACGAAATCCGGGCCGAGGGACTAAAACCGTCCGTAGACGAACTGGTTGGATTAAAAGTGCAGGGCATTACGCCGGAATATATCCGCAAGGTGCGGGCCATGAACTTGAATGTCGATCTGGACCAGCTCATTGGCATGAAGGTGCAGGGCGTCACGCCGGAATATGTCGACAGTATGCGCAAACTCGGGTTCCAGTCGGATGCAGACCAATTGATTGGCATGAAGGTGCAGGGCATCACGCCGGAATATATCGACAGTATGCGCAAACTCGGGTTCCAGCCGGATGCGGACCAATTGATTGGCATGAAGGTGCAAGGCATCACTCCGGAATACGTCGAGGAAATGCGCAAGATTGGCTTCCAACCGGACGCCGACCAGGTCATCGGCATGAAGGTGCAGGGCATCACGCCGCAGTACGTCCGCGAACTAAACGAATTAAATATTCATCCCGACGCAGACAATGTTATCGGCATGAAAGTACAGGGAGTCGACGCCAGCTTCGTACGTAGCATCCGCGCTACCGGACTCAGTCCAGACGACGACTCGCTGATCGCATTGAAGGTACAGGGCGTGACCGCTGAATACATCAAAGCGCTGCAAGCGGCCGGTTTTAAGCCCGATGTCGATGACGTGGTCTCGGCAAAAGTCATGAACATAACGCCGCAGTTTATCGAACTGGCGCGCAGCCACGGTTTTAAGAATCTCGATTTGGAAAAATTGATCGAACTTAAGCACGCTGACGTTCTGGAGTAACAACAATCTATCCCTGGGATTTGCCGGTGTTTGCGGCGAAGCGCTGGACGTGCGTGCGCACGAATTTCAGAAGTTGACTGGAAACACGCTGCACGAGGTACAACATGGAGGATCCTGCCGATATGAATCGCCGAAATGCTTTGATTGCTTATGTTCTGGTTGGTTGCACGCTGCTGTTCGCGCTCATAGCCCGAGCGGCGGAATCCCGCACAGGAAGCTGGACGCTCACGCATAGCGATGAGGCCGGCAAGGTCTCTTTCGCGATCCTCTACCACAGCAAACACAACAACTCGAATCACCAGGCGGACTGGCCGGCCAGCGATTTCCGGGGAGTCGATTTCGCAAAAGCCGACAAGCAGGACGTGCGCTTTACCATAACCCGTGATGCCGGCCACTTCGAATGCGACGGGTACTTGCGGAGTGGCGAAGGCGCGGGCATTTTTCACTTCACGGCAGAGCCGGGATATGTTGCGCAGATGTCTGCTCTCGGATTCAGCGGCATCGATGACGACAAACAGTTTTCCATGGCCATCATGGACGTTTCCCTGGCCTTTGCCAAGGAAATGAAATCGGAGAATATTCAAGGGCTCGACACGGACAAACTCATCGCGTTCCGAATTTTCAATGTCAACCGGGAATTTGTGGAAGCCCTGCGCAAGGCCGGACTCGCAGCAAGCGACGCGGACAAACTGGTGGCCTTTCGCATTCATGGCGTATCTCCGGAAATGGTCAGCTTCGTACGGCAGGCGGGTTATCAGCCCGACGAAGATACGTTGATTGCCATGCGCATCCACGGCGTCTCCCCCGAATACATGCAACAGTTAAAATCGGAGGGCTACGATCACGTAGACCTGCAAAAACTAATCGCTTTTCGTATTCATGGCGTTTCGCCGGACTTTATCGGGAAGGTACAAACACTTGGATACAAACATCCCGAGCCTGACCAGCTGGTGACCATGCGCATTCACGGCGTCTCGCCCGAGTTTATTTCCAGCATGCAAGCGCGCGGATTAAAGGATCTCACGATCGACCGCCTGGTTGACCTCCGGATTCACGGCATCGACTAGCCCCTGCCTTCTGCGTCGTTCGGACACGCCCACCTGCAGATCTGGCAGCCACCCGCAGTTTAGGGTCTGCGGGTGGCGTGTGGACCAGGCGACCCGTTTGCGCCCGCAAGCGGTGTGAGGCTTCCGCCCGCCAGACTCATCGCCGATTCAAAACAGATTTATGGTGCCAAGGCGACTTGGAGATGTGAGTATGGGTGTGCTTAAAATTGAGATTCAGGCGCTGAAGCGCGCCAATGGATTCAGTCTGCGAGCCGCCCGCAGCCCGCCGTGGATTGGACGAACACAGAAACGACTCCAGGCAGAGGAGCAAGGCTTGAACCCGCGGCGTTTTTCCATCCCTTTTGGCTATCTGATTTTCCTGCTGCTCGCTGCGCCATCGAACATCTGGGGAGAACAGACCACGCGCTCGCCGGAGTTATCGCGGCCGGTGCGCTCCTGGGAATTTCTGTCCGCTGTTGGCCAGCAAGCCGGGCTTTTTGGAGACGAGTCGGGACGTTTGGAAGCCTGGATTTATCCTTTAAAGATCGTGCGCGATTTTCAGCTGCGGTTCCGCGTGGGCGGTCACGTCTTGCCTGGCAGCGCTTTTGCCCGAACCGTGACGGTTCGCCCTGAGTCCAGCACGATTCTCTATGTCGGCGACACCTTTACCGTTCGCGAAACGCTTTTTGTGCCGATACACGAACAGGGCGCGATCATTTTGCTGGATGTGTCAACAACAGAACCTCTGGAAGTAGAGGCGACCTTCGTCCGGGATTTTCAATTGGGGTGGCCGGGCGCGATCGGCGGGAGCTATGTGAATTGGAATCCTGCTCTGCACGCATTCACCTTCAATGAAGATTTAGATCGTTTCTCGGCGCTGCTGGGCTCCCCTGCGGCCACCGACGCGATTCTCGACTACCAGTCTAATTTTGTGCAAACCCGCGAGTGTTCCTTCGGGTTGGGAGTTACCAGCGGCGGTAGGCAAACCAAGGCCATCATTCTGGCGGCATCTACGAACGGGCACGCGGAAGCGGAGAAAACCTATCGACATTTGTCGTCCGTTTATCCGCAACTGCTTCAGGAAGCGTCGCAATATTACGCAGAATATCTAGGAAAGACGGTGCGGGTGGAACTCCCGGATGACTCTTTGCAGCAAGCCTTCGACTGGTCGCGTATTGGCCTTTCTCAGGGCATTGTGACGGGGCAAAAACTGGGGACTGGTCTCATTGCCGGTTATCGCGGCTCGGGAGAAAGCCTGCGTCCCGGATTTGCATGGTTTTTTGGCCGCGATGCGCTCTGGACTTCACTGGCGCTAAATGCCGAGCGGGATTTTGCGACTTCGCGAATGACTTTCGATTTTCTAATCAAATACCAACGAGCGGACGGGAAGATCCCGCATGAAGTCTCGCAGAGCGCTGGTTTTGTTCCCTGGTTTAGGGATTATCCCTACGGATTTGCTTCGGCAGATGCCACTCCGCTTCTGCTGATCGCAATTGGTGATTATGTCTCGCAAAGTGGCGACGCTGGATATGCCCGTGAAAAGTGGGAGCAGATCTGGAAGGCCTACCAGTTTTTGGCTTCCACGTTTGACCGCGGCGGCTTTGCGCAAAATCGCGATGTGGGTCATGGGTGGGTAGAGGGCGGACCGCTGCTTCCTGTCGATGCTGAATTTTATCAGAGCGCCCTGGGTGTCGAGGCCCTGCGCGCGCTTGCGCATCTGGCACAGGCAGTCGGAAAACCGGATGTGGAAAAGGATTTGATGGAACGCTTTGCACGCCAGAAAGCGCTGCTGAACCAGACTTTTTGGTCAGAGAAAAATAGGTCTTTTGTTTTTGGCGTCAATGGCGGCAAGGACCAAGTCGATTTCTTGAGCACACTCTCGACCGTGCCGATGTGGTTCCAGTTGGTTGACGAAGACAAGGCTGAGAGTACGATCAACCAGCTGGCGGGTCCGAATTTTGAGTCCGATTGGGGAATGCGGCTCATTTCTTCGCACGATCCGAACTATGCGGCATCCGGATACCACTTTGGATCGGTTTGGCCTCTATTTACGGGGTGGGCTTCGGTTGGAGAATATCGCTATCACCGCAGCACGGCCGGATATTCGAATTTGCGAGCGAACGCGATGCTGGCCCTCGACGGATCGCTGGGCCATGTGACCGAAGTTCTTTCCGGAGATGTGTACCAGCCTTTGGCATCGAGCTCACCCCAGCAGATTTGGTCGTCGGCGATGGTCATTAGCCCGGTTGTGCGCGGGATGCTGGGCCTCGAGGTTGACGGGCAAAACAAGGAGATCTTACTTTCACCGCATGTTCCTGCCGAGTGGAATAGCTTTGCGATCGGGAATGTGGTGGTGAACGGGCAAGGCCTGGATTTTTCCTATAGTCGCGGCGCGCAAGAGATTTCTTTAACAATTAATGCGGGTCCGCAGAATTCCGGGTATTCCGTGGTGTTTGCCCCGGAAATCAGCTTGCGGGCACATGTGACGGCGGCCGAACTGGACGGGCGGCCTGTGCAATTTCACGCCGCTTCAAATAGCGAGGATCAGCATGTTTCTGTAAGGTGTGCTCTTCAGAGCGGAAAACATACGATACACGTCCGTTTCAGGGACGATTTTGGATTGGGGATCACGGGTTCGATGCCAGGTCTGGGACAAGAGAGCCGCGGATTGCGCATTGTTTCAATGGGGTGGACTCCCGCGCATGACGCGCTGACGGTTCAACTGGCAGGGATTGCCGGAGAAACGTACGACCTCAATGTGCGCAACGCCGAACAGATTCAGTCGATTGCCGGAGCAAGTTTGACGAAAGCCGACCAGGGAACGGAGAAAATTCGCGTCGTATTTCCGGCCGCTGGCAAGTCGGACCGAGCGTACGAGAATGGGACGGTGATCATCCGTTTTAAGGACGCCAGGAAGCGTTCCGGTACGGACGAAAAATAAGGGCTGCTGAATGGCCACAAACCCGATTATTTCTCCGACTTTGTTACTGGCGTCAGAGGAAAGGCGACTGTATTGATCGTCGCGGGATCATCGCGCAACCGGACGTACAGAACTGCTTCGGTCGGGCGGGGAACATTCAGAGTCGAGTCTATGAAGCTCGTGGGCACGGGTGCCGTGTGCGTGAATTGCGCGTCAGACGCCACGGAATCAATTAAGAACAGGTTGGTTCCACTCAAGCGGCATTGCTGGTCCTGTCCCCGGGGACAATGAATTTCCGTGATCTGGGGAACGCGCACGAGCGTTGCGAGCGGCTGCCAGTCACCTTTTGTGCCGTCGGCTTCCAGGGGGCGGAAACGTAGGGGACCGAACGCCGACGGGCCAAAGGCTCTTTGTGGATCGAGTATCGCCGACACAATTTGCGAATCGCGAACAACCAGCGATCCATCAGCGATGCTCAGCACAATGCTGAATGCATTGTCGACCGTGGCGACTTCGACGCGCTCGTCTCGCGATAGTTTTTCAGGAATTTCCGTTTTGAGCAAAAACGAAATCTGCCCGTCAAGGGGAAGTTCATCCAGACTTCCAAGCGTGATGCCAGAAGGAGTTGGGCCGGCCTCGATGTTTTTGGCAATTAAGGCCATTTTTGGCCGGGGCGCATCAATGGTCGTGGGCAGATCCAGGACTCGTCCGTCTTTTAGTGCAACATGCGCCACCAGGCGCTGGCCCGAGGCAAGCACCGAGCGATCCATGTGGGCGGCCGATAGCTGCAGTTCATCCTTGGTATTGGCCCGGGTCAATTTTTCGAGTGCAAAGTGGACGCCGTTCAATTCAAAGCGCTCGACTTCATCAAGGCGTGTTCCTTTTAAGACTCCGTTTTCGTCACCGGCATGTATGGCGAAGCTCTCGAGATACGCCAGTTCGGCGTAGGTGCGCAGGTGCACGTCTTCGGGTTCGGGCAAGCCGTACTGCCGGACTTTCATGGTCATCGGTCCGGCCAGTTGGTCCTTAAGCGCTACTTTCACTTCCAGTTCGTCTGCTCGCGTACGACGCCAGGAAGTTTGAACTTCGCGCCCCTGCTGGTCCTGAATCTTGAGGTCCTCTACACATGTAGCGCCGCTCGATTGCACGTGGAACGTATCTTCGCGGCCCACAATCAAGGCGGTTTGCTCCGCAGGCGGAATCTTCCATTGAGTGGCTCGCGCGATCCTGATGCGGAAATTTGGTCCTTCATAAGGTTCAAAGCCCCAAAAACCACGCAGCGTACCAATGACTTCCGGATCCATCTTCGCGGCATCGACCGCGCGCGCCTCCACCCTAAATCCGCCGCTGGAAGGGACCGCTCGTGCCGGGAAATCGAGTACCGCCCCATTACTGGACTGAACATGGAGAGAGAAATCGTGGGCGATATCAGAAGAGAAGACCAGCGGCGCTCCTTCGACCGGCAGCACGAGAGAAGCTTTTTGCAGGCAATACACCTGGTCCGGATTCACGGCGCGCAGCGGAGGCAGCTGTGCGGACTCAATGGCTGGGAGGCCGACGACAATTACGGATTTGGGTTTGCGAAATGACGGAGGATTGTTCAGCTTCAAATTCATCTGATCCTGTTTAGGGAGCGCCAAAGCCGGAATATAAACGAACGAAGCGGTATGCATGTTTCCGAGTACCCGGGCTAGATCGACAACCGCCCCCACATACGCGCTATAAAATCCGCCGCCGGCCATTGGTGTAGCGCTCACCGCTCCAATCAAATCGGTGTTTGGACCTGAAGCCAGGGTCTGCACCATGGACTGACTTTGGCCGTCATCAA
>Ga0193716_1000058_pt1 | contig 63429 bp, 51 predicted proteins | sample U2c1metaG_FD_145901 | JGI IMG/M metagenome (GOLD analysis project Ga0193716, IMG submission 145901) | Soil microbial communities from a riparian zone of the East river system, Colorado, United States - U2c1 | ecosystem: Environmental > Terrestrial > Soil > Riparian zone | place: USA: East River...
GGAAAGATCGCGGCGGAATGAGCGCGGTGGGGATGCAGATTCGGCTTGCGCGTGCGGCAGATCTGGATGCCGTCGTTCGGCTGGAACGAGCTACGGCTGAGGCTCCGCATTGGGCTGAGGCGGAGTATGCGGCGATGCTTGCCGCGGGTATAGATACGATTCGGCGGTGTCTCTTTGTTGCGGAGACGGATGGGGAAGTGATTGGGTTTGCCGTGGGTAAGGTTATCGGCGTGGGGCCGGGGAGTTCGGCAGAGCTGGAGAGTGTGGCGGTAGACCTAGAGGAGAGGCGCGGGGGCGTGGGACGGACGCTCTGTCTCGCTGTGATTGACTGGTGCCGGGGGCAGGGTGCGGAGCTGATGGATCTGGAGGTTCGGGCGGCCAGTGCAGGGGCGATTGCGCTCTATGACGGACTGGGATTCATTGCGGTGGGGCGGCGACGGGGGTACTACGTCGCGCCAGAGGACGATGCTGTGCTGATGCGGCTGAAGTTAGCAAACGGTGGATAAACCACTTTGCTTTGCCGACGGAGCTGTGGTAGCGTTTCGCAATTCGGTGAGCTGTCGTCTGATGCTGGAGGTATTTATTCATGCAGACCGCCAAGTTTACGGAGCTTCCTCAGCCCTCCTTGCTTCCTTCCATTCATCAGCTTGCACAGGAACACAGCCTGTATGAACGCAGGCTGGATACGCTTCGCGCGAAGACATATCTGACTGAGCAGGAACAGATGGAAGAGGTTCGGCTGAAGAAGTTGAAGCTTAGCTTGAAGGATGAGATGGAGCGGCTGCGTCGGCTTGGAGTGGATTTTCCTCAAAGCTGAGGTAGCGCTGCGCGCGAATCAGCGCTCTGGCATGGAGCGCTGAGTGAAGGTGTGCGTGGCTTTATAATCGAGTCACTTATGGTTCGAGATGGATTTTTCTACGCCTTAGGGCTCGGGGTAGTGGCGGTGGTGTTGCATCTTCTGAAGATGCCCTCTGCCCTGGTAGCATTGCCGATTGTGCTGGCGGCGTTTTTTCTATGGTTTTTTCGCGATCCGGCGAGAACGATTCCCCAAGGCGTGGGGGAGATTGTGTCTCCTGGCGATGGCCTGGTGACCGAGGCGGAATGGATTGAGACGACAGGCGGAAGCCGGTTGCGGCTCAGCATCTTTCTGAATGTGTTCGACGTGCATGTGAACCGTTCGCCGGTGAGCGGCATAGTAAAGGTGGCGGAGTTTCGCGAAGGCGAGTTCATGAATGCGATGAAGGCTGAATCTGTACTGAACAATGAGCAGACGCTGATCGTGATCGATGCGGGTGGGTACGACGTGAGCTTCAAGCAGATTGCCGGCCTGCTGGCGCGGCGGATTGTGTGCAATGTCAAGGTGGGCGACCGGGTGGAGCGCGGACAGCGTATTGGCCTGATCAAGTTCGGCTCGCGAGTGGATGTGCTGATGCCGGCGGAGGCAGATCTGAAGGTGAAGACAGGTTCGCGCGTGCGTGGCGGATCGACGGTGCTGGCGGTGATGCCGCAGCCTGAGCCAAGTTCGACGACAGTGGGGGCCTGATGGCAGCCGACGCGTCCGAGATGGTGCAAATGGGTGCCGACGGCAAGGTGAAGCGTCAGCCGAGCCGCGGGATGTATATTCTGCCGTCACTGTTTACGGCGGGCAACATTGCCGCGGGATACTATGCGATTACGCAGAGCGTGCAGGGATCGGTCGCCGAGCCTGGCTATTTTGACCGTGCGGCGCTGGCGATTGGTTTTGCCGTGCTGTTTGACGGCCTTGACGGACGCATTGCGCGGATGACCAATACTACGAGCGACTTTGGCAAGGAGCTGGACTCGCTGGCGGATGTGATCACGTTTGGCGTTGCGCCTAGTCTGCTGGCGTATATCTGGGGGTTCCGGATGTTGCCACTGCTGGCTCATCCGCACCTGCGTGGCCAGATTGTGCATGTTGGGGTATTCGTCTGCTTCATCTTTCTGATCTGCGGGGCGAGCCGGTTGGCGAGGTTCAACATCAGCATCAATCCGCAGCCTCGTAATCCAGGACGTCCGGGGAGGAAGTACTTTGTAGGGATGCCTATCCCGGCTGGCGCGGGGGTGATCGCGTCGGTGATTCACTTTGAGAATGGATCTCCGATCTCCGATCCCCGGTTCTCTGTCGTGTGGCTCTGCCTGATTCTCTTTACGGGTTTTCTGATGGTGAGCAGCTGGCGGTTCTGGAGCGGCAAGGAACTCAGCCTGGGCAGTCGCCATCCGTTTCAACTGGTCGCTGTCGTGGCTGCGGTGGGCGCGCTAATTGGGCTCTACTCGGAGTACATGCTGATCATCATTGCGTTGGGGTATCTGGTGTCCGGCGTCGTGGCAAGGCTGGCGTACTCATGGAGCAGGGAGCGGCGGCACCATACGGGCACGGGCCAGAGGTAGATCCGTCTGCAGTGTGGGACTGGGCTGGAGGCGAAGTGAATAGGTGGACATGGCGAACAGAATGTATAGGATAGGAATAGTTGGGGCATCATCGCTGGCAGGGAAAGAGTTGAGCGACGAACTGGGCGAGTCTCTGCTTGCAGCTTCGGATTTCGTGCTGCTCGATGACGAAGATGTCGCTGGGCAGGTGACCACGGCGGGCGATGAGCCGGCGTTTATCCAACGGCTCGAGGCATCTTCGTTTGACAAAATGGACTTTGTCTTCTTTGCGGGTGGTGCCGAGGTGACGAAGAAGCACTGGCAGCAGGCGCGGCGAGCCGGGGCCAGCATCGTCGACCTGACGTATGCCCTGGAGCGGGAGAAGGATGTTCTGGTACGCGCGCCCTGGGCGGTGGATGCGCTTGCGATGAAGGCTGTGGCGGGAGGTCCAGAACCCGATCTGAAGACCCGGGCTGTGGTGGCGGCGCATCCTGTTGTGGTAATGCTCGCGCTGACGATAGCCAGGCTGCAAGCGAAGCTTCCACTGGCCAGCGTTGCAGCGACAGTGATGGAGCCGGCGTCGGAACACGGCAGAGCGGCGATGGATGAACTGCACCAGCAGACGGTGAATCTTCTGTCATTCCAAAGTCTGCCGCGTGAGCAGTACGATGCGCAGGTCTCGTTCAATCTGCTGCCAGCGCTCGGCGAGGCGGCAAAGGTAAACTTGGCGGCGACAGAGCGGCGAATACGAGATCAGTATGCCGGACTCTCGGGGGGACTTTTGCCCGCGCTGGCCTTACAGATCGTGCAGGCGCCGGCGTTCCATGGCTACGTCATGTCCGTGCTGGTGGAACTCGCACAGCCGGCGACGGTTTTGCAGGTGGAAGCGGCGCTCGCTGGGGAACATGTCGATGTGGTGAGCGAGGAGTCGGAGCCGCCGAGCAATCTGAGTGCGGCAGGACAAGAGGACATCATGGTTCGGGTGACCAGAGATGCGAGCGGAGGCGAGCAGGGGACGCGCTTCTGGCTATGGCTGGCTGCGGATAACCTAAAACTTGCGGCCTTGAACGCGATTGCCTGCGCCAGTGAGCTGCGTCGCCTGCGACCACTGGGCAAGGTGCAATAGCGTCTGATTGTCGTCTGGTGATTCCTGGCGATGCACGGGGGCTTTCTTTCCAGAATGGATTAGTAGATTGTTCATCTGCAGATAAACGCCGTTGGTCCAGCCGAAGCCGACGACGTTGCTCTTGTAGCCCGCGGCAACCTCGATATTGGCCGAGCCGCTGACGACGTTGTACTTTTCGCGGATGGTGCCATCGAGCAGGAAGTTCTGGCGGATGGTTGCGGAGAGCTTGGTGGCGATGCGGGATGCGTCGCTGGTGAAGCCGTATTGCGCCAGACCCTTGGTCGCAATCCAGTTGGTGGGCGCCCATCCGAAGGGAAGATCCCACTGGGTGCCGGAGTTGGTGTCGCTCATGGCGAGGCCGCCATCATGCTCGAAGAGCGTGAGATGCCGCTCCATTGCCGCCGCCTGCTGGGGGGTGGCGAGTCCAGCCCACAACGGATAGAAGGCTGTGATGTAGTTGTAGGTCGAGCGCTGGCCTGCGATGAAGTCGTAGTCGTAGAACATGCCTGCGTCGGAGTTCCAAAGGTATTTGTTGATCGCGTCACGTCGTGCGATGGCGCGGCGCTTCCACTGGGTGGCCTCCGTCGTGCGGCCAAGCAGTGTGGCGAAGTGCTGCATGTCACGCTCGTATTTATAGAGAAGGCTGTTGAGGCATACGGGCGCGTAGTGATCCGTCGAGCCGCTGAAGGGGCCGAAGCGAAAGCTGGGGTCGAAGCCGGACTCGCGCATCGCCCTGTCTCCGCGATAGAAGGCGCTGCTGAGACGGTGGCCGTCGACGTGGGCCTGGGCGCAGACCCTGGAGGTGGCGATGTTACAGCTGATCTTCGTCAGCTCGGCGATCTGGGCTGATGTCGGGTTGTCCGGCGCCTCGACGAGGTAGTCGGTGTGGGATTCAGGGTGCGCGAGCAGCCAGCGAATGACGTCGGGATAGTAGCTGCTATCGTCTGCCATTTCTGGCACGGGGCCTTCGCCGATGTCCTCGTAACGCGCAAGGCCGGTATCGCCGGCGAGGTGCGGCGGCGCGGTCCACAGAGCGTAGTCGCGCTGCGCGTAGCCGTATGCCTTAGAGAGCCAGGTCTTTGGTAGGGGCTTGCCGGTTGGGTGCTCGTAGACCTCACGAATCATGGAGGTTAGAAATGGCGGCTGCGAGCGCGTGAAGTAGTAGGTGCGATTTGCGTTGAGGATCGCGCCGTAGTTCTCGATCTCAAAGAAGAAGTTCTCGACCATGCCCTTGGCAAGATCAGTACGCTTATCCGCGACCAGGCCAAGGATGATGAAGTAGCTATCCCAGCCGTACATCTCGTTGAAGCGGCCGCCGGGAACGACATAGCGATTGGGAAGATAGAGTAGGCCTTCGACCGGAATCTCTGCGACACGCACATCGCCCATGTGTGCGATTCTGCGGGGTAAGGGGCGTACGGATACGTTGCACTGCTGCTGGGCTGCCGCAACTGAGGCGGGCATCTCCATTCCGGCAGGCAGGTAGAGCACCGGTGCTGTAGCCACCTTGGCATCGACTAGCGACTTGCAGTCGGTCATGGAACGGGAGAGCGTGTTCCAGCTACTTTGTATGTAGGTCAGGATCTTCGCTTTGGCGGCGGCGTCCTGCGCGCGAGACTGAGCGCTCACAGGGCTTGCGATCAAGATGCTGACACAGAGCAAAGATGTGTATGCGCGAACGATATATTTCATAGGCACCATCGAGCTTCGGTTTGCGACCGGATATTCACAGGAATAGCGTGACACAGTGCAGGTGGGTGCAGCAACGACAGGAGATATAGTTATTGTATTTGGCACATCCTGACATAACCTATGCGCTGGTTATAATCGCGGTGCCAAGGCAGCCAGTTGATTGCCAACATACACTGCATAGGGAGAACTTTTTAGTGCCTGGTAGAGACACGATGACAGAAGCGGGAATGCGAATTGGTATCGATCTTGGTGGAACAAAGATCGAAGCGCTTGCAATAGATAACAAAGGTGTCGAATTGGCGCGGCACCGTATCGACGCTCCGCGAGACGACTACGCCGCATCGATCGACGCAATGGCTGGGCTGGTCCATCGGCTTGAAGAGGAGACTGGTCGAATCGGTACGGTGGGCGCGGGGATCCCAGGAAGCATATCGGGCAAGACTGGGCTGGTGAAGAACTCCAACTCCACCTGGCTGAATGGAACACCGCTCCACCGTGATTTGGCGGCAGCGCTGGGTCGTGAGGTGCGAGTGGCAAACGATGCCAATTGCCTCGCCGTCTCTGAGGCTACGGACGGCGCGGCTGCGGGTAAGCGCGTGGTGTTTGGCGTGATTCTGGGCACGGGTTGCGGCGGCGGAATCGCCTTCAATGGACAGGTGCACGCGGGTCCGAACGGAGTTGCGGGAGAGTGGGGACACAATCCATTGCCTTGGCAGCGACCTGAGGAATATCCAGGGCCTCTCTGCTACTGCGGTAAACGGGGGTGCATGGAGATGTGGGTCTCCGGCACAGGCGTCGCGCTGGACTATAAGCAATCGACGGGAAAACAAAAGACGACGCGGGAGATCATGGCGGACTTTGAAGCTGGCGACGATGCGGCCATCGCTGTCGTGGAGCGATTCGAAGATCGCCTGGCACGGGGACTCGCTCAAGTGATCAACATTGTTGATCCGGATGTGCTGGTGTTGGGCGGCGGACTTTCGAAGGCGCAGCATCTCTATCAGAGCATTCCGAAAAAGCTGGCGGCTTACGTCTTTGGCGGCGAAGCGGAGACACCGATTGTGCAGGCCATGTATGGGGATTCGAGCGGCGTTCGCGGTGCAGCGTGGCTCTGGCCCCAATGAATGATGTGCAAGGGGGAGCACCCGGTCATCCATCAAATGTCGGCGGGTTGTTTTGGTAGACCGCAAACTCACGTTCCATAGCGAGCCCCACACGCGCCATTATTCCTTCCTCGAACAAACGGCCGACCAACGTGATGCCGTAGGGCACGGTTCGTGGAGGGGAGAATTTCGGCAATGGATGTTCCGGGTCCGGAGCCCAATCACTTCGTGCTTCTGCGACTTGAACGAAACCTGCACGCAAGGTCAATGAAGGATGGCCAGTAAAGTTAGAGATAGTGAGCATCTCGTCGCGCAAGGCCGGTACCAACAGCAGGTCGACCTGACCCATGACACGAGCCATTTGGTACGCCACCTTGCGGCGAAGTCGATCGGCCTGCACCATATCGACCGCGGAGAGGAAGCGAGCTTGACGAAAAGTGTTGGGCCACGCATCAGGAACCTGCATCTTCAATTGATCCACGCGATGATCCAGAGTCTGCTCCTCAAATGCAGCAGCAGCTTCGGCAAACAGGATGATGTTTAGCGAGCCATAAGGCCAGTCCGGTAGCGATACCGGCACAGCTTCCATACCGAGTTTCTTCACTACCGCGAGTGCATTGAGGTCGACCTCGGTCGCAGGGGCTTCCTTCATCCAGTTCGGGAAGTACCCGACCCGCATTCCCCTTACGGAAGCCTTTGCGTCAAACTCCAAATGGCTTCGCACGCTCGCAAGGTCGGATGGGTGAGGGCCAGAGATTGCCTGAAGAACCAACATGGCATCCTCGACCGATCGTGTCATCGGACCCAACTTGTCGAGTGACCAGCAGAGCGTCATTGCACCGCTGCGTGGCACGCGCCCGAACGTAGGACGCAGTCCTGTGACACCGCATCGCATTGAGGGACTTACGATTGAGCCCTCGGTCTCGGAGCCGATGGAGAAAGCGACCAGTCCCGCGGCCGTCGCGGCACCGGGTCCAGCTGAGGAGCCACTGGAGCCCTCTTCGAGCAACCAGGGATTCATTGTTTGACCGCCAAACCAAATGTCATTCAAAGCCAGTGCACCAAGAGAGAGCTTGGCGATCATGACAGCTCCGGCAGCGTGCAGTCGCTCGACGACAGCTGCATCGCTGGCTGGAATGCGATCTTTATAAAACTCCGCCCCGTAAGTTGTCCGTATACCCGCCGTATCGAGGAGATCCTTACCTCCCCAAGGGATGCCGTGTAGGGGACCGCGATACTTACCGGCCGCAATCTCCCGGTCCGCTTGGCGCGCCTGCTTAATGGCGATCTCGGATGTGAGGGTGATGACACACCGCAATTTATCGTCGTACTTTGCGATACGGTCGAAGTAGATCTTCGTCAAGCGCTCGGAGGTGATCTGCTTCTTTTCTATCCAAAGGGAGAGCTTTGTGACTGAAGCGAAGGCGATCTCGGCATCAGTAGAGGGTAACGGGCCTGGGTCGATCGTCGACCTTACAAACAAGTCCCTCTTGGGCCCATGCAACTTGCCCGAGACGACGGGATCCCAATTGGAGTATGGAACCGCAGTCTCGTCAAGCGCCACCTTGCGAGGTCCTGTCCTCCGCTCGTAGAGAGCGGACATCGACCGTCTCCAATTGCCGGCAACAATCGCTCGATCATGCTTGGTTAGGGGTGCCTGCACCAGTTTCTCGGCTTCAACGAATGTTGCTAGCGAAACCTCCGGCCCGACTTCGGTAGAGGTCCCGAAAGCGGGTGGCGCTCCCGGAGTCGGAGTTTGCGGGGTCCCAGGCATGGATGTCGGAGGACCTGCCTGGGCGTTAGCTCTATCCTCACTGCCACTGATGAGAGCCGTAGCTCCAGCCAACGAGAGCGATGCTTCTGCGAGAAACTGTCTGCGAGTCTTGTGATCCGTCATAGTCTGACCTAAGTTGCCTCCTTCTCCTGGAACGTTCTTCTCGGCCTGTTTCGCATCTTACGCTTCAGTAGTTCGGGGTCTTTGTTGCGGACGGTTACAGCGAATAAAAGGGGGCCCAGGTGCAAGGCTCGCACCTGTTATCAAATGTTATGGTCTCTTCCGCTGTTGCTGAAAACGAATCAAATGATGGAGAAATTGGAAATTACTGCAGATTTTGTCATAGCGGACCTTGTCGTACAGGAGATCGGCAAATGGTTTTCTTCGACGCTCGCGGCATTCAACGATGACGGATCGCTCAAGTTCCGCCCCGGTCTGAGCGGTGCACTTATATCTTGCACCTCCGGCCGTCGCTCCAATAATTCGCTGAAAACTCTGTCTGTCGGTAGCGCAATGAGTGCAGACGGATGTAAATTATGTACGAAAGCTAGTTTCGAGACGTGTTGCCTCTCTCGCTTAGTTCCAGATCCGAAAGGCCGCTCCTATGGCAAATGCTCCAAAAACCGAGTTCTCCCGCCGCGGATTTCTGAAGGGCGCCAGCATTACAGCTGCGACCACTGTGATTGAATCTGCAAAGGCTTTTGCAAGCGATGCGAAGGATCTCCTGCACAGCGTTCAAACTGTTGGCCCCGGCGCACTGCCAATCAAACTGCATATCAATGGTCATGAACATGCAGTGACAGTGGAACCTCGCTACACGCTCGCCCAGACTCTGCGCGATAATCTTGGCTTGACCGGGACCAAAGTTGTATGCGACCGCGGGTCGTGTTCGGCGTGTACGGTGTGGATTGATAAAGTGCCGGCCCTCGCTTGCATGACGCTGGCTATCGATGCTATTGGACGCGAGATTACAACGATCGAGGGTTTGTCGCATGGAGATACCATGCACGCGGTACAGGCGGCGTTTGTGAAGCACGATGCCATGCAATGCGGCTTCTGTACGCCGGGCATGGTGATGAGTTGCGCAGCCCTGCTTGATCGCAATCCGAATCCGAATCTTGAAGATGTGAAGCACGCTGTCAGCGGAAACCTATGCCGTTGCGGAACTTATCCGCAGGTATTTGCAGCAACCCTGGACGTGGCACAGCAACGTGGCAAGTCTGCCGCTCTGGTGATTCTACCCACGGGAATGGAGGCATAGTATGGCACCAGATACTCTCTTCCTTGAAGAACAGCAGCAGGGCGCAGTGCAAGAGAGGCAAACAGAGAAAGGCGTCCAAGGCGAGGCCAAGCCGACACGCGACGCCGAGAAGAAGGATGCACAAACGCCTTCACCTGCGGCCAAATCCGAGGTCCCGACGCGAACAGAAAACTTCGTGTTTGGGATTCCGCAGAACGGCTTGCAACAGAAGCAACGAGAAGTGCCACTTGATGAGCCACCACCGCTCCCGGCGAACTCCGAGCTAACCTACATTGGCAAGCCAACACTGCGCTACGACGGCCCCGCGAAGGCAATGGGCAAGGGAAAGTACACGGCGGATGTGCATCTCCCGGGGATGCTCTACGCGCGGATGGTGGACTCTACGATTCCACACGGTCGTATCGTGTCAATTGACACCAGTGAGGCCGAGAAGCTTTCCGGTGTCCGCGCGGTGCATGTCATTGAGCACATATACGGCGTATCGGAGCTCCGCGATCCAAAACTGGAAACTCCTTCTCGCTATCCGATCATCCGCTACGCCGGCCAGCCTATCGCTGGCATCGCCGCTATCTCGCAACAGGTCGCAGACGACGCAGCAAAGCTTGTGAAGGTGCAGTACGACACTAAGGCGTTTGTCGTCGAACGGACAGATGCGCGTGCCGATGATGCTCCTGTCGTCTTTCCTGGTCCCGCAGACGCTGCTGGAAGTGCGGGCGGTGGTGGTGGTCCGAAGAATGTTCCGCAGAAAGGCAACGTGCACGGACCTCAGCAGCGCAAGATAGGTGATATCGACAAGGGCTTTGCCGAAGCCGAAGTAATCGTTGAAGGCGAGTATTTTACTCAGGTGCAAACACACTCAGCGCTCGAGACGCATGGCTTTGTCGTCGACTGGAAGCCGGACGAGGTCACTGTATACGCTTCCACTCAGGGCACTTCGAGCGTACGCAACGAGTTTGCCGACGTCTTCAAGCTGCCGAAGAGCAAAATTCGCGTTATCACCGAGTACATGGGCGGTGGCTTTGGCGCGAAGTTCGGTGCTGGCAACGAAGGGGTGGTTGCGGCCACGTTGTCGCGCAAAGCGAACGCGCCCGTGAAGCTGATGCTCGACCGCCGACAGGAGCACATCGTCAGCAATCGGCCTGACTCGCACCAACTTCTTAAGATCGGCGCAAAGAAGGACGGCACCCTCACTGCTATCCAGCTCACCAGCTACGGTACAGCGGGCGTAGGAACCGGCGCAGGTACTGCTGGTCCTGCGACCAACATGTACAAATGCCCGAACCTGCTGACCGAGGAGTACGACGTCTTCGTCAACGCAGGCCCCGGCGCGGCCTTCCGTGCTCCGGGACATCCTCAGGGATGCTTCGCCTTCGAGCAGGCCATCGATGAACTTGCTGTCAAATTGAATATGGATCCGCTCGCATTCCGCGAAAAGATCGACGAAAACCCAGCGCGCAAGGTCGAGCGGCAGCTCATTCTTGAGCGCACGAACTGGAGCAGCCGCAAAGCTGCCGGTGCGGACACTGGTCCGATCAAGCGTGGCATGGGCATCGCCCAGTCGGTCTGGTACCGCTTCGTCAACATGGATTCTTCGTGCGAGGTACGTGTTTCGCGCGATGGTTCTGTTGAACTGATGTCTGCTGTTCAGGACCTCGGCACCGGCACCAAAACTATCCTCGCGCAGATCGTTGGCGAAGAGTTCGGCATGCCACCTGCAGATGTTGTCATCCGCATTGGAGACACGCGCTTCCCTATCGGTCCCGACTCCGGCGGCAGCGTCACTGCCGGCTCCATCACGCCTGCCGTGCGCAACGCAGCCTACCAAGCCAAACAAAAACTCTTTGCCGCAGTCGCCACCGCCTTCGGCACAACCGCCGACAATCTCGCCCTGCAAGACGGTCGCGTGGTCTTCAAGAACGACCCATCCAAGTCATACACGCTTAAGCAGGTTGCGGCAAAGCTGCCAACAGGCGACATCTCCGCCCGTGCAACCCGTGTCGCCGAATACTCTAAGGAACGCATTACCTACGGCGGCGTCGATTATGTTGAACTCGCGGTCGACACCGAGACCGGTCGTGTTCATATCGAGAAGGTTTTCGGGGCTCACGACTGCGGCCGTCCGATCAACCCTACCGGCGTCATCAGCCAGATCAACGGTGGCATCCTGCAAGGAATCTCCTACGCGCTGTTCGAGCAACGAATAATGGATCGCAAGGCCGGCTACATGTTGAATGCCAACCTGGAAAACTATAAAATCCTCGGCGCGCGCGAAGTGCCGGAGATTCACATCGAACTGATCGAGAACTATATCGCTCAGAGCTCGACGGACGCCGCTGGCATCGGTGAGTCTGCCGGCATCATCACGCTGGCTGCGGCTATCGGCAATGCCTTCTACAATGCCACAGGGGTGCGCATGCGCAAGATTCCAATGACCCCGGCAAACGTACTTGCGGCACTCGGCAAGGTCCAGGAGGTGCAGGCATGAACAAGTTCGCATTCGTCGAGTGCAAAACAATGGACGAGGCTCTTGGGCAGCTTAACGATGGCACCATGGTCAAGGCAGGCGGTATTGATCTCCTGGACCTGATGAAAGAGGGCATCGTTTCCCCATCGAAGCTCGTCAACATTCGCAACATTGATAGCCTACGCGGCATAAAAGTATCGACGGACGGCCTGCATCTAGGGCCGCTTTCGACACTGAGCGAGATTGCGTCCCATCCTGAGATCCAACGAAATTATTCCGCTCTCGCTGATGCGGCTGGGCACGCAGCCACGCCGCAGGTACGCAACATGGCCACGCTCGGAGGTAACCTCATGCAGCGGCCACGCTGCTGGTACTTCCGCTCAAGCGATTTCGACTGCAAAAAAAAAGGTGGTGAGAGTGATGCGTGTCATGCGCACGGCGGGGAGAACCAGTACCACGCCATCATGAACAACGGCATCTGTGCCATGGTTCATCCGTCATCGACCGCAGTGCCCCTGCTTGGAATGGATGCACAGGTGGAGCTAACCTCGAAGCGCGGCAAGCGCATCGTCCAGATGAGCGAGTTTTACGTGCCCCCCGAGAAGAGCGTGATTAACGAGACCGTCGTCCAGCCAGGCGAGCTCATCACGAGCATCTTTGTTCCGGCACCCGAGACGGGCACCCGTTCCGCCTACCAGAAATATGGGGAAAAGGAGAGCTTCGACTGGCCAATCGCAGATGCTGGCGTCGTGCTGGTAATGGATGGCACACACTGCCGCAAGGCTTCTATAGTGCTTGGCGTGGCCGCTCCCACTCCAATTCGTGCTAAGGCGGCTGAGGCTGCACTCATCGGCAAAATCGTCGATGAGGCCACGGCTCGCGCCGCCGCAAAGGTTGCGATGCAGAGCGCCACACCGCTCTCGCAGAATGGCTACAAGGCAGAGCTCTTTCGGACAGCAATCTATCGCACCGTGTTGCTCGCGGCTGGGCAGATGCAGCGCGACCCAAGCTCTATCGGCTAAGGAGGACCACCATGATGACCCCCACCTCACTCGTGCAGATCCGTTGCGGTTCGCTTCGCAGCAAGTCCTCTTATGGAGCCTTCGGCGATTTCCATGAGGACCTTGTCGACCTGATGGGAGCAACTACCACCTACTGGTGCCTCAGAACCATGGGGAAGGCAGGGCCAGATGATCACTATGTTCATCGATCAGTTTGCCAGGAAGGCCGCGCGTGCTGGAAAAGTTGCGAGAGCGATGCCTAGGTGTGACGTCCGCCACGACAGGAGCTTGGTAACGGTTCGCTAGATAAAGAATGTAACGGCAATAGGTGGCGCGTGCGCGGAGCTAGATGGTGATTTGCGACCTCAGCAATTGCGAGGTGGGCTTACGCAAGATGCCCACCTCGCTGCTCTCATGGAGATGAGGTCAGCTTTGGGCGTACAGGGCTCCCGAACAGCGTTCCATCTGTGCCCATAGCGTGGCCTGACGTTTTGCGGATTGTCGCCTGCTGATGCTCTAGGCGCGCACTGCCTCCCAGGTAATCTCGCCGTATTCACCCATATTCAGTGTGCCGGACATATTGTTGCCCTGCACTTTCCCTTTGAAGTGGCACGTAATGGGATATCCGGTTATGGGAAGCACGCTGGTCAGCATGATCTGTTCCGCATGGACTGTACCCTTGAAGGTCGCATTATAGAGCTCGCCCTGGTGCTCGCCTACGACATCGTTCCCATGTTGCTTCAGCACGAAGTGCTGGTCGCCGGTACCGCGCAGATAGTGAATTGTGACAGCCCAGTTACCCGCTATCGAGGCGGGGGCGCCGGTCGGCACCACAGGGTTTTCATAATGACCGGGATGAGTCAAGGCCTCGTAGATGGCATCGGCTACGATCTTCACCTCGGCGGGCGTCATAATGTATCCGTAGATCGTGACCGAACTCATCATTTGGTCGGGGCGAGATCCTGTACCGCCGAGCACGATGCGTGTCGCGGCCTCATCGAGCAATTTCACCATCTCCGTTCCGGTAATCTTCAGAACGTTGGCATCCCACGTGATCCTCACTCCTGGACTTCTATCGATGGACTCAATGGATGGCGTAGGAAGAACCGTTGCCTTCACAGAGGGAAGGTCCTTCATGCGGTCTGCGATGGATTGCATCCACCCCAGCCACATCTTCTGCTCGGTATCGTGATCGCGCGTGTGCCAGGCACGTACGGCTGCCAGCAGCCCCATTGTCTCTTCTTTACTGCACTTCATCGCGCGGCCGTAGCAGTGATGAGGTGCGCCTTGATAGTACGCGGCCTGACAGAGGTTCTTATGGCCGATCAACATGCCCGCCGACTGTGGTCCGCGCATGCACTTGCCCCCCGAGTACGCTACCAGGTCCGCTCCCGCTTCAATATGGACGTTCGGTGTATTCGGCTCCGTCGCTGCCGCATCTACAAAAACGGGAACACCCTTCTCTTTGCAGATGGCAGCGAGATTCTTCGTGCTCATTGGTGTATTGTCATAACGAGGATTGGCCAGGACGTACAGCATGGCGGTGCGCTCGTTGATCTTGGCGCGGAGCTCTTCCGGCGTTGTAAACTCCACCATCTCCACGCCGCACATGCGTACACCAATGTCATAGGGATTGCGTGAGCTCCTGGGAATCACCACCTGGTCTTTTTTCTTAATGTAAGGCAGTGCCTGACACTGCTCTATATTCGTGCCGGCAATGCATGCAACGGTTGCAAGGCAGGTCGCCGACGCCGTGCCTGTCGTAGCAATGCCCCACGCCGCTCCGCATAATTTGCCAAGCTCAGCACCTACAGCCAACATCATCTCGTCCATGCGGACGTGATACAGGGACGCGTTGTACATCGCCTGCTTCACCTCGGGTAGCGACGTCGATCCGCTGATTGCCGTGATCGTTCCACGGCAATTGATGAGTGGGCGAACTCCGATGCGGGTGAAGAGGTTGTCGTGAAAGTCGCCGTCCGTATTCGGCACTTGCTGCCCCGTAAGTATCTGTCCCGCCTTTGCCATACCAGCCTTCGCCGGAGCACTTTTCGTAGTAGCGGGAGCCAGCGCATTTACTGCGCTCGGCGCGATTGCGCTCGCAACTCCAGCAGCGGAGATCATTCCAGACTGCTTCAACACTTGGCGTCGGGACCAACTCTTTTGATTTGCCATGGTTTCCTCTTGTCGTACAGGTGCTAATAAAAAAGCTACGCCTGCCATACGTGTCATAGCGAAGGACTCAGTTTTGCTCAATGTAACTAATATACTTGCTCGACCAATAAGCTGTCGGAGAAGAGATTGCCGATTAGCAGACACTATGCCGTACATTAGCTCTGGGCCACACACAGATTTTCGTTTCAGCCAGCGGTGCAACTGGAGTTCTTGATTTCTCCTCTCAACGCAGCCAAGCAGACCCTGCCGCTGGGTTTCAGCCGGGGGGAGATTATTTCTTCCGAAGGAAGGACTGCAAAATTTGATGCGTGGGTTGCTGCCAAGAAGATTGGTATTGCCGAAGGCGCTCCTATAGTCACTAGGATCGACGGCCCTCCACAGCGCGAAGCATGGTCACGAGGTTGCCTCACTCGCTCATTATGCGACGGAGTTCAATTCCAGTCGTCGATCACCATGATGGTGCTTCTATCTACATCTCGCTGAGCATAGGGAAGCTAGTGCTCAGAGGGAGATGTAGCCATTCCTTTATCATCGTCGTTCACATCGAACTGGGTCCTTCTGAGCTTTCGTTTGAACCAGTCACATGGTTCAAACGAAAGATGTCGGCTGGTGTAGATCCGCTTGTCTTTCGCTGCATGTACTAGAGGCTTGGTTCCCCATGCCTTGAGCATCTGGTCGCTTATGCCACCATTCATTGAGATAGGACAGACATCGATTTACTTACGTCCTGAATCGAGTAGAGACTTTGTCCGTCCGGAGATTCCAGGGCTTTAAAGCCGAGTTGCGTCGATATCTGGCTTTTTGAGTCTCCGCTAAGACGTTTGCGCCAGATCTGCCACCTCTCCAGTTAATTGGAACTGAAGTAATGGGGAGCTTTCAAAGACAAAGGTAAACAGAATCTTAGTCGTCGTGCCTCGGAGCGTTTGTCGGAGATCAGTCGGCATTCGGCAATTACCAGCGCCGTGATTAAGTAATTACGACAGAGTGTTCTTAATGTAGTCGGGATCACTTCGATCTTGCCATATGGGCTGCTACGCAGTGTGGAGGTGGAACAGACGTAAGGTAGATCGTTGTTGAACGACTTGAACTCGTGATATGGCCCCGAGTTCGGGATTAACCTAAACCGCTGTCGGAGATGTGCGGAATGCAAGTTTGTCTCGTGGCATGGGCAATATCCGCGCCACCTCATGCAGCGAACCATGCTGCCGAAGTAGAACATGTCTTGCTGGGAGACGCCGATGACAGTATTGGCGAACGACCAGCGGAAGCTGGGGTCCTGTTCGCCAAGAGCAAGGGAGATATGCAAAGCACGGAGACCTGCTGCAACTCTTCATACCAGTCGAATGGCACAGGCTCTTCATAGAGCGTACTTGTTTTCTGCATGAACCTGCCGACCAGGTTGGCCTGGCAGCGGTGTAGGAGCCATTTGCATCGGTGAGATGCACATATTATCGCCGAAGGTCTTGCGCACCAGCGAATCAGCTTTCGGCACGGTCCACTGGGGTCTCAGGATGGTTCATCCGACCGCTCAGCTTAAATTTGATGGCTTGGCTCAGAGATCGTCAAGCTATTTTCCAGGCCTAGGGTGCGAGGTCGTGCTGCCCTCTGTCATGCCGAGAGCCCATTTTATCGCCTCTAAATACATCGTACGAATATCAGGATCCTCCCACGACTCTTCCGTGTGGCCGAGAGTTGAGTAAAAGACGCGTCCCTTACCGTACATCTTGCTCCAGGCCACCGGAAAATCATGGTCTTCACGATGGATGCGTGGATTATTCGCATAATCGAGTTTCTTCGGATCCAGACTTAGCAGCACATTCACGTTGTTACGCGACCAGTCCTTGGGCTGGTAAATCTCGTCGTACTTTACGAACGCTTTCGGAAAGTGCCGGATGGCAGGAAAATCTGGATCTTCGCTGATAATTGGCGCATTGAATGTCATCCAGGGATGCTGGTCAAACCACCCGCCAATCATCACTCCATACTCTGGCCACGTATAGTTCGTATCGAGCGCTGCATGAATGCCGACGAATCCCTTTCCGTCTACCTTGATAAACGAGAGCATGTCCTGCTTCTGGCTCGCGTCCATCTCCAGTTCACCAGTAGTGCTGGCAAAGACCAGAACGTCGAAGTAGTTCAGATTCTTAGCGTTGCCTTTGAGATCTTTCTTCGTGAGTAACTCGGTATCTGTGCGCGTTGTGGTATCCCACAAGCCGCTCTCTTTACCGGCGTTGTAGATGGCTGCCATTGCCGAGGAAACCGAGTCGTGCTCGAATCCCTTCGTCTGGCCGATCACCAGTACATGCTTCAAATGAAGCTGCTTGATATGGGGCGGAGCTAGCACCGCATCGTTCTGCCCGCGTGCGCGATTCCCTAGAGAGACAATCACTAAGCCGAGAAGTGCCAAGCGAAAAGACTTTTGGAGAGAGTGCAAGTGATCTCCTTACGAACTTTAGTTTGATGGACCACGGAGCGTTTAGCGAGCTACTACCCGCGTTAGAAAGTTATAATGCAGCCGTGCGTGGAAGAGCAAACTTATGGCTCGGGGAGAAAGTCTATTGTTGGCGCTCTAAGCGCTATCCTCGCGGTCTGTTTCCGATCCACCGCGGCCGCAACTGATAGGTGGCAATGACGGGCTCTTGGGGCATATGTCCCGTTCAATCCGGCCTAGCACCTGTGACTTTGCCAAGAGGAGGAGAAGTAGGCAATGATTGATATGGAAGCAATGAAGAATTTATTGCCTGAATCCTGTGGGGCCAAGTATTGTTTAATGGATGGATAATGTGCCGGGTCTGTGAAAGCGAGGACTCCAGATCTATCGCTATTAGGGTCATTGAGGATATCTATGAAAAGACCCCCAGAATTATCAAGAAGCAATGGTCATTGTGCGAGACATTCCTATCAACATGTAGATGAGCACCTACCGACACGTCGTTGGGTGCAGAAGTTCTCGGGAAAGGTCAAACTGTTTGGGCTGAGAAATCTCCCGAACTCAGAAAATTCTCCATTTCTGTCTATGTAATTAGCATTGGCGTCTATTGTTAGATCCTTATTGCCTTGTTCCTGCAGAAAAGTATCGACATGCAAAGTGAAAGCGCGAGCACGTTGCGCCTGCGAACTGTAAATAACAGATTCTTTGCCTGTGCACTGGTTACCAAAACATCCTCCAGCTCACCGTTCCTGTGCCGCATCGGTATGCTTCGCACTTACCCGAAGGGACTGCCTAATATCACTAAGCATCTCGAATCGTGCAGGTGACGATCTGACTACTGTTCCTCACTAAGAACAAAGCAACAGCGATATTGCGCGCGCAGCCTCCGAATTATAGTAGACCTAACTGACGAGCTTCTCGCGCAGCGTGAGTCTTGCGAGTGCAGAGGATATAGAGGGTTCATCAGCGGAAACAAGGGAGGCTGAAACCAAGGAGTAGGCGAGTGACGAAAGCGCGCGCTGTGTTGCCCTTGCGGCGGCCTCGGATCCCTGCGCTTGGACTGTGCTCGAACTGCTACAACCCAAAAACGCTGTTGCATCTGCTGCGCTTCGGTCCGCGACAAACGTGCAATCATTGTTCATCATCGGATGCTGAGTAATTTGATCTTAGAGCTGAAGAGCTCTGTCCGGGCTGTCATACTAAGATAGTGTCCGGGCCAGTTGAATCGGAAATTGAAGGTAGATCTCGGTCTCTCTTGTCGTAAACATCACTCGGGACAGATCTTCCAGAGCCGCTTACCAATTCGCATGAGCCACGGACTGAGGTCGGTAAGCAGCCGCTGCCGAAGAGTAGCGCACACCTAAAGCTGCGAGGATGCCGGGTTGGGCAAGACTTTCCTCAATTGTTCCGCTTGTGCCAATGTTTCCTCCTATGCTCTCGCCGGATGTTCTCTATCCCAGCGCTATCCCGCCTCATCTACATTAGACGCTCCTTCTCGAAGATCCACTCATAGAGAACCGGCAGCAGTAATAGGGTCAGGAGAGTTGAGGAGAAGAGTCCACCTATCACGACGCTCGCAAGGGGTCGCTGGACCTCGGCACCCGTAGATGTCGAGAGTGCCATGGGGATGAAACCAAAGCTCGCAACACAAGCTGTCATCAGCACCGGACGAAGGCGACGGCGTGCTCCTGCAAGCACCGCATCATAAGTTGTTTGGCCAGACTCGCGCGCCTGATTGATTGAGCTGACGAGAACAACTCCATTCAGCATGGCGACTCCGAACAGAGCAATAAAGCCAACGGCCCCAGACAGATTGAGGTTCATACCGCGCAGCCATAGTGCGGCTATGCCGCCGACGAGAGCAAACGGGATATTGCCGACCACGAGCAGTGCTTGCTTGAAGGACTTGAAGGTGAGGTAGAGCAGGATGTAGATGAGGAAGATGACAATTGGAATGATGATCATCAGACGTTTGGTCGCGCGTTGTTGATTCTCGAACTGGCCGCCAAACTCAATGGAATAACCAGCGGGCAGTTTCACCTGGCGTGCAATATTTGCTTGCACCTCCGTGACAAAGCTGCCAAGATCGCGTCTACGCACATTGGACATGACGACCATGCGCCGCTGGCCCTCCTCACGGTCAATCTCGACCGCCGCGCGGACCACCCGCACCTTCGCTACCTGCGCCAGTTTGACTTGTGCCCCTCCCGGAGCGCGCAATGTGATGTCTTGCATCGTCTGAGGATTCGCGCGGTACGATTCCGGCAGACGCATCGCGATGTCGTACCGTTTCTGGCCATCGATCAATTGCGATATGACTGCGCCGGAAGCACCAGCCTCCACAGCCTGTTCTACGTCAGAGACATTCAGGCCATAGCGAGCGAGGGCACCGCGATCGATGCGGATTGTGAGATCTGGCACACCGGAGGTGAGTTGAATCTGTGCATCCGCCGCTCCGCGCACGCCGGAGACAGCGCGGAGAACCTGCTGTGAGAGCGAATCTAGCGTGCCGAAGTCATCACCGAAGATCTTGATGGCGACGTCCGCCTTCACGCCCGAGACCGTCTCATCGACGCGCATAGCCATCGGCTGCGTGAAGTTGTAACTGAGACCGGGGATCTTTGCGAGCTCCTTGTCGACGGCGTCAATCAACTCTTCTTTGCTGTGGAAGCGATGCCACTCGTTCATCGGGCGCAGGAGGAGGTAGGTATCGCCTTCGTTGATGCCCATCGCTTCCGTCGCGAAGTCCGGGCGTCCAATCTTGATCACGACATCGGCGATCTCCGGAAACGTCCGGAGCTTCTGTTCGATGCGCTTACTGATCTCGACTGAGTCCGTGAGAGAGATACCAGGTAGCTTGCGCGTCTCGACCAGAATTGAGCCTTCGTCAAGTTGCGGCATGAACTCCGTGCCAATGACGGCGAGCGACCAAAGAGCCACAACGAGGATAAGGAGCGCAATAGCAACCGTGGCTTTGCGGTAACGGATGACAGTGGCGAGCAGACGTTGGTAGCGGTCGGCGAGCCTTTCCATCCATCCCACGGAGGTCCGTGAACTCTTCGCCGGCAGACCCTTGCCGAAAGCGAACGAGGTAAATACCGGGATGGCAATGAGCGCCAACACGAGAGCGCCAAAGAGCGCGGAGCAGACGGTGAAGGCCATGGGCCGGAACATGCGGCCTTCGAGTCCTTGTAGGAAAAAAATGGGCAGGTAAACCGCGATGATAATGACGACGCCGAAGGTCATGGGCCGGGCGACCTCATGGGCCGCCCTGCGAACGGCGACAAACCCGGATTCACCATCCCGGCGTTCCTCAAGACGATGGATGGAGTTTTCCATCATGACCACCGCACCATCGACAATCATCCCAAAGTCGATCGCGCCAAGACTCATCAGGTTCGCGCTGAATCCGAAAACCCGCATGTTGATGAAGCTGACGAGCATGGCCAACGGAATAATTGAGGCGGTGATCAATGCGGCGCGCATATTGCCGAGAAAGAGGAAAAGAACGACCGTAACGAGGACGAAACCCTCGAAGAGGTTCTTTTTCACGGTGCGAATGGTCCCGTCGATCACAGTTGACTGATCGTAGAAGGGAACGATCGTGACGCCTGCGGGGAGACGCATGCTCTTGATCTTTTCCTTTACCGCGGCAATGACGCGCTTGCCATTCTCGCCCTTGAGCATGATGACCATGCCGGAGATAGTCTCGCCGTTGCGCAGTACGGCACCCAGACGGGGCGCAGACCCGATACCCACTTTAGCGACATCGCTTAACAGGACCGGAACACCGCGGCTTGAAAGCAGAACGATGTTCCCGATGTCCTCGATGTTCTGTGAACGCCCCTCGCCCCGCAGGGTGTACTGCTCGTCGTTGTGTTCGATGTAGCCGCCGCCAAAGTTCGCGTTGTTCTCCGCGATTCGTTGTGCGACATCCCGCAATGTCAGGCCGTATTGCGTCAGTAAGGCGGGATCGACGGTGATCTGGTACTGCTTGACCTCTCCGCCCCAATTATTGATTTCGCTTACGCCCGGCACGGTACGAAGCTGCCGCTTGATCTGCCATTCCTGCAGATCCTTGAGTTCCATGGGGGCCATGGGACCGCTGAGAGTGTACTGGTAAAGTTCGCCGAAGGCAGTTGCGGGAAGACCCAACTGCGGCTGAAGGCCTCTGGGCAACTGGGCGGTCACCTGCTGTAAGCGTTCGTTGACCATCTGTCGCGCGAAGTACATCGACACGGAATCGTCGAAGACGACCGTAATGATAGAAAGGCCAAGCTTCGAGAGCGAACGAACCTCCTGCTGCTTCGGCATCCCCATCATCGCCTGCTCGACGGGATAGGTGACGAGCTGCTCCACCTCAGTCGGCGGCATGGAAGGAGCTTCCGTCACGACCGTCACCTGATTGTTGGTGAGATCAGGAAAAGCTTCAACGGGCATGGTGTAAAGGGCATATCCACCCGCCGCAACAAGAGCGATGACAAGCATCAGCACGATCCAGCGTGCGGAGAGGGCGACGTCGATGATGCGATTCAACATGTCTAGTCTCCGATCGAGGATTTGAGAAGCTGTGACTTCGCAATGAAACTTCCGTGGGTGATGACCTGCTCGCCTGGTTTTACTCCCTGAAGGATGCGTACCTTGCCGTGCACGCTTTCGCCCATTTGCACTGCCTGTACTCTGAACCGATCCGAAGCCATGCGAACAAAGACAACATCCTCACCATTCACTTGTTGAAGGGCCTCCTGCGGGACAAGAACAGCGGGAATACCGTCGCCCGTGGTGAACTCCGCGCTCGCCAGCATCTCGGGGCGAAGGCGACCATCCGGATTTCTGATATCGATGCGCACCTGCATCAACCTCGTTACCGGATCGAACTCCTGACCAAGGTTCGTGATCTTTGCGGCGTAGGTTGCCTCAGGAACGTCCGGCAGCGTGACCGTTGCTGTTTGCCCAACATGCAGCTTGGACAGAGTCGCGGTATCGACCGAGGCCAGCATCCATAAGCGACTTAGATCGCCGATTACGAAGGCATCCGTGGAAGTCGAGATGGTCGCTCCAGGCGTGACATTCTTCTGCAAAATCCGACCGCTTGCCGGAGCCTTGATTGGAATCAAGTCAGCATCATCGGAACTGTCGGCAGGAGCATCAGCTCGCAGACCAAGAGTCTCTTCCAGGTGGGTCGCTTCGCGGCGCACGATATTGTCCGCTTCGCGGGTTGCGCTTTGGGCGTTCACAAGTTCCTGCTTTGCCGTTTCCGTCTGGGAAACCGACTCCGCCTTGAGCGCGTAGAGCCGTTGACTGCGGTCGTAATTCTTCTGCGCCAGAGCCTCGGCTGCCTGCAGGCGGGAACGTTCTGCTACGGCGTTGGCGTAAGCCGCCCGAGCCTCGTGCACATCGTGACTGTGCATACGGGCAAGGACCTGGCCCTTTTTCACGGAGTCGCCGAGATTGAAATAGACCTTTTCAACCCTACCCTCAGCAAGAACGCCCACGCGCCATGTTGCATTATCCGGAAGCGCGATACGGCCCTTCGCGCGTTGGGTCGCTGCGGCGGTGCCTAGTTCAACTGGCTCGACCTGGATCTTCTGTTCGGACTGTACCTGAGGCGATAGAGTCACCTCATCCGCAGCTCCCTTATTCCCTGCCTGGGTGCTAGCCTCGTTCTTCATATCATCTTGCGCATGACGGCAACCGCTCACAAGGCAGCACGCCAGCACACATGCCCATGCGGCTCTTTTGGTGATTTTCACTGATCCACTCCCTCCGCATAGTCAAGTGCGGCAACACTGAGATGAAAGCCTTCCAATGCACGGACATAGCTGAGCTCTGCATCAACGCGCGCACGTTCCGCATCGAGCAGCCGTAGCAAATCCAGTCCTCCAGACTGATACGCAGCCCGGCTGATATTTGAAATCTCGATTGCTTGTTCCCGCAGTGGCTTGAATATCTGAAGATATTGTTCCCGGCGCATCTCGAACTCCCGCTGCGCTAACGCCAGCTCGCCTGCGAGCCGATTGCGCGTCGCCTGGTAAGTCTCACGCGCAGCGTCTTCTTCCGCATGGGCCGCCGCGACTGCTCCTTGATTCCGATTGAAGAGCGGAAGATCAAACTGAACTCCGGCTATCGGCGTGTCGATGTCCACATCGCGTTTATAGCCACCCGTAAAGAGCAAGTCGGGCCTGCCGTTTGCCTTCTCAAGCCGGGTCTGCGCTTCCGCTTTGGCGATAGCCTGTTGGGCAAGTTGCCCTTCGGTGCGCAGCGATACGGCGTCCGTTCCCCCGAAAACTGGCTTTGGATCTTCGAGCGTCTCGAAGTCCTCAGAGAGCACCCAGAAGCTATTAGGCGCTGCATTCATCTCCTGCGCCAGCATCAGAAGTGCCTTCTCGGAGTCGAGCCTTGCATTTGCTGCCGCAGCGCGAATTTGCTCTCCTTGCAAGCGGACCCGCAGCAGGTCCACCTCCGCGATCCTGCCTTCCCGGAAGCGCGCCTCGTGATATGCGATCACCTGCCGAAAGTAGTCCGCGTCTTGTGCATACAGGGCCGCGAGAGACTGTGCCGCCTTCGCCTTCCAGTAGCTTTCGCGCACGTTCAGCGCGATTTGCCGACGCGCAAGGTCGGCCTGCAGGCGGCTCTCTGCCGTCCCCTGCTGCGCGACAGCTATGCGGCCTCCCCGTCTGCCGGAGGTCTCCAGCCGCTGTTCGCCCTCCCAGTACGTTTGCGAGTTCTCTCCAAGAGGAGAGGTTTGTGTGCGAAGGTCTTCCTTACGGAAGAGAAACCGCGGATTGGGAATCAGGCCAGCCTGGGAGCGCAGCCGCTCCGATGCAGTTACCCGATCGTTCGCCGCCCGCAGTTCTGGACGGTGTGCAAGTGCGTAGGTGACCGCGTTCTGGGCTGAGAGAACTGTCTGTCCATGACAGAGCCTTGCGCACAGGAGCAATCCCGCAAACAGAGACAATAGCAACCGATTCATAAGATGAGTCCTGCAAAAGATTCGCTAAAAGCCGCCGGGGAATATGGCAGCAGATGGAATAGGCGCCAACAACAAGTTCACGAAGATCGACCGGATGCGAGGAGGCGACGTTCTGTGAATGCGCACACGTCAGAACACGATGTGCGCGAGTGCGCAGCAGCGAGGCAGGACTAGACGGGAGGGGAACGTGGGGAGGATCGTGACCGACGCGGCGGATCGTGACCGCCCAGGATGTTCAACTGAAAAAATGGCTCCGAGGACCTTACTGGGGCAATGGTGTAGATCGAAGTCAGAATGTAGGCCGGAGTGGAGGGATCGCTGATCGTCGCCGAAAACCACTGCTGAAATACAGCGTCATCGTCAGGATCGAGAACGCGGAACTCCGGCGACTTGGAGGCCGAGAAGTGATGGTGCGGAAAGTGAGTATGGAAGAACCTGTGCGAGTGGTTCGCGGTACTCTCGTGCTCATGAACGTGCAGAAACGGCGCTTGCAAGAACGTAAGCGCCAGCACCAAGTTCATCAGGATGGAAATGCAAGACCGCACACCCATATAGTACCGCCTGCCCACAGCGATCAGTACTGCGGCCGAATGGCGAAAAGCGTCGAGCGGTACCAGACTGGCCAGCGAAAGGAGGGAAGAGGCTGCTTGATAGCCGTCTTTCGTAGCTGGACGAATAGTCACGCTGCCTCCCTCCTCCATGGGACGGCCTTTTGGATCGGGCAATGCCAGTCATCCCGGCGAAGGCCCGGAACGTAGGGGCATTTGTAGCCGCAACCCATGGTGATGAGCAGGGCTGCCCATCCTGGTCATCGAGGGACGGCGTGCTTTCCGCGGTGAGAGCTGTGGTTGCTCCTGAATCCGCGGTAGTGGTACCGACTCTAAGATTTGGCAGTTTCTATCGAGACCACCGTGATTGTCGTTCCATCTACCTCTGGCCTGCGGCTCAACATCAACACTGAGGCCGTGTCTGTTATTTGTGCCCCTCTGACGGTGGGCCAGCTTATCGACCATTACAGGGAATCGGAACTCTGCGCAACCAACAGCAAGACGTTGCGGACGAAGGATGTCTACGAGCATCAGCTCACCAATGTCATCGGTCCAAGATGGGGTTCGCATCGCTTGAAAGACGTGAAGCCCATCGCGGTTGAAGCATGGCTCAATTCAATGCCGCTAGCTCCCGGAACAAGGTACAAGACGAAGGGCGTCCTGAGCATCTTGTTTCAGCACGCCATGCGATACGAGTGGACGACATCTAACCCCATTCGACTCGTCAGGCAAAGTGCTATACCCCAACAGGAAGAAATCGTTCTCATTCCTGTCGAGATCGCTGCGCTTCCCGCGGAGTTGAGGAACCCGTTCCATGCGCTCATCCAAGTCGAAGGCCCGCCAAAGACTCTAGCTTCGCGGCGCCCTGTGCCTATGTCCTCGGAGCTTGCCTCGTCTCTGAGGAGTTGGATAAAGCAGACCAGCTACTCGGGGGCAAAGGACTGGGTATTCGCCAGCCCCTCTGCTCTTGGTAAGAAACCATACTGGTCGGATGCCGTCCTCAAGAGGCACGTCCTTCCAGCAGCGGAGAGAGCAGGGATTTCGAAGAGGATCGGCTGGCACAGCTTCCGGAGAACACTGGCAACTTTGCTGCAATCCTCCGGAGCATCGGTGAAGACAACGCAGGAACTTTTGCGTCACTCGTCACCTGTGATGACACTAGGGATCCATGCAAGGCGGTGACGGCAGACAAGCGGCAGGCCCAGATGCCATCGCCGCACTCTTTGTAGGGAAAGCTGGTAAACCAGCGATGGGGCACGCGGTGGACCAATGAAGCTATTGGACCTTTTTGGACCTTCGCTGCTGCTTATTGGACCCAGATCCGAAAGCTAAGTAGTTGAAAGTGAATGGTCGGGACGACTAGATTCGAACTAGCGACCTCACCCACCCCAAGGGTGCGCTCTACCAGGCTGAGCCACGTCCCGACTGTGTTTGCGCGTCGTTCAGGCGAACGGCGGCGGGGTATGTTGCAGTACTCAGTGTACACGAGTTATGGGGTTAACCCATCCCTGCTTTAGGTGGTGGGGGCTACGTATTCCTTGGGTAGGGAGCCGCCTTCGCCGAAGAAGAAGTCGTTCATCTGCTCCACAAGGAACTCCTGGGCTTCACGGGTCCAGGGTTGCAGGCGGTATTCATTCAAAAGCATTTTCTGGCGCTCTACCCACTCGCCCCAGGCTTTTTTGCTGACGTTTTTGTAGATCTTCTGGCCGAAGTCGGAGTCAAAGGGGGGTTCGTCCAGGCCTTCCATCTCGGCTTTGTACTTTGTGCAGAACACCATATGCGCCATTTTCTATCGGACTCCTTTTGGTATTTTACGCGGAAAAAAGTTGGTGTGGTGGAATGCTGTTTTTCGGGGTTTTTTGAGGAAAGTAGCACCAGAATGTGGTGTTTTCGTGGACAGAATGCGGTGGAATGCGTGGCTATCGTGGATAGCGGCGTGTCGTTTTCCGTCGGCTAAAAACATGCCACTTTCTTCAGGTTTTTTTCCGCTTGCCCTTGGCCTTCTTATTGCGCTCGCGAGCCTTGGATTTGGTCTTGCCGGACTTGCCGGAACGATTGGGACTGGTGTGGGGTTTGCCCGGTTCGGCGGCTCTTGCAGCCTTGCCTTTGCGCGGGGGGCGAACTGTGGCTCGATCTTCCTCCGAGGGCAGTAGGGCGAACTGGAGACGGCGCTGCTGGCGGTCGATGCGATCGAGCAGAACGTGGACGCGCTGGCCCATCTTGAAGACCCGGCCGTTGCGGGTGCCTACGATCTGACGGTCGGTGTCGCGGAAGATGTAGCGGTCGTCCTGCAGGGTGGCGATGGGGACCAGGCCCTCGATGAAGAGGTCGTCGAGCTCGACGAAGAAGCCGTACTTGGTGCAGGAGAGGACGATGGCGTGGAAGTCCTCGCCGACGCGGTCCTGCATGAATTTGATCTTCTTCCACTCGATGAGCTCGCGCTCGGCGTCGTCGGCTCGGCGCTCGGACTGACTGGACTCGGCGGCGATGGCTTCAAGTTCTTCTTCGGGGAGGGGGACTTGAACATCCTCGTTTCCCACCCTTCGCGGTGAGACTGCGAAGGATGGGGCACCCGGACGTTCTCGGTGGGACTGGCTGAGTGCGGTCGTGTTACCTGCCCCAACCAGCAAGCTGGCCGGGGATCCCGTTTGCACGATGCCCACCTTAGGCGCATGAAGCCGCCCTGAGGATGGAGCACCCGGTTCTTTGGCGCTCCGATCGTGTTTGCCGCTTTTGGTCGTGGATTTCTCGCCCCAGGGCTGGGGGTCGGTGCTCAGGATGGCTGCGCCCTGCGGGTCGGCTCCGGACTGGAGGAGATCGCGCAGGAGGCGGTGAACGATGAGATCGGGGTAGCGGCGGATGGGTGAGGTGAAGTGGGTGTAGCTGGGGGAGGCGAGGGCGAAGTGGCCTACGTTCTTCTCGCTGTAGCGGGCCTGTTTGAGGGAGCGCAGCATGAGGTAGCTAAGGATGCGCTCTTCGGGCTTGCCCTCGATCTTGGCAGTAAGGCGCTGGTACATCTGCGGGGTTACGGGGATGGACTCTGCTACCTCGTGGGTCTTGGCCTGTCGGCTGCTGCCGCGTGCGTCGCGGCGGTCTCCCCTGGTCTGGATGCGCTTGACGGGGAGACTGCTGAAGCCGAGGGAGTAGCCGAACTGGCTGGCGGTCTCTTCGAAGTCGATGATGCGCTTGGGGTCGGGCGTCTCGTGGATGCGGTAGATGCCGGGGATGCCCTGCGCCTCGATCCAGTGGGCGACGCACTCGTTGGCCGAGAGCATGAACTCCTCGATGAGGCGGTGGGACCAGCCGCGCTGGGAGCGGACGATGGCCTGCATGTTGCCGTCGGGGTCGAACTGGATGACGGGCTCGGGGAGGTCGAAGTCGATGGAGCCGCGGCGGTGGCGCTTGGCATTGAGCTTGAGGGCCAGGTCGTACATCTGCTCGAAGCGGGGGACGAGATCCTGGAAGTGCAGGCGGGCTGGTTGGTTGCCATCGATGATGGCCTGGACCTGGGTGTAAGTCATGCGGCTAGCGGAGCGGATGATGCCCTCGCAGATCTCGTAGCCGAGGACCTCGCCGCGTGGGTCGATCTCCATCAGACAGGAGAGGACGAGGCGGTCTTCGTCAGGGCGGAGCGAACACATGACTGACGACAGATCGGGCGGGAGCATGGGGATGGCGCGGTCGGGAAAGTAGACGGAGGTGCCGCGCAGGCGCGCTTCGAGGTCGAGCGCGGTGCCGGGACGGACGTAGTGACTGACGTCGGCGATGTGGACCTGAAGCTGGTAGTTGCCGTTGGGCAAGGGCTGGACGAGGACGGCGTCGTCGAAGTCGCGGGCGGTCTCGCCGTCGATGGTGACGATGGGGAGGCCGCGGAAGTCCTGGCGTCGGGAGAGGTCGCCGGGGGCGAGCGTGTCGACGGTCTGGGCGGCAGAGGCGGAGGCTTCGCTGAGGACGTTGGCGGGGAAGACGTGGGGGAGGTGGTGCTTGCGGATGATGATCTCGACGTCGACGCCGAAGGCATCGGGCGGGCCGAGGACCTCCAAGACACGGCCACGGGCGGGGCGGCCCGGTGTGGGGAAGTCGGTGATCTCGACATCGACGGCGAGGCCTTCGAGGGGGTTGTGGCTGTCTTCGCTATCTTCGCGTTCGGGATCGTCCTGGGGAATATTCCAGCTTCTCTGTTGAAGCTGTGCCTCTTCGCCGAGGACGCGATGGGGTGTGTCCTTTGGAGTTGCGGGGACCTCCGCTCCCTCGGGGATGAGGATGGGCTGGGTCATGCGCTCGTCGAGGGGTGTGACGTAGTTACCGTTGATGAGCGGCATGTGCTCCCACGTGCTGCCGCGACGGTGTGAGCGGGCGTAGTGGAAGATGCCGACGACGGTAGGGTTGCGGCGGGTGAGGACGCGGGCTACGCGACCGGAGCGGCGGCCATCGCGGCCAGGAGGAGCCTCGTCTACGAGAACCTCGTCGCCCTGCATGGCTCCGTTGAGCTCGTTGGGCGGGATGAAGAGATCGTCGTCGCGGTTGGTGCTGCCATTGGGCCGGACGAAGGCGTAGCCGTCGCGGTGGAGGTCGATGCGGCCGGCCAGGAGGCGGTCGCGGGTGACGCGGTGTTCCTGCGGCGGGTCAGCAACGCCGCGTGGTGGGCGGGCTGTCTTTTCGGGGGCGGCGGCTGGGATGCTCCACTGCTCGCTCTCGGTTTTGATGAGCTCTCCGCGAGCGGTGATGCGGGCCAGCTGTTCGAGCAGGAGACGGCGTTCGCGGCCACCACCGAGGCCGAGCTCGCGGACGAGCTGTTTGTAGCCGGCGCGGTGTCCGGCGGAGCGCTCGATGCGGCGGATGAGTTCACGGTCGCTTTGGGGGTATGGGTGGCCAGACATCTTCAAAGAGGATATCGCGCAATGGTCATTGCTGATTCGTCTTTCAGCCTCGTGTTCGCCTGTCGTTGCGAAATCAATACAGTATTGAAGGCAGATACGCTCCGACAGGTTCGTTGTAGAGCCCGATCGTCATAAGCGTTAATGGTTGGAGAACTCGCAGGCGGTTCTCAAGGCACCAGCGAAACAGCTCAGTGTTACGCGTGGGAACGATGATGCCAGGTTCTCCGAAATCATTCGCAGCAGAGAGCAATGCCTGAAGGTCCAGGTTAGATTCAGCAACGGCATGCCCAAAGTAGCCGAAACCGGAGGCATAGCCGGTGATTCGGCCGTTCCTCTCGACAACAAGGGCTGTACCCCGACCGATGCCGTCGCGCAGGTCGCCCGAGCGAGTATGGCCATGCACGCGCTCGCATACCTGGTCTGCGGCTTCGAGGTCTTTCTCTGTCGCTGGGCGCACAGCGCAGCCCTCGATGCTTCTCTTCAAGGGTGTCCCCTGCATGACGGACATCGGCTCGCGGGCGGAGAAGCCCAGCTTCGTATAGAGAGAAAGCGACCGATTGTGATAGGTGGCCTGGAGCAGACGAAAGCCCGGGAAGTTGCGCTGTCGTGCGCGGTCGATCACGGCTTCCATCAGGAGACGTCCCGCGCCCTGGTTCTGAAGATCCGGCGCCACAGTGACAGGACCGACACCGGAGATGGTAGAACGCTCGTCCAGGCAGTTGCTGCCAACGATGCGGCCATTGGATTCTGCGACGACACAGTAGAAGTTTGGATGGGAGAAGAGCATCTGCAGGAGGCCGATTCCGGCTTCGGCAGCTGGAAGTTCGTGAACGAAATTGTGCTGGTCGGCAATGGCGGTGAAGGCCTCGTAGCAGATGCGACCACAAGTCTCGGCATCCTCAGGCTCAGCTCGACGAATTTGAACTCCGGGAGAAGTAGATCGGCTAGACATAAGAAGGAATCTCCGGATAAAAGTCGAAATGGGATTATATTCCGCACATTTTTCAGCGTCGCGCGTCGAGGGAGGTGGGTTCAGCCTTGAGGATCATGGCTGCCTGCTCGAGGGTGGTGGACGGAGGAGTGCGGCGGAAGTCGGTCTTTACCTCGTCCTCCTGCTCGCCGATATTTTTGAAGAGGAGGGCGCGGCCCTGGATGTGAACGTGCGACTCGACGATCTGCCAGACGCGCGGGGAGATCTCACGGCGCTCGACGTTGAAGGTACCGCCCTGATTCAGATGGCCGAAGAATCCCCAGCCGAACTTTACATCGCGGATGAGCTTTCCCTTGATGGACTGGATGCGGTTCTGCGGTTTGGTGACGACAATCTCGCCGGCCATGGCTGAGAAGACACGGGCCTCCATGGAGGGCGCGTTGAAGCTGGGGTCAGGCGTGAAGCTAAGGGTTATGGCATCGGGGGTGTCGCTCTTAATCGTCCACAGGAAGGCATCGGGCAGCAGGCGGAGCATGTTCTCTGCGCGCTTGTCGTCCTGTTCTCCGTCTTTGCGCTGCCTGGCTTGCTGCGCTGGGTCATTGACGAAGGCCTGGATACGCGCATCCTCCTCCTTGAGTTGCTCCGGAGTCAGGGGCTGGCCATTGTGCTTCAGCTTCTTCTTGACGGAGCCATGGTCTGTTTCGACGACGTGGTAGAGGGACTCGCCATCGGGCTTGCGACTGAGATCGTGGTACTGCCAACGGGAGTGGTCGTCGTTGTCGGCGGCGAGCTCGGTCTGCACAGCAGTGCGGACGATCTGTTGGGCGTGCGTGTCCTGCTGCTGTTGGGCGTGCAGACCGAGCGTTGCGAAGGAGAGAACAAAGGCATAAATAACGAAACCAAATCGCATCCGTACAGGCATCGTCGTTTGACTCCTATACTTCCTACTGTTTGGTTAGATGCGATTTAGGGCAAAATCGTTCGCTCCGTTGTTTCTTTGCAAGGAGTTAGCGCGGGACGGATTCATGAAGTCTAAAGAACAGCTAAGGCTACTGGACCCATTCGACGCGAACGGATTTCTTGCCGAGGCGAAGAATGGGGCCGTCCTGAATACGGTCGAGGCGTTCGGTTTTGCCGGAGAACTTCTGGCCATTGATGCTGACGGCGTTCTCGGCGATCTTGCGGTTGGCTTCACCGGTCGATGGCGCGAGACCGGCGAGGTGCAGGAGCTTCGCCATCTTGATGATGGTCCCGGGCTCTTCGGTGGACGGCGCGGACAATCCGTCTTCGTTGAGCGCTACTTTGACGACGGGGACATCTTCGCTGACGCCGCGCTGCTGGAACTGTTTGGCCCAGTTCTCGGCGGCGGAGTCGGCTTCGGCCTGAGAGTGGAAGTCGCGGGTGATGGTGTGCGCGAGGTTCTTCTTGGCCTGCATGGGGTGGAGAGCGCCGCTGGCTACGTCGGCCTGCATCTGGGTGATCTCGGACTGACGGAGGTCGGTGAGGAGGGTCCAGTACTTCCACATGAGCTCGTCGGAGATGGACATGAGCTTGCCGTACATCTCGGAGGCGGGCTCGTGGATGCCGATGGCGTTGTTGAGGGACTTCGACATCTTCTGGACGCCGTCGAGGCCTTCGAGGATGGGGACGACCAGGATGATCTGCTGGGGCTGACCGAAGTGCTTCTGGAGGTCGCGACCGCGCATGAGGTTGAAACGCTGGTCGGTGCCTCCAAGCTCGACGTCGCACTCGAGGGCGACGGAGTCGTAGCCCTGCGCTATGGGGTAGATGAGCTCATGGAGCGCGATGGGCTGCTCGGCCTGAAAGCGCTTGTGGAACTCTTCGCGCTCGAGCATTTGAGAGACGGTGAACTGAGCGAGAAGCTTCACCAGGTCGTAGTAGCTGAGCTTGTCGAGCCACTCGGAGTTGTAACGGACCTCGGTCTTCTGTGCGTCGAGGATCTTGAAGACCTGCTCCTTGTAGGTCTCGGCGTTGGCGGCGATCTGCTCTGGTGTGAGCGGCTTGCGGGTGACGTTGCGGCCAGTGGGATCGCCGATGAGGGCTGTCGAGTCACCGATGAGGAAGATGATGGTGTGGCCCAACTGCTGGAAGTGGCGCAGCTTGCGGATCAGGACGGTGTGGCCGAGATGAAGGTCGGGCGCGGTGGGATCGAAGCCGGCTTTGATGCGCAGGGGGCGGCCGGTGGCGATGGACTGTTGGATGCGCTCTTTGAGCGCTTCGAGAGGAATGATCTCGGCGGCGCCTTTGGTGATGAGATCGAGCTGGTCTTCAACGGAGGGGAACGTAGACATGTCGTTTTTAAGTATAAAGATGCCTGAGGATTCGGATGCCGGACAAGGTACGCAAGCCAGAACGAACGACTCCGCATAAGGACAAGATATGCAAGACGTGCGGGAGGACGTTTGCGTGGCAGAAGAGGTGGGAGAAGGACTGGGACGTCGTGAAGTATTGCAGCGATGCGTGTCGCGGGTATACGCCGCAGGCGGCGGATGCTGCTCTTGAGGCTGCGATTCTGGAGCTTCTAGAGGAGAGAGGGGCGGGGAAGACGATCTGTCCGTCGGAGGCGGCGAAGTTGGTGGGTGGGCTGGAGGCTCGACGGGACTGGGAGGGCTTGATGGAGCCTGCCCGGGAGGCGGCGCGACGGCTGGTGGCGGCGGGAAAGGTCGTCGTGATGCAGCATGGGCGGGTGGTCGATGCCTCTGCTGCAAAAGGGGCGATTCGTCTGCGGTTGCGCTAGAAATCTACTGTCCGCATGGATGCTGAGCGAGTTCGCGCGTTTCTGCTGGGGTTGCCGCATGTCGTGGAGACGATGCAGTGGGGCAACAATCTCGTCTTCTGGGTGGGCGACAAGGCCATTGGCGGCAAGATGTTCGCGCTGGCGAATCTGGATGGCGATGGCAGAGCCGTGATCTCGTATACTGCCGGGCCAGAGCGGTATGCGGAGCTGCTGGAGATCGAGGGCGTGATTCCGGCGCCTTATATGGCGCGGATCTTCTGGGTGGCGGTGGAGCGATGGGGGGTCTTTCGTCAGCCCCAGTGGGAGTCTGAGCTACGGGCTGCGTATGAGATCACTTTGGCGAAGTTGCCTCCGCGGACGCGTGCGGCGCTGGCGATGCCCCTGAAGGAGCAGAAAACGCTGCTTCGCGAACGCAAGGCTCTGCTCGCGAAGCGTGCTGCGGCTAAAGGCTGACGGCCAAGCGGTGTCTAAGCTGAAAAGATGTCACCGAAGTGATGACGATAGGCGTAGATCAGAAAGATCTCGAGTGCGGCGACCAAGAGTGCCATGCCAATGCCCTGAGGCATCAGGGTGATGTGGAAAAGCAGGATGACCACGATGATTGGGCCGAGGATGGTGAGCGCGATCCCGACGTAGCGGCCTATCAAGAGCAGCACGCCTGCGATGAGGTAGAGAATGCCAATGAAGGTAAACCATCCATGCGAGAACATGATTGTCGACAGGGCTCCGGCATCGCCCGGCGGCAACTGCATGGGGATGAAGTGGAAGAAGGTGTTGAGGCCGAAGACGGTGAACATGAGGCCGAGCAGGATGCGGGCGATGAGGGTGGCGATCTTCATGAGCAACTCTCCCTGAATTGGATGTCTGCTGCGCACTGCGAAATACTTGCACCACAATAGTATGTTTGGATAGCGTCAGCGTATGAAGAATATTTTTGATTCGGGTGTTTCCTTGTCGCTTGCCGGTCGGGTGGCGCTGATAACCGGTGGTTCGCGGGGAATTGGCTCGGCGGCTGTTCGAATGTTTCGCCAGGCCGGGGCAAGGGTGGTCTTCAGCTACCGGGCCGCGGAGGCGCAGGCGACGGAGTTAGCGGAAGAGTGCGGAGGCTCCGAGGTCTGCCTCGCGGTTCGGCAGGAGCTTGCAACCCCCGAGGATGGACAGGCTCTGGTGGCGGCTGCGATAGCGGCGTTCGGGCGTCTGGACTGCCTCATCGTGAACCACGGGGTATGGCCGTCGCACGATGCACCGATCGCGACGATGACCACAGCGCAGTGGCGGGGGACTCTGGGAATCAATCTGGACAGCGCGTTTGGGCTGGTGCAGGCGGCTGTCGCTCAGATGCAGGCGCAGAGCACGATAGGGAGGGCTCGCGGGCATATTGTGCTGGTAAGTTCGACGGCAGGGCAGAGGGGCGAGGCCTTCCATGCCGACTATGCGGCTAGCAAGGGCGCGCTGATCAGTCTGACGAAGAGCCTGTCGAGTGAGCTTGCCGCGCAGGGGATCTACTGCAACTGCGTTGCGCCGGGATGGGTTGGGACGGAGATGTCGGCCGCTGCCCTGGAGCATCCGGAGACGTCCAAGAAGGTGATGGCCGCGATACCATTGGGCCGTGCTGCCCAGGTGGAGGAGATCGCAGGGCCGATATTATTCTTGTGCACGCCGCTGGCGGGATTTATCTCGGGCGAGATCTTCAACGTAAATGGCGGGGCCGTGCTTGCAGGTTGATGGAGTTTTGAAATGAAGAGAGCTGTTCTTTCTGCAACGATAGGCCTTGGTCTGATGGGCGTGCTGTCCTCCCCCCGTCTCTTCGCGCAGGCCAGCGAGATCCAGAGCGCGGCGCCGGTGCGGCCTGCAGGGCTGTCGCAGGAGCAGCTGGGACGCAAGCTGCTGGACCAGATGGTCGAGGCACTGGGTGGGCAGGCGTGGCTCGATCGCAAGGACATGCAGGTAAGGGGACGCACCGCGAGCTTCTTTCACGGAGCGCCAAACGGTACCGTCATCGAGTTCTCCGGATGGCGCCAGTTCCCTGACGCGAGCCATGCAGGTGCGGAGCGCATAGGCTTCATCACGGACAAGAGTATGTTCTTTCCGGGCAAGAAGATCGACATCGTCCAGATATGGACCTCCGACAACGGCTACGAGACGACCTACAAGGGCAAGACCACCCTGCCGAAGGATCAGGTGGAGGACTATATGCGGAGGCGGGCTCACTCGATTGAAGACGTCGTGCGAGTGTGGTTGAAGGCTCCCGGCGTGATGGTCGTCGCCGAGGGCACGACCATGGTGGAGCGCCGCATGGCCGACAAGGTGACTGTGCTGAGCGCAAACAACGACGCCGTCACCATTGAGCTGGATTCGAGGACGCACCTGCCGCTGCGCCGTACGTTCGAGTGGCGTAATACGACCTTCAAAGACCACGACGAAGACAGGGAGGAGTACGACGACTACCACACGGTGCAGGGGCTGCCCACGGCGTTCACCATGACGCGCTACCACAACGGCGACATGGCGAACCAGCGGTTCCTGAGCAAGGTGGAGTACAACCAGGGTCTGTCTCCGGACCTCTTCAATCCGGACATTCTGCTGAAGAAGAAGTAGGGCCGCAGTTTATACTCATGGCTGCCATGAGTGAGTCCCAACAGAACCCAGAATCCGCGCCTGAACCGCCGGCGAAGCAGACGATGGACATCGTCGAGATCATGTCCATCCTGCCCCATCGCTATCCGCTCCTCCTGATCGACCGCGTCGTCGAGATGGAGCGCAAGCAGCGCATCGTCGCCATCAAGAACGTCACGATGAACGAGCCGCACTTCCAGGGACACTTTCCCCACTACCCGATCATGCCGGGCGTATTGATGGTCGAGGCCATCGCCCAGGCCGGCGGCGCGTTGCTGATGACGGAGATTCCCGACCGCGACTCGAAGCTGATGCTCTTTACGGGCATCGAAAACGCACGCTTTCGCAGGCCGGTAACGCCGGGCGACCAGCTTCGCATCGAGGTGACGGTGCTGAACTGGCGCAGCCGCGCGGTGAGGATGCAGGGCAATATCACGGTCGACGGAAAGCTGGTGTGCGATGCGATTGTGATGTGTCAGGTCGTTCCGCGCGCGACCAAAAAAGCTGTTGTCCCCACCAGCAGCGAGGCCGTCCCCGAGTGAGTATCCACCCAACGGCGATTGTTGCGGCAGGTGCGCAGATTCCGGAGAGCTGCACGGTAGGTCCCTACTGCACGATTGGAGCGAATGTCGTGCTGGGCGAGGACTGTGAGCTTATCTCGCACGTCGTCCTCGACGGCCACCTGACGATGGGCAGCAGGAATCGCATCTTCCCTTTTGCGTGCCTCGGCGTTGCTCCCCAGGATTTGAAGTACGCAGGCGAGCCGACGCGAGCTGAGATGGGCGACGAGAACACGATCCGCGAGTACGTCACGATCTCGCGGGGAACGACCGGCGGCGGTGGGGTAACACGCGTGGGATCGGGCTGCCTGATCATGGCCTACACGCATATCGGCCATGACTCCTCCATCGGCAACGGCTGCATTCTGGCGAACTCGGCTACGCTGGCCGGGCACGTCACGGTGGAAGACTACGTCGTTGTGGGCGCGCTCTGCCCAGTGCATCAGTTCTGCAGGATCGGGCGGTACTCCTACATCGGTGGCGGCACGACCATCACGCAGAACGTTCTTCCCTACTCGCTGACGTCCATCGAGCGCAACAACCATGCCTATGGCTTGAACAAAGTCGGGCTGGAGCGGCGCGGATTCACGCCGAAGCAGATGAAAGAGCTGCGCGCGGCCTACAAGCTGCTGCTGGCCTCCAAGATGAATACGTCACAGGCGCTGGAGGCGATGCGCGAGACGCTTGCCTCCGGGAATGCGGGCGAACATGTGGCGTATCTGGCGGAGTTCATCGCCAACAGTGAACGCGGCGTGATCAAGTAGACCGCACCGAGCTGTCCTCGTGGCAACGGAGATAGACTATCTTCACCTATGAATTTCTCCTACTTGCGCCTCGCCTTCAAATCGCTCCTGACTGCGCTCCTCTTCGGTACGCTTGCCATCCCCGGCTCGGCACAGACCTCTGGTCATGTTCGAGTCGCAATCGTTGGCCTGGTGCATGGCCACGTCCAGGGGTTCCTGCATAACCTCCCCTCGCATACGGAGGTTGAGCTTGTCGGCGTAGCCGAACCTGACGCCGCGCTTCGCCAGAAGTACGCCTCGCAGTTCCATCTGCCCGAGAACCTCTTCTTCCCAACAGAGTCGGCGATGCTCGCCGCCACCCATCCGCAGGCCATCCTCGTCTACACCTCGATTGCGGGACACCGGGCAGCTATCGAACAAGCCGCACCGCTTCATATCGCCGCGATGGTGGAGAAGCCGCTTGCCACTACCCTGGAGGATGCCCTGGCGATCCAGCGGCTCTCGCAGCAGTTCCACATCCCCGTCCTGACCAACTACGAGACGACCTGGTATGCCTCGAACACAGCAGCGAATAGTCTGCTCGCCAGCGGCCGCATCGGCGACCTCCGCAAGCTCGTCGTGCATGACGGACATCGTGGGCCCAAGGAGATTGGCGTCGGCCCCGAGTTCCTCAACTGGCTCACCGATCCGAAGCAGAACGGCGCGGGCGCTCTGTTCGACTTTGGCTGCTACGGCGTCGATCTCGCTACATGGATGATGCATGGTGAGCTGCCGATCTCGGTGACGGCCGTCACCCAGCAGATCAAGCCTGATGTGTACCCCCATGTCGATGACGAGGGGACCATTCTGCTCGCTTATCCTCATGCGCAAGCGATCATTCAGGGCTCGTGGAACTGGCCCTTCGATCGCAAGGATATGGAGGTCTATGGCGCAAAGGGCTACGTCGATACCGTCAAGATGAACAATCTTCGGGTTCGCCTCCCTGGCGACGCCGAGGAGCATGCGGAGACGGCACCGCCCCTTTCTGCTCCACAGAATGACTCTCTCACCTATCTGGTCGCCGTGCTGGAACATCGTCTGGACCCCAAGGGTGATCTTTCGTCTCTCGATACTAATGTTGCCGTTATGCGCATTCTGGACGCGGCTCGGCAATCCGCTCACACCGGACATACAGTGAAACTGACTCCAACTGTTGCGCAGAGCGCGGGCCGCTGAAGGACGCACGAGATACATGCTTATCCATGGATAAACTCGGTCTGATCGCGGGCAACGGACGCTTTCCTTTTCTATTGCTCGACGCTGCGCGGGCTCACGGACTGCAGGTCGTCGTTGCAGCGATCAAGGAAGAGACAGACACGGAGATGGACGCGCGTGCTGCGGCGGACCCGGGCATACGCGTTCATTGGCTCTCGCTGGGAGAGCTGTCTCGCCTGATCGAGACGTTCAAGGCCGAGGGCGTTGCGCGAGCCGTGATGGCGGGCCAGGTGAAGCATAAGCAGATCTTCTCCAGCATCCGGCCGGACTGGCGGCTGGCCAAGCTGCTGCTGAACCTTCGCACTCGCTCGACCGACATGCTGCTGGGCGCGGTCGCAAAGGTTCTCGGCGATGAGGGGATTGAGCTGATCTCGTCGACCGCCTACCTTGAGCCGCTGCTGGCGCGTGCTGGCGTGCTGACAAGCCGTGCTCCGAATGAGGAAGAGCAGAAGGACATCGCCTATGGACGGACGGTCGCGCGAGCCATCGCCGCCTATGACCTGGGGCAGACGGTGGTGATCGCAGCACAGGCGTGCGTCGCCGTCGAGGCCATGGAGGGCACCGACGATACTATCGAACGCGCGGGTGCGCTCTTTCGCACGCTCGATGCCGAAGCACCTGCCCCGGCGCAGGTGCCTGCTCCTCGACAAGCTACGACGTTGTCGCGGTCCCTGACGGTGGTGAAGGTTGCCAAACCTAATCAGGACATGCGCTTCGACGTGCCTGTCGTGGGCGTGGCGACGATTGAGGCGATGCGGCGAGCGGGAGCGACCTGCCTTGCGCTTGAGGCGGGAAGAACGCTGATGTTCGATCCGGCAGCCATCATCGCTGCGGCCGATCTGGCCGGCATCGCCATCGTTGCCGGATAACGATGTTGTCAGCATCCTGTCATCACCTTGTCACTGGGGAGTAAAATTGCGGGGCGCGCTATGGGGCGCGAGTCTTACGCGGCTTACACTCGTCTAGAGAGAGAGCTTCAGAAAAGAGGAACGATGATGCGCAAAGGAATTTGGATCGCGGTAATCATAGGCGTGGTATCAGCCTGTGGTTTTGGCCTGAAGGCGAATGCCGCGGCAGACACAGTGCAGGCGGGTGCGGCGGCTCCCAACTTTACCCTGCCCTCACAGGAGGACAAGCCGGTCAGCCTGAAGGACTACAAGGGCAAATGGGTAGTTCTTTACTTCTACCCCAAGGACCAGACTGCAGGCTGCACAATCGAGGCGCATAACTTCCAGCGCGACATGGCGAAGTATGACGCGCTGAATGCCGTCGTCCTGGGCGTCAGTCTCGACACAGTCGAGGGCCACAAGGCATGGTGCGCGAAGGATACCTTCAGCTTCAAGCTGCTGGCAGATCCCGATCACAAGGTTGTCGACGCCTACGGTGTGCCGGTGAAGGGTATGGGACCGGTGAAGTTTGCCAGCCGCCAGACCTTCCTCATCGCTCCGGATGGCAAGGTTGCCAAGGTATGGCCCACCGTCGACGTGAAGGTTCACAGCGATGAAGTGCTCGCTGCGATTGCAGAGCTGAAGAAGTAAACAATATCAGCAGACGCAAAAAGGCCCGGGCTCTCGAACTGAGAAGACCGGGCCTTTTTGCTTGCCTTATTTACTTCTTACTTCTTGGTTGCCTTCTTTGCAGCCGACTTCTTAGCAGGAGCCTTCTTTGCTGCTGCCTTCTTTGCAGGAGCCTTCTTCGCTGCTGCCTTCTTCGCTGGGGCCTTCTTTGCCGCTGCCTTCTTTGCAGGGGCCTTCTTTGCTGCTGCTTTCTTAGTTGCCAAGGTAGTACCTCTCGTAATTGGTTTTTTACTGCTTGCAGTGCTCTTGTTGCCGGACGCCTTTTTAGGGGCGACCTTACCGCCGCGCTGAGCACTGGCCTTCTTCGCGGCAGATCTTAATGTCGATTTGGCGGAACCCTTCTTCGCCGGAGCCTTCTTTGCGGCTACCTTCTTCGCGGCTACTTTTTTCGCGGCTGTCTTCTTCGCAGGAGCTTTCTTCGCTGCTGCCGCCTTCTTTGCCGGTGTCTTCTTTGCTGCTACCTTCTTCGGCGGTGTGGCTTTCTTTGCGGGCATCGCCGCTTTCTTTGCGGGTGTCGCCGCCTTCTTCGCCGGCACCGCCGCCTTCGTCTTTGCCGCAGGCTTCCGTTTGCTCGCCGCTGCTGGAGCGCTGGTCGAGCTTGCACTCTTTACAGGGAGACTGGATTCCTTGGTTGCCGGCGTATAACTCGCCACCGGGGATGGCGGCAACGTAAAGATGGTCGCATCCTCTGCGTGGGAATCGCGAAGAGGCGTCTCGGTTTCGTCCTCTTCGTCGTCCATCTCGTCATCGCTCTCGTCATCGTCGGAGGTCATCGTGACCTCTTCCTCTTCGTCATCGTCGCCAAAGCGAGGGCGGTGGTCATCGTGGTCGTCGTCATCGCCGAAGTTTTGATCGTCATCGGCGGCAGCTGCGTAGAACTTGATCGTGTCGTTGAACGTCATTTCATATCCCCTGGCTGCTTTTTACTTCCCGCCACTACATTGATTCTTTCGCTACAAGTTTCGATGCAACGCAATTCATCTTTGCATCTCGGCACGAGATTCTAGCAACAGGATGCATCCTGTTGCTAGCAATGGCAAGCACTCTTTTTCATGACGTAGCTTATCGTGCAGCTTTCGACGTCGATTTGGGAGGCGCATTCCTGGACTTCGCGGTCGAACTCTTCTTCAGCGAAGCGGGTTTTGCGCTCGATTTCTTCGCGCTCGAGTGTGTCGCAACAGCGGACGATGCTGCCCTCCCACGCGACGCCCGACCACGCACGCGCGTTCCGGGCGCGAGCTTCACTGGCTCTGCGACGGCAAGCAATCGGCCCGGTTTTACAGCGTTCGATGACAGATGATTCCAGCGCCGCAGCTGCTCTACCGACACGTTGAAGCGGTCCGCAACCGTAACCAGCGTATCGCCGCGACGCAGCGTGTATCGCTGTGGATGCGCGCCGGCTGAAGCGATTGCTACGGGAATGACAAGCTCGTCGCCCGGGTCTACAGTCTCAGCGGCAGTGATGCCGTTGGCCTCGGAGATCTGACTTGGGCGCGCATGCAGCGCTGTTGCTATCGTGTCGAGCGACTCCCCCTGGCGCACGATATGGAAGCGCCAGCTGGTGCGCTTCTCCTCGGGAATATCTTTGAGCCGCGCGACGAAGACATCGTGCGTTCCGATGGGGATGTGCAGGTCGAAGGACATATCGCGCGGCGTCGCCATCCGCAGAAGGCTCGGATTCAGTGCGACGATCTCCTGCAGCGAGGCGCCGGTGACATCGGCGACAAGGCGAAGGTCGATCGCATAGTCGACCGGTACCGTGTCGGAGACGACCGCCGACTCCGGAACCATCTTGTCGAGACCATACTGCGCCGGGTTCTTCGACATGATGATCGCTGCGATGATGCCTGGAACATAGTTCTTGGTCTCCCCCGGCAGGACATTGCGCCGATAGAGCTCCCAGAAGTCGGCATAGCCTGTCCGCATCACGGCGCGCTGCACATTGCCAGGGCCCCAGTTATACGCAGCCATGGCCAGATACCAATCGCCGAACTGGTTGTACAGCGTCTTCATGTAGCGGGCGTAGGCAAGGGAGGACTTCTGTGGATCGAAGCGCTCGTCAAACCACCCGTTGCGCGCCAACCCGTAGGCTCCGGTCGGCATGAACTGCCACATGCCTCCGGCACCGGAGTGCGCGTTCAGCGCCTGCGGCTGGAAGCCGGACTCCGCCACCGCGAGGTAGATCAGATCCTGCGGCACTCCCTGATCGCGAAGGTTCTTCGAAATCATGTCCTTGTATTTGCCGGCGCGCTCGAGCGAACGCAGCAGATGGGCATGACCGCCCTGGGAGTTCGAGAAATAACTGATGAAGCCGGCAACGTAGTCGTTGATCACCAGCGGGAAGTCCGATTGCGTCGTCTTCAATTCCGCCGCGAGTTGGGCATTGAGAGCAGGGTTTGAAGGGAAGGTAACCTCATTGGCGGCGTCGAGCGGAGCAGCTTCAATAGCGGGAGAGAATCCATTGCCCTGTTTCAGCGCCGCTATCTCAAGCGAGTTCACCGCGTTGAGCAGGTGATCGAACTCATCGGCGAGTTGAGGGTCCGTCTTCAGGTCCATGCCGCTCGTCAGCATCAGGTCGACGGCGGAGTCGAAGTCGACGCGCGCTGCATCGAGATGGCCGTCACGATAGTTGTCGACGCCGCTGCGATAGGTCTGCTCTGCCTGGTTGATCAGTTGCTGCACCTTGTAGGCCTTGGCAGCGTTATCGACAGACTGTGCCGTGGTGCTCCCCGGTTGCGGCGTCTGCCCGCCATTGTTGGCGCCTGCCGCCTTGGTTACGGCCGGGGCAGTCGCCTGTACTGGCACCTTGCCCGGCGCAGCCGCTTGATTCTGCGGACATCCTGCCAGCAGTACGAGCGGCGCACACGCCATCACGAGTGCCCACCGTCGCACCAAGTCCATTGAAGTCATCCGCACCATCTTCCTTGCTCATTGTAAGACGCGCAAGAAGCAAATGCGTGGACTCTACCGGAATCGCAAGCCTTGGCGAACGAAAAGGAGTCTTCGAAGATGCCGATGCGATGCAACGGCACACATTTTAACCAGCACCATATCTGTAGTCGAAACGTTCGTTTCAGAGACTCAACTTGACTGTCGAAGCCGCAAGTGTCTGCCGAAGTGCGGATCATTGACTGATCATCGGCTGATCATCGGCTCCGGATCAGTACCGCTGTTGCGTCATCAGTGTGGTCGGAACCGTGGCTAAACTTCCGCACCTCCTCAATCAATCTCTCTACGCAGGCTCCGGGCCGTAAGAAGTGTTCGACGAGCCGTGCCGCTCCGTATTCCTCGCCGCCACCGTTCATAGCTTCCGTTATCCCGTCTGTATAAAAAAGGAGTTGGGTTCCCGGCTTGAGAGGAATTGTGTACTCCGGATAGGAAGACGAACCCAGTCCCAGGGGCATGCCGGTATCGACATCGAGGAACGAGCACTCGCCATTGATGAGCAGCGGACGCAGATGACCGGCGCTGGCAACTGTGATCTTGCGCGAGCGGGCATCGAGCCCGGCATAGATCATGGTCACAAACTTTCCGATCGGGAAATCTTCCATCAGCGTCTGGTTCAACTGCATCAGGGTCCGTCCAGGGCAGGGATCGACCTTCACCAGCGAGCGCAGAATGGCGCGCGTTGCCGACATCAACAGCGCCGCGGGCATCCCCTTGCCCGAGACGTCGGCAAGCACGATTCCGCAGCGATCGTCGCCGAGGTCAATGAAGTCAAACCAATCCCCGGCGACAGCCCCAGCCGGATTCCATGCAGTCTCAAACGCAAAGCCCGGAACCAAGGGGACAGCCTTCACGAAGAGAGCCTGCTGGACAGCGCGTGCGTCCTCTCCCTCGCGTTCCATTCGTTCCCGCTCCAGGCGCTCGTACCGAAACAGGCGCGCGTTCTCTATGGCCACGGCGATATGCCCGGCCAGGGCCTCGAACACCTGCAATTGATCGGTCGAGAAGGCGTTCGTCTGCTTGTGGTCCACGCACAGGACGCCGATGACCTCGCCGCCAATCGTCAGCGGAACAATGACCTCAGACTGCGTGTCCGGTTCACACGCAACATAATAGGGATCAACACTCACGTCCTGGGCGTACCGCGTCTGGCCGGTCGATGCTACGTAGCCAACCATGCCCCGTTGGCCAATCTTTGCGCGGGCGCCCTTCTTGTAGGTCGTACAGCCTCGAACCCCATGAAGCACCATGTCGTCGCCCTCCGGATCGCGCAGCCAGACGGAGACTTCGACACAGCCGATCGATACGGCGATATCGTTTACGACCCGGTCGAACAGCACATCTAGATCGAGTGAGGAGGTAATGAGCTGCGCAGCGCGCTGCAGCTTCATCAAGGCCTGAACGAAATCGCAAGAGGAGTGGATGCGCGGTGGAATGGCACTAAGCACATCAATCGTGGTCGGTGTTGGAAATGAGGGGGTTGCCATACAGTCCTCCTTCGGAGGGAACTGGCGAACGCCGGTCTGATTCTACCCCTTTGTTCTACCCGTTAGATGTCGCTGCCCATATCGCGATTCATGCTCTATCCCTGAAGACTAGGTTTCAACCGAAATCGCGCTGCATGCCGCTTCCCGCGGCCGGCCGTTCGCGAAGGACCTTACCCAAACCAGTGTTAACATGGATATTGAGGCTCTCTGCACCCCAAATGGATCCAAGTCACATCCGCAACTTCGCGATCATCGCGCATATCGACCACGGCAAGTCCACCCTCTCCGACCGGCTGCTCGAGCTGACTGGCTCGCTGACTGCCCGCGAGATGCAGGCGCAGGTGCTGGACGCCATGGACCTCGAACGCGAGCGCGGCATCACCATCAAGGCCCATACCGTCCGCATGATGTACAAGGCGCAGGACGGCGACACCTATCAGCTCAACCTGATCGACACGCCGGGCCACGTCGACTTCAGCTACGAGGTCTCCCGCTCGCTGGCCTCCTGCGAGGGCGCGCTGCTAGTCGTGGACGCATCGCAGGGCGTTGAGGCTCAGACACTGGCTAATGCTTATCTCGCGATCTCGAACGGCCTCGAGATCATCCCCATCATCAACAAGATCGATCTCCCCAGCGCTGACATCGAGCGCACCAAGGAGATGATCGAAAAGTCCGTAGGCTTGCCTGCCGACGACGCCATCGCCGTAAGCGCGAAGACCGGCCTCAACGTGGCAAGCATTCTCGAAGCAGTCGTCACCTTGCTTCCGCCTCCAGAGGGGGACCCCGAAGCCCCGCTCCAGGCCCTGATCTTCGATAGCTGGTTCGATCCCTACAAAGGCGTCATCGTCCTCGCCCGCATCATCAACGGCAAGCTCAGCAAGGGCATGAAGATCAAGGTCATGTCCAACGGCCGCGTCTTCGACGTGGAGAGCATGGGCGTCATGACTCCGAAGCCAGTCGAGATCGCTGAGCTTACCGCTGGCGAGGTCGGATTCTTCGTTGCGACGATCAAGAACGTAGCCGACACCAAGGTCGGCGACACCATTACCGAGGTTGCCCGTCCCTGCGCCGAAGCGCTTCCCGGCTTTGAAGACATCAAGAGCATGGTCTTCGCAGGCCTCTACACCGTCGACTCGCACGAGCACGCCATGCTGCGCGACGCGCTCGAAAAGCTCCGCCTCAATGACGCAAGCTTCTCCTTCGAGCCCGAGTCCTCCGTCGCGCTCGGCTTCGGCTTCCGCTGCGGCTTCCTCGGCCTGCTCCACCTCGAGATCATTCAAGAGCGGTTGGAGCGCGAGTACTCGCTCGACCTCATCACCACCGCGCCTGGCGTCCGCTACAAGATCACCATGACCGACGGCTCTGTCGCCGAGGTCGATAACCCATCCCGCTGGCCTGACCCATCCGAGATCGAGACCATCGAAGAACCGGTCATTATCGCCAAGATTCTGACGAACGAAGAGTATGTCGGCGGCATCCTGAAGCTCGTCGAAGACAAGCGTGGCCGCCAAAAAAACTTCGAGTATGTGTCCGAGACGCGTGTTCTGCTGACCTATGAACTGCCCCTCAATGAGATCGTCCTCGACTTCTATGACCGGCTCAAGTCTGTCTCGCGCGGTTATGCCTCGCTCGACTACGTTCTCGCCGGAACCTGGATCTCCCCGATGGTCAAGATGGACATCCTCATCGGCGGTGATCCCGTCGATGCTCTCTCGATCATCGTGCACCGCGACTTCGCCTATGACCGTGGCCGCGCGCTCGTCTCAAAGATGCGCGAGCTGATTCCGCGCCAGATGTTCGAAGTTGCGATCCAGGCCGCAATCGGCGCTAAGGTCATCGCGCGCGAGACCGTCACGGCAATCCGCAAAAACGTCATAGCCAAATGCTATGGCGGCGACATCAGCCGGAAACGCAAACTCCTTGAGAAGCAGAAGGAAGGGAAGAAGCGCATGAAGCGGATCGGCAAGGTGGATATTCCGCAGGAGGCTTTTCTGGCGGTACTTAAGGTCGGCGAGGAATAGTCACGGGCGGGGTGCAAAATGGCGGGCCAAATGCCCTACGAGTACCCGGAATGTGCGAAAAACGCACGCTTTTGTAACGTGCCAGTAACGTTGATCTGTGGAAACCCTTGAAATAGCTGTATTTGCCCAAATGAACGAGGAGTTGTGCATGGAAAATGGATATTTTTCGCGCAACGCCTTCATCTACATGTAGTTGGAGCTCATCAAGACTATCGACTTAACAGGTGAAACTCATAATCTGAGACTTTTCAGATGATTCCAGGGACGCGCGATCCACAGGTTTTTCCACATATGGGGTGTTATTTATTCAGTTCGCGACAGCAAAAAAAGAGGCCTCATTTGAGGCCTCTTTTTTCGTCACGAAGGACGACTATTTCTTGGGCGCTGGAGTGGTTGTGTGCGGCGTCGTAGTTGGACGCGGGCGAGCGGCTGAAGGTGCAGATGGAGGAGGCGCAGCTACTCCCGAAGAGGTGTTGTAGGCAGTCACAACAGCCTGCGTCACATCGGTACTGGGAATTGCCCACATCACGTTGCTCTGCTGGCTGCTGACATCCAGAAGCAGTGTGAAGCCGTTCTGGGCGACGTAGGTCTTCAACGTGACCGAGACCTTCTGGGCGACCTTTCCATAGGCTTCCTGGAGATCGGCGTTGTAGGCATTGGTGGCATCCTCGGCATCGCGGTTAAGCTGCTTCTCCTTGGTGTCGATGGTCTTCAGGCGGCTGGCACGATCTGCATCCGTCAGGGTGGCCGGCGCGCTCTGCATCTGCTTCTTCAGAGAATCGACTTCTTGGGCGAGCGAATCGATCTGTGCCTTCTTCGGCTCATACTTCTTCTGCACTTCCTGAACGGCCTTCTGACCTTCGTTGGTCGCGAATACTGCCTGCTCGAAGGCGACCAGGGCGATCTTTGCGGGAATGGCTTGCGGGGCAGCTGGAGCAGCGGCGGACTGAGGAGCGGGAGCGGGGGTTGCGGGTGCCTGAGCTCCGGTGGCCTGAGCCATCGCGGTAACGGTCATCAATCCCGCGCCAACTGCGGAGACAAGAACAAGAGTGCGATTCATACGATGTGTAGTACTCCTTCGGGATCAAATGATCTGGTTCTAACGCGAAAAGCTGCTTTCGCCGGCAACTTATAAAGAATGAGGTGTGCTTACTGCTTCGGAGCAGCGGGCCTCGGAGCAGGCGCTGTCGTGCGTGGACGCGTTGCCGATGGTGCGGAAGGGGGCGGTGCCACTACTCCAGAGGAAGCATTGTAGGCGTCAATGATAGCTTGAGAGATGTCGGTACCGGGAACCGACCACATCAAAGTCATGCCGCCCTGCTGTCCACTAATATCGAACAACATGGTGTAACCGTTCTTTTGCACGTACTGAACGACGATTGGCCCGATCTTCTGAGCAACTTTTCCAAGTGCCTCCTGCAGATCGGCGTTGAAGGCATTGGTAGCATCCTCGCCATCGCGCTGATACTGCTTCTGCTTGACGTCGATGGCCCGCAGACGTGACGCACGGTCTGCCTCGGAGAGCGTCGAACCCGAAGCCTGCAACTGCTTCTGCAGCGAGTCGATCTCAACACCGAGAGCTTCGAGTTGAGTCTTCTTCGGCTCGTATTTCTTCTGCAACTCCTGAAGGCTGCGCTGTCCCTCGTTGGTCGAGGCGGCGACCTGTTCGTATTCGATAATGGCAATCTTTGCGGGGATTGCCTGTGGAGCAACTGGAGCGGCGGCGGACGCAGGAGCAGAGGCTGCTGGTGCCTGGGGACCAGAGGTCTGGGCCATCCCGGCGGCAGTAGTCAATGCCGCAGCAAGGGCGGAGGCAAGAGCAACGTTGCGATTCATGCGGTGTGTGGTACTCCTTAAGGGGTCAATCGAAAAATCATCCGGCCGTAGGCGCACCAATCGCAACCTTGTAAGCCATGATGCTCTGCATCCGCTCGGTAGGCGCATTCCTGCGAATTGCGACTACCTTTTACCTCGATCATCCGATCCCAAGGAAGGAATCGGATGGGAGCGAGAGGCTGCCCGAACAATTGGATTATAGGACTGGACCAGAAGCGGGTCAAACGAAAGTATTGCTAAATTCTCCAGAAATATGGAGCAGTTTGAGGGCAGTCTCCTGTTTTTGGACGATTAACCCCGAGACAAAGATGAAGTTGCGCCATAAATGGGCAAAATTGTTTGGCCTGAAGATTGCATTCTGCAAATGCGCCTAGGTCATGAACGAAGCTGCACTCCAATGATGGTGCGGCCGTCGACCAACGGGATATTTCTTTTGCCGGAATCTTCGGGAGACCAGTGACTGGCCATTCGACAAAGGCCACTTCTTACAGGGGTGGTTTTTGTCGTTTGCTATTGTTCTCCCTTCAATCAAAAAACCTCATCATCCTGATGGAAACCAGAGGCGGGGAAAGTCGAGAACTCGGCTTGAGCGTTTTCTGTTGCGTGTCCTTCCTTGTTCGACCCAAATATTGGCAGGTGCTTGCCTCGCCGCCGCGCCGAAGTTTTGTCAAGTTCAAAAACAATCCAAGCGCATGAAAATAAACACCTTGAACATTGCCGATTAGTTTCGCGCCATCAGTTAAACTGAATATAGAAATTCAAAGAAAAACACGCACAGAGCAGGTCTTTCTCGGTTGGACCACAACTCTTTTAGAAACAATAATTTGCCCGCACCATTGTTTAGAATAATTTAGCGCCGCAGCTCTGCGTTATACCATTACAACAAATACTTACGTACAGGCAGGGGGAGGTACCCCTTGCAAAGAAAAACAAGCAATAATAAAGAATTGTTGCAAACTGTGGTTTTTGGGCGTAGTCTAAGATTTACCTCGTGAACCGGCTGTGGGTGTCGGTCATTGTGTATAGCCATCAATCCAATTATTTGTGTAAGATTGGCGACGGAAGCACAAGACACAGTGGACCGAGTTTGTCGGGCTCTGTCGCAAACAGGTAGAGGGTGAAGGGTTCGCCGCTGTCAGGCGTTCCGGGCTGCGCGTAGCTGGTGTTTACCAACTGGCCGCAGCGGAATAGAGCAACAGAAGACGTCCGTTCGAGTACAACTTGAGACTGTTTCCTCCGACGCTGCAATTCCGGTTCTGTTCGCGCTCCGTGGCTTATACGGAGACGAGAGAGCCTCATGGCGTGGGAGTGAACCGCTAATTGCGATCTAGTGCAATAGGAAGTGGAAGCATGACTTCAGAGCAGAATGTACCCGAGGTGCAGCCGCACCAGGGTTCGACAGCGTCACCTATCCAGCAGGATGGGGATGCACAGTTTACTGGCCAGAATATCCCCCACGGCATGGGACAGTCCAAGAGCAGCCGCCGTCGCCGCCGCAAGCGGAAGAACAAGGTCAGCGATGCTCCACAGGGCGCACAGCCTGCCGGCGAGCAGGTCGGGGCAGTTGGCCAAGCCGTCGGTTCTATCCAGGCCTCGCAGCCTCAGGCGCAGGCATTTCAGCCGCAAGGAGCACAGGGCTTCCAGAGCACCGGCCAACAGCAGAACAGTGGCGCCAGCGCCAAACGCTGGAAGAAGAAGTTTCGCGACCGCGATCGTCAGCGCCCGCAGCAGGACAATCCCGGCAACCAAGCCAGTGGAAGCAACGGCGGTGGCTTCCGCGGCAGCGATACGCATCAGCCGGGCAACAGCGTCGGAGGTTTCAAGCGCAAGGGCGGTGGTGGCGGCAAGCAGCAGCGTGGCCCTCGCAGCTTCGTCGGCCCCATGGACCACAGCTATCGCGCGGTGAACGGCAACTTTGCCGATACCCCGCCCTCCACCATCGAAGCGCACGGCAACTTCGGTCGCAGCAACGGTCATGCGCGTGGCTACCAGGGCGACTCACAACCTATCGACTACTCGCAGGGGCGCACCGTCCCCATCCCCGAGGATGCGCCGACCAAGATCTTCTTCTTCATCGAGGATCTCTTCTTTATCGCGAAGATTCAGGAGACCGCCCGCAAGCTGGGCGTAAAGGTCGGCTTCGTCAAGAACGACAAGGAGGCGATTGCGGCACTGGTTGGTGGAGCGGAGGAGGATCGGCCAGGGCTGATCGTCTTCGACCTCAACAACGCGAATGCCAAGCCATTGACACTGATTCCGAAGCTGAAGACAAAGCTCAAGCGGAGCACGTCGATTGTTGGTTTTCTCTCGCATCTGCAGGGAGATTTGAAGGCAAAGGCTACGGAAGCGGGCTGCGATACGGTGATGCCGCGCGCGGCTTTCTCGCAGAATTTGCCCAACCTGCTGCGGCGTTATGGCCTTGCCGAAGAGGAAGAAGCCAACTTCAACCAGTAAATTTTGCTGGTCAAGTTGCGGTTTTTTGCAAGGCAGACGCGGTATTGCGATGATGAATGGCCCGGTAGAAATACTCTACTCGGGCCATTTCCTTTGTCGCGGAGTTGACGTTGTTCTAGCCGGGAGGCCAGTTCATGGCCCGTCCGCCGAGCAGGTGCAGATGCAGGTGGTGGACGGTCTGGCCGCCGTCATCGTTGGTATTGACAACGACACGATAACCGCGATCCAGCTTCTCGCTGCGGGCGAGGTCCGCGGCAGCCATCATCAGATGGCCGAGTAGCGGTTTATGCTTTTCGACGGCCTTTGCCTGCGACGCTACGTGCTCCTTGGGGACGATCAGTATATGGGTTGGCGCCTGTGGGTTGATATCGGGAAAACCGATGCACAACTCATCCTCATAGACGCGATTCGCTGGGATAACGCCGGCTACAATCTTGCAAAACAAACAATCTGTGGGCATTTTGGAGCTTTCTTTATCGTGGAAAATACCTAGGATGCTGCCCTGGAGCCCAGGGGTTGTAGGTTGCGGCGAAGGCTGCGCGAGTGCTGACGGAGGGATGGCTGAAGGTCCAGAACTCGACGAAGGGCCTGGGATTGGGGTCAGTGAGCGACTGCTCGCCGAGCACCTGAAAGGACTGCTGGGCGGTGGCCTGGGGGTCGGCAACGATGCCGTGGATGGCCTCCTGGCCGTAGACATCTGCCGCGTGCTCGTGCGCGCGGCTGTAGCCGTTGATGATGGGTTCGCTGAGGAACGAAAGTACCGAGAGCACAAGGACGAAGACGACGAGCGAGGCCCAGTCGTTCTGCGAGGAGACACGCCACCGAGCACCATAGCGGCGGATGAGCCATTGGACGCCGCAATAACCGAGGTAGAACTCGATGAGCAGCAGCACGCCTAGGAAGAGCAGCGTGGCCGGGATGTGGTTGAGGACGTAGTGGCCCATCTCATGACCAAAGATGAAGGATATTTCGTCAGGCGTGGCCTTGTCGATAGAGTTGTCCCAGACGACGACACGCTTGGAGGCTCCGTAGCCGGTGACATAGGCGTTGAGACCGGTGACCTTCTCGCTGGCCTTCATGAGGAACATGCGGTCCGGTGGGATGTCGATGCCCCCGCGCTTGACGACCTGCTCCAGACGGTCGACCAGCACAGGGTTGGATTTGACGAGGGGCTCGAACTTGTTGAAGAGCGGGTCGATCAGTACTGGAGCGACGAAGACGCCGATCAGTACGGCGATCATGGCGGGGATCCAGAACCAGAACCACCAGCGGCCAGGCGACTTCCGGATGACCCAGAAGAGCAGCATCACAAACAGGCCGCCGAAGACGAAGCTGAGGGCAAAGGCCTTGGCCTGGTCCCATAACCAGCTACTCCAGCCTTGCACCGACTGGCCGTAGACGACTGCGGCGTGATGGCCGTACATGTCCAAGGGAAGGGTGAGCACCGTGGTGACCAGGAGAAAGAGGAAGGTGAACAGGAAGCCCTGGGCCCAGCGGTTCCCGCTGGTGTTGACGGCGACGTTGCGCATCCGAGCCGCTATGCCGAGCGCCAGCAGAAGGATGAGCTGCAGGATGCCCCAGCCGCTGCTGGCGAAGTCGAGGAAGACGCGAATGCGCGAGTAGTCGATGGCCTGCTTGAGCTTCTCCGGAGGCAGGGAGTAGGCGGGCTTGTCAGGAGTGGGCTGCTGCTGGACGTGGGTGGGAGACTGGGGCCGAGGGGCACCGGTAAGCCCAGCGAAGGAGACTGTCGAGGTGAAGATCGAAGCGAATGCGATGAGCAGCAACACGAAAGTACGAAGGCGCATGGATCCCTTTGCTCCTGAAGGTTGAGTCAGTGTGCACCATCGAGAGCAAGAGCGCAAAGGGATTCATCCAGCCAAAGGCGTGCTCCTCCGATGCTGGTCGTTAGACGAATGGAAGACTTTCGCGATTTCGCACGATTTCTATGAGCTCGAATAAGAACGGGCGCACGTTAAGCTCGCTCTCACAGGTCCCACTGATCCCTCAGTGACGATTTAATCATCGTCCTAATCATCGTCGCCCCAGTCCTCTCGCCCGTGTCTGCCGAGGCGCGGGAAGGCGTTTTTGAGAACGAACTTCGCGACTGCCGTTCCGGTCGCCTGGCCGTCTTCGCAGGCCGTGCGGAAGTGAATGCCGCCGTAGACGCGGGCGTTTGCAACCTCATCCAGAGCCGAGGCAAAGTTGGGGAAGGAACGGACGACGCCGAGCATCACATCGGAGTCCACGACGAAGGAGCTGTTTTTGCCGAAATAGCGTGCCAGTACGGTTGCTCCGGCGGCACTGAAGGTGGAGTGACCCGACGGATACTCAGGGTGGGCCGGTGTGATGAGGAGCGGCGTCCAACCGGGATCGCTGGTAGTCGCTGGATTTCCATCGGAGTCGGCCAGAGGGATGGCAGTGACCGGCCGCCAGAAGACGTAGTGGTACTTCGCCTCCCAGGCGGCTATGACCGCGTCGGCCATAGCGACGTTGACCGCTGCCAGCACGAGCGCGTTCTCGAGCAGCGTCATGTGCCGCTCCGCCCCCAGGTAGAGGGCGATGCGGTTCCAGTAGAAGCTCGCCGTGCTCGCATTCCAGAATTTGCTGAAGAGTGTCTGATCGGCTGTGCGAAGCGAGCTCGAAAGGCTGCCTGCCGCCTTGGTTTCATTGAAGTCAGCGGCGTAGCGGGCGCTGCCCAACGCCGGAGGGCCTGCCGCGCGAAATTGTCCCGGCGAAACCATCACCCAGGGGGTCATATAGGCAAACTGGGGACCTGCTCCGGAGAGGAACGCGGGTGGAGTGGGTCGCCACTCGCCGATATCAGTTCCTCCCATAAACGGGGCGGGGGGAGGCGTGAAGCCATCGGTGCTGCGCCACTCCCAGATGGCGTCGGCAACCTCCTGTCCCCATGCGACTCCGCGGTTGACGGCCCTCTTTCGCTCCTGCTGCTTGTGCCAATCGCCTTTTTTGCCGAGGATTGCGGCGAGAGAGGTGGCGCGCGCGTCGTCGAGGGTGCTCTGCTGGGTTGGATAGAGCTTCACCAGGCTCGCATACGCTGCTTGAACAGCCGCGGCGCGGGCGGAGGCTCCGTGCGGTGCGGCAGGTGCGACGTGGATGGGGTGGTGGCGGCGTTCGATGCCGTTGACCGCGTCGAAGACGGAGGCCTGGACAATGGCTGCATTGCGGCTGGTGACGATCGGCGAGGTCTTGTCCACCAGCGCGGCCTGGAACAGTATCTGGTTCCAGTCGGTAACCTCGTCGGCACGCACGGTCGTCGCCGAGACGCTGGCGAAGACGGCCGCAAGAATGAATGGCATAAGAGTACGAATGCAACGGTGCATTGGATTCCTCCTCTCGCGCAAGAAGCTCTTGAAATGTATGGATTGGGTACTGGACCGTGGGCCGAAGCCAAAATGTTCCGGGTGTCACTCGCCGGTCCCACGCTTCAGAGGAAAGCAGGAGATCGCTTCAGAGGTAAGCAGGAGATGAAAAACTGACTAGCAAGTGGGGACATTCAACACTTAAGCACGGATTCTGTCAAGGATTTTATCGAAGCTTCATGTACCCCTCGAAGACCAAAACTGGAATAGATTCGTCAAAAGTAGCAAATTCCTGCACCGAAGATGCCCGATAGCAAAGGAGAGAAGACACTTCCGATACACTCGGCTTCAGACGAATTTTGTAGGCGAAACGAGTTTCCTTTCCCATGAAGAGACAGCGAGTAGCGGTTGCCGGTGCGGGGTTGGCCGGTTTTATGATGATGGCGGCGGTCTCACCTTGCCGGATCGCTCTAGCGGCAACAAAGCCGGAGAAGACCGCAGTGCTGGTGGATGCAATGGATGCGGAGCTGCATCGGGCGATGAGCTCGCTGGGCGGCTCCGACGCGCAGCCGAAGCCCTACTTCCTGAGCTATGGGGTCTCGGACAGCGACAGTATCGGCATCTCCGCGCAGTATGGGGCGATCACGACCTCCAACGAGAGCCGCCGCCGCACGGCTGATGTGCAGGTACGGCTGGGTGAATCCGCACAGGACAATACGCACGGCGACCACCGCAACAGCGCGCTGACGAGTATGCCGCTGCCACTAACCGACGACCGCGCCGCCATTGAGCGGAGCCTGTGGTTCGCTACCAATCGCGGCTATGCAAAGGCGCTGGACAGCTTCCTGAAGGTGAAGACGGAGCAGCAGGTGCGCGCCAAGGAAGAGGACGGGTCTGCGGACTTTTCGAACGAGCAGGCGAAGACGGCGCTGCTGCCCGCGGCTCCCACGCTGGTAGTGGACCGGGCTGCGTGGGAGGCCCGGTTGCGCGAGATCTCTGGCCTGTTCAAGCCGTATCCGGACATCTTCTTCAACACGGTCGGGCTGCAGGCTACGAATGAGACCGCTTACTTCGTCTCGTCGGAGGGCGCAAAGGTGGCCACGCCGAACCATGTGGCGCGACTGGTCGTGGTGGCTCGGGCACGGGCCGCCGACGGCATGGACCTGTTCCGCGCGGAGACCTTTGAGGCCGACGAGGTGGGGCATCTGCCCGATCAAAAGACGGTGATCGAGAAGACCGTGGCGATGGCGAAGAACCTGGAGGCACTGCGTGAGGCCCCGGTGACGGAGCCGTTCAACGGGCCGGCGATCCTGAGCGGGCGCGCCTCTGCTGTCTTCTTCCATGAGGTGCTGGGGCATCGCCTCGAAGGCCAGCGGCAGCGCGGCGACGACGAAGGCCAGACCTTCACGAAGCTGCTGGGCAAACAGATTCTGCCGACGTTCCTGAGCGTCGCGGATGACCCGACGCTGAAGGCCTTCGACGGCAGCCCCCTGAGCGGACACTACAGCTACGACGATGAGGGCCAGGAGGCGCGGCGCGTCGAACTGATCAAGAACGGCGTACTCGAGACGTTTCTGATGTCGCGACTACCCATCGCGAGCTTCGCAAACAGCAACGGACATGGCCGGGCCGAGGTGGGGCACATGCCCACGGGGCGCCAGGGAAACCTGATTGTGACCTCGACCAAGACGGTGAGCGACAAGGAACTGCGGCAGATGCTGATCGACGAGGCGAAGAAGCAGGGCAAGGCGTACGGGCTCTACTTCGAGGACATCTCGTCGGGCTTCGCGGTGACGACGAGGCGGTCTCCGCAGGCCTTCCAGGTGATTCCGCTGGTGGTCTATCGCGTGTATGTGGACGGGCGGCCGGATGAACTGGTGCGCGGCGTAAGCATTGTAGGGACTCCGCAGGCAGCGCTGAACCGCATCCTCGCAACGGACAACAAGCAGGAGATCTTCAACGGGATATGCGGCGCGGAGTCCGGAAGCATCCCCGTAAGCGCGGTGGCCCCCGCCATGCTCGTAAGTGAGATCGAGACGCAACGGCAAGCGCAGGGAACCGCTCGACCGCCTATTCTGCCGCCGCCAGGCATGGATAGCGCGGATGGAAAGGGGCGCAAATAATGAATAGGATCCTTTTACATCTACGTAATAGACGCATCTTGACCGCAACTCTCTGCATTGGCGCATGCCTTGGTACATTTTCGGTTACAAATACAGCCATGGCGCAGAGCAGCGACGATCCTCTGCTGAAGGCGATGCAGGCGGAGCTTGAGCGCGAGAAGACGCAGCTGGTACTACCGGGTATGGCGCGGCCCTACTTTATCGAGTATCAACTTGATGACTTGGACAGCTTCGAAGCGCTCGCGAACTACGGCGCGCTGACTCGCGAGGAGGCGAACCATCAGCGGGTCGTCCGGGTCGCGGTACGGATCGGCGACTACGTTACCGACAGCAGCACCAGCCGCACGAGTGGAGTGGTGCAGCTTGTCGCGACAGACAACAATCCCGAGGCGGTGCGATACGCCCTGTGGACGGCAACGGATGAGGCTTACAAGAATGCGCTGCGGGCGTACTCAACCAAACTGGCGACACTGAAGCGCTTCCAGTCAGACCGGGTGGAGAAGGACTTCGCCCCAACGAAGCCAGTAGTGCATGTGGCTCCGCTGGTAAAGATGGACCTTGATCGCAACGAGTGGCGGCGGCGCATCGTGGAGGCCAGCGGACTGTATGCGAGCGATCCCGAGGTGAAGGGCTTCGCGGATCATGTGCAATATTCCACCGCGAACATTCGCGCGATAGCCATAAACCGCTACCTCGTGAATACGGAGGGCACGGTTCTGCGACAGGGATATACCGCGTACAACGGAGGCGTCAGTGTCGGCGGCCAGGCGGCGGATGGGATGCGTTTGAGCCGCGATAACGGGCCAGTCGCTGCGGACGCCAAGGAACTGGAGAGCTGGCCGGCGTTCCGCAAGCGCACGATCGACAATCTGAAGAGCCTGGAGGCGCTGCGCAATGCGCCGCTGGTTCCGGCGGAGGACTACCACGGGCCCGTATTGGTCAGCGGAGATGCGGCGGCGGACGTAATGAATCGGCTGTTTCTGCCGAACGTGGAGGCGGATCGTCCGGAGATGGGAACTACGGCCCGTACAACGGGAGCCTACACCTCCAGCTACAAATCACACGTTCTGCCTGAGTTTATGAGTGTGACAGACGATCCGCTGCAGAAGAAGTTCGCGGGCAAGGCGCTGCTGGGTGCGTATGAGGTGGATGATGAGGGCGTGCCGGCGCAGGCGGTCGACGTCGTCGTCGGTGGCAAGCTGGAGAACTTCCTGATTGGCCGCGAGCCAATCAAGGACTTCCCCACGTCGAACGGCCACGGTCGAGCTGCACCGGGGCAGGGCGCGCGTGCACGGTCGGGCGTGATGCTCTTCAAATCAAGCAAGCCGGTGTCTGCGGCCGAGTTGAACAAGCAGTTATTGGCGATGGCGAAGGAGCAGGGCCGTGATGTATATGCGGTCGAGACTCTGGGCGGCGAGCTGCTTCCGCGGCTGCTGTACCGCGTCCATGCGGATGGCACACGCGAGTTGATGCGCGGCGCGACCTTCGATGAACTCGATACGCGCAGTCTGCGGTCGGATATTCTGGCGGCGGGCGATGATCCGTATGTGGCGAACTCGATGGGTATCGTGCTCCAGACGACCATTGCGCCAAGCCTGCTGTTCGACGATATCGGCATCAAGCGCGCAACCGAGGAGCAGCAGAAGCTGCCGTACTATCCGCCACCCACGCTAACAGGAAGATAGGAGCTGAAAGAACGATGATGCATATTGACCCAGGCGTGTTGCGCGCCCTTGCGATTGGGCTGGTCTTCCTGTTGTTATATGGCAGCCGCCTTACCAAGGGCACGGTGAAAGAGACGGCCGAGGGCCCGGCGTTCGCCATCAAGCCGCTGTTCGCCTGGTCGCGCGCTGTCGTATTGCCGGCGTATGTCCTGTTCTTCATCTATATCTTGGTCTCGCACAAGCAGCCGGTACCGTGGTGGGCCACGCTGCTGTTCGTTGCGGCCATCATGCTGGGCGTATTGCAGATGCCGGGGACCATTGTGCTGACGCCAACGGCAATCACACAGCGGTTCTGGCTACAGCGGTCAAAGACGATTCAGTACAACGAGGTAATGGCCCTGCAGACGATCCAGGGCGGCCGCATGACGCGGGTGCTCGGCGACAATCGCGTAACGATTACGCACACCTCGAACCACTCGGCAGCGGCGGAGTTTCAGAAGGGGATGGAGCGGCGCACGGGGAAGAGGATTAACTCCTGATTAATCTGTCCGGATAATGTAGGGCTCGGCGTCGGGAACGTGGATGCCCTCGGCGATCTCCGTGACATGCGCCTTATCCGGCTGCTGCGGATTGATTCGTACCCAGTGTCCCGTGGGCCCGGCAAACTCGATGACCTTGGCCGTGGAGTAGCGACGCAGCAGATGGTTCTTCAGTTGAATGGCATCTTTCTCGTCGGAGAAGGCTCCGATCTGCACGCACCAACGGCCACCAGGAGTCGCGTTCGGACGAACGGGAGGCGCGTAGGCCTCCACTCGCACCTTCGCGACGCCCATGCGGTAGAGGCCGGTAGCCTTGGCAGCAGCGAGCGAGAGGTCGATGATGCGGCCTCGAACGAAAGGGCCGCGGTCGGTGATGCGAACGATGGCGGACTGATTCGTCTCCAGATTCGTCACTCGAACTGTCGTTCCCATGGGAAGTGTCAGATGAGCGGCAGTCATGGCGTTCTGATCGTAGACCGTGCCGTCAGCTCCCTTGCGGCCAGCGTAGGGTGGACCATACCAACTCGCCAGACCGACCTCGCTGGAGACAGGTTTGCCGTTGATATTGGGCGGGGGGACAGGCAGGGAGGGCAATGTGCCCGACGATGCCGTTGTGCTGTTCGAGCCGTTGGGAACTGGCCGGGTGTTCCTGTTGCTATGCGCGTTCGAGGTCGTGGCAGGCGGGGGTGGAGGACGATAGGCTCTGGTAGTCTTCTTATGGCAGCCGACGGCAACCAGCGCGAGCGCCGACAGCACTACGGTGGAGATGCGCCGAGCGCGGATCACGGCTTCGACGTTCCTCCGGGTGGAGGTGGGGGCGGCGGCGTTCTTCCGGCACGGTCGTCCATCTTTTGGGCGAGTCTGTGCAGCTCAGCAGCAGCGGCTCGCAGGGCGTCGGAGCCGTTGCGGCGTACGTCAGGCACCACCTCGTCATTGATGTACCTAATGACTTTGCGCAGATCTTCTTCCACGCGGCTTCCAGCTTCGTGCAGACGCTGTTCCCACGGACGTTTCGGGTCTTTCGGGTCTCGGCTAGATGAGTTCGACATGCGCACACCTCTCCACATTTGATTATCGAGACGAGGAAAACGCATGGTCAACGTCGATTGCAGAGTATTTGATCGGTAGTGCCCGTGTGGTAACGGAGGGCGTAAGATCCTGAATGTACAGCGAAGACAACTTGCGACGGCCTGTATGCGTCCGTTACATATAGGCCACCACTGCTACTTCAGCGTGTATGCCGAGGTACTCGCACCTCTTTTTAAGGCATGAGCGAAACCGAATGTCCACGAGGTACCTCTTTGACCACAGCAAAGATCGTTTCGTCTTTCATCGCCCCGCGAATAACACGCACTGTTGCTGTAACACTGGCGCTGTTCGGAGCCATGGTCCCTTTCATCGCAGCCCAGGAAGCTGTAATCAATACTGAGGCCATGCTTAGCCTTCCCGACTCGCCGGGAGCCATGTTAACCAGCTCAAGCAGCAGGTCGAGCGATGACTCTACTTCGGCTGAGACGTCCTTCGACCCGTCGGCGAAGGCTCCGTTGCCGATGGCGCTTCCCAGGATCAAGTTCATCGCCGCGGGCCAGCCTGCTCCTCCGCAGAGAGTCCGCCACAAGATTGAGATGGGCATACGTGAGTCGATAACGCCGTTCTCCATGCTGGGCTGGGTAGCGTCGTCGGGCTATAGTCACCTGCTCGACAACCGTCCCAACTATGGGACCAACAGTGAAGCCTTCGCCCAGCGCCTCGGCGCCGCGGCCGCACTCGGTTCCAGCAAGGAGATCTTCAGCGACGCCGTCATGGCGCCGGTCTTCCGCCAGGATATGCGCTACTACCAGCTCGGAAACAGCAAGAGCCTTTTCAAGCGCGCACTTTACGCCGCCACCCGCCCTTTAATCGGCCGCACGGACGGAGGCCGCACCATCCCCAACTATGCTTCTCTTCTAGGCACCGCCGAAGCCGCAGCACTTACTCAGGCTTACTATCCGCCTCCGAATCAAGGTGCCAGTCAGGTCTTCCAGGCCTTTGGTACATCGGTGGGCGGGTCGGCTGTCGGCTACCTGGTTAGCGAGTTCGGTGGCGATATCATCCAGGCTTTGCATATAAGAAAGCATGAGTAATTTTCCCCTGCCAGGGTTCAAATAAGCAACGGGAGGGGTTGAGCGATGCGTTGGCTTCTGGTCACAGCGATGATGCTGGTTACCGCCACATCGCGCGCGCAGGCCTCCAAAGACCCGTCCGACAATCTCCCCGACGCCCCCAGCGAGGTTCAGCAGGCCACCGTCGTCGCCGTGGGCCAGGCCTCACTCAAGGCGAGTGGCAAGACTGCGAAATCCTGCGGCCCGAAAGAAGCGATCTGGCTTATCCACACAGAACCCGACCACATCGGTGAGCCTTGTCTCGGACTGATCTATCCCTACCAGCGCTTCCTCAACTCCAACGTCGTAATTCCCCTAACATGGCAGCAAAAGGGATATTCTGCGCTGCACAATGTGACCGATCCCGCCAATCTGGCCACCATCGTTGGAATCTCCGGAATCAGCATAGCCGCCGATTCCCACACAGCTTATGGCCCGGGCCTGAAGGGCTTTGGCAAGATCACCGGCGTCACCCTATTACAGAACACAACCGGCGAGTTCTTCGGAACTTTTCTGATTCCCGCCATCACCCATCAGGATCCTCGCTATTACCGGATGCCGGATGCACCGATCCCGAAACGGATCTTGTATTCCATCTCGCAAAGCTTTGTCGCCCGGAACGACGATGGCACCCTCATGCCCAACTACGGCACGTTACTCGCTTACCCCATCGGCGCGGAACTCAGCAACCTCTACGTACCAGGCATCCAGAGCGACAGCAAATCCACGGTTGCGCGCATCATCACCGGACTGGCCATCGAACCGGCAAATAATCTGCTTGCCGAATTCCTGCCTGACGTAGCAAAGCGGGTACATGTGCGCATCATATTTGTGCAGCAGATTCTAAATAACATCTCCGCCACTCAGGGCAGCATGCCGTAATCGGCACGGCTAGTAGTATATGCACCAAAAAGAGTGCCCCGTCTGACGCACCCTGATCGCCATTCAATGCAGAATTTCGCCGTTTAATACCTGATGCTTCAATGTGGCGTTCCGTCTGCGTACTGTTAATGACGAATCGAAGCTATTACTCTCGCATCTTCTTACAGTACTGAGTGATAGCGGAATCAGGGTGCATACTTACGCCGGCACCCCAGGCCTGAATAAGCTGTTTAAGTCTATTCACGCATCACACAGATCATCGATCGAGACGGATATTCTCAGGAGACAGAAACGCATATGCCAAAGGCAAAGTTAGTCGAAAAGGCTCTCACCTACGGAGCACGAGCAGGCTGGGTTGTGTTCAACAAGCTGAACTCAATCAGCCCCAACGCCAGCTTCACCCCCAAGTGGAGTGACAAGCCCCTCCTCAAGAGCTACCAGAAGGAGAAGCCGCCTCTCGGCTGGCCTCGTACAACCGACTCCCTCTGCCCCAAGTGCATCCCGGAGATCCGCCAGCAGATCGTCGACGGCAAGCTGCCGCACGAGATCCTTCTCAACGAGAAGGTCGGCGAGATCAAGGCGCAAATCATCGAACGCGATGGCCAGATCCTGATGGTGAAGGATTGCCCGATCCACGGCCACTTTGAAGACCTGATGTCGATCGACACCGCCTTCTTCAAGCACCTCGAAGAGGTCTTCCCCGGCCGCGACATCCGCGCCCACAACGACGAGAAGCTGCACAACCACGGGACTTCGACTGTGACCCACGGTCGTGGGTCTGTGCTGACCATTGACCTCACCAATCGCTGCAACATGATGTGCGATCCCTGCTTTATGGACGCCAACCAGGTCGGCTTCGTCCACGAGCTCACGTGGGACGAGATCAAGACCATGCTCGACAACGCCGTGACCATCAAGCCGCGTCGCCAGATGTCGGTCCAGTTCTCGGGTGGCGAGCCCACGCTGTCGCCGTACTTCCTCGACGCAGTAGCCTATGCCCGTAAGGTCGGTTACACCTCCGTCCAGGCCGCGACCAACGGCATCGAGTTCGCCAAGTCCAAGGAGTTCTCGAAGGCTTCCGCTGAGGCTGGTCTCCGCTACGCCTACTTGCAGTTCGACGGTATCGGCAACGCCGCCAACTCGCACCGCAAGGTCGGCAATGCATTCGACGTGAAGCTCCAGGCCATCCACAACCTGCACGAGGCCGGCGTCGACATCGTCCCCGTTACCACCATCGTCAATGGCATCAACAACGAGCAGGTTGGCCGCATCATCGAGTTCGCGCTCGACAACCCGAAGAAGATCAACTTCCTCAGCTTCCAGCCGGTCAGCTTCACGGGCCGCGACGAGGACATCTCCGACGAGCGTCGCCAGGCACAGCGCTACACCCTGTCGCACCTCGCGCACGATGTGAAGAACCAGACCGGACTCGGCGAGCCGACCCGCGACTGGTTCCCCATCTCCTTCATGTCCACCTTCTCCGACTGGGCCGACCTCGTACATGGACCGGATCGCGACTGGGGCCAGCTCTCCTGCGGCTGCCACCCGAACTGCGGTATCTCGATGGCCCTGATGATCGACAAGGAGACCAAGGAAGCCGTTCCGGTCACCGCGTTCATCAATGCAGACCGCCTCGCCAAGGACGTCGCCCGCATCAACGATGCTGCCCGCGGCAAGTGGCTCTCGATCATCGGCGTAACGCTCGCACTGCTTCGGAACTACAGGCCCGAGGCTGCACCGACCCACTTCAAGATCAAGGAC
>Ga0193716_1000059_pt1 | contig 63299 bp, 49 predicted proteins | sample U2c1metaG_FD_145901 | JGI IMG/M metagenome (GOLD analysis project Ga0193716, IMG submission 145901) | Soil microbial communities from a riparian zone of the East river system, Colorado, United States - U2c1 | ecosystem: Environmental > Terrestrial > Soil > Riparian zone | place: USA: East River...
CCGCTTCAAGGCCGGCGGCACCACCGCGACAGGAGAGCAGGCCGGCAGCACCAGCAAGACAGGAGACCAGACCAGCGGCTCCGGCAAGACAGGAAGCCAGACCGGCAGCTCCTGAACAGCAGCAAGCCAGGCCGACGGAGACCATCAATGGCGGAAGCCGCAATTTCGGCAATCATGATTTCAACAGGACCGTGAATGTGCACGAAACGGTGAATGTTCATGAAAATGTAAATGTGCGGGGCGGAGTGGCAGGAAGGCCTGCTGTGACGATCCACGATCACGAGAATGTTTATCATACAGGCGGATATCGGGGCATCCATCCATATTATTACCATCCTTACCGGCCTTTTTACTGGGGTCCCCGGTGGCATCCCCTGGGCTTTTTCCTCACCGCTCTGGCGGCGGATGCCATTTATTTTTCATTGAACAACCAGCGTTATTATTATGATGCAGGCTGTTATTATGTTCCCTCCAACAACGGATATTCAGTAGTGCCGGCTCCCGTCGGGGCGGTGGTCAGCTCGCTGCCGGAGGGATTTGAGACGACCATGGTTGGGAATGATTATTACTATTACTTCGGAGGTGCCTTTTACATCAATAGTGGCCAGGGTTATCAGGTGGTGCCGGCGCCTTTCGGGGCGGTGATAACTCAGCTTCCGGTAGGTGCTTTAGAGCAGCAGATCAACGGTCAATCCCTGATGGTCTATAACAATGCTTATTATGCGCCCATATCGCAGGATGGGCAGGATTCCTATGAGGTCGTAGACCCTAACCAGCAATAGCAAAGCACGACAGCAGGTTAAAGCAGGTATTCCAGGAAATACCTGCTTTTTTTGTAACTTTTTGCGGGAAGGAATGCTCTAAATACAGATTCGTGGAAAATCTATAAATTCATGTATTATGACTATTGAACAAATTCATGCCTTTGGAGGGATCGTGTTGCTGGCGGCCAGCTTCGGCATTATCATTTATTTTATGCGCCTGAGACATATAGAAAAGCTGGAGATGATAAAAAAAGGGGATATGGCCTTTGCTCCGAACTACATGGAAAACCTTAGATACTCTATCCTGAGCAAGGCCGTCGTGATGATTGCCCTCGCTGTGGGATTAGGAGTCGGATATGCCATCAACCTGCATATAACGGACAATAATTCCCAGGGGGTCGTTTATCTGATATGTCTCCTCGCTTCGGGCGGTCTCGGGTTGCTGGTCTTTTACCTGATTATCCAAAACAAGGATAAATAAATGCGGAATGAAGATATTGAAAAAGCCAGGAACGGAGACCGGGATGCCTTGAACGGCTTGCTGGAAAGTTATAAGGGACTGGCTTATTCTATCGCATTAAAATATGTTCGCCAGGAAGCAGACGCGGAAGATATCGTCCAGGAAGCCTTTATTAAAGTCTTCCTCCATATCAGAAAATTCAGAAATGAATCGGCATTTTCCACCTGGCTTTTTAAGATAGTTTATTATGAATCATTAAGACAGCTGGGAAAGCGAAAGCCGGCAGGAGAGATCAGGGAGGATAACCATTCTTATGAAATGCAGGAAGGGGAAGGTCTCGCTGAAAAAGAAAAAAGTACTCTCATCCGGGAAGCCATGCGGTCTCTGTCGGAAAATGAATATCTGGTCATTCACCTGTTCTATCTCGCGGAAAAGACGATAAGGGAGATCGAACAGATAACAGATCAGTCGAAGGCTAACATCAAGGTACTTCTTTACAGAGCAAGGAAAAAAATGGCAGATTATTTTGACAAACACAGAATTTCAAAAGATCTTATATGAATGACGAGTCCCTAAAACAGTTACTAAAGGAGAATCTGGAAGAATTACCTTCCGGCAACTTCAATCATCGTGTCCTCTCTAGTCTGCCTGTAAAAAAAGAAGCGAACCGGAAATTCATGCCGATGGATGAGCCTCTGATCTTTGGATTTGCTTTTTCAGGTCTGTTACTGTTGGCTGGCTTGTTCTTATTTGGCGGGCCGGCCCTGAACGGGAGCATTTTCTTGCTGATCGCCGTACTTGCTCTCGTGCCGGTCTTTATCATTCTCTCTAACCGGATCACGCAACGAAAGATCAGCCACAGACAGTTTACCGGCTGACATCCGGTCTGATCTGACAGCCATCTCCGTTTGGTATTTTTTGCAACAATAGCCCGTTGTATGGCGAAGCTTTGTCACCTTATCACCTAATCATATGAAAAGAATATTTGCTTTTATCGGGCTGCTCTGCTGTGGCATCTCCTATGGCCAGCTACCCTCGCATCAGCTGCCGTCCTCCCTGAAAGGTCTCGTCATGGATACGACCAGTCATACATTTATACCCAATGTGTCAGTAGTAGTGATCCGCGCGAAAGACTCGATCCTGCTGGGATTTTCCACAACAGACGCCGGCGGCGCATTCCTTCTTACGGGGCTGGATACGGGAAGGGTTATTGTACTACTCTCCTATCCCGGATATGCGGACTATACGGATCGCATCCGTATTGATAAAGGATCAGTCGACCTTGGCAGGATAAGCCTGACCACCAGGGTTGCAGTGCTGCAGGAAGTCGTTGTTCGCCGGACCGTATCGGCCGTCCGCCTGAAAGGTGATACGACGGAATACCTCGCGGACAGCTTCCGGGTCCAGGCAGGCGCCACGGTGGAAGACCTTTTAAAGCAATTGCCAGGTGTCCAGGTAGACAGGAATGGTAAGATCACCGCCCAGGGTGAAAAAGTGAAAAAGGTGCTTGTGGACGGGGAAGAGTTCTTTGGAGACGATCCGACCCTGGTAACCCAAAACTTAAGGGCCGATATGGTGGATAAGGTCCAGGTATATAATAAAAAAAGTGACCAGGCGGCCTTTACGGGCATCGATGATGGCGTCAGGGACAAGACCATCAACCTGCAGCTGAAGGAAAATAAAAAGAAAGGGTATTTCGGAAAGATCAACTTTGGAGCAGGTACCGGTGGATACTACGAGAACCAGGCGATGGTCAATTGGTTCAGGGGAAAAGAAAAATTCTCGGCCTATAGTACGGTGAGCAATACAGGCAAGGTCGGGCTGGGATGGCAGGACAATAATGCTTACAATGGTGAGAATGACCAGTCGGCTACAAAAGATGTGGATCTGGATGCATGGGACGGCAATTACAACGGCCAGGGAATCCCCACCGCAAGGACAGGCGGCCTGCATTATAACAATAAATGGAATTTGGATAAGGTTTCGCTGAATGCCAATTACAAGGTCGCCGATCTGGATGTGCGGGGTTCCAATGATATGCTGTCCCAGAATAATCTGCCGGAAAATATCTACTATGGCAGTTCGGATCAATCTTTCCGGAACCGTATAGTAAAGCATAAAGTCGATATGAGTTCCGATATAAAGATGGATTCCGGCTCGACCCTCAGGATCAGGGTGGCCGGGACACTGAGCCATAAAATGACCAGCAATCAGTTCTCCACCCGGACCATCAGTCAGGATAGCAGCCTGCTGAACAGCGGCAACCGGCTCCTTTCAGACGATGGCCGGCACAATGTCTTCGATGGAAGTATCCTTTGGGAAAAGAGGCTGGGGAAAAGCGGGCGGACAATATCCGTCAGCGTGGCGGAAAACTACAACACCAATAATGTCACCGGAATACTACAGTCGGCCAATTCATTTTTTGGCAAACTGGGCGGTCTGGATAGCCTGAGCCGGACCGATCAGTTTAAGGACAATAAGGGACTGGTCTCTCTTTTTGACGCCAAAATAACATACACTCAGCCGCTGTCACATGCCGCCACGCTGATTGCCAACTACGAGAACCTGACGGGCACCAGCAGTTCGGATATACGGTCTTTCAACAAGTCCGCGGACAGCCTTTATGACGACTTCGACAGTCTGTACAGCAATCACTATCGGTTTAACAGGGAGACACAGAAGGGAGGTCTGGGGCTTTCCGTCAACAGAGGAAAATGGAAATTGTACGCAGGCAACGATGTCGGTTTCACAAGTCTGACCCAAAACGATGTTTATAAAGAAAGCTCTTTTTCACGTCATTTTGTGAACTGGTATCCTCATCTGAGCCTGGACTATGTGATCTCCCTTCAAAAGCAGATCGGCATCTCATATGAAGGCAATACGCAGCAGCCTCTTGTAGACCAGGTCCAGCCCATTCTTACAAATTACGATCCCCTCAATGTCTATATCGGAAATCAGCAGCTTGGTCCCGCCTATATGAATACCTTGAGCATTCATTACAACAGCTATCAGCCTCAGACCCAGAGGTATCTTTTTTCGAATTTCAACTATGTCTTCTCTTCAAATCAGATAACGACCGATACCCATACCGACTCATCTGGAAGGAATACTTATCAGTATGTCAATGTCGGCGGTAACAGCAGGTATTGGGGTTATATCGGGTTTGGCGGAAAGATACCGGAATGGAATGCCAGTCTGGGAATTAATGTCAGTGCCAGCGGCAGCAGAAATGTCAATTTTGCCAACGGCCTCAGAAATATCTCCGGTAACAGCATGTCCAGCCTGGAAGGATACTTCGGCACGGGAAAAAAGGGGAGGTTCGAGCTGCAGTTGAAGGCCAATGCCGCCTATAACACGAATACCTCATCCTTACAGCAGAACGCGTCGCAAAACTACTGGGTATTTGTGCTGTCTCCCAATGCCGATATTTTTCTGCCGGCAAAATTCAGGATCCACTCCGACGTGAATTATACCATCAGGCAAAAGACGCCCGCCTTCACGACCAATCTGAATGTCTTTCTTTGGGATGCGTGGATCGGCAAATCCTTTCTTAAAAAGGACGTGCTGCTCATAAAGGTCGTCGGAAACGATTTGCTCGATCAGAATAAAGGGGTCAGCCGTACCATGTCGAACAATTTCATCAGTCAGAACAGCTACAGTACGATAAGGCAGTATTTTTTGTTTTCCGTCAACTGGAATTTTTCAAATAATCATTAAAACCTTCCATATGAGAAAGCTCACTTATTATCTTCCCGCCCTGCTGCTCCTGCAGTTTTGTACAGCGCCCGTCTTTGCCCAGAACGCCGTCTTTTTAAAAGAAGGAAGTATCCAATATGAAAGAAGAACAAACGGCTATGCCCTTATGCAGGAAATGAGTGAGGCAGGGGGACTGACCGGAGACAAGGTGGACCAATACAAGATTAAAAACCCCCAGTTCAGGATGGAGTATTTCAATCTCAGCTTTAAAGACAATAAGACGAGATTTGAACCCGCGGATGCAAATGCCGGGCAACCGGCATCCATGGATGAGTGGTTCAGCCTGGTGGCCGCCGGGAATACGGTATATTCCGATCTTTCATCAGGGAAGCGGGTAAGTCTCAAAAAAGTGTTCGGGAATCAGTACGAGGAATCCGACAGCATTCGCGCAATTAAATGGAAAATAGCCGACGAGACCAGGGACATCGCAGGTTTTCACTGTCGCAGGGCCGATGCCGTCATTAATGACTCGCTATATATAGTTGCCTTTTATTCCACAGAAATACCGGTTTCCGGCGGCCCTGAGTCTCTGTCGGGCCTGCCCGGCATGATTCTGGGCCTGGCGGTTCCCCGGGAGCATGTCACCTGGTTTGCCACGAAGGCATTCTCCGGGGGTCAGCAGATGGCAAAATTTTTTCCCCCTTCAGGCGGCAAGACAATGACCGGCGCGCAGTTCAGCGACATTATAACACAGATGACAAAGGCCTGGAGCAAGTCCGGGACACTCATTGTGCGAAAGGCGCTGTTATAAGATCTGCACCGGGCGACTGTAATCTGAATTGAGGTACACGATACTTTTTCCCCAGCCACCGGCATTGATCCCGTTGGAATATTTTTTGTTAAGTATGACATTGAACCGGTTGAGACATTCCCCATAGGCCATGATCAGGCCATAGTACATTTCGCTAGCGGCCGGAACCTGCTCCCAGGTACAGGCTTCCGAGACGATATCATCGTTTGCCGTCGTACAGCCTGTAAGCTGACCGTCCTCCTTTATCTGGCAGTTGGCCGTAGGCCCGTTTTCAAACCGGAGCCGTAGGTATTGGCCTGTCCGTACATAAGAGCCAGTGCGATGCCCGTTACGCTGTCTGATCTTCCATCCCGCAAAACCCTTTACAGGATTTCTTTTCAGGTTTATGTCATACTCAAAATGCACGTGATAAAAGGTCTGATCTTTCAGCAAATACAGGACGGTCTTGAGGGCACTACTGAATACGGTCTTTTGAATATAAAGTTCAGTCAGGTTGTTGATAAGATGATGATTTTTCAGCCGTTCGAAGTCGGAATGGCCAATATATTCCAGGAATTGGCGGTTTTCTATGGGAACGCGGCTTCCGCCAGCATCCTCCAAACGATTGACAAGGTCCATATCTTCGACCCCATATCCAACCAGTGACTCGTCGAATCCCGATACGCTATGGAAAAGGTCGCGGTGAAAGCAGAGCTTACCTCCCTGGTCCCTATAGGGTATATGATTGGGAAGCAGTGTCGTTATGATCGTGTTTTCTCCTTTTTCCGCAAACACCTTATTGATCCAGTGGGCATAACCCGGTCCTGCGAAATTGTCCGAATCCACCATACAGATGATGTCGCCGGTAGCCAGCTTCAGCGCCATATTCTTTGAATGGGAGAGGTAAAAGATATCCGGCTCCGTTGTCTTATAATATTTCAGAAGGCCTGATCTTATATATTCTCCCATATTGGATTGAACCCATGACTCCAGGCCGTCGGGAGAATTATAGTCAAGAAGAACGAATTCGATGTTTGGATAATCCATATTTTCAAGAATGTTGACAGGCAGGGTCTGGCGCAAATGCGTAAGCCTGTTCATGCACACTGTGCAGAAAGATATCTTATACATACTTTTTTTAAATAAAGGATGATTGAATAATTTACATGAGATGGGCATGTTCCAGCAGGACATCCAGGTCCTCGTGCAGAGGAATGGTATAACCAAGGATCTCCTGCCACATGGAAACGTTTTTTTCCCATTGGTCCCTGTTCTCGAGCCTGATCCTGTCGATGTCATTTGGCAGGATACCCTGACCGAAGAGGATATGATCGATGCCGAACAGATCGAAGATGGTGTCTTTGACGTCGTTTCTGATCATGTTCTTTACGGTAGTATCCTGGCGGGTCAGCAGTCCGAGTTCTTTATAAAGACCAATGAAGTGGTCAAAGCCGCTGGTGTCGACATTTGCACGGCAGCTTTTCCAATAGGAGTTGTTATATTTCCTGTTGAATTTAAAGTGAATGGACAAGAACCAGCGGATATAGTCCCAGTGGTCGTTCATGTCCCTATTGAGCAGGCTGATATGGCGGGGTTTATTTTTAAGGTTCATAAAATTGTTCATCAGCACGATGATCTGGTCTATGATCATATGGACCCCGGTAGACTCCAGCGGTTCGACGAAAGAGTAGGAGTTGCCTATTGCCACCACATTTCCCTTTATAAATTCCTGGTGACGACCGCTGTTAAAGCGGATAAAGTTTACGTCTTTGCTCATGGTCGGATTTCTCATCAACATTTCCTCATATGCCTGCTCTTTCGAACAGAAGTCTGATGAGAAGACATATCCGCGGTGGTTTTCATGACGCAGGGGAATATTCCAGCACCAGCCGTTGTGCATTGACTCGGCATACGTATAACACTGGATCTTTCCCCCATGTGGAACTGTGGCGGTGATGGCGCAGTCGTTGTAAAGACTGGATTTATAAGGGATGTAAGGAGAGCGAAGCTTCTTTTCGAGCAACAATGACCTGAAGCCGGAGCAATCTACATACATATCGAATTTGAATGTATCGCCCTGGTCGTTGACCAGGTAGTCTATTTCTTTGCCATCGTCTTTCAGCACGGCATCCTTTATCTCTTCGTCAAGCAGCCTGGCACCCGCCTCCACGGATTTTTGCTTCAGGTAGCCGATGAATTTCTGATTATCGAGATGATAAGCGTATTTCAATGTCCGGGAAAGGGAGTGATATCTGAGCTCGCCGTCCTCCTCGACGCGGGTTACGAAGCTCGAGTCTTCCGACATCAGCCTCGAGTTCAGAGAGCAGTAGTTGATGTCATTATTATGTATATAGGCGGAGAGGATGTCCTTGGAGTCAAACGGATAGTTAAAGAAATAGTCTCCCGGTTTTCCCCAGAAAAATTTTATACCCAGCTTCCAGGTCGGTTCCACTGCCTCATAGAATTCCTTTTTATCCAGGCCAAGCGCCCCAAAAAGATATTCAGCCATAAGGGGCGTGGTTGCTTCGCCGACCCCGATGGGCGGAATTTTTGAGGATTCGATGATCGTCACGGGCAGCTGGAAGAATCTCCTGAAGGCAAGAGCGGTCAGGTAGCCGGCGATTCCCCCGCCAAGGATACATACATTCCTGTAGACGCTGTCTTCCTGAAGTTCGAGATCAAAATAAAAAGGCTCCTGATTTTCCATTCCCGATTTGGATGCGTTGAATTGCTGGATCAGCGTTTTGTATGTGCTGTTCATTTTGTATTGTTTTAGATTTCTATTCTACAATTAAAAGGCTGTGAGCGATCATATATATGACACATTGAAAATATGCCGTATCCGAATTTTCTTCCTCCCGGATGACTGGGTATTGTTCATTCAGCATAAGCCAGCCTTGCCCATAAGAACGGGGTTCGGAGAAGACAGACAACAGCGCTATGTTGAGTGGGGTAAGGTCCACTTCTATCATGCTCCTGGTTATATTGTCAATGTGCAGGATAAAATGTGTGGGCGAAGGTCCGGGCTCATCCAGATCATAAGCAGCTTTGTCCAGCCAGTGGTATTGTGTATTCAGCTGCTTGGAGTATGGGTTGATCCGTATTCTGAATAGTTGCAGGTCCGGCTGGGAAGGGCTGTATATCTTGTCTTGCGATCCTGCCGAACGTTGTGCTATGTCTTCGATTGTTTTGTCGTCCGGGCAGTCCAACGCAAAACGATATCGTTCGGTCTCGTAGCAGAAAACGTCTGCGACCCTATCCAGGATACCTGCATCTTCTGCCTCCCTGAGTAATTCTGTCCCGTCGGGTAAATCTCCATTCCCGGGCAGGAGGGGAGCCGGCTTAGCCGTAAGCAGCCGATAAAGGCCACAGGTTTTTTCGAAGATCTTTTCTTTTGGAAAGGTAAGGGCCTTCTCCCGCATACTGAATCGACCAACTTTTGCTATCTCTTTTTCCGGTGCAAAATATCGCAGTATCCGGCTGTGATATTCCGGATAATCCGCGAGCAGCCGTTTCGACAGCAGGTTGCAGGAAATTTTCATTCCTTTGAGAGCGCCTATCATGTGGATGTATTTTCTTCCGTGCGGAGAGATGCCGAAATGGTTCTGCCTGAGATAGCCGAATTCAGTGGGCTCGGCGGAATATTCATTTTGGTCGTCCGGAGGGACGGGTCCGCTGCAATGATTGTCATGGTCGGCCTTCAGATAATGATTGCAGGTGAAAAGCCCTGCGTGATCGATATTCTGCTCTTCCAGCAATTGCGCGGCCAGAACCTGTTCTGCTACATGGTTTGCAAATTCAGGTCGCCCCATTTTGCCGATGACGGGGGCTAGCCGATTGAAGAACTCGAATGCCATGGCGCTGTGTCTTTTGAAGAAAGAGATACCATGTCCGCCATATACGCCGGCGTTGACCGCCCTGATCCGGTCGACGGGCGCCCCTGACAGCCAGGGGGGAAGCTGCTGCAGATCGCCGGTAAGGGTTTTTATCTCCTGGATGACGGTGGTGTAAAATGCGCCGGCAAAAGATTCCATTTCCTCATTCTGGTACACGAAGTCCCTGTTCAGCTTTGCCTTATGTATGGGTTGGAAGAGAAATACGTCCCCGTCGACGTGGAGGAATGGCTCATCCTGCATTCCATAGGAAAGCAGTTTGGGTGCGGCCCAGAGATATCGGGGATAGGGAAAATCATTCAGGGTGAGATGGACCTTCGTATAGGGCAGCCCGAACTCATCGATCAGCAGACGTTTGCCCAGGTCGTCGGTGTACAGCTCGACCTCATCGTAGTATTTCCTCAGCTGAAGACAACTAAGTGCCCAGCTAAAAAAATGATAGCGCCGATCCATCCATCCTGCATTAAGACCTGGCCCGGTCCATAAGGTTTGTATAATTTTCATAACAATCCATTGTCTAATATTTATCATGCAAAGCTGGAAGCCACATCGTTCAGCTGGTTTTCGAACTGTGTATAATAAATTCCTTTGATCCGGACCAGCTGGTCGTGTGTTCCTTTTTCGATCAGTCGGCCGTCCTTCAATACAATGATCTCATCAAAGTCTTTTATGGAGCTGAGCCTGTGACTGACGGATATGATGATCTTATCTCCAAAACATTCCTGCAACCGCCGCAGTATCTTTTTTTCTTTATAGGAATCGATAGCCGAAGTGGCCTCGTCGAGCACAAGGATATCCGTATTTCTAAGAAAGGCCCGTGCCAGGGAGACCTGCTGCTGCTGGCCGCCGGACAACATGACGCTGCCCTCCCCTTCCCCGAGGAAAGTATCCAGCAATTGCGGCAGCCCGGTCACAAAAGATGTACAGCCGGCATTGTCCAGGGCCGTCCACAACATCGCATCCGGCGCGTGGGTATTGCCATAGGTCAGATTGTGGCGAAGGCTTTCCATAAAGAGCAGCGGCTCCTGGTGGATGACTGAAATGCTCTCATTCCATTCATGCAGCTCTACCTGGTCAAGAGGGAGGTCGCCATTGACGATGATCCGCCCATTTAACGGGACGTAGAAGCGGCACAATAATTTGATCAGGGTGCTCTTCCCCGATCCGCTGAGGCCAACCAGTGCATATCTTTTTCCTTTTACGAACTCCATGCTGAAACCCTGCAGAACTTTATTGTCGCCGAAACAAAAGTAGATATTTTCAAGTCGGAGGGAATAGACAGTGCCCATAGGCCAGCGACCTCCTTCAGGGGGCAGAGCATATTGATCCCCCGCATTGCCCGGTCGATCCTCACCATAACCTGCCCCTCTCTTGCCGTTAATTTGCAGCTCCTGCGATTCAGGCGGGCCCATGAGCAAAGGCATGATCCGGTCCATCGACACTTTGGCCCGTACATAGTCCACATATAGATATACCATGTCACTGGAAGGCGCGTAGAAGCGGTTCATGTACTGGATGAATGCGACCAATGCCCCGACGGTTAGCGAGCTGGCAATGACCCGGTGCCCGCCATAACCCAGGACAATCAATGGGCCCAGTACCACAAAAAAGGTAGAAGCATTTCTGCTCACGGAGGAATAATTAGACGTCTTCTGATAAATGTCGAAAAGACGGGAAAGCCTTTCCGTTATCCCTCTTGTTTCCCTTTGTAGCCCGTTAAATCCCTTGATGACCTTGATATTCTTGAGCCGGTCGATGAAGAAATTATACAGCTCGCCTTCCTGTTTGCTGGATTGTTTAATGAGACGTTTTATTCTTTTATTCAGGCTTCTGTTAATGAGTATCGAAGCCGGAAAAACGATCATGGAAAGAAAAAACAGATTTTTGTCCAGCAGGAAAAGCATGACGGACAGACCGCTGATATTAAAGAAATTATTGGAAAACCGGATCAGGCTGCTGGTCAGGAAGCTCTGCACCTTATGGATCTCATGGTTGACCTTTTGGATGATGTCCCCGGGCTTGTTGTCCTCGAAATAGACATAGGGGAATGTCAGCAGATTGGAGAACAGTCTTATCTTGATGTCGTTGACCACTTTGTTGCTGATCCAGGTGGTGAGATAATCCGACAGGATGCCCGTCAACAGACGCAGCAGATAGATCAGGGCCAGCAGGCTCAGGATTCCGATCAGTCCGTTCAGGTCTTTGTGGGGGATGCTTTCATCGAGGATGATCTTCAGGGCATATGGAGAGGCCAGTCCGGAGATGGTGCCTATGATCATCAGCAAGAATAGCATCGCCTCCTTAAACCAGTATGGGTATAAAAACGACAGGAACAGCTTAGTCTTCTTCCACTTCATGATGTGGGTATTTTTTCGGAAAAATAATCTTGTACGAGATTGAGCATTTTTGAAGACAGTCCGGGGTCGTCAAGGCTCAGGACCGGTCCTGTCGTGATAAGTCTTGCCTTCAACGGGGCTGCTCGGACATCGTCGCCGTTGCCTGTAAACAAAAAACAAAGTAATTCGGCCTGGGTATAGGCCCGGGCCACCCGGATATTGCCAAGAATATTTTCATACTGATCTTCTTCAGTGACGGCAATAATCAGCGAATCGGGCTGCATTCCGTACAGGAATTGAAGGGCGCCAGCAATTCCGGCATAAGAGTGACCTGCATTGTGCCCGGGAGGAGGCAGCAAGGCTCCGGATATTCCGGTAAGAATAAGATCAGGTTTCAAAAAAGATTGGACTGCCTTGCCCAGATGGGTCAGGAAGGAATACAGCTGTTCTTCGCCGGCGGCAAAGGTATCCGGGTCCGAGATGGGAACACAAAAGCAGGCTCCCATGAGAATCCCCTGAGAAACGGGAGAAATATAGCTGACGGCATAACCTGCATCCAGCAACTGTTTGTGAACGCACCCCTGGGCAGAGACCGCCTCTCCTTTTCCGCCTGCCATCACGGCTATCACCGGAAGTCTCAGCGCAGGCAGATACCTGAATCTTTTAAAGTCCCTAAAAGTAGCCGCTGTAATAGAAGGGTAATGAATAACAGAAGAAGCGTTGATCTTTTCCTGGAGTGAACAAAGGATGCGGTAAGAAACAGAATCAAACACCAGAAAATCTTTTCCCCGTCCAATTATTTCTCGCAGCTGCTGGTAAAGGGCCGTTCTGTTGTAAAGGCTTAGCAGGGAAGTAAGCTTGCCAAGCGCCAGTGTATCGAACTGGTCATACAATTCTTCATTGGAGACGATGGCTGGGATATGCAGGGGATAATAGCTATGACGCCCCACGGTTATCCGCAGGCCCGGATTTAGTCCGCCAAGGTCGACTTTGTCCGCGAAATACAGCTCCCTGTCTTCCAAAGGAAGGAGAAGTATTCTGCGGGATTCGGAAGACGATCCTGTGGGATAAAAATACTTTTCAGCTAATGGCGCTGTCTCTGTTCTGTCGAATGAGGTCGCCTGTTCATAACCGTAGTCATTGGGTATAAAAGGATGTGGCATGGAGGCCGGAACCGCTTTTTTGATCAGCGCATTTTTCAGCTGTTCTATGGTCATGGGTCCTTTTTCGATCATAATCACCAACGCCTCGCCTGTCATCTTAGGGCAGGCAAAGCTGCTGCCATTGTAGTGACGCCCCTGGAATTGAAAATAGCCATCCGTGAAGAATTCGACGGGCGACCGTCGCATGAACACGAATCCGGTGCCGGAAGGCAAAGGCAAATGTCCTATGCCGAACACTTTTGGATAGTATGCCGGGAAGCATATCTTACTATCATTATGTGCAGCGGCTATGATCGGTACATTGCTTTCGTATGCTCTGTCGCATATTTCTGTAAGGCCGTCGCTGGTCAGAGGGGACTGGATACCCAGACTGATATTGATGATCTGTACCCCGGCTTTAAGGCATTGACGGATGCCTTCAATAAGGAGGTCTTCATTAGCCGCCGGCTCCGTATCCAATATTTTAACGACGAAAAAGCTGATATCTTCCGTATAGGACCGGATGATCCTGATACAGGTCGTGCCATGATCCAGGTTATCGGCAAGCGGATCCCGGTTGTCGGACGAACCGTCAGCACACAGGTTGATGCCACTAAGGCGGGTAGCCGGGATATCCAGCCCGGAAAGATCTGCCCCGCTGTCTATGATACCGACTTTTAGCATATTTCAACCGTTCCTGATCTGGACATGATGGACACCTCCGGATTGCCTTCGGAGAAATTCTGTTCGTAAATGGCGATCATTCGTTCTTCCATGAAATATTTCCATCCGGAACAGATTTTGCTTTCCGTATTAAGGACGAATCGCATGTTGCAGCTCTCTTCGCAAATGGGTAATGCCTTACAGGTTCTGCAATCGGCGGCCTTGGTCTTATCAAAGTGCTTGTAGGTATCCATCCCGGGGCCGTAAGGATCGAAGTCGGTGACGTGCTGGGCTCTTTTTTCCTTGCTGTTGATGGTGTTGTAGCATTTATGGATATAACCGCCATCGTCCACGGAGATGGAGTTAGGGCTTTCTACAGTCCCGCAATAGAAATTTGCAAAGCTGGGATATGCTACTTTCAGCTTTTTTGTCCGGAGCCCGTTCCTGGAGGCCCAGTCATTGTATTTTGTCACCTTTAGCCGGGCAAAGTCCTCCTTGGATTGCTGGTACTGATAGCTGGTATAGTAGACGTCCTTGTCCTGATTAAACCCTTCGAAGTTGTAGAACTTGGGCGCCCAGTCAAATCCGATCTCTCCCGAGCGCTGCGGCCATATCCCTTTTTTCTCCAGATCGGCAAACATCTCGTCCAGGTTCTCAAAGACGGCCCTGTCGCCATTGATGCGAACGGTCAACCTGAACTCGCCCTCGGGCATGAGGGCCAGATTGTCGAGTATCCTGTCATAGGTTCCTTTTCCGCTGAGGTAATAGCGTACGGAATCGTGCATCTTTTTACTGCCATCAATAGTTATCTGGAGCTTTCTCACCTCGCAACGACGCAGCATCTCATAGGTTTGCGCGTTCAGCAGCGTGCCGTTGGTTATGATGCTGGCGCTGTAGTCGATGTTGTTCTCTTTTGCCAGCGCAATGACATAGGATGAAAACTCCTCAATGGTATTCTTTCGCATCAAGGGCTCTCCGCCAAACCATTCTATACGGATGCGTCTGATGGGTTCTGCATGGGGTTCAGCGATGGTTTTGGCAATGAGCTTCTTCATCGCTTCCATGTTTTCCTCTCCCAGGTATTGGGCATCCGAAGAGGATGCGGTCTTGTCTCCCTGGTAACAATAAGGGCAATTCATGTTACAGGTATTGGTCGGAGAGATGACCATAAAAAGGGTGTCGGAGGCCTCGATGGTCTTCCGGTTTGTCTGCGCCCTCCGGGCCACTACCTCGAACTCATCGACATCTTTCGGTATAATCATACCCTGTCTGACCAGGGCCTCGATGACATCTGGGTCCAGATAGTGTATCTCCATGCTGTTGAGTTTGGAGAAAATGAGGCCTGTCTTCCAGTCCAGTTCGAGCATTGAATTTGACAACGCGTTGTATACGATGTAGATATTCCGATCTGGATGAGGAACAGAGGTGTTATAATAACTTAGTTTAAGGTCCGGTAACATGGCTTTATTTTTAAAGGCGGGAAAAGAGGTTCATTGCAGCAAACTGCAATGAACCCGATGTTGTCTAGAAAAGCAGGTCATCCCCTTCGGTGGGTTTCGACGTGCACCAGAGGTTGGATGAATAACCCGATGCACAGCTTACGGTACCGTCAGACCAGGTAGTATAGCCGCTGCCGCAATAAGGTACGACCAGGCTCTGATTCTGTACTTTGGATTCACCGGCAAATTGATTCTGATCAACTCTCTGTGGTTTGATCAGGTCGCGAACTTTCTTTTCTGTTTGCATTGTACAACAGTTTTTGAAAATGGTTAAAAATGGTTAATTATATATTGGCCAGATATATACAAAATCGTCATTCCGCCGCGGAAGGTCTTTGGTCGGTCGGTAAGCCTGCAAATCGAAGTGCGGCGGAAAGGACTTTGTCATCATAGGGGTACAGATCGGAATAATTGCGGAAAGGAACAAGGATGTCGGGGGAGATGCCGGAATATTCAATGGGAGCAACTCCATCAGGGGTGGTGAATTTGGTCAGGATGTTGGTCCGCAGCACGAGATTGAAGGGGAGATAAAATACTTCGCCGCTGGCATATGATCCGGAGGTCCTTTCATTTCCGATGATAGTGGTATTTGCATTGTTCTTCAATACGCTGGTAAAGATCTCAGATGCGCAGGCCGTCTTATTGTCTACGAGTATGACGACACGCAGATGCTGCAAATGGAGATAGGGATTTGGCCTGACGATATTGGACGCAGTTATGCTTTTGTTGTCGCTATAGCTATACTCGCAATGAGTAGCCGTGACCGGGTGGCTGATAAAACAGGAAAAGATACGATAGGCTTCGACTTCCAGGCCTCCCGGGTTCCCCCGCAGATCGAATATCACCGAGGAGCATTGCTGCAGCTCAGCTCTGTGATTATAGAACCTCACCCAGTCACCCGCATCCCAGCGATTCAATTTTATATACGAGCAATTGCCGATCCGCCTGAAGTCATCGTGGATGGGTTTGAAATTGGCTGGTACAACCACTGGTTCGCTGTAATAATACCTGATAGTGCGGCTTACTCCATCATAAGCGAATTCAAGAGTTGTTGAATCCTGTTTGGTTTTAAACAGCATTCCCGAGATGGCCTGCATCCTGCGGTCGAGAGGCTTGCCGAAATAGCGGGTCGTAAAATTCCGTATATACGCTTCGACAGGCATCCCATCAATGGCGGTAATGGTCGAGCCCAGGGGAACCTGGGTTTTCAGCCGGTCGTTGAAGACCCCGGCGACCTCGACGCTGCCGTTGATCTCTTTGAGATATATGGGACCCCCGGTTTTGAGAATGGCCGCTTTCTCGAAATAAAAATGACCATCTGAAAAGGACGAGAACAGGCTGTCGATCACGTTGATTTTTTGCCCAAAGGATACCGGGGAGGCCAGGATCTCCTCGAGCCGGCGACTCACTAAGCTTTTATCTATCCCGTGCTCTTTGTAATAGGGATATTTTTCGGCTATCCGGCTCAGCAGGACAAGGGTTTGATGTTGAAGCCGGCTACTGTCAGCAGGCTCCTGAGATCTAAAAACAAAGGATTGCGCATATAGATCCCGGAACATGGTGAAACGGGATATGGGATAGGCGTTGCCCCAGCCGGTCGTAGTATAAGAGGTCAGCCGGTTGGCAGTGTCTCCGGTCAGCTGATAAAAGAAGCATCCTTTGGCCGGAACGGTCTCAAGGGAATGACGGACGAGCTTGTATTCGGCTATGACAAATTTATATGGATCGTCTTTTTTCCTTTTATCGGCGAATAGAAGGATACGGGATATTCGAATGCTGTCGCCGCCGGATGAGTCGGCCATCCCTTCCCAACCGGACAGAACGAACTCGTGGGGTATCTGGTACTGGTCTTCCATCACGGGAAATTGCTTTTTATACCAGCGGCCTTCGCCGTCCTGGATCGATACGGAATAGGATCTTATATTTTCGGTGTAGAAATTCAGATATAAGAAAGTGCTCCTACGGGAGATAACGTTCCTGGAAGAGCAGGGCACTTCGAACTGGAGGTCCTTTGCAATGACGCCTTTGTTGATAACCCGTTCATTCAGGTCAACCGTAGCGCCAAAAAACGTATACCCTTTTGAATAAGCGGAAAGTTTTATAGATGTCAGAAGATCGCAGACTGCATCTCTTTTAAGATGGGTAGTATTGATAGTCCACTGACCGCTGGTTGCGGTACAGGCACAACATACCATGAATGAAAAGACTGCTGCTTTCATACTATTCATTTTTTTGGCATAAAATACTATGTACAGGGAGTAGTTAAATCTACTACCATTAAGGTTTCCCGTTAGAGTTAGTGCGGATAAAGAAGCAGATTAAAAATAGCATTTACCACGAAAAGTCTCACAGATAAAAGCCCCTATTTGAAATTATAATTAATAAAATATGAAAATGGCTGGGTCTGCGGATCAAAGAGAGGCCAGGCCGGTGCGGATGGCATAAAGGGCGAGGCCGGTGCGGCTTTTGACATTCAGCTTTTTGAAAAGCTCGTCGCGGTAGTTGTCGATAGTCTTATTGCTCAGATACATTGAGGCGGCAATTTCCTTGTAGGAAAGATCGGAAGTACAAAGCTGCAAAAATTGTTTGTATCTGTCGGAGAGCATTTCGAATGAACGCGCCACCTCTTCTTTATCGTGATGCTTTTCTATAAAGATGGAATCATCCGCTACCGAATAGATTGCGTTCAGCAACACTTCGACATCGGCCATCTTTGAGACGAATCCGTTCGCACCTCGGCGGAGCATATCGATCACGATGTATTCATTCGTGAACTGGGATAGTCCGATGACCTTCACAACGGGACAATATTCCTTTATGAATGAAGTTGCCATTCGCCCGTCCATAAATGGCATCTGAATATCCATTAGAACGATATCGGGGAGGTCATTGTTCTTTTGTTTATCGGTGAGCACCTCTTTAAGTACCCGGCCATCGGCCGCTTCAGCAACGACCCGAATTTTATCATTGGCGCGGGTATTAATACAGTTCTTCAGCGTTTGCCTGAATAATGTGTGGTCATCGACAAGGATAACGTTGATCATAAATGATAAATTTATGGCATGAGATTGCGAAAAAACATCTTACCATTTTTTCGGGCTGGATAAGAGTCCGGGAGAGTCCGATCAGTATCGGGATGTGTCATACAAAAAGAGGAGAGCAATACGATTGTCTAATGCGCGCAAATGCCGGAGGAAGATAGGAAATAGGGCAAACATAAAATAAGGTTGTTTAAATTGACTCAAGTAAATATATAAAAAACTATATGGAGCATCAAAAAAAATAAATGGCTGCATCGTCGACGCAGTGGGCACTTCGGTAACCGGGCAAGGCGCGTTGCGGCGGTGCCGGTTACTCCTGCAGCATGGTCCCTTGCGGGCTGACCACGAGCGTATGCCTGACACCGGTCTTTAACGCATAATTCTCCTTTTCATGACTGACCGGGAAGCCGAAGCAGACCGGGTAGTCGTATTCTTTCACGACATCACGGATGATTTCTTCCACGGAGGCACCGAAGGGGCGCATAGTGTCTTTTACTTCTGTGAAGCCGCCAATGATCAGACCGGCGAGCTGGTCGAATTTCCCGCTGCGTTTCAGCTGATAGAGCATCCTGTCGATGTTGTAGCGATATTCTCCTACGTCTTCAAGGAAGAGTATCTTCCCTTTGGTCTTTATATCGGATGGAGTTCCGGTAAGATGCGCCAGCAGGGAAAGATTGCCCCCGATAAGACGGCCGGTGCCCGTACCTGGTCTGTTAAAGGGATGGTCCGGGCAGGTATAGGCCACTGGCTGGCCGGCGATGGCCTTGCGCAGAGATTGAATGTAGGCATTGCCGGCTTCCCCATCATTGAAGGCACCCGCCATCGGCGCATGAAGGGTCGCTATCTTATATTTTGACCAGATATGGGCATGGAGGACCGTGACATCACTATAGCCGATGATCCATTTGGGATCTTCTTCAAACCGGGAGAAGTCGATGCGGTCGATGATGCGCGTGAGGCCATAGCCACCACGACCACAGAGGATGCCTTTGATCTCCGGGTCGTCAAGATTTTGCTGGAATTCGGCGAGACGCTGGTCGTCTGTGCCGGAGAAATAGTTTTCAGACGGACCGCCGACAGTGTCCCCGACACGAACGCGATAGCCCCATGACTGCAGGGTTTCGATACAGGTTACGGCTTTTTCCCGGGGCATATAGCCTGCGGGGCAGAGGAGGGCGATTGTATCGCTGGGTTGGAGATATGGAGGAATTGTCATTTTTATCTATTTGAATAAGGCGTTCATTGTTGATTCCTGCTGTACGAGACCAGGGAAAGTGTTGCTGTTTTTAACGCCGTATGTGGTTATCATTGTCAGGAACAATGTCTTTTTTGTTTTTGTAGCATTTTTAAAAATCTTTAATTTTTGCTCTAACTCCGCCGCGTAACTTTTTGTCATCTCAAAATCGGTGACAGAGAATTTCATCTCGCAGACATTGATACATTTATCCTGCCTGTCAATAAGAAGATCTATCTGGGCACCATGTTCTTCTTTTTTGCCCTGTTGGCGCCATATAGAAGTTTCGGTATATACACCTGCAATGCCTAACTCCTTTTTCAACTGCAGAATATGTTTCATACATATGTTTTCAAACGCAACCCCGCCCCAGCTTTTCCAGGAAGGGCCCGTAGAAAATCGTATCCAGGTTCCTGCGCCCTCTGTTCGTTTATTCTCAATAAATTTTATATAGAAAAGAGAGTATTCATCAGTCAACTTATACACACTGTCTTTAATAGTCTTATTAAAAGCTACATACGGTGTAATAAAACCTGATTCGGTAAGCTCATCCAATAGTTGAGAGGTTGCTCCGCCTGAAGTCAAATTGCATTCATTAATAATTCCTTCCCGGGTAAGACCAACTCCTTTTTTGGCCAATGCCCTGATGACGTCTATATGTTTACCCGTTTCATCAAACAGGGAACGGTAAAGGTTCTTAAATTCATCCCTTAATAGTCCATCTTTTGTAAAACATAACCTGTCAATGGCCTGGGTTGCGCTTTCCCCTACTTCTATTTCTTTCAGGTAATGGGGAATTCCTCCGGTAACCATGTAAAGTTGTAGGATCTGGTATCTGTCGAGATTTATTTTCCTTTGATGCAAATACATCTCCATTTCTCCGATACTAAAAGGCAGAAGCCGTATCCGTCTCGTTACCCTGTTATGCAGTCCGCCTTTATTATTAATTATCTTTTGAATCATCCAGGCGGCAGCAGAGCCACAAATGACTACGACCAGATACTTCTGCCGTGAAGCCCAGGTATTCCAGAAGTGTTCGAACGCCTGCATAAAACCTGAGCGTGGGGTATTGATCCAGGGGAATTCGTCAAAGAAGATCACTCTTCGTTCGTTCTGTATCAAAGGAGTAAGGTAATCGATCAGCATATTAAATGCCTGTAGCCAGCTAGTAGGTTTAGCTAAAGGAAGATTGCCGACGGTTCTCGATAGCGAGTCGCTGAAATTCTCAAGCTGTTGGTTGAGAGAAGCATTGTGAATACCGGAAAACTCAAAGGCCAATTGTTTATGAAAAATATTATGGATAAGATAGGTTTTGCCGATCCTCCGTCTGCCATACACAGCAACCAATTCGGGATCGGCCGATCGCAGGACGCGACCAAGGATAATCTTTTCCTCTTCCCTGCCAACAATTATCTCCATCGTTTATTGATATATCTAGCCAAAACTAGGAAAAAAACAGGGATTTGGCGGGATTAACCATTCCATAAGTTGCCAAAAGTGATAAAAGAGTAAAGATTTGGCGGGATTAAAAAATTTATAAGCCGCCAAAAGTGGCAAAAAAATAGAGATTTGGCGTCTTATAAAGGGGGGGCGAGGGTGGTTTTTTCGAACAACTTAACCTGATTGTCGCGGGTATCAAGGATATGAGGGATGCCGTATTTGAGGGCATAATTCTCTTTTTGATGGCCCACAGGGAAGTCGAAGCAGACAGGATAATCATAGGCTTTGACCCTTTCTGTGACGATGTCATAGACGCTGTGGCCAAATTCTTCGCCGGGATCATCCGGTTTGACCTTGAAGCCACCGACAATAAGACCGGCGAGATGATGAAGCTTGCCGCTTCGCTGGAGATGCCAGAACATGCGGTCGATGCTATAGAGGTATTCTCCGGTATCCTCCACAAAGAGGATCTTACCGGCAGTGTCAATATCGGAGCTGGTACCGGCCAGTGTTTCGATAGTCTTAAGGTTTCCGCCGACAAGAGGACCTTCGGCGAGGCCGGCGCGATTTTGAGCATTCGGAATGGCATGAAATTCCATTATTCCTCCGCTAAGAGCTTGACGAATGGAAAGAATGGACTGGACCTGAACAGGTTCGGCTTTCGACCAGTCATCGGGAAAACTGTTGCACATTTTGGAATGTATGGAGGCGACGTTGAAATTGGTATGAATATGGCATAGAAGGACGGTAATATCGCTGAAGCCAATGACCCATTTGGGATGTTGGATCAGCGGAACAAAATCCAGGTGGTCGATGATGTGAATGGCGCCATATCCGCCGCGCGCACAGAGGATAGCGCTGATCCCGGGATCATTGAGCATCTTTTGAAAGTCTGCCAATCTTTCGCCGTCGTTGCCCCCGAAGATGAAATCTCTTTTTCCGACGGTATCGCCGACCTTGATGTGGAAGCCCCAGCTTTCGATCAATGATACGGCGGGTTGGATCTCTTTTAGCGTTATGTTGCCGGCAGGGCAAGTGATACCGATGCAGTCTCCGGGTTTGAGATAAGGAGGAATGATGAGCGGGAAGGGCGCGGCTGACGCCGCGCGGGAAACTGGTGTTGCAGGATGCGTTGTGTATGGCGGTTTGCTGGTTTTGGCGGCTGCGAGTACGGGGCCGGCGGCACCGAGTGTCAGGATTGAGGAGAGAAAGTTTTTTCGATTCATCTACTTTTGAATTAATATTGTTTCGGCAACTGGACATCGTCCAGATAGGGTCACCGCTTAAAATTACTACTTTTAGGACATGCGTTCTTTATTGGCGATGTTATTGTTGTTATTGTCAGCAGGGGCAGGACGGGGTTTGCGAGCACAGGATCTGACCGGGCAATGGACAGGGACTGCCACCGACAGCAAGTCGGATAGAAAGCAAAACCTGGTCTTATCTATTAATGAGGGGGATTCGTCTTTTGGCGGTGTGCTTCACTGGTACTCTCCGGAATCCCAATATATCCGGCATATTATTGTCAGCGGACGGTTCTATGGAAAGGATTCGATCCTGACCATAAGGGAAGACAGCACTATCAATAGTGCGGTGGAAGGAGGTGATCCCTTTCGAAATACAGGTCTCTCTTCAGCAGAGAAGGTGCCGCCCTCGGGGTTCTATATCCTGTTCTATCGCAGGACGGCCGGGAGAAGGGACCTCCTGAAAGGGCATTGGGGATTTACCAATCCGCAGACGGGAAAGTCGGGCGACCTGGAGATCTGGCTGGAGAAAAAAGCCCCTCCCTTCATTCCATTGGTAGTACCGTCTCATCCAAAAAAAGACTCCACATCGACAAAACAGCTCCAAACCTTGCATGACCGGCAATCGACCGTTGCAGCAAGTATTCCTGTCCGGGGGATGGATACGGTGCGGATCGAGCTCTATGATAATGGCGAGATCGACGGGGATTCTGTCAGCCTGTTCGTCAACGATCAATTATTAGTCCAGCATGTGAAACTGACGGCCCAGGCAAAGGTCCTGTTGGTGCCTATCGATAAAAGCCGGCCGGTGAACAGGCTGGTCCTGGTTGCCGAGAATCTTGGCAAGCTGCCGCCAAATACTGCGCTGATGGAGGTGACCGTGCATGGGAAAACCTATAACCTCTTTCTTTCAACGGATTATAAGAAGAACGCCTCGGTGGAGTTTACGTTGCAGGAATGATTGCCTGGTTTTGCAGGGCGCGGTAAAGGGCGTAAATTTGCAGCCAAATATGGAGAATCAACCAAAAAGATACCTGATCACGGCGGCTCTGCCTTACGCCAATGGACTGAAACATATCGGTCACCTGGCGGGAGCTTATCTGCCGGCGGATATATATGTACGCTATCTGCGGGCGCAGAAGCGGGATGTGGCCTTTATTTGCGGCAGCGACGAGCATGGGACGGCTATTCCGATCCAGGCCATGAAAGAGGGTACCACGCCCAGGGCCATTATCGATAAATACCACGGGCTGATCAAGCAGAATTTTGCCGATCTGGGGATTTCTTTCGATATCTATCATCGTACCAGCGAGCCTATACACCATGAGACAAGCCAGGAATTTTTTACCTATCTCAACGATCGTGGTGAGCTGGAAGTAAAAGAGAGCGAACAATATTATGATGAGGAGGCTAAAACCTTTCTGGCTGACCGGTATATCGTGGGTACCTGCCCCGTTTGCGGGAATAAAAGGGCCTATGGTGACCAGTGCGAGAATTGCGGTACCTCATTGAGTCCCGAGCAGCTAATCGAGCCGCATAGCACGCTCAGCGGCAAACCGCCGGTAAAGAAAAGCACGAAACACTGGTATCTGCCGCTGGACAAGCACGACGCCTTTTTACGGGAATGGATCCTCAAAGACCATAAAGACGACTGGCGGACAAGCGTGGTTGGTCAATGTAAGAGCTGGATCGACGGCGGGCTGCAGCCAAGGGCCGTCACCCGTGATCTCGACTGGGGAATAAAAGTGCCTTTGCCGGAAGCCGAAGGAAAAGTATTATATGTCTGGTTCGATGCGCCGATAGGTTATATTAGTGCCACCCGTCAGTGGGGCATCGATAATGGAAAAGAATGGAAGCCTTATTGGTACGATAAGGACACCAAGCTGGTGCATTTTATCGGGAAAGACAATATTGTTTTCCATTGCATCATCTTCCCTATCATGCTGAAACTGCATGGGAATATTCTGCCTGAGAATGTCCCGGCCAATGAGTTTATGAACCTGGAAGGAGACAAGATGAGTACCAGCCGTAACTGGAAGCTGGATATGCAGGATTATATCGACGATTTCATGAAAAAGGATAATGGGGGCACTCAGCTGGCAGACAGCCTACGTTATTACCTGACGGTGATCGCGCCTGAGACAAAGGACAGTGAGTTTACATGGAAGGGATTCCAGCTCGCCAACAACAGCGAGCTGGCGGATAAATTTGGCAATTTTGTCAATCGGACCATGGTTTTGATGCATAAGCTTTGTGGCGGGAAAGTGCCAACCCTTCATACCGGCAGGATGGATGAGGTCGACCATGAGATCATCAACGCCATTGCTTCAACGCCGGCAAAGGTGGAGAAGCTGCTGGAAGAATACCGGTTCCGGGAGGCGCTGTTCGAAGTGATCATGCTATCAGACCAGGCCAATAAATATATGCAGAAAAAGGAGCCGTGGATTGTCGCAAGAACCCTGGCTGCAACGCCGGAGAACCAGCAGCTGATAGATAATTGTCTTCATATCTGCCTGCAGCTGACAGCAAACCTGGCTATCCTGATCAATCCTTTCCTCCCTTTCACCGCGCAAAAGATGCTGCACATGATGAAGGTAGTGGACAAGATGCTGGACTGGGAGAATGCAGGAAAGATGAAACTGCTCAGCGTAGGCTATAGCCTGCGGGCGCCGGAGCTGCTGTTTCGCAAGATAGAAGACGATGAGATAAAAGCACAGATAGAAAAGCTGCAAGCGGCCTCGGCGGCAAAGCTGGCCGAGACAGCAGCGGAAACTGAGGTAGCGGAGGCGGCAGCTATCGCAGCAGCTGCGCCGGAGGCGAAGCCTACCATAATATATGACGACTTTGCGAAGCTGGAACTGCGTGTAGGTACTATCGTCACCGCCGAAAAGGTCGAAAAAGCCGATAAGCTGCTAAAGCTTGGCGTAGACCTGGGTAATGAAGTAAGGACCATCGTTTCGGGGATCGCGCTGCATTTCAAGCCAGAGGAGATTGTAGGTTTGCAGGTAGTAGTGGTAGCCAATCTGGCCCCCCGGAAGATGCGGGGAATTGAAAGTAATGGAATGATCCTGATGGCTGAGGATAAGGGCGGAAAACTGCATTTTATCAACCCACCAGACAAGATCGAACCAGGCTCGGGGGTGAGCTAGAGGCGGTATATTATTTTTTAAGGGGTGGCAAATCCTGCCGCCCCTTTTTTTCGTATATAGGGCCATCACCCACATGCAGCGTCGCACTAAATACGGCATTCTCCTTTCCCTCTTCCTGCTATCAGGCCTGCTTATTTACGGCTTTTTTTGCCGGTTCTACCCTCGCCCAGCCCCACTGGTGAAGGCCGATATCTTTGTCAGCCCGAAAAGCCTGGCCGCTTCCTTTGACAGCAATGAAGCACTGTCGGACAGCCTTTACCTTTATAAAGTTCTTTCGGTACGAGGCAGCATAACAAAGATCCTGAAAAGGGAATCAGGCAATTATATTATCACCCTTGGAGACGAGTCTCCGGGAAAGTCTGTCGTCGACTGTAACCTGGACACTTCCTACAATCACCAGTTCCTTTCCTTTAAGAACGGCGACAGTATCACCATAAGGGGTACCTGCGCAGGCCGGCTGCAAAACGTGGTCCTCATGCAATGTATAATAGAAAAGTAAAAAGTTTCGTTTACCAACCGACTAAAATCTAAGTGCTATTACTTAGTTATTGATCGCCCAATACTTACGATTACTTATTCGCGTTTAGAGTAGTGCCGCTTATCGCAAAACGCGGCGCAACGCGAAGTGAGAACGCTTATTGTCGATTCATACCATCCAATTGATAAACCTTATATAGTATGTAAAGCAGAAAAAACAGCTATTTAGGATTGTGGCGATGTTTTACATTCACTATGGTTACACTGTGTATTTAATAAAAATCTAATATCAAAAGCAACCTGCTCGTGCTATGAAACAAACCCTACAATACAGGATCCTTCCGTATAACCGTTACAGCTCATTTTACCAGGAAAGAGAAAGTTTCTACAGAAGTTTTATTAATCAATATTATCTGGATTTTGCGCATCATCAGCTCTCGCAGGAGCATTATGATCCCTATTTGAGCAAGACCCTGATCTCGCCGCACGACATTCAGTTCGGGGCTTCTCCGCGCAAAGTGATCTGGAAGATCGGCATGCCGTCTTTCCAGATAAAGGATATCAATGATTTTAAAGATCACAAAATACTTTTCTATCGCACCAAGCTTCTTCGCCAGAAGGTGCTGATACAATTTCACTTCATCAACGGGTTTTTCTATTACTCCCAGCTGAGCTTTTTATCCTTTACGGAAAAGACCAACAGCATTTTGTTCAACTCCATCCGGAGCAAGTATGAATGCCCTGGGTCCATGGAAGAGCAGGACCGTTTGAATATGATAGATATCTGCGGCAACAAATTGATCATCGAGAAAGGGGTATACCTGACGGTGAGTTATATGACCGGAGACAGCTATCCACGGCAGCTCATGGAGACGCAGCTCAAACAGCGTTATGAATTGCTGAACAAAGCGGACAATTACGAGATCGACCGGTTGAGTAAAATACTTTAATATATTTTTACTTGTGTTGCTCTGGCAGGCTGATGGCTTATGGCTATCGGCCTGCTAGTTTTTGTATCAAGCGCTCTCCAGTTTTGTGCCAATGGTTTTTTTTGTTATCTTCGATACAAATAGTTGTTTAACTAACTAATTTAACCATATGAACCGCATAATTAAGAAAGTGGCTGTACTGGGAAGTGGGGTTATGGGATCGAGAATTGCTTGCCATTTTGCAGGCATCGGCGTGCAGACATTGCTATTGGATATAGCTCCGACGACGCTGAACGAGGCGGAGACAGCCAAAAAGCTTACGCTGGACCATCCCGCGGTAAAAAACCGGATCGTGAATGAAGCACTGATCGCGGCAATCAAATCAAATCCTTCTCCTGTATATACAAAAGATGTCGCTGCACGGATAACGACAGGGAATTTTACAGACAATCTAAAAGATATCGCGGCCTGCGACTGGGTCATCGAAGTGGTAGTAGAAAGGCTGGACATCAAGCAACAGCTGTTTACAGAAGTAGAGAAATACAGGAAACCGGGGACGTTGATCACATCCAATACCTCCGGGATCCCTATCCACCTGATGGCAGACGGACGAAGCGAGGATTTTAAAAAACATTTCTGCGGTACCCATTTCTTCAATCCCCCCCGGTACCTGCGATTGCTGGAGATCATACCCACTGCTTTTACCGATCCCGAAGTGACAAGCTTCCTCCTGCATTACGGAGACCTGTATCTTGGCAAAACAACGGTACTTTGCAAAGACACTCCGGCCTTTATCGCCAATCGGATCGGCGTGTTCAGCATCATGGGTATCTTCCGGCTCGTAGACAAGCTGGGTTTAACAATTGATGAGGTTGAGGCGCTGACGGGCCCGGTGATCGGCCGGCCAAAGTCCGCTACATTCCGGACAGCAGATGTGGTCGGCATAGACACGCTGGTGAAAGTGGCAAAAGGGGTATCGGCAAATTGTCCGGATGACGAACAAAAGGATGTGTTTGCTATCCCCGCCTGGCTGGACAAGGTCCTAGCCAACAACTGGCTGGGTGACAAGACAGGACAGGGCTTCTTTAAAAAAACCAAAGGAACAGGGGGAGAGAAGGAAATCCTGACCCTGAACCTGCAAACAATGGAGTATGGTCCGCGTCAGCGACCAAAATTTGCTACCCTGGAAGCGGCCAAAGCCGTTGACGACCTGAAGACGCGGCTAAAAATGCTGGTTCAGGGTACGGATAAGGCTGGCGAATTCTTCCGGCAGTTCCATTATGGGCTTTTTTCTTATATCTCCTTTCGTATCCCCGAGATCTCCGATGAGCTTTATAGGGTAGATGATGCTTTGATGGCGGGTTTTGGCTGGGAAATAGGTGCCTTTGAAAGCTGGGATGTAATGGGTGTGGAAGGGACCGTGAAAAAAATGAAAGAGGCCGGGTATAAAGTAGCACCCTGGATAGAGGAGATGCTGGCCTCGGGAGCTAAAACCTTTTATAAGATAAGCGACGGCAAACGTCTCTATTATGATGTTGCTGCCAAAACCTATAAGCCATTACCCGGCGGCGAGACTTTCCTGGTAATGAAAAATTTTGAAGGACAGACGGTCTGGAAGAATAGTGCCTGCCATCTTTACCACCTGGGTGATGAAGTGCTGGGTCTGGAATGGAATACCAAGATGGGAACCATCGGAGGCGAAGTATTGGAAGGCATCCAGCGATCGGTGGGACTTGCTGAAGAGAGATACAAGGGCCTGGTCATTGCCGGCGACGGCACAAATTTCAGCGCAGGTGCGAATGTGGGGTTGATTTTTATGCTGGCGATAGATCAGGATTATGATGAGCTCGATATGGCGGTACGACAGTTTCAGAATACAATGATGAGGGCCCGCTATTCTGCAGTGCCGGTTGTTGTGGCGCCACATGGACTGACACTGGGCGGCGCCTGCGAGCTAAGTCTTCATGCAGACCGGGTGATCCCGGCAGCGGAGGCCTATATTGGACTGGTGGAACTGGGGGTAGGATTGATCCCGGGTGGAGGAGGCACAAAGGAGTTTACACTTAGAGCCGCCGATGAAATGCATGATGGAGAGCCGGAGACAATAACTTTAAAGAACAGGTTCTTTACAATAGCTACGGCAAAAGTGTCTACTTCGGCCTATGAAGCTTTTGATCTGGGCATCCTGAAAAAAGACAGGGATATTGTAAGTATTAACCAGGGCCGGCGGATCGCCGAGGCAAAAAGCTCGGTTATTGAATTATACAACGACGGATATACAATGCCGACACCTCGCAAGGATGTAAAGGTCCTTGGCCGGTCAGCATTGGGTATGCTATATTCAGGGATCCATTCGATGTGGCGGGGACAATACGCTACGGACCATGATGCTGTAGTAGCCAAAAAGCTGGCGTTCGTAATGTGCGGCGGCGACCTGAGCGAACCGGCATTGGTGAGCGAACAATATATCCTTGACCTGGAAAGGGAAGCCTTTCTGAGTCTTTGTGGAGAAAAAAAGACGCTCGAACGAATACAGAGTGTACTAAAAGGTGGGAAGCCGATAAGGAACTGATAGGGAAAAAGTCATAATTTAGTGGGATGAATTGCTTATCCACGATTTGTGCGGCGGCGCTGTTCATCCCCTTTACCGGCATCTCCGCTAGCCAAACCCCAGATTCCACCTATACTCTGACCGGCACTATAAAGGGTGTGCCCAATTAGTACATTGATCATGGGCGAAGCCGAATTAAATATTTCTTCCCATCAGCTGATCATTCGGTCCCTGTTGTATTTCTACGGCGGGGCTGCGGATCAGTCCCTGGCTGTGCAAATAGCCGATGATATCAGCACAACCTGGAATGAACCGAAAGGGAAAGTTAAGATCAGGGGCGAATGGTTTGAAGTCTGGTTCGAGATAGAAGGCTTTTATAAACCCGATCTCCAGCCAGCTGTTGTCTGGCACAATACGGATCCGCGCCTGAATTTCTTCCGCATCGAAGAGTTTTCCCTCCATGATATTTCTTCTGTAGACGGGCTGGGCTGTAATACCGGCTATTTCAAGCTGGGTAACCTGCTCAATCATTCTACTACCGCTGCTCACGAGTATGGGCACACGCTGGGGCTGAGTCATCCCAAGGACCTGGACATCAGGGGCAAGGGGCAGCCGGGTATCATGTATCCCCGGGGGACCCTGTGCGATCCGGTTTACCAATATGATCCCGCGGCTGCTGCGGGGGGACCAGGCGGGACGCTGAATCCGTTTACCCGCAGGGTGCTGGCGACGGATATCAGTGGGTTGAGACTATCCCGGCTGGCCTTTGATCAAAAGTCGCTGTCTATATTGGGGGAGTTTTCTTCATTTTATCATCAGAAGCATGAGCCGGCGGAGCCGGCGCTATGAGGTGGCGCAGCGAAAGCGGCGGCTTGAGCAGCGGGATGGCCGGCGCTAGGAGAGTGCGTCGAGGGCACTGTCGATGGAAGGATAGAGAAACTGGAAACCGGCGCTGCGAACCCTGGCTGCGCTGACAGTTGTGCTTTTCAGGACCTCTACACTCATTTCTCCGAGGGCAATTTTCAACAAAAAAGATGGAACATAGACCGGAACAAAATACCGGCCTTTAAGCCGGCGGGCCAGATCGAGGGTAAGCGTTCGGTTGTCGACAGGCTGAGGTCCGACGCCATTAAAAATGCCGGCCCACTCCTTTTCTTCGATGGCCCTGAGGTAAAGACGGCATAGGTCATCAATATGGATCCAGCTGACTACCTGTTTGCCGCTGCCGAGGATGGCGGCGACGCCAAGACGAACGGGTTTGCGGAATTCAGCCAGTGCGCCGCCCTTATTGCTGAGGACAATGCCGGTGCGGATGATGACCAGGCGTTTGCCCAGGTCTGTCACCGGAGTGATAGCTGCCTCCCAGAGATGGCAGGTCTCACCTAGGAAGTCGGAGTTGGCAGGGTCGGATTCTTCAAAAGGGCGTGGATTGGGTATGACGGGATCGGGACCATACCAGCCGATCGCGGATGCGCTGATGACAGCCTGAACTTTATTGGGGATCTCTTTCAGTGATCTTACAAGCAGGGCGCCGCTCTTAGTGCGGCTTTCTTCGATGACTTTTTTTCGCTTGGCACTCCATCGGCGATCTGCGACACCCGCGCCTGCGAGGTGCACGATATAGTCGGCCTGACGAATGGCCTCAGGGTCGATGGTGCCGGTGTCGGGGTTCCAGGTATAGGTCGTGATCCCATTATTTTGTCCCGCTTTACGGGACAAAATAATAATATTGTATCCCTTTTCGATCAGAAGCTGGGTAAGGGCCTTGCCGATAAGGCCTGTTCCGCCGGTAATAAGAATCGTAGACATGGGCGATATGTTTTTAGTGAATGACTTGGTTCAGCAATAATACCATCAGTAAGCCTATTACCGATACCATGGTCTCCATAACGGTCCAGGTGGCGAAGGTCTGACGGATCGTGAGGTTGAAGTATTCTTTAAACAGCCAGAAACCTCCGTCATTGACATGAGAAAAGGTCATGCTACCCGATCCAACGGCAAGGACCAATAGCTCCGGTTGTATTTGGGATTGCTGCAACACGGGCAGCAGGATCCCTACTGTTGTCAAGGCAGCCACCGTAGACGAGCCGGTGCAAACCCGGATGAGAGCAGCAAGGCTCCATCCCATGATCAGGGGGTTGATGGATGTATGGACCAGGCTATTGGCTATATAGGTATTCACGCCTCCCTCAGTCATCACTTGCATAAATCCGCCGGCGCCGGCAATGATCAGCATGAAAGGCGCTACGCCTTTAAAAGCGTCTTCAAGGGACCGCATTAGCTCTGGCATGGATTTGCCCCTGCGAAGACCCAGGAAATACAGACCGGCCAGGACCGAGATCAACATGGCAATATCAGGGTCCCCGATGAAGGTGATTATCTTTTTGAGCACTCCTGTCCCGGAGATGAGTCCAAACGTGGACGTTATCGTCAGCAGGATCAGGGGCATCAGCGCTGTAAGAAGGCTAAGCCCCAGCCCGGGCAGCTGTTGGGGTTCCATAAGTTTCACCGTCAACAAAGAGAGGTTGGGGGTCGACTTGTGCCTGCGAAGGGTCCTACCAAAAACGATTCCCGACAGGACGATCGTCGGCAGCCCTACGATGATACCATATAATATCGTCTTGCCGATGTCGGCATGTAATTGCCGGGCAATGGCCGTGGGAGAGGGATGAGGAGGCAGGAAGCCATGTGCAACGGACAGGGCGGCCAGGACGGGGATGCCCAGGTATAGAAGGGGAAGTCCTGTAGTGGCGCCTACGGCATAAACGAGTGGCAGCAATACCATAAATCCGGCCGAATAAAACATCGGCAGACCCACCAGAAAGCCTGCCAGCGCCATGGCCCATTGGATCTGACGGATGCCGGAAAGCCGGACCAGGGATTGGGTGATTTGCTGCGCCGCTCCGCTGTCGGCGATGAGCTTACCCAACATGGCCCCAAAGCCAAGTATGATAACCAGGGATCCCATAATGCTGCCGATCCCTTTTTGAATAGCGTCGGTGATCCGGTGGATATCCAGCCCGCAGGCTAACCCTAGTCCTACGCTCACTACCATAAAGGAAATGAAGGTATCCAGCTTGAACCATATGATCAGCAGGATCAGGCAACCGATACCCAGGAAAGACAATAATAAAGGCATGGGGATAGCTTATGCAATGACGTTGCTAAAGATAAATAAAAAAAATCCCCCCGGAGAACCGGGAGGAATAAAACAACTAAAAACAAACTATCGTGTATCACCGGGTTAATCCGGTCGTTTACCGTCTAAGAAAGTATTGATTGTGCTGATCTCCGTGTTGTTGTTTTCGTCGGTCTTCACTTCATAGTTGCTGTAGAAGTTTTCGACGTTGGAGATCGTGTTGTACAGGTCCAAATTACGGCGGATGTAGGCCGGCACAGTTTCAAACTCATTATTCGGATCGGCAGCATTGACGTTGAATGACAAGTTGCGTAACTTGTTAATGCGTTCTGCTGCACGGCGTTTGTGATCATCCGCATCGTCCTGCGGCGCAGGCTCCTCTACGGGTGAGTTCGGCACCGAAAGCGAGTGGGTTTGATGGGCCCCAGGCTCATCCGCCGTCGAATCCGTATTCCTGAATACAAGCTGCATGTCGGGTGCAGTTTCATCTTCCACAGACGGATTGTTTGCAGTCGTGTTCAGGGTCGGCTCCTTGACAGGATTGTTGTGTTCCGGGCTGGATTGTTTTTCGTTCCAGGTGTCTTCAGCATAGATATTGGAAGGCCTTGCAAGGTATCCTCCTGACGCTGCAGACGCAGGAGAACTTTTTATGGCGCCAGGCGCCTGAATTTTTTGAGAAGGTCCTGGATCGGGGTCCGGTGAGAGCACCCATTCTATTCGTGTAGATTTTTCGTCGCCACCGAGGTTGCCGGAGCCGGCGATCGTGTCGGGCCGGTTGCCGGGATGTGTGTCGACGCGGCTGCCGTTGGTGGGGGTGCTGTCGTGCCGGTTGCTGGGTGCCGGCTCCGATGTCTTTGTCGTGGGCTGTTCGTCGGAGACGAATGGCGTGTCTGAAAAAAGGGTCAGCGGAGAAGCGGAAGCTCCCTTGTCCACAAGCTTTGGCTGAAGGGCATCCGATAATGGAACAGAAGGTGGTTCCTGATCCATTATCGGTGATGATCCCTGTGAATTCCGCAATGCGGCGCCAGGGATCGGTTCCTTCGTGCTCAGGGTTTCCTTTGCAGCGTCAACAGAGGGCAGAACAGGCCGCTTTTCTTTCGGGTATTCTTCTACAGTTGGATTTAAGGGCAATAGTATTTTCTCCTCTTTCTTCGGCTCAGGAGTAGATTCGACCGCTTTGATATAAAAGGGGTCCTTGTGTTCAAAGCCTGTGGCAATAAGGGTGATACCGAGACTTGCGCCCAGCGCATTGTCATAACCCAGGCCCAGGATAACGTCGGTATGCTCGCCGGCCGCGCCGATAAGATAGCTCTGAATGATATCCACTTCATCCATGGTAAACTCAAACTCGCCTTCGCTGGAGTTGATGTTGATCAGGATCCACTTAGCGCCGCTGATGTCATTGTCATTGAGAAGCGGAGAGTTGAGAGCCTCCTCGATGGCTTTCTGCGCCCTGTTGTCACCCTTGGCCGTCGCGCTGCCCAGGATAGCCACACCGCCATTACGCATGACGGTGCATACATCCGCAAAGTCCACGTTGATCTGACCGGTGCTGTTGATCACATCGGTTATACATTTTGCAGCTGTCGCCAGGACATTGTCGGCCTTTGCAAAAGCCTCTTTCATTTTCAGGTTGCCAAACTGGTGCCTGAGCTTGTCATTGCTGATGACCAGGAGCGTGTCGACATATTGTTTCATTATGCGAATGCCCTCTTCGGCCTGAAGCTGCCGTTTCCTCCCTTCATAGGAGAAGGGGGTGGTAATAATGCCCACCGTAAGAATGCCCAGGTCCTTACATATCTTTGAAATGATGGGTGCGCCGCCCGTTCCGGTGCCGCCGCCCATACCGGCCGTAATAAAGGCCATCTTGGTATTCACTTCGAGGATCTGTTTGATCTCCTCCAGACTTTCTTCCGTCGCTTGCCTGCCGATGTCGGGGTTAGCACCCGCACCCAGCCCCTGTGTCAGATGGGGTCCAAGCTGTACCTTATTCGGTACTTTACTGGTTGCTATTGCCTGAGCGTCGGTATTACAAATGATGAAATTCACTCCCTCTATGTTCTGGCTGAACATATGGTTTACTGCATTACTGCCACCACCACCCACTCCTATTACTTTTAGGATGGATGATTTCTCTTTCGGTAGATCAAAATGGATCATAACAAAAAAATTTAGAACGAATAAATTGGTCGGCCACTCCGTGGCCGCCGTACCCAACTGATGCCTGAATCAACTAATCTCTCAAAGGGTATGATCTCTTATATTATAATTTCTGGTCCTCTTCTTCTTTAAACAGATCGATAATTCCGTCCTTGAATTTTCCCCAGAAGTCCTTCATCCCTTTCCGGTTGCGAACTCTTTCCTGCTGCAACATTTCCGGGCTCAGCATCGACTGCTCCTGTTGCTTTTCTACCTTCCGCAGGTTGTCGGGGACATCCACCTTGCGGAATTCCTTTTCAAATTCCTTACGGTTGTGTTCGTAGTCGCTGTATCCTTTCAGGATCAGCCCGATACAGGTAGAATAGGTCGGCTTTGCAAGCTCTTCGATATGACCCGCGGCAAGATGCTCCGTCGGATAGCCGATTCGCGCATTGAGACCGGTGATGTATTCCGTAAGCTGGATGAGATGCTTGAGCTGCGAACCACCGCCTGTCATGACGATTCCACCGTTCAGCGCACGATTGTCCAGCCCCACTTGTTTGAGGTGATAGGAAACGAAGTCCATGATCTCACTCATTCGCGCCTGGATGATATTGGCCAGGTTTTTTACGCTGATCTCTTTGGCAGGCATGCCACGCAGACCTGGTATCGTAATATAGGCGTTGGCCTTTGCCTCATTGGAAAGCGCTGAGCCAAACTGCACCTTCATCTGTTCCGCCTGGGTCTTCAGCACACCAAGTCCGGTCTTGATGTCGTTGGTGATATTCTCGCCGCCAAAGGGAATGACAGCAGTATGTTTCAGGATGCCTTCGTAGAATACTGCCAGGTCGGTAGTACCACCGCCAATGTCCACGATGGCTACTCCGGCTTCCAGGTCTTCCTGTCCCATGACAGCAGCGGCCGAAGCCAATGGCTGGAGCACCAGGTCCTTGGTGTGAAGCCGGCTTTTTTCAACGGCCCTGTTTATATTCCGGATGGCATTCTTGTCACCGGTGATGATATGGAAGTTGGCGCCCACTTTCACCCCACCATAGCCGATGGGGTTGGGAATGTTCTGGAAATTATCCACGGTAAACTCCTGCGGGATAACATCAATGATCTGATCGCCGGCAGGTATATAGGTCTTGTACTGATCGGCGATGAGCTGATCTATCTCCCGGCGGGTAATTTCTTCATCGGTGTTCTGGCGAACGATGTCACCACGGGTCTGAAGACTTTTAATATGATGACCGGCTATACCAACATACACTTCGCTGATCTCCAGGTTAGGGTTGGAAGCATAGCAATTATCGAGGGCCATCTGTATGGCTTTGATCGTCTCATCTATATTCAACACCTGACCGTGTTTGACCCCGTTGGAGTTGGCACGTCCGAACCCTAATATTTCGAGTTTGCCGTAGTCGTTCTTACGACCTGCTATGGCAGCAATCTTCGTCGTTCCGATATCGAGTCCGACAATTATAGGCTGTTCGTGATTCATAGTTTAGTTTATTTTATTTATAGTTGTTTTTTACGGTTTTGCCGGCATTACTGCTCGCGGACGAGCGGAATGAGCCGGTTGAACGGGTTTATGGGTAGCTGCGTGCTTTGTTTCGCGGGTACCTGGTTTTTCATGCACGCCATTCATTGTTTCAATGTGCATAGCCGGTGGTATCGCTGGCCGGCTGACGGATGGTGAGTCAGGTACGAGATCATAGTTGGTAAGGTTCTGCTCCGTCATCGTGTTGCGTTCGAGCGGTTTGACATTCTTCTGCCGGATAGTATCCTGTTGCAATTGCTGTGCCGATAGGATCAATTGCCGGATATTATTCATTCCCTGGATAGAGTCATAACGGCTTTGCTCACTTCCTTTTCTTATTCCTATGACCTGGCCGGCATAAGACACATCGATGCGGCTGTATTTATCAAACCCCGTCCGGCTCAGCACTTCCTTATAAAAGACAAAGAGCCGGTGAAACTTCTGCTGGATGTCGCTGCCATCGCCAAAACTGACCTTATGTCTTCCGATCTCCGGTTCCAGCTCAAAGGTTTTGGCAGCCGTGATGTCCACCTGTGCGACCTGCGCTGACCAGAAAGAGTCCTGCCGGATGAAGTTGCTCAGATGAAGCATATCCGCCGTCAGCGCGCTGTCACGGCCCTGCAGCCGGATCTTCGGAGCCGGATAGCCCGTGAATACAGGCAGATGCGCTTGTACTTTATCCTGCAAAGGCAGCTGTACACCGGCGCTGTCGATGTAGAAACTGTTGCCATCACTGGTAAAGATCCGCGCAGCTGGTTCACGTTCGAAGACGTTTACCCGCAGAATCCCGTTGTTATCAAAGAACAATTGCGCCTTTTTTATCCAAACATTCTTTTCCAATGCTGCCTCAAGACGGCGGAGGTCGAAAGATTGAATGGGGCGGTCCTGGCCGTGCCCGGCGCCGGCTGAATTCAGCAGATCGCTGATACCCTTTTTGTCAACGAACGTACCGGCAATCTCGATGCGATATCCTTTACAGGTATTATTGTTCCTGTAACGAACGGCCGCGACAAGCAATACCAGCACACCGGCGCCCACCATGCCCCAGATGGTAACCGATACTATTTTCCTGATATTTATTTTAACGGCCATTCTTTTTTTTGAGTCCGGACCTTTTGAGTCCGGTCTGTTGAGACCCCCTTTTGAGTCCGGTCTATCGGAACCCCCTTTGAGCCAGTCCATTGAGACCCGCCCGATGATCCATCGGACCATCAGACGGGTACAACAGTGCACGAGTCAGTAAAAGTCCCGTTCACGACTAATTTGAGCCTTCCAGCAATTGCCGGATAGGCTCTACCAATGTATCAATGTCTCCGGCTCCGGCTACGATCAACAACTCCAGGCAATCATTATATGTTACTTTATCATCTATAATTGCCAGTATTTCTTTTTTGTCCACTACAGCAGCCTTTCCCTTTGTCATCCTGCCCGCTATAAGCTCACTGGTCACCCCTTCTATGGGCAGCTCCCGCGCCGGGTAAATAGGCAATAAGAATACTTCATCTGCCAGGTCGAGGCTGGCGGCAAAACCATCCAGGAAGTCACGCGTCCTGGTAAAGAGGTGCGGCTGGAAAATGATAGTACATTTAATCTTGCCAAACAGCTGCTCCGCTGATCAAAGCCCGCAGCTCTTCCGGGTGATGAGCGTAGTCATCGATAAAGACCCTGCCGGGCTTTTTAATGATGTACTCGAAGCGTCGTTTCACTCCGCGGAATGCGGCGACAGCCGATACTATCTTATCACCCGCGATGCCAAGACTGTGTGCGACGGCTATGGCAGCAGTGGCATTCTCTACATTGTGACGTCCACCCATCGGCAAAGCTATGCGCTCGAGGCTCCAGTCTGCGGTCTTTACGCTGAACATATAGTCACCCTGGTCGATGGTGATGTCGGTAGCGACAAGGTCGGGTTCTGCATGGACAGCGGGCGAGCCGGCGACGGAGTCGATGCCATAGGTCAGATGCCGGTCGCCTTTCAAATCCCCTTCCCTCCTCAGCCCTTTCCTGTTAATAAGAAGCCCGCCGGGCTTTAACCGGCCCGAAAAATCGATGAAGGCCTGCTCAACAGCCTGCGCCGTACCATAGATGTCGAGATGATCCGCATCCATGGCCGTGATGACGGCGACGTCGGGACTAAGCCGCAGAAAGCTCCTGTCATATTCGTCGGCTTCCACCACACAGACATTTCGTTTGTCACTCCAGAAATTGCTGTTATAATTAACGGCAATCCCACCCAGAAAGGCATTACAGCCATAGCCGCTGTGCCGCAGGATGTGTGCTATCATCGTTGTGACGGTGGTTTTTCCGTGCGTACCCGCCACGCAGATATTAAAAGATCCGGCGGTGATCAGACCCAGCACTTCACTCCTTTTCATCAGAGTGTAGGAGTGCTGCTGATACCACACCAACTCCTTATGTGCGGCCGGCACAGCCGGCGTATAAACAACCAGGTCAACTTCCTTCGGTATGGCGTCAAGATCTTCTTCATAGTGAATGGCTATGCCCTCTGCTTCCAGCTGATGCGTAAGTACGGTGGCCGTCTTGTCATAACCGCTGACTTTCCGACCATGAAAGTGGAAGTATCTCGCCAGCGCACTCATGCCTATGCCGCCAATGCCAATAAAATAGATCCGCTTTATGTCTTTTAATTCAATCATTTCAACATTCATTTTTTGGCTGACCCCGGATGGTCGGTCGGGGTCGCCAGCACTTTCAGTATCTCTTCCGCGATGCGGTCTGCCGCGTCAGTTATAGCCAATCGGCCTATATTTTCTCTTAATTTTTCCTGTTTTGCCTTGTCCCGCGACAGTACCAGAACGGTGTCCACCAATTTGTCCTTTGCTTCATTGTCTTTCACCAGGAGCCCCGCATCCTTATTCACCAGGTTTTGGGCGTTGACTGTCTGATGGTCTTCCGCCGCAAAAGGAAAGGGTACGAAAACAACCGGTTTTTTTACGACACATAGCTCAGCGATGGACATCGCGCCAGATCTTGATATCACCACATCTGCAGCTGCAAAAGCATTTTCCATCTGCGGAATGAAGTCGGCTGTCCAGACATTTTTGCGGCCGGCACATAGTGCTGACGCCTGGGCAGCAAAAGGCCGACCTGTCTGCCAGATCAGCTGGAGATCACCAAACTGGTCGAGATGGGCGGCAATGGCTTCATTGATTCCCTTGGCGCCAAGACTGCCTCCCGTCGACAGGACTGTGGCTTTTGCGGGGTCCAGACCAAAAGAACGGACGGCTTCATCCCGGCCGGTCTTGCTTTGAACGATGGCGCTGCGTACAGGATTACCGGAGACCTGTATCCGGTCCGCTGGAAAGAATTTTTCCATGCCGTCGCTGGCAACAAAAATGCGGGTTGCCTTTTTTCCCAATAAGATATTGCTCTTGCCCGCGAACGAGTTGCTTTCGTGTATAAAGGTCGGGATACCTTTGGCCTGTGCTGCGCGCAGTACAGGGAAGCTGGAATACCCTCCAACTCCAATGACCCCGTCTGGCATAAAGGTGCTGAAGATGGAGCTGACCTGGAAGAAACTCTTGATCAGCTTGAAAGGCAGGCCGAAATTTTTTGTCAAAGAGCTTCTGTTAAAACCGGCAATGTCTAATCCTTCGATACGATAGCCGGCCTGGGGCACTTTTTCCATTTCCATTTTGCCCCTGGCACCTACAAATAATATTTCAATGGTCGGGTCCTGTTTTTTCAGGGCCCCGGCAATGGCGATGGCCGGGAAGATATGACCGCCGGTACCGCCGCCTGCTATGACAATGCGTTTGCTCACGTTGCGGGTTCCTCCATTTTTTTGTCGTTACCTTCCGAAATTTCTGCATTGCGGGCGACGCTCAATATGATCCCGATTGCCAAACAGGTAAACAGGAATGAACTGCCTCCCATGCTGACCAGGGGAAGGGTTACCCCGGTAACGGGGAATAAGTTGACGTTCACTGCCATATTTGCCAATGCCTGTATGACGAGAGTAAAGCTAAGTCCCAATGCCAGAAAAGCTCCAAATGCAAATGGACAGCGCCGGAAGATCCGGATGCTGCGCAGCAGGAACACCAGGTAGATCAGGACAATGAATGCTCCGCCCGCCAGCCCGTATTCTTCGATGATAATGGCGAATATAAAATCGGAATAAGGATGAGGAAGAAAGTTCCGTTGCTGGCTATTCCCGGGTCCCAGTCCGAGGATCCCGCCTTTTGCGATGGCTATCTTGGCCTGGTTCGTTTGATAGTTGTTGTCGCCGTTGTCTTCTTTCCCTCCATAAACAAAAGTCTCCACCCTGCTGATCCAGGTATCTACCCGGACAGTGAGACGAGACCGGCCTTCGACCTTTGGTTTTTCTGTTGTACCGCCATTGGCCTTATGCCGGATAACGGCGGCGGATATGAGTATGACCAGGGGTATCGCGGCGACACCAATGGTCAGTAAAAGATGTTTGGCGCTGACCCGGCCGATAAAGAGCAACATAAGGCTGGTCGCGCCGATGAGCAGGGCGGTGGACAAATTGGCCGGGGCGATCATTACGCATATGATAGCAACGGGTGTGATCACCGGCAGGAAGCCAGTGCGAAAATCCTTTATCACATCCTGTTTTTTACTCAGCAGGCGGCTGAGGTACATGAACAGGGCGAGTTTTGCCAGATCCGATGTCTGGAAGGTCATATTGATAATGGGCAGACGGATCCAGCGGCTGCCTTCATTTAGCTTTACCCCGAAGAAAAGAGTATAGAACAAAAGAGGTATGGAAAGCAGGAAGAGGATCTTTGCTACTTTGGAATAGATAGTATAGTTGACCTGGTGGGCGAAATATATGATCATCACGCCGACGAGGATGAAGGCGAATTGCTTGAAAAGGTAGACTTCTGTATTTCCCTTATACATCTTATAAGCCAGCAGACCCGTCGAGCTGTAAACGACCAACAGGGATACAACGGCTAAAAGGACCACAGCGGTCCATATAACCTTGTCGCCTTTGGTGCGGGACCGAAGGCTGCCAAATGGTGTCTTTTCTATCGTTGTCGAATTACTCATAGATCACGGACAGCCTCCTTGAACTGTCGTCCCCGGTCTTCATAATTCTTAAACAGATCGAAGCTTGCACAGGCAGGGCTCAGCAATACTACATCCCCTTTGGCAGCGAAGTGAAAGGCTGCTTTTACGGCTTCTTCTGCGCTGAGGGTGTTGACCATGAGAGGGACATCGTTTTGAAAAGCTTCGTGTATTTTGCGATTGTCTACACCCATGCAAACGATGGCCTTGACTTTTTCTTTGACGAGGTCGCGTATCAGGGTATAATCATTGCCTTTGTCCACGCCACCCAGGATCAGAATAGTCGGCTTCTCCATGCTCTCCAGGGCATACCAGGTGCTGTTGACATTGGTGGCCTTCGAATCATTTATGAATTCTACCCCACGTACGGTGCTGACATATTCCATGCGGTGTTCGAGAGCTTCAAAGCTCTGGATAGCCTCCCGGATCTTTTCCTTTCGGATGCCAACGGTGGCGGATGCGATGCCTGCTGCCATAGTGTTATATTGATTGTGAATGCCCTTCAGGGCAAAATCATAGATGCTCATTTGAAGTTTCTCGCTGCCTGTGTTAATGTTCATCTGTCCGTTTTTTATGAATCCGCCTTTATTGGGTTCCTGTTGCATAGTAAATGGTAGTGGGTTAGAATGAATGGGAAATTGACCTATATATTCGTTGATCACTGGATCGTCTTCGTTGTAGATAAAGTAGTCGCCGGCAGTCTGGTTCCTGGTGATACTGAACTTGCTGGCGATGTAATTTTCAAATTTGTAGTCGTAGCGATCGAGATGGTCCTCTGTAATGTTGGTCAGGATAGCCACTTCGGGGCGGAACGTCAGAATGTCGTCCAGCTGGAAACTGCTGATCTCCACTACATACCATTTTTTAGGGTCTTCCGCAACCTGGCGGGCGAATGAATATCCGATGTTTCCGACAAGGGCACACTCCAGTCCGCCATGACGGCAGATGTGGTATGTCAGCGCCGTGGTCGTGCTTTTCCCGTTGCTGCCGGTAATACCGATGACACCGCTGTCTCCTTTATACCGGTAGGCTAGCTCGATCTCACTAATGACAGGGATGCCTTTAGCGCGGATCTGCTTCATCAGATCATTCTTTTCCGGTATGCCGGGGCTTTTCACAACCTCATCGGCAGCAAGGACCCGGTCAGTGGTATGCCCTTTTTCCTCGAAAGAGATGTTATGTTTTTTCAGATCTTCCCGGTAATTGTCTTTCAGAGGTCCGCCATCGGACACCAATACGTCGTAGCCGCGCTGTGCTGCCAGTATTGCTGCACCAACGCCACTCTCACCACCGCCGAGTATGACCATTTTTTTAGACATAACGTTTCCTTCATTCAGTACCGGATTAATGGGGTTCTTCAAAAGCATTGGATAATCCTGCACCACAATTTGGCCCGGTTACCCAGTTTGGTTTTTCATACATGAATTTATAATGAGCGTCTACCTTGCGGCAGCCGCTACCTGATTTTCAAAGTTGCTATGGCGAAGGCCACACAAAGGATCGTTACGATCCAGAACCTTGTTACTATCTTGCTTTCATGATACCCCAGCTTCTGGTAATGATGATGCAGGGGACTCATGAGAAATACTCTCTTGCCTTCTCCATATTTCTTCTTCGTATATCTGAAATAAGTTACTTGTATCGTTACACTAAGTACTTCTACCAGGAACACACCGCAGAAAATAGGTATCAGCCACTCCTTACGCACGATAATGGCCAGGGCTGCAATGATCCCGCCAAGGGTAAGGCTGCCCGTATCTCCCATAAAGACCTGCGCCGGATAAGCATTGTACCAGAGAAAACCCACACAGGCTCCGACGAGGGCCCCGATGAAGATGGAGAGTTCCCCCAGGTTTGGAATATACATGACGTTGAGGTATTCCGCAAAGCGGATATTACCGCTGGCATAGGCAAAAATGCCCAGACAGGCGCCTATTACGGCGCTGGTGCCGGTTGCCAGCCCGTCCAATCCGTCGGTAAGATTGGCGCCATTGGATACCGCTGTGATGATAAAGATTACGATAGCTATATAGAGTATCCAGGTGAATCCCCGCATGGCCGGAGGAAGCAGCTTGGAATAATTGAACTCATGATTCTTTACAAAAGGGATCGTCGTGATCGGCTCTTTTGCGGGTGCGAACAATTTTTTCTCCTTGCCAAGAGTAATGGTTTTCCATCCGACGGTATCGGTAGGCGCCGTCTGGCCTACATATTCGCGGTAGACCATGGTATTGCTGTTAAAGTATAAGGTAGCACCCACGACAAGACCAAGCACGACCTGACCAAGCACTTTGAACCAGCCTGCCAGCCCGTCCTTATCTCCTTTCTTGTAGGCAATGCCCTGCTCTTTTGCAATACGTTTGGCCCGAATTTTCAAATAGTCATCGATAAAACCGATCAGACCAAGCCAGATGGTGCTGAAGATCATGAGACGGATATAGGCTTTATGCAGATCGGCCAGCAGGAATGTAGGGATAAGGATAGCCAGGATAATGATGAAACCGCCCATGGTCGGAGTCCCTTTCTTTTGCTGTTCGCCTACAAGGCCAAGCTCACGAACCGTCTCGCCGATCTGCTTCTTCACCAGGAAGCGAATGAGCCTTTTCCCGAAGATCATGCTGACAATAAGCGAGAATACGACAGCCAGCAGCACCCGGAAGGTGATGAACTGGAACAGGGCGCTTCCCGGCACCTTGATGCTATGCTGCTTAAACCATTCAAATAAATAATATAGCATGTCTTTTATTTATCGAGCAATTCGAAAAACTCCAATAATATTTGTTTGTCGTCGAAGGGGTATTTCACTCCTTTTATTTCCTGGTATTTCTCATGTCCTTTTCCTGCGACAAGCACGATGTCTTCTGGTCCCGCAAGGCTCAGCGCGGTACGAATGGCCTCTTTCCGGTCGGTGATAGAGATATATTTTCTCTTTGCCGCCGTATTTAAACCCGCTTCCATATCCCTGATGATCTGCTCGGGCTCTTCGCTGCGGGGATTGTCGGAAGTAAGAATTGCCTTGTCGCTGTATTCGGCAGCGGCAGCAGCCATCAGCGGACGTTTCGCCTTGTCCCTGTCCCCGCCACAGCCGACAACAGTGATCACACGTTCGTGCCCCTTGCGCAGTTTCTGGATGGTCGACAGCACATTGATAAGGGCATCGGGTGTATGAGCATAGTCAACGATGCCAATGATCTTATCCTTTGGTGACATTAAATAATCGAACCGGCCTTCGGCCCCATCGAGGGTGCTGAGCCGGCGGAGTACTTCACTTTTGTCCTCACCAAGACAGATAGCTGCGCCATAGACAGCCAGCAGGTTGTAGGCGTTGAATTCCCCGATGAGACGGAAATGAACTTCCTGATCATTGATTATCATGACCAGACCCGTAAGATTATTCTCAAGGATCCTCCCTTTGAACTCCGCCAGGGTCTTCAGACTATAGAAATACTTTTTTGCATTCGTGTTCTGCAACATCACTGCGCCCCTTTTATCGTCTGCATTCGAGATCGCAAACGCTTCGGAGGGCAGGGAGTCGAAGAACGATTTTTTTACCCGGATATATTCTTCAAAGGTCTTGTGATAGTCCAGGTGATCATGGGTAATGTTGCTGAACAGCCCCCCGGCATATCGCAGACCCGCGATGCGGTGCTGGTGGATAGCATGCGAGCTGGTCTCCATAAAGACATGGGTACAGCCTTCGTCCGCCATTTCCTTCAGCAAGGCATTGAGGTGGAGGGCGTCAGGCGTAGTATGTGTGGCGGGAATGATCCGTTCGCCGATGTGATTCTGTACGGTGCTGAGCAGTCCGCATTTATAACCCAGACCGGAGAATAGCTTATATAATAAGGTGGCGATGGTTGTCTTGCCGTTGGTGCCGGTGACGCCTACCAGCTTGAGACGCTCGGAAGGCTGGCCATAAAAGTTGTGGGCGATGACGCCCGCAGCTGCGGCCGTGTCTTCCACCCGGATATAGGTAACGCCTTCCTGCAAAACAGCCGGCAGGTCCTGGCAAACAATGACATTAGTGCCGGCGGACGTCACTGCGTCGATGAAATCGTGCCCATCGACATGTGTCCCTTTCATGGCGATGAACAAAGTTCCGGCTCCTGCCTGGCGGGAGTCGGTCTGCAGGTTGTCAACCTGTCTGTCCCGGTCGCCGTGAATGGAGCGGATGCTTACTTTATACAATATGTCCTGTAGGTTTGCCATATCCCTTTCAGGGTTTCGTTAATCCAGTTGAATAAATATTTTTTCTTTCTTTACCAGGGCTGAACCCGGCTCGATGCTTTGTGTCCTGACCTTCCCGCTGCCACTGACGGAGACATGCAAATCCATACTCTCCAATAAGTACAACGCGTCTTTCAGACCCATACCCTTTACGTCAGGTACCATCTGCCGCGAAACGGCCTGCCTGCCGAGAACAGGCCGGCTGCCTGATTCGGAAGCATAGAGACGGGACCATTCATTCTTTCCGGCAGAATCCGTATAGCTCATTTGCAGCGTACGTTGGACGGCCTTTATATCGCGCGTAAGGCCGGCATAATAGAACTTCGAACTGTCCTTACCGGGATCAGGAAGGTTGACCGGACCAGGGGCCGTACTCATCAGCCTGTCGGCAAGCTCCTTAAAGACCGGTCCGGCGACGGCGCCACCATAATATACTTTCGAAAAGGGCTTGTTCTTTATGACTACGATACAGGTATATTTCGGCGCATTGGCCGGGAAATAACCCACAAAAGAGGATTGATAGATATGGTCGGCATAACCGCGTGTGCCATTGGCGACAAGGGCTGTGCCTGTCTTTCCCGCAACTTTATAAAAAGCGTTCTTAAAAAGCTTGTAGCCGGTGGCCCCTTCGACCGTGCTGTTACAAACGCCATACAGGCACTCCTGTAATTGCCGGAGAGTGCTCTCGCTACAGATCTTTTCGATAAGGACTGTCGGCTTGTTCTCTTTCACTGTGATGCCTGATTCCTGGAGAGCGCTGACAAGATAGGGCTTCATCATCCGGCCATTGTTGGCAACAGCGTTGTAGAGTGTCAACGTCTGCAGGGGAGTGACCAGGACTTCGTAGCCAAAGGCCATCCAGGGAAGACTGGTGGCGCTCCACGTTTTTGATTTTGGCGTTTTGACAATGGGCATTCCTTCACCAAGTAAATCGATGCCAGTCATCTGGTTCATCCGTAATTTCTTCAGATGGTCTACGAACTGGTTGGGATTGCTGGAATAGTTGGCCACGGCCAGCTTGGCCATGCCAACGTTGGAGCTGATCTCAAAAGCTTCTTTGACAGTAAAGGTCTTGTTCTCGTGCGGCTCGGAGTCGTAGACAGTACGATGACCGATTTTCCAGGTGCCTCCTTCAAGATTGAGATTGTCGTTCAGCGTGATCTTTTTATCCTCAAGCAAAGAAAGCAGGGTCGCCAGCTTGAAGGTAGATCCTGGTTCGGTGGCGCGGATGGCATAGTTGAGATCTTCCCAATAAGAGCCATCGGGCTGGCGGCCAAGATTGGCAATGGCTTTGATCTTACCGGTAGCGACTTCCATGACGATACAGGTGCCGTGTTCTGATTCGTTTGCTGTCAGCTCTTTCAACAGCGCGTTTTCTGCGATGTCCTGGATATTAACGTCGAGGGTCGTGATGACGTCCTTGCCGTTCTCCGATTCTATCTCATACCCTTCAACGGGGATATAGGTTCCGCCGGCAATGTAGCGGACAAGACGACGACCGACCTCTCCTTTGAGCAGGGTGTCATAGGTACGTTCAAGACCGACATTCTGGGCATTCGCTCTTGCCAGGCCAATGGTACGATTGGCCAGCAAGCCGAACGGATTCAATCTTTTGTTACTTACTTCCGCAATGAAACCACTTTTGTTGCGGCCCTGGCGGACAAGGGGGAAATCACGGAGCTGTTGGTATTTTTCAAAGGAGACATTGGATTGCAGAAGATAGTAGCGATCGTTGGTGCGATAACCGGTGAGCAGGTCTTTCCTATAGGCACCAGCAGACTGGTCGCGGAATAGACCGGCCAGGCAAAGCGAAAGGGAATCGAGGTTATCCGTGAAACGCCGCCCATTCTTCTCGCGGAGACCATCGGCGCCGAAGTCGATATAGATATTAAAATAAGGGATCGAGGTGCTGAGCATGCTGCTATCCTCGCTGTAGATCGTACCCCTTTCCGCGTCCAGCTCGATGAACTTCTGATGGAGACTATCGCTTAACCCACGCCAGTATGCTCCCTGCGCATGTTGGATATAAAACGCCTTCCCCAGCACCACGAGGCTCAGCGCCACGATGCCAAGAAAGCAGAGGTAGACCCTCCATAATATATCGCGTTTTACTTCCATGTTTATCCCGAGGACGTTTTTAATTTAATTGTGTACGCTGTCGACGAGGACGTAAGGAGGCTGGGCGAGCTGTTTCAGGCCGAAAGGATCTACTGCCTTAGCCAGTTCGCTCTGTTTGCTCCGGAACATCACTTCGCTTTTAAGCGTTTTGTATTCATATTGTAACTCTTTCAATTCTTTACTGGTCCGGTTGATGTCCCGGGAGATCTTGTCGGCATAATGGCCGTTGTAGATGTAGACCACTGCTAGGGCTGCAAGGAACAGGAAGAAGCTGATGTTCTTCATGACCCAGCTGTAGCCCAGGAGGGAAGGCTTCCACCGGGGACGCCTGGCCGTATCGGAAGACCCTTCTTTGCGTGTCTTCTTTTTAGCGGCTTTTAGTGTGGCTTCCGCCGCCTCGTGCGTAACATTCTCCCCTTCCCAGGGAGGAGTTTCTGTATTCTGATCTTTCTTCTTCATGTTTCCTGCTCTATGTCTTCTATGCTATCTTATAACCGTTGAGCGACGCGCAGCTTGGCGCTGCGGCTTCGCGGATTTTGGCGTAATTCATTCTCACCGGCAGTTACCGGTTTTTTGGTAATCGCTTTTAACAGGGGGGCTATCGTACTTTTTCCGAAGGGGTCCAACAGGTCTGAATCCTCCAAAGATCCTTTTTTGAGGAAGTTCTTGACGAGCCTGTCTTCCAGGGAATGGAAGGTGATGATGGCGACACGGCCACCGGACACCAGGAGGCCGGGCACTTGTTGCAGCATTTCTTTTAAAGCTCCCAATTCATCATTCACTTCGATGCGTAACGCCTGGAAAACCTGGGCAAAGTACTTGTTGGGATTCCCTTTCACCACACTATTCAAGGCCGTTTTGAAGTTGGGGATGGTCTTCAGCGAAACTGAACGACGCAGTTGAACGATGGTCCGCGCCAATGTTTTGGCATTGGTAACTTCGCCATACTGTTCGAATAATTTGTGCAGCTGCTGTTCGGAATACGAGTAGACGATGTCGAAGGCAGTCGTTGTCATTCGCTGGTCCATCCGCATATCCAGGTCGCCTTCGAAACGGAAGGAAAATCCTCGTTCAGCCTGGTCGAACTGATGACTGCTGACGCCAAGGTCAGCAAGGATGCCGTTGACCGGAGCCGCTTCGTGCAGACGGAGGAAGCGACCCAGGTGCCGGAAATTATGAGGCAGAAAGGTGATGCGTCGGTCTTCCGGCAGATTACGACGGGCGTCGTTGTCCTGGTCGAAAGCGAACACTTTGCCTTTTGGCCCCAGTCTTTCCAGGATGCCCCTGGAGTGGCCGCCACCGCCAAAGGTACAGTCGACATAAGTGCCGTCCGGCTGGATGTCTAATCCGTCGAGCGTCTCTTGCAGGAGGACGGGAAGGTGATAGGATTCGTTATCCTTGTCGGGAGTCGTCATTGTTGGGACCCTCCCGGGTTCATCACCTGTTTAGCCAGGCTGCTGAATGCTTCCGGTGAAAAAGATTCAAAGAACTGATGGTACTTGCTTTTATCCCAGATTTCGATTTTATCCACTGCTGCGGTGAGCACGATGTCTTTTTCGAGACCCGCATGCTCTTTCAGGTTTTGGGGAACGAGTATTCTGCCGGCGGAGTCCAATTCTGCCATTGTCGCGCCGTTCAGGAAATATCTTCTGAATTGACGAACTTCGGGGTCAAAATCATTCAATTGGCTAATTCGGGCGAAAATCGGTTCCCAGCTTTTCATCGGATAGAGACTAAGGCATTTTTCGAACCCCCTGTTAATGACAAACTGGGTGCCCCCGTCTTCTGGCAGCTGCTTTTTGAAGCCGACCGGAAGCAGGAAACGACCTTTCGAGTCCAACGTAGCTTCGTATTCGCCCAGAAAACCAATCATTTATGAGGAGTTGAATCAACCTTAACTAAAACTAACACAAAATAACACTTTTTCCCACTTTCAATGGGGAATTTGAAAAATTTAATTTTTCCACAAGGGTGTATTAGCCATGCAGGCTGGGCGGGGGTTTGAGCTTACAAGAAATGAGGGGGCGAAATGGACGTTTTAGCTGTGCATAACATGTGAATTGAGGTGGATAAGCTGGGGATAACCGAGCGAAGCACCCCAACACCCTGTTCAACCACTAGTGTTGCGGTCTATGGGGTTATGTCATAGACAACAGCTTCATAGGGCTGGAGGGTGTTGTTTTTTGACGGAACGAGGTAGTTGCTGAGAACGGGATTTGCTTTGTTGAGCTTGATATCGGACGGGAGCGCGATAGTGGCGGAGGTGCTTTTGAAGTTGAGGAGGACCAAAAATCTTTTGCCTTCGCCCTCGCGGGTATAGGCGTATATGCCGGGATTGTCCTTGTCCAACAGGGTGTATTTGCCATAGACCAGCGTAAGGTTGGATTTACGTAGCTGAATTGCCTTTTTGAAATAGTTGAGAATGGAATTGGAGTCTTTTTCTTCGGCGGCGGCATTGACAGCAGGATAATCCGGGTTTACTTTTATCCAGGATGTGCCGGTAGTAAAGCCCGCATTTATCGAGTTATCCCACTGAAAAGGGGTGCGCCCGTTGTCGCGGGAAGATCGTTTCTGGAATTCAATAAAGGCTGCAGTGTCACCGCCAGTTTGTCTTATGGACAAATATTTGTTGATGGTGGCAATGTCCCGGTAATCACTAATTCTATCAAATTTTATATTGCTCATCCCCAATTCGTCACCATAGTAGCAATAGGGTGTCCCGCGCATGGTCATAAGAAAGGTTGTCAGCATTTTGGCAGAGGCATCCCGGTAGCGGGGATCATCATTACCCCAATGGCTGAGCATACGCGGCTGGTCATGATTACCCAAAAAGATGGACACCCATCCCTTTTCAGCAAATGCGCTGTCCCATTTGGAGTATACTTTTTTAAAGTCCAACAGACTGTAATTGGGATCAAAATTGCCCACGTCCATTCCCTCGAAGTGATAAGCCATATTTAATTCATGCCGTGCCGGGTCGACGAGAGACATAGCATCCGCCAGCGTGCTGCCAGCCCCTTCCGCTACCGTCATGATATCATACCCGCCAAAAACTTCCTTATTCATTTCCTGCAGGTAATCATGCAGGTGTGGGCCCATGCCATAATACCGGATGATCTGCCTCTCATACCCCGGCGGAAAGACCGGCCAGGTCGTATCTTTTGACACAAACTGAAAAGCGTCCATCCGGAATCCGTCGATGCCTTTGTCAAGCCAGAATTTCATGATCTGATAAACTTCTCCGCGCACTTTTGGATTTTCCCAGTTGAGGTCGGGTTGCTTACGGGAAAAATAATGCAGATAGTACGCATTGGTGCTCGTATCATATTTCCAGGCATCGCTGTTGACGTCAAAAAAACTCCAGCGAGGCGTGGGTTTTCCTCTTTCTGCATCCCACCAATGATAGTAGTTGCGATAAGGATTGTCTCTCGAGCTTTTGGATTGTTTGAACCAGGCATGTTCATCGCTGGTATGGTTGACGACCAGATCCATGACCAGCCTGAGACGCCGCGCATGCATTTCTTTGAGCAGGGTGTCGAAATCCCCCATCGTCCCAAAATCCTTCATGACGTTGCGATAGTCACTGATATCGTATCCATTGTCGTCGTTGGGGGAAGAGTAAATGGGGTTTAACCAGATCACATCGACGCCAAGACCTTTTATATAATCGAGACTGGCGATAATACCCTTCAGGTCACCGACACCGTCTCCGTCACTGTCTTTGAAGCTTCTGGGATAGACCTGATAAACAACCGCTTCCTTCCACCATTTTCGGTCAGCAGAGTCCTCGGTCATTTTGGGATTATTGGAACCGCATGACAGCAGCATAGATAAGCAGCAGAAGACAATGGCAGATCTGGTCAATCGTAGTTGTGTTTGATCTAAATTACTATTTTTTGCGGATAGAGAGGCGGAAGAGGCCAAACCCGATAACGAGCAGCGCCGCAGGGAAAAGCAGCATATATAACCAGTACCCGGAGGAAGATCTTTGCGGAAGCAGCGTCGCCTGGCCCGTTACAACGGGCGCAGCCCAATAATAAGGCAGACGTTGCTCACCCGTCGAGCTTTGGAAAAACTCCTTCTTAGCCTGCTGCATGGCTATATCGGCCGGTTTGCCCTGGGAAAGATATTTGAAAAAAAGTTCCGTCAGCCGATAAGTAGCTTGATTGTCAACCGACCAGCAATTGACAACAGCAGTAGGTATGCCAAGGGCGGCAAACTCCCTGTTGAAGCTGAAGACGCCTTCGCCCTGGAAAAATTCCCCATTGGCCGTCTCACAAGCCGACAGGACGATGATACGTGTCAGCGGTTTCTTCTCCGGGATCAGCTCGGAAAGAGCCAGCGCCGAATCAGAGAAGTAGATCAATGGTTCCTTACCCAGATTATTCCCGACCGCATGAGTATACAGTTGGATCAGCCGGTAATTCGAATAGTTCTCCAGAAAGCTGGCCTTGGACGCCCTGCCAGCCGTAAGCTTATCAGGACTGCTAAACCACGAGGCGATATTATCCAACGATCCATTGCTTCCCGGCAGATCGGGCAAATGCAGATAGGACGCGTACTGCACAGGGGCTATCCCCATGAACTCTTTTCCGGTGGAGGCAGCAGCATCATTAATAGCCGTATCGAGAAAATAACGCGCCGAATAGGTATAGCAAACAGGATGATCATCCAGGAAATAAGTGGGATGTCGTACAGAGTTATTAGTGACCAATGCTTCAAAGGGAAAATAACTTCCGTCAGGAGAGATCACAACCCGGCCGGCAGGCGCAGAGTTCTCGGGGAAAAGCAGGCGATACAGACCATCGGCCGTGCGGACAAATCCCGGCATGTCTCTGTTCAGCCGTTCAGCATCGGAAATATAGGTCATGTAAAGCAAGGCTAAACTATCGAAGCGTGACTTATCGATGACCCGCAGCACCGTATGCTGACCATTGACGAGTAAAGAATAGACGGCACTGTCTCCTGCGTATAGCTCAAAAAAAGACTGCTGCCCCTTTTTCAGCTGCACACGAAGGAGAGGAAGAGTGCTGAAAGAAATGTTCCTCCCGACAGCTACCTGTTTCCGGGCTGCCTGGTCGTAGCGGTCCAACTCTTGTTTTACAGTAAACATAGCGGCCTGCAGCTTCGAATAGGCTTCTGCATCAGGTGGCATGCCCTTCATCTCGCTTTCCAGTTTAAATATTCTTTTTTTTATGACCGCCCTTTCGGCAAGTGCTTTATCATCCAGGTTCGCTTGCTTCTGCAGCTGGTCGTTAAGCAGAATCGCTCGCGAACGTTCGAAGAAATAAAATGCATCTTCAGGAGATGAGGCTGCTACTGACGCACGAATAGCGTGCTCATAAAGTTCCCGGGCATTCTTCCGAAAGGCCAGCTGAGACCTTATCTCGGACTGGTCATCGATCGCCCTTTTCAAAAAAAGATCAGACAACTTGTAGATCCGGATCGCTTCGTCGAGACTTTTCCTGTCATGGATCAGCAAATAACGGCCGTAATAAGCATCTGCCTTATGCACGGTAAGAAGGAATTGATACTGTATCATCTTCCTTTCGTACGCCTGGTCCGAACTGTGCTGCAACAATACGGTCTCGTTCATCCCCGGCTGCAGCTGGTCGAAAGCCAGCTGAAAGTAGGCCAGCGCGCTGTCCGGATAGCCTTTCGCGGAATAAGCACTGCCGATATTGTCATAGTCCGACAAGGCCTCCAGCGCCTCGAAAGACCCTCTCTCTCTTTTTGCCGGCAACGACGCCAGCGCCTTGCGGCACCAGATCAGAGCGCTATCATATTTGTGCAGAGCAGAAAGGTAAAAATAGCCGGTATTGTTCAGTACCCCGGCGCACCCCAGCTGATAATGGATACTTGCGCAATAAGCGTACGACTTCCGCAAACATTCCAATGCTCCCTTGTAGTCATGCTTTCGGGAATAGACGATCGACAACTGATCCATAAAAACCCCAAGGGCGGCCGTGTCCTTATTCGTCGTAAAATCCTCTATCTTCTGCATGAGCAGCTCTTCTGCTTCATCGTACCTGCCTAGCTGGTAGAGCGCATCCAACGTAAATCCCGAAAAGCTGCGTACAGACGCCAGGCTGTCCTTTCCCGAAAGATACCGCCCGATAAGAGCCTGTCCCAGTAGCGTAGTCCTGTAGCAACGGTCGTAGTCGCCGACATCCTGGTAATACCCAGCCTTGTCCCAGAGCGCCCTCAGCGAACGGCTGTCGACAGCGCCGGTCCTTAACGAAATGGCAATGCAGCTATCAATAGCCGTCAGGTATTCGTTACGCTGGTGAAGGGAGTCATAAAATATCCGCAGGTTAAAATAGCACCTGACCAGAAAAGGAGGCTTGGTAGGGGAAGGAGGACATTGCTCTTCCAACAGCCGGATAGCCCGGACCGTATAGTTGACAGCCGACGGAAAATCACTCTTCAGATAATACATAAGCCCCAGCCGCTGTAGCAGGAAAGCAAAAACGGAGTCCGCAGGCCGTGGACAGCCCTCCAGCCGGTGGACAAAGGGCAACAGCCCGGCTACCTGGAGATCGGCAGCGGGATTAGCGGCCTTTAACGAGTCGATCTTCTTCAATAGCAAAAGCCTGTCCGGACATTGCCCGGACAGGTTGTTAATAAAAAGAAGGCCTAGCCCTATAGTTAGTAAGTGATGTATTGCCCGTCCCATGTGAGAAATCCTTTAGCGATCTTTTGCGGCTGTAACAGCTGCATATACGCAGCCGTGCTGCTCCGGCGTCCGTCCTTGAGTATCCTGTACCCCAGCTGACCGCTGATCACCGGCGTCGCAAAGGACGACCCATCCAGCACATAGCTGCTGTCGATAAAGGGAAGCGAGAAGCCACAGCAGCTGTTGACCTTGTTCACCACTCCGACGCTGACATACCGGGAAGAAAAATTCTGATACCGGCAAGGCAGCACTGGGCTGCTGAGACCGGTGACGCTGATTATACAATATCCCGAGTCGACGCTCTGACCGGCAGGATAAAACAAATTGCCGGGCCTCAGCAGGTTGTGTCCATCGATCGTAACCCCGCACACGCCCGGGGTATGCGCACGGGGATCATTACCCGCAGCCGCCACCACCGGGATGCCATACCTGGCGCTCTCCTGGAGATAATGATCGATGACTGCATTCCGGGCATTCCAGTAGCCAAGACTCGCGTTAATGAGACTTACCCGGTGACGGACGGCGTAGCTCAGGGCACAGCTGACGGATAAAGTGCTTCCCATTCCGTTCTCATCCAGCGCCCTTATCACCATCAGCCTGGGCAGTTCGTGCCCCCCATCGGCCCGGGACTGGGTATAAAATGCATTTAACGCTATAGCCGCGACAGCACTGCCATGACGGACAACGTCGTTATCCTGGTAGCCGGAGGCCGGCGCCCCCTGAACAAAATTTATTTTCCCGCTGCCGTCCGGAGCAAACAGCTGCTGGAAGATGCTCTTGTCAAAAAGGGTAGAGTCGATACCCGAATCGATGATACCCAGTACGACTTTACTGGTGACCTCGGGACTCCCGCTAAAACCGACAAGCCCGGAGGTCAGCACTGGCGGGGCCGATGAAGGAGAAGTAACGGCACCATTGCTGTCTACCACTGCAACTGATCCGCCAGAGGCCCCCGGAGAGGGGGGAGGTGGGGGAATTGGCACCGACTGCCCCGAGCCGCCAATATTGAGGTCAGCGGTCACATTCCATAACAACGAGTCGTGACAGGAACAAAAATGGACCTGGGAGGCACCCAGCGAAAAACCGTTCGTGGCCCGGATCACCCCCTTTAGATAGCCCGACAGGTAGCTCGTCAGCGGATGGATCGCTATCCGGTTGGCGCCGGCCACACCGGGACGCTGCTTGCTGGTGTCCATAGGCGTCGAGCTGACACTGCTGATGGCTGCAGTGATCTGGGCGATAGTTTGCTCTCTGGTCGCAGAATCCGTGCCTTCCTTAAACACGTAGTTCCAGTTCAGCCAGTTGCTGGCGTGATTTGTCGGAGGACCACCTCTGCTGATACGAGGATGGCAAGAGGTCTGCGCAAGGGCTGCAATAAATACAAATAGAAAAAACAGGGTCTTTCCCCTGAGTCCAGACAGGAATTTTTTCATAATGAATGAGGTGAATGGTCAACGTATTTTTTACCAGTGCTTCAATAACAATTGCTGTGCATCTTCTTTCTTGTCAAGGTCGCGATCAACAACCAGCTGCAGTAACTGCCTGGCTTTTTGGCTATCACCTGGGTGATTGCGCTTCATCAGGGTGAGGGATTGAAAGAATAAGGCCGGGTTGCTGTAAAGGGCGGTGTCGGCTTCCAGCTGTTGAAAATAATCCAGAGCTTTGTCGTATTCCTGCAACCGGAGGCAAACAATGCCTGAATAAATTTTGGCCTGAGGTCGGGCCGAGTCCTGTTGAAGCAGCTGTTGAAACTTTGTCAGGGCTTCCGGCAGTTGACCCTCATTGTACAAAGCTATTCCTTTTTGCAGGCTATCCTGCACACTACTCATTTTGACAGGCAGGTTTTGTAATTGTCCGCTGATATATTGGTCTGCCAGCTTTGCCGGACCGGGCTGCAGCCCAAAGATCAGCCAGCCTGCTATTATTATAATAAGGACGGATGCCGCCACAAGATATGGCCATAGTCTTCTAACCGGAATTTGCCGGCCGGAAAGAGGCTCGTTCTGCCGGTAGAGGTCTTTGAACCGGGCCTTTTTCTCTGCCGTCAGCTCATCTTTCAGGAGAGCCTGGGCATTGAGATAGAAGGCCAGCTCTTCTGCGAAAGAAGGGTCAGAAAGAATACGTTGTTCAAATTCTTCTTTTTGTGTGGCGGTAAGCAAGCCCTTAAAATAATCTTCGATGTATTCCAGGCTATTCATATTAATGCTTTAGTAAGTTATAAGACTGCCGTAGTTTTTCCAGGCATCTTAGCCTGCTGGTCTTAACAACTTCAGCTGTTTTGTATTCCATAGCGACGGCAATTTCCTTGTCACTATATCCATCTGCGAAGAGCGACAGCATTTTCCGGCAGTTGTCCCCAAGTTCATTCAGCCTTTCTTTTAACAGATCGAAGTCGGATCGGTCGACCAGGAGCTGGATAACGGATTTGGCTGAGTCCGATAGCTGGGACAGCAGGTCCGGTGGTGCTGTAGTTCTGTGGATCTTGTTCTTATTAGTCGTCAATTGCCGGATACGGTCAACACATTTATTATGAAAAATCCTGAATAAGTACGTTTTTAGCGAGGATCGGCCTTCAAAAAGACCGGTGGTAATTTTATCGATCGCGGAGATGATCGTGTCTGAATACACGTCCAGCGCATCTTCTTCGGCAAGAGAATATTTTCGGATGCCTTCTTTTACAAAGTAGCTATATCCATTAAACAGCTGATCTTCCGCCTTCCTTTTATTATTGCCATCCCGGGTAAGGTTATCGATTATTTCCGTGTCGGTGATGGTATTATCAGGCCTCATTTAAACTCCACTTTGCTGAAAAATTAAGCGAAAAAAAATAAAAAACAAAATCCTGTGATTTTGTTTCCCTGCAAGTTATTAACACGACAAAGATAAAAGATAATTTTCCGGACATCTGTCACGCTCCGGCGATACAGCGAAGACAATCGGTTGTCCATATAAGATACCATCCCTGCCGTATTGAAAAGGTTACCCGGGAGTAGTCAACCCCGATCCAGACAGGAAAAGTTCCCGGGGCCTTTTCCACTAAAACAACTAAATAAGAGTGTATGCAAGTCATGACAAGTCATTCTTTTTCCCTGGAAACATTGATCCAGGATGGAGCTGCGCCTGCAGTTCACCGGTTATCGGAAGATCTATTCAAGGAATTGGAATCCATCTACGCTGAGAAGAGATGGTTTACTGATATCTGTGAGAAAGACATTTTTTGTGGCAGGGACGGGCGTTTCAGGATGGCAGAATCCTGCGATACGGTACCCCGGTCGGAATTCCCGGACACGGCCATCTATGCTTCCAAAGAATATTGGATGCCGGTATTCTCCTATCTTATCGGCCGTGCCAGGCTGGAGCTAAGACCATGTGAACTGCCCGGCATCCTTTTCAATTATTTGGAGACGATGTTGCTGATCCTGCGTGTCAGACTGGTGTTTGTCGACCAGGAGGGTTATTACAATTCCACCGGTTTGTTTGACCAACTACCCATTATCCTTGACAAACTGGTGCCGGAGTACCGGGCTTTGTTTACACGGCTGCTGACAAAGGCCGATAAGACACCGAATCTATCGGACCTCAGGCAAATAAGAACCCTGTTTATGGAAAAAGTTGTGTTACGGCCCATCGATGCAGCCGTTTCGCCGGCGGCGCGACCGGCGACGAAGCAAGCTTTGCAGCCGGAAGGCCAGCAGGGTTTGCAGCCAGCGCCGCGATCGACTATGAAGTTCGCTCCACGGACAACCGTATTGCCCATGGCACAGCCTTTCAAGCGGAGCGCTGACTATTTGCAGAACGGTGACTTTGTGGTGGCCGTGGTACTTGCGGTGGCATTAACCTTCTCGGTCTGGCTTTGGTCGGGACATTAAGCTGGTTTTTGTAGATTTGCGGCAAAACAGGCGGCAGTTGGCTGCAGAGCAGGACTTCCGGCTTTGCTCTCCTGCATTGATCATGGATCCAAAAGATATCTCCATAGCTGACTATAGCTACGATCTTCCACAGGAAAATATTGCTTATTACCCTTTGGCGGAACGCGATGCCAGTAAGTTGCTGATCTACCGGAATGGAGAGATCAGCGAGGCGTTCTACCGGGATATCGGGGCTCACCTTCCCGAAGGCTCCTTATTGGTGTTTAATAATACGAAGGTGGTGGAGGCGCGCATCGTTTTTCAGAAAACGACGGGAGGCCAGATCGAGATCTTTTGCCTGGAACCCCCGAAGGAATATGGCGGTATCGCTGTAGCGATGGCGCAGACGGGTAAGGTGCAGTGGAAATGCCTGGTTGGTGGGGCTTCAAAGTGGAAGCGGGGACAGATCTTGAGGAAGGTAGTAGGGCGCGTTCCAGCAGATGGTAGAGTTGAGGGGGATGGAGTTGAGTCAGCGGCGGAGATCGTCCTCGAGGCAAGGTTTCTGGGTAAAGAGGAGGATGCTTTCCTGATCGAGCTATCTTGGTCGCCAGTAGAGTTATCCTTTGCGGAGCTATTACATCGGACGGGGCTGATCCCTCTCCCACCCTATATTCGCAGGTCGGTTGAGCCGACAGACAGCCAGCGGTATCAGACGATATATGCCCGCTTTGACGGATCGGTGGCGGCGCCAACGGCAGGATTACATTTTACGGAAGCTGTTTTTAGCTCCCTGGCGGAGCGCGGGATCCGGCGAAGCTGGGTCACGCTGCATGTGGGAGCAGGCACCTTCCTGCCGGTGAAGACGGCAAAGCTGGGAGAACATCCCATGCACATCGAATTTATTACAGTGGAAAAGGAGACAATGATGCAGCTAAGCCAGGTTTTGCTGGAAGGCCGGCCTGTTGTGCCGGTAGGAACGACTTCGGCGCGTACCATTGAGAGTTTGTACTGGTTAGGGCTGAAGGTCCAACGGGATCCGAATATAAGTGCGTCAGAGCTGGTGGTGAGACAATGGGACGCATATGACCTGGCTCGATATGGCGTGGCAGCTGTGGAAGCGCTAAAAGCTTTGCTGGACTGGATGGAGAGACAGGACCTGACCGAGCTGACAACTACGACTCAGCTATTGATCACACCCGGTTATGACTGGAAAATAGCAAAAGGACTGATCACCAATTTCCATCAGCCGGAGTCTACACTGCTGCTGCTGATTGCATCCCTGGTAGGAGAAGAATGGAAAAGGATCTATGCCTATGCGCTGGACCATGGATTTCGATTCCTGAGTTATGGGGATGGATGTTTGTTGTGGGGTGATAAAAGTTGAAATGCTGTTTTTACGATCGATACGAAATTGGATAATATTATCCTGCTTGCTATCGGCGGCGCCGGTTCTGGCATCAGTGCGGGTTGCAGCGACAACCCCTGCCATGGCAGCGGGGAGGGATACCATCCCCCGCCCCGTAGGGTTTATCAACGATTTCGAGCATCTATTTACGCCCGGGCAGATCGATACGCTGGACAACCTCCTGCATGATTATGAACAGCGGACTACCATAGAGATAGCCGTTCTGACCGCCGACTCTTCGCTGACGATGTCCGGCAACTTCGATTTTTTTGTGTTGAAGACCATGAGTGCGTGGAGAGTAGGGAAAAAAGAAAGCGACAATGGCATATTGATCGGTATTTCCAGGTCGTTTCGAAAGATTCGTATCCAGAATGGGAGTGGAATAGAAAAGGTTCTGCACAATGCCGATACGAAAAAGATCATCGACGAGAGCTTTATTCCTTTTTTCAAAAGAGGGCAGTATTATGAGGGACTGCTCAACGGATTGAAAACATTGATGCAAAGATTGGAATGAAGATTTTTTTCAATCCAGCTCAAGCGGAAACTCCAGCGTGAATGTCGTTCCCTTACCTGGTATACTATCTACCTTGATCTTACCCCGGTGTGCATCGACGATCGTCTTCACATAGCTAAGACCCAGGCCAAATCCTTTTACATTGTGCAGGTTGCCCGTATGAGCACGGTAAAACTTCTCGAAAATGCGGCGCTGAGTCTCTTTGTTCATGCCTATCCCATTATCTTCGATCCGGATGACCAGGCTTTTGGTTGTACTATGGGTAGTGATCTTGATAATAGGATTATCTTTTGAATATTTAACCGCGTTGTCGATGAGATTGGTGACAATATTCATTAGATGGACCTCATCGGCCTCCAACAAGTCGTTTTTCGCATTGAGCTGCAGTTCAGCGCGGCCACCCTTGCCTTCCAGCTGCAGGTGAAAATTCTCCATCGCCTCCTGGATGATCGTGTGCGCATGCAGGGGTTTAAGGTTGAGCTGCTGCTCCTGACGGTCGAGCAGAGAAGCCTGCAGGATGGTTTCAACCTGCTTGTTCATGCGGCGGTTTTCCTCCTTGATGATCCCGGTGAAATATTCAGACTTCTCGCGATCCGCCACAACTTTTTCATTCCGCAAGGCATCCACCGCAAGCGAGATGGTGGCCAGGGGCGTTTTGAACTCGTGCGTCATGTTGTTGATGAAATCATTCTTGATCTCGCTCAGCTTTTTCTGACGGAGCAGTGCGCTGACTGTCACATAGAATGCAGAGATGATCACCAGCGTAAAGAAAATGGCGCCAAAGATCATGACCCTCATTTCGCCTAATACTATATTCGTGAAATCGGGAACCACGACGACGAGCAATTCATCGGGTAAGATACCGCCATTATAGTCTTCAGGGGCCTGCAGCGGGTAGAATGCGGCCTTATTGTGAATAGTATCCTGGATCTCCTGCTGAAAATTCCGGGAATGCAGTTCAGGGGACCGGAAGCTGAAGCCGGAATTGGATTCCATATTGGACGATACCGAAAACTCAAATTGCAGCTGCCTCAGATTTAGTCCATTGAACGCCTTGCGCAGTTTATCACTTATTTCTTCGGGGGTAAAACGTTCCGCGATGGGCAAGGGACGCATGAGTTCCATCCGGAAGGGGTCGGAAGGACGCCAGGGTGATCCCGGTTTGAGCCGGAGGACCTTGGCGGAGTTTCCTCTTTGTTCAACCAGGCTTTGTCCTACCTGCACGACCGCGTCTATCATCTTGTGATGAAGCTCTTCCCGCTTGTTTTCCAACATGGTCAGGATCCAGCTTATCTGAATGACAATGATGCCGATCAGGGACAAAGAGATTAATACAAGAATGATAGGGAAAATTTTTTTCAAACCCATACTTTTTGGTCCAACTACAAATTTATAAAAGGATGATAGGGTGGCCTCTCTAAACCCTTTCTGCAAAGGGTTTTTAACGAAGGTTTCACAAAGAAAGGGGATTTCAGCCTAAAATACATTATATTTAAAGAAGGGGGCCCCGCCAGACAGGGGTAAAATATCAGCCTAGACGGTCCTTGCCATTGAAAAAAAGTCATTTTTTGCGGGGGCATTTTGTTATACCGCAGGATTACTTAATTTAGATGATATGGAGAGTCCAGCACCTGGCATATTACTGATCGCTGATCCCTTTTTAAAAGATCCCAATTTCATGCGCACAGTGGTGTTTTTATGTGAGCATCAGGATGAGGGTAGTTTTGGATTTGTGCTAAACAAGAACTACGAGTATACCTTGGATGAGCTGGTCAGCGGACTAGAGGACCTGAATAAAATACCTGTTTACCTTGGAGGCCCTGTTCAGATGGATACGATCCATTTCCTGCATCAATACCCGGATAAGATCAGCGGTGGCTATGAGATCATTGACGGAGTGTTCTGGGGTGGGAATTTTGAAACGGCTATCGATCTGATCCGCCAGGGAGAAATCGATATGGCAAAGATCCGGTTCTATATCGGTTATTCCGGCTGGGGCAGCGGGCAGCTGGCCGATGAATTGAAAGAAAAATCATGGCTCACGGTACAAGCCAGCCAGCCGCTGGTATTTCACAGAGAGCCCTCCGAAATATGGAAGGATGCCCTTCGCCACCTCGGCGGAGAATATGAGATGATGGTGAATTTCCCTATCGACCCGCATTTGAATTAAAAAACCCCGGCTTGGGCCGGGGTTTTTTACTAAGATTCTTCAGCCTATTTCGCGTCCACTGGTACGGCGCCTTCAACTAATACGGTTACCTTATTGTGTATGACTTCCACAAAGCCGCTCTGTATCGTAAAATAGGCCAGATGATTGTTTTTATCTTTCAGCACTTTTACCCGGCCGGCCTTCAATGCACTGACAAGGGGAGCATGCCTGTCCAATACCTCGAACAGTCCATCGACGCCGGGCAACTGTACGCCATATACTTCGGCGCTGAACAATTTCTTCTCGGGTGTTAATATTTCAAGATTCATATCGAAGTTTTTTATCCGCGAGCCTGAGCCTGTAGTTTCTTACCCTTTTCTATCGCGTCGTCGATGCTACCTACCAGGTTAAAGGCGGCTTCGGGATATTCGTCCACTTCTCCATCCATGATCATGTTGAAACCGCGGATGGTTTCGTCGATGGGGACGAGCACACCTTTCAAACCGGTGAACTGTTCGGCCACATGGAAGGGCTGGGACAGGAAGCGCTGCACTTTACGGGCGCGGGCAACAGTCATTTTATCCTCGTCGCTCAATTCATCCAGGCCAAGGATGGCGATGATATCCTGCAGCTCTTTATAGCGCTGAAGGATCAGCTTCACCCTGTTGGCGCAGTTGTAATGTGCGTCACCGACAATCTTTGGCGTCAGGATCCGGGAAGTGGAATCCAGCGGGTCAACCGCTGGGTAGATACCCAGGTCGGCGATCTTACGGCTCAGTACGGTGGTAGCATCCAGGTGAGCAAAGGTAGTTGCAGGCGCCGGGTCGGTCAGGTCATCCGCAGGCACGTAGACGGCCTGTACGGAAGTGATCGATCCGTTCTTGGTAGAAGTAATTCTTTCCTGCATCAGACCCATTTCCGTCGCGAGCGTAGGCTGATATCCTACTGCAGAAGGCATACGACCAAGCAGCGCCGATACTTCGGATCCAGCCTGGGTGAAACGGAAGATATTGTCTACGAAGAACAGGATGTCGCGACCCTGGCCCTGGCCGTCGCCATCACGGTAGTATTCAGCGATGGTCAGACCGCTAAGGGCTACGCGGGCACGGGCTCCGGGCGGTTCGTTCATCTGTCCGAAAACGAAGGTAGCCTTCGATTCAGCCAGTTCCTGCATGTTTACT